>Ga0335080_10000784_pt1 | contig 29884 bp, 25 predicted proteins | sample Lox_Sample_34_FD_206720 | JGI IMG/M metagenome (GOLD analysis project Ga0335080, IMG submission 206720) | Soil microbial communities from Loxahatchee National Wildlife Refuge, Florida, United States - Lox_Sample_3.4 | ecosystem: Environmental > Terrestrial > Soil > Wetlands | place: USA... | reverse complement strand
CAGCGCCGGCCACTCGCGCGCCTGCTCGGGCGAGCGCAGATCCGGCTCGGTCACGATCTCGACCAGCGGCGTGCCCCCGCGGTTGAAGTCGACCCAGCTCCGGTCCGAGCCGTGGATCCGGCCGCTCGTCCCGAGGTGGTTCAGCTTGGCGGCGTCCTCCTCGAGGTGCACCCGGTGGATGCGGACGTCGCCAAGCCGGCCGCCGCGGCACAGCGGCACGTCGTACTGGGAGATCTGGTAGCCCTTGGGGAGGTCGGGATAGAAGTAGTTCTTACGATGGAACAGCGAGCGCTCGGCGATCTCGCATTCGAGCGCGAGCCCGATCAAGATCCCGAAGTGGATCGCGCGCTCGTTGATCACCGGGAGGGCGCCCGGCAGCCCGAGACAGGTCGGGCAGGTGTGCGTGTTCGGCGGGTCGTTGAACGACAGCTCGCAGCCGCAGAACATCTTCGTCCGCGTGCTGAGCTGGACGTGGATCTCTAAGCCAATCACCGGCTCATAGACGGTCATACCGCGCTACCTCTGTGCCGGTGATTGGCCCGCGCCTCGCTTCCGTCGAAGCCGATCGCCCGTTCGAGCGCGTGCGCGGCATCGAGCAGGCGGCTCTCGCTGAACGCCGGTCCGGCGAGCTGGAAGCCCACCGGCAGACCGTCGCTCAGCCCCGAGGGGATCGAGATCGCGGGGATTCCGGCCAGCGACATCGGCACGGTCATGAAGTCGTTCAGATACATCGTGAGCGGATCGGCCGTCTTGGAGCCGAGCTCGAACGCGGTCCATGGGCTCGTCGGCGTGACGATGAAGTCGAATCGCTCGAACACGTTCGCGAAGTCCTCGGCGATCTTCGTGCGCACCTTCTGCGCGGTCCCGTAGTAGGCGTCGTAGTAGCCGCTCGACAGCGCGTAGGTGCCGAGCATGATCCTGCGCTTGACCTCGGGACCGAACCCGACGTTGCGAGTGCGGCTGTACATCGTGATCAGGTCGGCGTCGCCGCCGACCCGCAGGCCGTAGCGCACGCCGTCGAACCGCGCCAGGTTCGCCGAAGCCTCCGCCGGCGCGATCAGGTAGTACGCCGACAGAGCGTGCGCCGCGTGCGGCAGCCGGCACGGCTCGACCGTCGCCCCGAGTTCCTCGGCAAGCGCGATGATCGCGTCGTAGTTCTTGCGCACCCCCGGCTCGACGCCACCCTCGGCGCCGGTCAGCTCCTCGGGCACGCCGAGCCTGATCCCCTTCAGGTCCTCCGCCTGCGGCAGCGCGATCTCCCCCGGGAACTCGAGCGAGGTCGAGTCACGACGGTCGCGGCCGATCGTGTACCGCAGGATCAGGGCCGCGTCGGTCACGTCGCGTGTCAGCGGCCCGGCCTGGTCGAGCGAGGAGGCGAAGGCGATCATCCCGTAGCGCGAGCACGCCCCGTACGTCGGCTTCAGCCCGACGATTCCGCACAGCGCCGCCGGCTGGCGGATCGAGCCGCCCGTGTCGGTGCCGATCGCCCACGGGGCGAGGCCGGCGGCGACGGCGGCGGCGCTCCCACCCGACGAGCCGCCCGGAACGCGGCTGCGGTCCCATGGGTTGAGCACGGGGCCGAAGCCCGAGTTCTCGTTCGATGACCCCATCGCGAACTCATCCTGATTCGTCTTGCCGAGCAGCGGGGCGCCCGCCTGCGCCAGCTTGGCGACGACCGTGGCGGTGTACGGGGGGCGGTAGCCCTCGAGGATCTTCGAGCCCGACTGGCTCGGAACGCCCTCGGTGCAGAACAGGTCCTTGACCGCCAATGGCACGCCGCCGAGCGGCGAGTCCGTATCCCCGCCGTGCTCCGGAGGCCCGTCGGCGACCCACGTGTACGCGTTCAGATCGTTCGCCGCGGCGCGTGCGCGGTAGGTCTCGAACAGTTCGGCGGGATCGATCTCGCGGGCGCGGATCCGCTCGGCTGCGGCGGCCGCGGTCAGGTCGATCAGCTCGCTCACGCCGCGCCGGGGCTGGGGACGCCGAAGCCGTCGTTGAGCGGCTCGGGGGCCGCCGCCAGGATGACCTCGCGCGGCAGCGACGGCTCGGGCTCGTCCGCCCGGAGGGCGTTGACCACGTCGATCACGTGCGAGGTCGGCCGCACGCCCTCGAGATCGAGCTCGCGGATCTTCTCGATGTGGTCGAGCACCTTGGACAGCTCCACCGACATCCGCTCGACCTCGTCGTCGCTCAGCTCGAGCCGCGCGAGGCGGGCCACGTGGAGGACCTGGTCACGATCGAGCATGCCGAGCCATTCTAGGATTCGCCGCCGCGGCCCGGCCGCACGATCGGTATGTCCCGCGGCTCGTCCCGTGGGGCGATGCCCTCCTCGCGGAGCGAGAAATAGCCGCCGGCCGCGATCCCCAGGGCGCTGAGCAAGCCAAGGTAGGCACCGGCCTCCTGATGCGGTGGAGGACTGATCAGCACCCGATAGATCAGCGCCACCACGGTCACGATTCCGAGCAGCATCACGACCAGGCTCATCGTCACCGGGACCGCGGGGGCGGGACAGGTCGCCTGCACGACCACCAGCGCCAAGGCGGTGATGATCGTGACGAGCAGCAGCCAGCGCAGATCGGTCAGGGCCTGCCACCCGGTGTGTGAGCCGCCCGTCCCGGACCCGGCGCCGTACCAGGTTGCGCCGACCATGAAGACGGCCAGCACCACCGCGCTCGCACCCGCGAGCAGCTCGCCTCGCCGCAGACGCGAAGGATCGAACTCCATTGACGCGCAGAGGCTAAACGGTCGAGCCGGGTTCGGGGCTCGGCTCGGTCGCCGTCTTCGGCGGCTTGTGGGCCTTTTGGACCGAACCCGCCGCCGGGACCGAGGCCGACGCCGCGATGCGCGCCCGCCGCGTCAACACCACCAGGGCCACGACCAGCAGCACGGCCGTCCAGAACCCGAGCGCGAGCTCGCCGAACCGGCCCAGATGAAGCACGAACTTGAGCGCGAGCAATCCCGCGATCGTGCAGGCGATCGCGTACCGGCCCGTGATCCGATCGCCCGCGACCGTTGGAAGGCGGGTGTGGGGCGACAGCCGCTCGGTCGTCAGGTCCGCGAGCAGGAACGCGGACGCCATCAGCGCGAGCACGCCGAGCCAGGCGTCGGGGGCGTCGACGGCGCTGGCCGATCCGCCGATCGAGAGCGTGGTCGCCCCGACCGTGATCGTGGCGCCGAACGAGAACCAGGGCAGCACGAGTAGATCGAGCACGAGCAGGCCCGCCACCCCGATGATCGCCCAGTCCTGAGCGGACAGACGCTCGAGGCCGAGCCTGCGGACGTGGTTCTCCATGTCCACCGATTCGACGTCGGCGCCCCCGGTCCTGCCGGCTACCGCAATCCAGCCTGCAGCTCGGCCGCGGTGACCGTGTTGCGCAGCAGCATCGCGATCGTCATCGGCCCGACGCCACCCGGCACCGGCGTGATCAGACCTGCCCGCTCGGCGGCGGCCTCGAACTGCACGTCGCCCTTCAGTCCGTCCTCGGTGCGGTTGATCCCGACGTCGATCACCGCCGCCCCCGGCTTTACGTAGTCGCCGCCGATCATCTCCGTCCGCCCGATCGCGGCCACCAGCACGTCCGCGCGGGAGCACACCCCGGCGAGGTCGCGCGTCCGCGAATGGCAGATGGTCACGGTGGCGTGGCGCTCGAGCAGCAGGAACGCCACGGGCTTGCCGACGAGGTCCGAGCGGCCGACCACGACCGCCTCGGCGCCCTCGAGCGGCACCTCGTAGGTATCGAGCAGCTCGATCACCCCGAGCGGCGTGCACGGCCGCAGGCCGGGTGCCCCCTGGACGAGACGGCCGGCGCTCACGTGGGTCAGTCCGTCGACGTCCTTGTCGGCCTCGATCAGCGCGGTCAGCTCGTTGCCGTTCAGCCCGGCCGGAACCGGCAGCTGGAGCAGGATCCCGCTGACGTCGGGGCTGCGGTTGCACTCCTCGATCACGTCCGCGATCTCGGGCTGGGTCACGTCGGCCGGGAGGTGCTGATGGTGGTCGGTGATCCCGGCCTCGGCGCACGCCCTGCGCTTGTTCGCAACGTACACGGCCGAGGCGGGATCGTCCCCCACCAGGATCGTGGCCAGACCCGGCGTCCGGTCGGTCCGCTCCCGAAACGCCATGACGTCGCGCGCCACCTCGGCGCGGACCCGCGCGGCAACCTCGTTCCCGTCGATGATCGTCGCGGTCGCCGGCATCGTTGCGGGACCCTAGAGGATGATGTTCGCCTAGCGCTTCGAGATGGGGGCGAGATCGGCCACCATCTTGCGCTCCGAACCGTCGCGGCTGAAGCGGATCACCACGATCCCGCCCGGCTCGAGCCCGGTGACCACGCCCTCGCCGAACTTGGGGTGGGTCACGTCCTCGCCCACCCGGAAAGCCTGGACCGTCTGCGCCGGCGCGTCGGCGTCCCACGACGGGCCGCCCCCACCGGACGACCCCGCCGAGGGGGCGGGGGACCAAGTCATCGCCCGGGCGCGGATTCCGGCCAACCCTCGCGGCTGCTGCTGGTCGCGGTCGGTCAGCGAGTCGGGGATCTCGCCGATGAACCGGCTCGGGGCGCCAAAGCTTCGGGCGCCGAACACGTTTCGGGTGCGTGCGTAGGTCAGGTACAGATCGCGCTGGGCGCGGGTGATACCCACGTAGCAGAGCCGGCGCTCCTCTTCGAGATCGCCCTCGTCGAGCGCGCGCGAATGCGGGAAGACGCCCTCCTCGCAGCCGATCATGAACACGATCGGGTACTCCAGGCCCTTGGCGTTGTGGAGCGTCATCAGCGTGATCAGCCCCTGATCGTCGCTGCGGTCGTCGGCGTCGGAGATCAGCGCGACCTGCTCGAGGAAGTCGGCCAGCGAGGGCTCGCGCGCGGGGTCGGCCTCGGCCACCGCGTCGTACTCCCGGGCGACGTTGACGAGCTCCTCGAGGTTCTCGAGACGCCCCTGAGCCTCGATCGTGCGCTCGGCCGCCAGTGCGTCGAGATAACCGGTCTCCTGGAGGACCTCCTTGAGCACCTCCGCGATCGCCGGTCGCGACTCGCCCCGCTCGCGCAGCACGTGCATCGTCGCCATGAACCGCTTGAACGCCTTCACGGCGGGTCCGCCCAGTCCCGGCACCTGCTCGGACTCCGAGGCTGCGTCCCAGACCGACGTCCCGGTGGTGTTCGTGTAGGCCAGCAGGCGAGACATCGAGGTCGAGCCGATCCCGCGGCGCGGCGAGTTCACGATCCGGGTGAACGCGCCGGCGTCCTGCGGGTTCACGAGCGTGATCAGGTACGCGATTGCGTCCTTGATCTCGGCTCGCTCGTAGAACTTCGTGCCGCCGATCACCTGGTAGGGGATGTCCGCGCGCACGAGCGTGTCCTGGAGCACGCGCGACTGGGCGTTGGTGCGGTAGAACACGGCGACCTCGGCCCGCGACACCCCCTCGTCGAGCAGCCGCTGAACCTCGCCGGTGACGAAACGCGCCTCGGCGTGCTCGTCCTCGAGCTCGCGGATCTTGATCGGGTCACCCCGTCCGAGCTCGGTCCACAGCGACTTGGGCTTCTGGCCCCGGTTATTGCGGATGACCGCGTTGGCGGCGTCGAGGATCGTCTGGGTCGAGCGGTAGTTCTGCTCGAGCTTGACCACGTGGGCGTCGGGGAACGTGTCCTCGAACTCGAGGATGTTGCGGATGTCGGCGCCGCGGAAGCCGTAGATCGAGTTGTGAGTGACGATCCCGTTCGCGATGAAGTTATGGGTGCGGGCGATGTCGAGGTCATATACCGGCGCTGGCAGCTCGACCCGCTCAACGGACTCGACCACGTCGTAGCCGCCGCGCTCGTCGAACATGAGCATCCCGGGCTCGACCTGCGATGCCGGCGTGAACGGGAGCTCGCCGCCGCCGGCGCCGAGGCGCGCTGATGCCCGGAGCCAGATCGCGTCGGTGCTGTCGCCCGCGACCGCGCCGGCAACGTCCTCGATCCTCCCCATGTCGCTGGTCAGCCCATCGAATCCGGCGCCGTTTTCGCGATGTACCGCGAGCCGGTGGACCGGCAATCCCTCGCGCTCGCCGGCGCACAGGGTCACCTCCACGCGTGACCTGCTCAACGCAGCAAAGTCGCCTCGCCGCTCGCGCCCCGACCACATAAGCATGTCAGGCATGCTTATGTGGTCGCGCGGCCCGCCGGGCGCGGCGTTTGCTGCGTTGTACAGGGTGTGATGCCCCGCGAAGTGCGTGTGCTCGGGCGTGGATGCCAGCCGGCGCCCCGACCGCAGCGTGATCGCCACCCCGTCCGCTCGCGAAGACGAGTGAACCCGCATCACCCGCGCCGACCGGAACGAGCCGTCACCGAACCCCGACAAGACAAGGTCCCCGACGCGGACGTCCTCGATCGCCCGCGAAGACCCGTCGGCCATCGTCACCTGCGTCCCCGCCACCAGGCATTGGGCGTCGTCGCCCACGACCATCAGGTTCCGACGCTCCTCGGCGAGCAGCTGGAGCCAGCGGTACTGCGCGTGGTTGGTGTCCTGGTACTCGTCGACGAGCACGTGGCGGAAGGTGCCGGCGTAGTGGTCGCGGACCTCCTGGAACAGCTCGAGCACGTTGACCGCGCGGACGAGCAGATCGTCGAAGTCCATCGCGTTCATCCGGTGCAGCTCGCGCTCGTAGGCTCGATAGACATCGGCGACGGTCTGCTCGAAGAACGAGCCGACCATCTGGGCGTACGAGTCGGCGTCGCGCAGCTTGTTCTTGGCGTCGGAGATCTGGTTGTGGATCGATGCCGGCGTGAACCGCTTGGGGTCGATCCCGAGCTCGTCGAGGCACCGCTTGATCAGCCGGCGCGCGTCGGCCTGGTCGTAGATCGTGAACCGCCGCGTGTATCCGAGCTTGTCGGCGTGCGCGCGCAGCATCCGGGCGCAGGCGGCGTGGAACGTCATCACCCACATCGCCCGCACCCTGCGGCCGACGAGCAGCTCGGCCCGGTCGCGCATCTCCGCCGCCGCCTTGTTGGTGAACGTGATCGCGAGGATCTCGTTGGGCCTGGCGGCGTCGGTCGCCACCAGGTAGGCGATCCGGTGGGTCAGGACCCGGGTCTTGCCGGACCCGGCGCCGGCCAGGATCAGCAGCGGCCCCTCGCCGTAGGTGACCGCCTCCTGTTGGGGATCATTCAACCCCGATAGGAGGGCTTCGAGCTCGGTGGCGGTGTCTGCCATGGGGTCGATCTCAACGGTAGCGGGGGCGGTGGTCGTTTTCCCGGGCCCGTTCGTCATGCAGCGCGGGCCGCGCCCGCCCCGTCATGCTTCACCACCGTGTCCGACGTCCTGACCCAGCTCCGGTCCGCGTGCGCCGAAATCGCCAGGAACGCGCAATTCGTGCGGGTCGAGCCCGAGCGGGCCGCCGCCTACACCGGCACGCTGCCGGTCGACTTGCCGGTCCCGGATCCGGATCCCGAGGCGCACCTGACCGAGGGCACCCGCGAGGAGCTGGTCGCGTTCTGGCTGACGCTCGACGCGATCAACTTCGGCTCGGGGTGGTTTCCCACGCTGCGCAAGCGCGACGGCCGCTCGGGCTACTTCACGGTCGCCGCCGCCGTCAAGAATCAGTTCGTCGACCACGGCCCGTGGCCTGCGACGACGCTGGCCGAGATGAGCTCCCGCAAGATCGCAAACACGCTGGGTCAGGATCCCGGCCACGAGCTGATGGCGCTGTTCGCCGGCTCTCTCAACGACCTCGGGCGGCGCGTCGCCACCGACCACGATGGCCATTTCGCCGGTGTGGCCGACGCCGCCGGCAGCTCGGCCGTCGCGCTGGTCGACCGCCTGGCGGGATGGGACGCGTTCGCGGACACGTCGACCTACGACGGCCTCCGCGTCCCGTTCCTCAAGCGCGCCCAGATCACCGCCGCGGACCTGGCCCGAGCCGGAGTGGCCGCCTTCCACGACCTGGACCGGCTGACGATGTTCGCCGACAACCTGGTCCCGCACGCCCTGCGCATGGACGGCCTGCTCAGCTACGACCCCACGCTGCTCGACCGGATCGAACGCGGCGAGCTGATCGAGCACGACTCGCGGGAGGAGATCGAGATCAGGGCGTGCGCGCTACACGCGGTCGAGCTGATCGCGGCCGAGCGCCCCGGCGCCACCGCGGCCGACATCGACTACGTCCTCTGGCACCGCGGCCAGGAGCCTCGCTACAAGGCCTCACCGCGGCATCGCTCGCGCTGCACGGCCTACTGACCCCAGCCCGGAGCCGTGCTTCGTCATGGCCCGGGGGATGATCGGCTTGGAGCATTCGGTCCGGTGGCGCGAGGTCGTGATCGCCGGCGTCCTCGGCGCGACCGCGCTCGCACTCGTCGAACGCGTGCGCATCAGCGCCCGGCTCCACCGCCTGCTCGCCGAGAACTCGAGCGACCTGCGCGTGGACGGCGCCCGGCCGCGAGCCACCCAACCGCCCGCTCGATGGAACGGGGCGTAAGGGTCTGGGGCCCCGAGAGCCGATTCGGGACTCGGGCGCTGATGGCCCGCGCGGACGAGGCGATGTACGCCGCCAAGCATGCCGGTCGCGACCGCGCGGTCGCGCACGGCCACCTGCGCCCGCCAGATCGCCGCGCCGCCGCGGCGATCTGACGGTCGGCACCTGACCGGCGACGAGCCCGGTCGGCCACGGATTGGCCCGGACACTTCAGTAGCCGGCCGATCGTCCGATAAGCGGGCTGATGAGACGTTCAGATCGCACCGAACCCTCCCTGCTCGCCGACCGGAACGGGCCCCCTGCGCCCGCCGCGGCAGATCCCCGCGACGCGCTGCGGTGGGGCGCGCGTGAGCACGATCGCTGGCTCGAGCGCTGGATCCGCTCGACCGAGGACCTCGCCCAGCTCCAGTACTCGCACCGCATGCTCGACGCGGTCATCGACGAGATCGACGGGCGCCGGATCCGCGTCGGCGACCAGTGGCTGACCGATTACGCGTCGTGCAACTACCTCGGGCTGGACCTCGACCAGGAGATCATCGACGCCGTCCCCGAGTACCTGCGGCGGTGGGGCACCCACCCGAGCTGGTCGCGACTGCTGGGCAGCCCGGTCCTCTACGAGGAGATCGAGGACAAGCTCACCTCCCTCCTCGGCAGCGAGGACAGCCTGGTGCTGCCCACGATCACCCACATCCACATGTCGGTGATCCCCGTCCTGGCCGCCGGCGGCACGGTGTTCCTCGACAGCCGCGCGCACAAGACGATCTACGACGGGTGCGCGCTCGCGCAGGCCCGTGGCGCCACCGTGCGGCGGTTCGCCCACGAGAACCTCGAACACCTCGAGGCGCTGCTGCGCGACTCGAGCTGGCGCCGACCGGGGATGATCTGCATCGACGGCATCAACAGCATGACCGGAAACGCTCCGGACCTCGCCGCGTTCGCCGCCCTGGCCCGCCGGTACGACGCGATCCTGTACGTCGACGACGCGCACGGCTTCGGAGTCATCGGCGAGCGCTCGCCGGGCGAGCCGTGCGACTATGGCATCCGCGGCAACAGCATCGTCCGGCACGCCGAGGAGACCTACGAGAACGTCGTCCTCGTCGGAGGCTTCTCCAAGGCCTACTCGTCGCTGCTGGCCTTCATCGCCTGCCCGACCGCGCTCAAGCAGGTGCTCAAGACCGCCGCGCCGCCGTACCTGTACTCCGGGCCGTCGCCGGTCGCTTCGCTCGCGACCGTCCTCGAGGGCTTGCGCGTCAACGACATCCGCGGCGATCAGCTGCGCGCCAAGCTCCACCGCCTCACGGGCCGCGTCCTGGACCGCCTCCGCGAGCTCGGCATCGCCACTCCGAACCAATCCGGCTTCCCGATCATCGAAGTCCCGCTCGCCGATCCGCGCAGCGTCGGCGACGTCGGCAACATGCTGTTCGACCGCGGCATCTACGTGACGATGGCGGTCTATCCCCTCGTCCCGCGCGACGAGGTCGGGTTCCGCCTGCAGGTGACCGCGGCGAACACCGACGAGCAAATCGATCACCTGTGCGTCGCTCTCGGCGACGTCGCCGAGCGATTCAAGCTGCGACAGGCGCTGGACGACTAACCCGGATAACGCCATGTCCCGGGCCCGATTGATCGCTTTCGACCGCCGTCACCTGTGGTGGGTGTTCCTCGCCTTCGGCGGGTTCGTCACCGCACTCTACGTGTTCGTGCCGCCGCTCAAGGGGAGCCCGCTCGTGATCAACGGCCTGGGGCTCTACGGCCTGCTCGCCGTGGTCGCCGGCATCCGCTTCCACCGCCCGCGCGCCAGGCTGGCGTGGTGGCTGTTCGCCCTGGGCGTGTTCCTGTTCTGGGTCGGCGACGTCTACACGTATGGCATCCGGATCCTGTTCAACGTCACCGTGCCGTTCCCGTCGTTCGGCGACGCCGTGTACCTGACCATGTACCCGGTGCTGATGGTCGGCATCGTGCTCCTCGTCCGTCGCCGCAACCAGCGCGCCGACGGCCCGGGGGCCGTTGACGCGCTGATCATGACGCTCGGCCTCTCGCTGGTCTCGGGAGTCGTGTTGATCGCTCCCTACGTCCACGACAGCACGCTCAGCCTGCTGCCGAAGCTGGTCTCGATCGGCTACCCGATGGGGGACATCATCCTGCTCGCCGCGGGCATCCGCCTGGCCGTGGACGGCGGTAAGCGCCGGCCGGCCTTCTACCTGCTGATCGCCGGGATCGTGTCGATGCTGGTCACTGACGACACGTACGGCTACCTGACGCTGCACAACGCTTACAACCACCAGCTCTGGCTCGATGCGGGCTGGATCTTCTTCTATCTGTTCTGGGGCGCCGCCGCGCTCCACCCGTCGATGCAGGAGCTGTCCGAGGAGGAGACTGATCGCCAACCACGGCTGACGTGGCTGCGCCTGGCGCTGCTTGCCGGCGCGACACTGATCGCACCCGCACTCGAGATCATCAAGGTAATCCCGACCCGCAACTGGGACCTGCTGTTCGTGGTCGGGGCGTCGGCGGTCATGTTCTCGCTCGTGGTCGCCCGCATGACGGGGCTGGTGCGCCAGCGCGAGAAGTCGGTACTGCGCGAGCAGGCACTGAGCGCCGCCGGGGGTCTGCTGGTCGCGGCCACCGAGCCGCGCGAGATCCTGATCGCGGCGCTGCAGGCGCTGGCCGACTTCGGCAAGGACCGGGCCGACGCCAGGGTATGCCGGGTCGTCGGCGACCGGGTCCGCGCGATGGCGCTCGACGAGCGCGGCGGCCTCACCGAATGGGATCTAGCGGTCGGCACCTCGCCGTTCCTCCAGGATTCCGGAACGACCGCCACGGTGATCCTGCCGGCCGACGCGCGCGAGGAACTCAGGCTCCCGGCCGGAAGGGACCGGGTTCTCCAGCTCGAGCTCCGTCCCACGAGCGGGTCGGGAGCAGGCCTGATGTTGATCGTGGCCGGAGAGGCCGGCGACGACGAGGAGACCCGCTATGCCCTGAGCACGCTCGCCCATCAGGTGTCGCTTGCGCTCAGCAGCGCCGAGTTCGCCGAGGAGGTTCACCGCCGCGCCAGCGAGGCGAGGTTCTCGACGCTCGTGCAGAACTCGAGCGACTTGATCACCGTGCTCAGCGCAGACAACACGATCCTCTACCAGAGCCCCTCGATCGAGCGCGTGCTCGGCTACACCGCCGAGGAGGTGACCGGTCGTCCGTTCGCGGAGCTGCTGCATCCGAACGAGCAGGGGCGGTTGCTGCGACGGCTGACCGACGGCGCGGGAGCGAACGGCCGCGGCGAGGTGATCGACTGCCTGCTCGCGCACAAGGACGGCGAGCTCCGTCACTTCGAGATCCTCCACACGGACCTGCTCGCCGACAGCGCGGTCGGGGGGATCGTGCTCAACGGCCGCGACGTCTCCGAGCGCAAGGCGTTCGAGGAGCAACTTGCCCACCAGGCCTTCCACGACCCGGTCACGCATCTGGCCAACCGGGCGCTGTTCAACGAGCGCGTCCGCCACGCGGTGGCGCGAACGCTCCGGGAGGGTACGGGAATGGCGGTGCTGTTCGTCGATCTCGATGACTTCAAGACGGTGAACGACAGCCTCGGGCACGCTGCCGGCGACCGGGTGCTCCTGGAGGCGGCGCAGCGGATCTCCGGAAGCGTCCGTGCGGCCGATACCGCCGCCCGCTTCGGAGGCGACGAGTTCGCGATCCTGCTCGAGGACGTTCACGACATGCAGGCGGCCGTCGAGACCGCCGAGCGCATCCTCCACTCGCTCGGCCGTCCGCTCGAGCTGGACGACAACCACCTGGTGATCCGCGCCAGCCTTGGCATCTCGGTCGTCGAGGAGGGCAACGCCACCGATGCCGACGAGCTCATCCGCAACGCCGACGCCGCGATGTACATCGCCAAGGCCGAGGGCAAGGGCGGCTACCGGCTGTTCGAGCCCGCGATGCACGATCGCGTGGTGGCGCGGCTCGCGCTGCGCGCCGACCTTCAGCGCGCACTCGAGCGCGAGGAGTTCGAGCTTCACTACCAGCCGCTGGTGCGCCTCCAGGACGGGGCCGTCACCGGCGTCGAGGCGCTCCTGCGCTGGCGCCATCCGGTGCGTGGACTGATCCCGCCGATCGAGTTCATCCCGTTCGCCGAGGAGAGCGGGCTGATCGTCGACATCGGTCGCTGGGTGCTCCGCGAGGGCTGCCGCCAGGCGAAGGTGCTGCGCGGGCAGATAACCGGCTCGACGCTGCCGACGATCGGGATCAACCTGTCGGTCAAGCAGCTGTTCCACTCCGACATCGTCGCCGACGTGGCGGGTGCTCTGGCGGCGGCCGAGCTCGAGCCCGAGGCGCTGACGCTCGAGATCACCGAGTCGGTGATGATGACCGACACCGAGCTCGCGATCAACCGCCTCATGGAGCTGCGCGAGCTGGGCGTCCGCCTGGCGATGGACGACTTCGGCACCGGTTACTCGTCGCTGAGCTCGCTGAGCATGCTCCCGCTGGACATCCTCAAGATGGACCGCTCGCTCCTGGCCGCCGGCGCATCTCCGGTCACCTCCGGCCTCGCCTCCGCCGTCTTGAGCATCGGCGAGACGTTCGAGCTCGAGGTGGTCGCGGAGGGGATCGAGTTCCCCGAGCAATCGGTCACTCTGAGGGACCTGGGCTGCGATACGGGTCAGGGCTTCTACTTCGCCAAGCCGATGGAGCCCGGACGCCTGATGGACTTCCTGGTGTCGCGGGCCGATGCGGCCGAGGGGTCAGCGCTGCCCGCCGGTTTGGACTGACGCCGTGCAACAGAGCCACGAGGCGCTGGACCGGCCCGGCGGCTTCAGCCGCGTCCGGCTGCTCGCACCGTTGGCTCATCGCGACTACCGGCTGCTGGCCGGCGGCATGTCGGTGTCGCTGCTCGGCGACGGCCTGTTCCTGGTCGCGCTGGCGTGGCAGGTCTACACGATGTCGGACGCGCCGACGGCGCTCGCGACGGTCGGGATCGCGATGACGATCCCAATGATCGCGTGCCTGCTGATCGGCGGTGCGGTGAGCGATCGCTTCGACCGCCGGCTGGTGATGCTCGCCGCCGACACGGTTCGCGCGGTCGCGCTGGGCGCGCTCGCGGCGCTCGCGATCACCGGCGCGGTGGTGTTCTGGGAGCTGCTGGCGATCGCGGTCGTCTACGGCGCCGCCACCGCGTTCTTCAACCCGGCCTCGGACGCGCTCGTGCCGCAACTGCTTCCCGCCGACGCGCTCCCCCAGGCCAACTCGCTCGATCAGTTGATCCGGCCGCTGGCGCTACGGCTGGCCGGTCCCGCGCTGGGCGGCGTGATGGTGGGCGCGATCGGCGCCGGCTGGACGCTCGGCGTGGACGGCGCCTCGTTTGCGATCTCGGTCGCGGCGCTCCTCACGATGTCACCCGTTCCGGCATCGGCCACGTGGTCAGAAACGCGATCCGGGGTGCGCGAGATCCGGGCCGGCCTGCGGTACGTCCGCAGCCACGCGTGGCTGTGGGCGACGCTGATGACCGCGGCGATCGCCTACCTGCTGTTCATGGGGCCGACCGAGGTGCTGCTCCCGTTCATCGTCAAGCATCGCTTCGCCCACGGCGCGCGTGACCTGGGTCTGATCTTCGCCGCCGGCGGTCTGGGCTCGCTCGGGTGTGCGGTCGCGATCGGCCAGTTCGGTCTCCCCCGCTCCGGCCTCACGTTCATGTACCTCGCGTGGACCGCCGCGACCGTGGCGGTGGCGGGATATGGCGTCGCCAACGGGCTGTGGGGCTTGATGCTCGCCAGCGTCCTGTTCAACACGCTCGAGACCGCGGGCACGATCGCCTGGACGACCGCCAAGCAGCGCCACGTCCCGACGCAACTGCTCGGCCGCGTGTCGAGCCTCGATTGGCTGATCTCGATCGGCCTGCTCCCGCTGTCGTATGCGGTGACCGGTCCGGTCAGCGCCGCGCTCGGGGCGCGCCCGACCCTGATATGGGCCGGCCTGCTCGGCGGGATCGTCACGTTCGCGCCACTGCTCAGCCGGCGCGTGCGGCGGTTCGGTCGGTTAGGCGAACAACTCGTGCAGGTGGGCGTTCAGGAACACGCCGCGCGGATCTAGCTCGCGGCGCAGGTCGATGAACCGGTCGGCCTCGGGATACAGGGCGTGAAGTCGCTCCGGGGTGAGGAAGTGCAGCTTTCCCCAGTGAACGCGCGCCGAGAAATCCGACAGGAGCGCGTCGACCGAGCGCAGGTAGTCCCAGTAGTCGGTGCCCGGCTTGCCCGACACCGAGATCACCGTCGTGGCCGTCTTGTAGTTCGGCGAGAGGTAGGCGTCATCGGGTCCGACCGTGCGCACCTCGAGGGGGTAGATCGAGTCGGGCAGGCTCCGCAGCATCAGCTCGCGCATCGCGGACAGCGCGGCGGGGCCGAGCTCGAGCGGCACGAAGTACTCGAGCTCGTGGAAGTTCGGGTCGTAGACCATCGGATAGATGCGGTAGCAGCGATCGGTCCGCCGGCCCTCGACGTCACTGTCGGGCTGATCGGGGGCGGCGTCGTCGTAGATCTTCACGTAGCACTTGTCGGCCATCGTCCGCTCGTGCGAAGACAGGTTGTACAGCGCCGCCGACTCCTCGGTGGGCAGCCAGAAGAAGCCGAAGTGACGATGCTCGTGGACGAGCTCGTCCCAGCGCTCGATCACCTCCTCCCACGGCCACAGGTCGATCTGCTCGGTGAGCCGGTAGGCATCGGTCACCTCGAGCTCGACCTGCGTCATCACGCCGAGCATCCCGATCGAGACCTGAGCCGCGCGCAGCAGGTCCGGCTCACTCTCGTCGATGTCGCGAGCCTCGCCGGTCGCGGTGACCAGCCGCACGCCTCGAACCACGCCCGAGAAGCACATGTTCCGAATCCCCGAGCCATGCGTCGCGGTCGACACCGCGCCGGCGATCTGCTGAGTGTCGATGTCTCCCTGGTTCTTCAGCGCGAGGCCCTCGCGCCACAGTGGCTCGTAGAAATCGCGAATCAGCGTCCCCGACAGCGCGGTCGCGCGCTTGCGGGTTCGGTCAACCTCGATCACGCCCCGCAGTGCGGAGAGATCCAGCAGCAGCCCGTCCGTCTGGACGATCGGGGTGAATGAGTGGCGGGCGCCGAAGACGCGGACATTCGCCCCCTGCGCGGCGGCATCCCGGACGAGCGTTGCGACCTGCTCCTCGTCGCGCGGTGCGGCGGCGTACCCCGGAGTGAACGATTGGTTGCCCACCCAGTTGGTCCACGTCTCGGCCGCGGGCAGATCGGTCAGCACCATCGGCCGATCCTAAAGTAATGCGCCGTGCATGGCGCATGAACGTCGACGCGGTCTGGCACGACCTCGAATGTGGCGGGTACGGAGAGGACCTCGCGCTCTGGCGCGAGCTTGCGGCTCGGACCGGCGGGCCGGTGCTCGACGTCGGCGCCGGCACCGGTCGCGTGACGCTCGAGCTCGCCGCCCGCGCCATCGAGGTGGTCGCTCTCGACGTCGACGAGCCGCTGCTGCGCGCGCTCGCGGTCCGCGCCGCGGAGCTCCCGGTGGAGACTGTCGTCGCGGACGCGCGGGACTTCTCCCTGGGCCGGCGGTTCGCGCTGATCCTCGTGCCGATGCAGACGCTCCAGCTGTTCGGAGGAGCTTCGGGCCGCGCGGCGTTCCTGCGCTGCGCGATGCGCCACCTCGAGCCCAGCGGATTGCTCGCCGCCGCGCTCGCCGACGCGCTGGACTGCTTCGACGACGACCACGACGTGCCGCCGCCACCCGACGCCCGCGAGATCCTCGGCATGCGCTACGCGAGCCAGTTGCTCAGGGTGTTCGACGACGACGGTCGGGCTGCGATCGTTCGCCGCCGCGAGATCGTCGGGGGCCATAGTCCCGCCGAGGCCCACGACGTCGTCGTCCACCTCGACCGCGTGTCTGCCGACGAGGTCGCCACCGAGGCGCGCGAGCTCGGGTTCATCGCCGAGCCTCACCTGCGCATAGCGGAGACCGAGCGGTACCTCGGCTCGACCGTCGTGCTCCTGCGCGCCCCACGCGGCGGCCGGTGCGCCTAGCGAAATGGTGAGCGGCGCCTTAGCGGTCGACCGCCTGCATTCGCGCCCGGGCGATCGCGTCGGCGCCGGCCTCGCCGACCAGCAGCTCGGCGCGGATGGTCCCGCTGGCGAGCAGGTCGATGGCGGGAAACCGGCCGGTGCTGGCGAGCACGGGGTCGAGTGCGATCACGGTCGTCTCGCCGCCGAGCGGCTCCGCGGCCGTCGCGATCACGGTGAGCGACCCGCCGCCGGCGATGTTCCGCGCCGCGGCCAGCAGCTTGCGGGCGGCGTGCGGCTGGATCCCGGCGAGCGTGTCGATCAGCACCACGGCGTGCGAGCCGCGCGCCGCCAGCCGTCGCGCCTGGTCGACGGCGCGCTCGACGGTCTGGGCCTGTGCGTCCGCCGAGGCGGCGAAGCTGACCGCGGCGACGGGCGCCACCGGGCCCTCCTCCCATTCGGTGATCTCCTCGGGGCGGACGCCGGCGAGCACCACCGACAGGTGAATCTCCTCCTGGCCGGCCAGGGTGGCGGCCAGCCGCCGCAGCGCCTCGGTCTTGCCGGCGCGCGACGGTCCGACGATCGACACCCGCGAGCCGCGGCCGAAGGGCGTCAGCCATTCGATCGCCTTGATCGTCGGGTCATCCGATCCGAGCCGGAAGCGCTCGCTGGGATACGCCGCCGGGAGATCGTCGAACCGCGTGCTGTCGGCGACCTCGTCGGCGGGCCGGCCGTTGATGGTGTCGACCCGGATCAGCGACGCAAACCGCTCTGACCGGCGGGGCGCCCGGCGCGGTCCGGAGATTTGGTCGCCGGGGACCAGCTCGCACCGCTTGACCTGCGCGGCCGAGACGTACACGTCGTCCTCGGAGGGCTCGGGCGGGTGCACGCGCAGGAAGCCGGAGCCGTTCGCGAGCAGTTCGACCTCGCCCTCGACGATCTCCTCCTCGGGGGCGCGTTCCGAGGGCTCTTCGACGGCCTCCGCCTGTTCTTCGACGGGCTCGACGGCCTCCGGCGGCGTGCCCTCATCCTCGTCACGACTGGCCGACCGGGCGCGGCCGCCGCGCCGACTCCTCCGCCGGCGGGCCGCCGGGCGATCCTCCTCGCCGCCGCGCTCCTCGTCCTCGGCAGGCGGCTCCTCGGCAGGAGGTTCCTCCGGGGGCGCGCCACCCTGGCGGGTGATGATCGCGTCGATCAGGTCGTCCTTGCGCAGACGGCGATAACCGTCGATCGAAAGCTCGGACGCGAGGGCGTGAAGATCGGCGAGCGGGCTGGCTGCTAGCGCGTCGCGGTCGAGAATCGACATTGCGTACCTCCTTGGGGATGATCGGTGGGCTCCGGTCGCGTTGTGCCAGCGACCGGCGATTCGGCTGTCTCAGCCTAGCGGGATTGCGGTTCCCGGCGCAGGCCGGTTGCCAGCCGTAGTGTCGAGTCGACCTCGGCCTCGCCGGTCAGCGCGGCGCGCACGGCCAGGTAGTCGGCGACGTCGGCGACGTCGTGCACGCGCAGGACATGGGCGCCGGCGTCGACGCCGTGCCCGACCGCCGCGAGCGTGCCCGCGAGCCGCGCTCGCGGTGGCCGCAGCGTGATCGCCCCGACGAAGTCCTTGCGCGAGACGGCCAGCAGGACCGGGCGCTCGAGCGCATGCAGCGTGGGCAGCGCGCGCAGCACCTCGACCGTCTGCGCCGGCGTCTTGCCGAAATCTGGCCCCGGGTCCAGCATCAGCTGCTCGAACGCGACGCCGCGATTCATCGCCAGCGCGATCCGTTCGCGCAGGAACGGCTCGACGTCGGCGACCACGCGCCCGTCGAGCCCAGGATCGAGCAGCTTCTGCTTCGGCGCGGCGCGGGTGTGCATCAGCACGAGCCCCGCCCCCGTCTGCGCGCACACGTCCGCCAGTGCCGGATCGCGCAGACCGCTGACGTCGTTGACGATCGCCGCGCCGGCGGCGATCGCGGCGCGCGCCACCGAGGGCTTGTATGTGTCGACCGACACGACCGCGCCGAGTTCGGTGCTGACGCGCTCGATCAGCGGCACCACCCGTTCGATCTCCTCCTCGGGCGCCACCGGCGGCTGGTTGGTCACGCCGGACTCGCCGCCGATGTCGATGATCTCGGCGCCGGCGTCGAGCAGCGATCGCGTCAGCGCGACCCGCGCATCGAGGGTCCGGTGCACGCCGCCGTCCGAGAACGAATCGGGCGTGGCGTTGACGATGCCCATCACCCACGGCCGGCCGCCCAGCTCGAGCGTCCCGGCGGTCGTGCGCAGCGGGAGCGCCGGCGCCGGCCTCGTGACGCGATCTTCGGTGCCCATTGCCCGGAGCCTATCCGGGCCGCGCGCATCTACTGCCCGCCGGCCTGCTCGAAGAGATTCAGCACGATGTCGTACATCGCCGGCGAGGTCTCCTGGTACCCCGGGCAGCACGGCGGACCGCCGACGTCGCTGATCCCGATCTCGAGGTGGGGCGCGTCCGAGATGCCGACGTCGCCGCAGCCGACCTCGGCGATTGGCTCGCCGGCGGTCACCTGAGTGCCGACCGGGACGAGCGCCGGGAGCGCATGGCCGTAGTAGATGTAGCGGCCGGCGTAGGGGCCGCTCGAGACCTTGACCACGGGCGCGGCCGGCCCGAAGCCGTCGATGCCCTCCTGCACGATCGTGCCCGCGGTCATCGCCACCTCGACCGCGTTCGCTCCGCACGCGTTGCTCTGCATGCCGATATCGATCCCCTGGTCGAGAGTCCAGTCGCTCGAGGGCAGGACCCTCGATACCGGCTGGAGTGGGAACACCCAACCGGCGGGCGCGGCCGCCGATGCACCAGGGGTGGTGAGCACTCCCGACCCCTGCGCGGTGTTCTTGACCGCCGCCAGTAGCGTCGCCGCCGCCCGGCTTCCGACCAAGCCATTCGCCGGCGTCAGGTTTTCCGCGGTCTTGAACCGGATCACCGCGGTCCTGGTCATCGAGCCGAAGTAGCCGGTCGCCGGCACCTTGTAGCCGACGTCGGTCAGCCAGGTCTGCAGAGTCGTGACGTCGGCGCCCGATTCGCCCTTCCGGAGCGTCCGCGTGAACACCGACGTCGACGAGCTGGCCTTCACGATGCTGTGCGTGGGCTTCGGGTTGACCAGCCCCGTGGTCGCGCCGCCCGACACGCTTGCCGCCTGTGCGCTCGAGCCCGGCACAGTCAGCGCCAAGGCGAGCAGTCCGGACAGCTTCCAGATGCGACCCATCGATGAACGACGGTCGGCCTTGAATCCGGCGGACCTCCGTCGCGCGTTGCCCTTGCACTGTGTCCGGCTGGGAAAGCTGCAGGGAACGAGCAGAGTCGGTCCTCCGTGGGCGAGGCCTTGCAATTGGCGTCTGCTGCCTGCGGAGTTAGCTGACGGGCTCGCGCTCCGAAGAGCGCTTCTCGTGGATCACCGCGAGACTCGCCCCAACGAACTGGGTCCTCCGCTCCCTCGGCGTGGCGGTCCGGGGATTCGGCGCGCGGCAACGTATCACAGCGATCGATGCCGCACCGTCGCGCGGAGCATGGTTACGTAAACCTCCGCACCGCTCCCCGGCGGGCGCCCGCAAGCGTCGCAGTGGGATGGTCGGCGGCGCCTCAGTGGGCCGGATCCGCCACGCCGTCCTGGCGGCGCTTGGCGACAATCGCCTTGATCCGGTCGAGCGTGTCCTCGGACATCCGCCGGATCTCCCAATGGGTCAGCTTCATCACCCGCATCGGCGAGGTCGCGATCACGTCGGCGTTGCGCGGCTCGCGGTCGAGCAGCCCCATCTCACCGATCAGATCGCCGTCTTTGAGCGAGGCGATCTTCGCGCCGTCCTGGATCACGTCGGCGGTTCCCTCCTCGATCCCGATCAGCTCGGTCGAGTAGTCGCCCTGCTTCATCAGGATCTGCCCTTCGGCCACGCTCGTCTCGGTGGCGAACGCCGCCAGCCGCCTGGCCTCCTCGTCGGAGAGGTGGGAGAAGATCGGGATTTCCTTCAGGCGGTTGGGATCCATCGCAGATCGGGGGTACCCGGTGCCGGCGGGACTAATCCCGAAAACGCCTACAGCGCCTGGACTTCGGAGGTGATCTCGCTCACGGACTGTTTGGCGTCGCCGAACAGGAGCGCGGTCTTGGGCTCGTAGAACAGCGGGTTGTCGATGCCGGCGAACCCGCTGGCCATCGAGCGCTTGAGGACGATCACGGCGCCGGATTTGTCGACTTCGAGGATCGGCATGCCGTAGATCGGCGATCCCGGCTCGTTCTTGGCGGCGGGGTTGGTGACGTCGTTGGCGCCGATCACGAGCGTCACGTCGGTGCGCGAGAACTCGGGGTTGATGTCGTCCATCTCGCGCAGCAGGTCGTAGGGCACGTCTGCTTCGGCGAGGAGCACGTTCATGTGGCCGGGCATCCGGCCGGCGACCGGATGGATCGCGAACTTGACCTCGACGCCCTTGGCCTCGAGCGCCCGTTCGAGCTCTCTGACCGCGTGCTGGGCCTGCGCCACCGCCATCCCGTAGCCGGGGGCGATCACGACCTGGCGGGCGTAGGACAGCTGAATCGCCACGTCCTGGGGGCTGGTCGAGCGGACCGGGCCGCGGTCCTCGGCGCCGGGACCGCCAGCTGGGGCGGCGATCGCGCCGCCGAACCCGCCGGCCACGATCGCGGGCACCGAGCGGTTCATCGCCTTGGCCATCAGGTTGGTGAGGATCGATCCGGACGCGCCGACGATCATCCCCGCGACGATCATCGCGGTGTTGTTCAGGGCGATACCGGTGGCGGCCGCGGACAGGCCGGTAAACGCGTTCAGCAGCGAGATCACGACCGGCATGTCGGCGCCCCCGATCGGGAGCACGACCATGTTGCCGAGCACGGCCGCGGCCAGCAGGATGCCGATGATGAACAGCGCCTGCGAATGGGTGCCGGCCGCGAGCACGATCGCCGAGCCCACGCAGATCACGAACAGGGCCCCGTTGATGAACGTCTGCCCCGGGAGCTTGATCGGCCGGCCGGGCAGGATCTCCTGGAGCTTCCCGAACGCGATGTTCGATCCCCAGAACGAGATCGAGCCGACGATCGCCGCGAACAGCGTCGGGATCTCCGACTTCTCGACCCACAACGACAGGCCCGAGGCGAAGTGGTGGCGGTACTCGATCCACGCGATGATCGCCACCGCGCCACCGCCGACGCCGTTGAACAGCGCGACCATCTGCGGCATCGCGGTCATCCGCACGTTGCGGGCCGCCGGCATCCCGACCGCGGTCCCGATCACGAGTCCCAAGGCGATCAGCCACGGCGTGCTCGACCCGCTCAAGACATGCGGGGTGAGCAGCGTCGCGACGATCGCGATCGCCATGCCCACCGCCGCGATCTTGTTGCCCCGGACCGCCGTGCGCGGCCCGGTCAACCCGCTCATCCCGTAGATGAACAGCGAGAACGCGACGATGTAGCAGGCGTCGATGAAGTTCGCCCGCTGCAGGAAGATCGTGCCCAGCGGGGTCACTTGTCGCCGCTCTCCAGCTGATCGGGCGCCGTGGCCTCCGGAAGGTCAGGCTTGCGCTTGAACATCCCCAGCATCCGGTCGGTGACCAGGAAGCCGCCGACGATGTTGATCGTGCCGAACGCGATCGCGATCACCAGTAGCACGTGCTCCAAAATGCCCGTCGCCTCGTGCATCAACAACAGCCCGCCGAGCAGCACGATGCCGTGGATCGCGTTGGTGCCCGACATCAGCGGGGTGTGCAGCGTGTTCGGAACCTTCGAGATGACCTCGAACCCGACGAACGCGGCCAGCACCAGGATCGCGATCTCGGTGATGGTGGTCATGTCAAGTCCTCCTCGGGGGTCAGGAGCTGGCGGTGGCGCCGGCCTCGGCCGCGGCGCGCGCGGCCTCGTGGACGATTTCGCCGTCCCGCGTGATGCACGCCCCGGCGATCACCTCGTCGTCGAAGTCCAACGACAACTGACCGTCGTCGGAGATCATCAGCCCCAACAGCGACTGGATGTTGCGGGCGTACAGCTGCGACGCGTGCTCGGCCATCGTGCTCGGCACGTTCAGCGGGGCGAGGATCTTGACGTCGTGGCGGATGACCGTCTTGCCGGGCTCCGACAGCTCGCAGTTGCCGCCCGCCTCGCCGGCGAGATCGACGATCACCGACCCCGGCTTCATCAGCCTGACCGCCTCCTCGGTGACCAGGATCGGCGCGCGCCGGCCGGGGACGAGCGCGGTCGTGATCACCACGTCGACCTTGCCGATCGCCTCGGCCATCAACTTCTGCTGAAGCTCCTGCTGCTCGGGCGTGAGCTCCTTGGCGTACCCGCCCGCGCCCTCCAGGTCGCCGCCGAGGTCGAATTCGAGGAAGTGCGCGCCCAGCGACTCCACCTGTTCCTTGACCGCCGCGCGGACGTCGAACCCCTGCACCACAGCGCCCAACCGTCGCGCGGTCGCGATCGCCTGCAACCCGGCGACCCCGGCGCCCAGCACCAGCACGGTCGCCGGGCGAATCGTCCCCGCCGCGGTCATCAGCATCGGGTAATACCGGCCGAGCTCCTGCGCGCCGATCAACGCGGCGCGGTACCCGGAGATGTTCGCCTGCGAGGACAACGCGTCCATCGACTGGGCGCGGCTGATCCGCGGGATCGCCTCCATCGCGAAACTGGTCGCACCCGTCGCGGCGATCGCCCGGATCGCCTCACCCGCGGTCAACGGCTGCAAAAACCCGATCAGCACGCTGTCGGGGCGCAGCCGCGCAATCTCCTCAGCCGTGGGCGTCGCGACCTTGACCACGATCTCGGACTCGTACACCGCGGCGGGATCGTCGACCATCCGGGCGTCCGCCTCCTCGTACTGGCTGTCCGGGATCAGCGCGCCCGCGCCCGCGCCGCGCTCGACCACGACCTCGAGCCCGGTCTCACCGCTCGCGAGCTTGCGCACCACCTCGGGCACGAGCGCGACCCGGCGCTCGCCCTCGGCAGTCTCCTTTGGGACTCCGATCTGCATGCGGGCGCCGGAGGGTACCGATTCTTCGACGGAATTAACTTCCGACGAACGCCAGGCCCAGCGCGGTCAGGACGCCGGCGTCGGCTGCGAGCCGGTCGGTCGCCGCCGCCGTCACCGCCGGCGGCGGACTCGCCATGCGGGTCGGATGCCGCGCTCCGCGTGCCGTCGCACGGTGCCGGGCCGGGCGTGCGGGCCCCGCCGCGCCCGCCGCGCCCGCCGCGCGCGCGCTCGGGTTGGTCGCGCTGGTGGTCTGGTGGCGAGCGGCCGGCGGCGGCGCGCTCCGGCGGGGAACCGCCGCCAGCGGGAGCGCCTTGCCGTCGAGCGCCATCAGCGCCTCGCCCGTGACCCAGGTGGGCGTCTGGTCGGTCCCGCGCGAGTACCGGACGTGGCCGTCGCCGGCGATCAGCGAGCGCAGGTAGTCGAGTGGGGACGGCCCTCCGCCGCGGCGAATCGACCTCGGGTTGCTGCCGACCGCGAGCAGCCCCTGGACCGCGAATGCCGTCGACTGCGCGTTCGAGCCGGCGGCCGGCATGCTCGGGAAGCCGCCGTCGCGGTCCTGCTGGTGCCGGAGGTAGTGGATGGCGCGAGCCCGGGCCCGCCCGGCCGCTCTGCCGCTCACGCCGGCGAGCGCCTCGAGCGCGGCGCCGGTGTCGTCGACGTCGCTTTGCCCCCCCCGCGTGGCGAAGTTGAAGCCGCCGTCGGCGTCCTGCTGGCGCACCAGCCAGGGCAGCGTGTTCGGTGGTGGCGCGACGCCCGCTGCCCGCAGCGAGAGCACGGCGAACGAGGTCAGGTTGGTCTGGTCGGACACCGACCCGTTCCGGCCGATGTCGGCCCGAAGCTCGGCGACCAGGTCGCGGCCGCCGAACTTCGTCGCGTTCAGGCCCGCGGCCCCGGCGACCAGGATGTTCCGCTCGACGTCGCCCGGGTCCGACGCGGACGCCACGCCGCCCTCGATGTAGCCGATCAGGCTGTTGCCGCCGCGCACGACATCCTGCGGGTTCTCGCCGGCGGCGGCCAGCCCCAGCGCGGCCCACCCGGAGTACAGCGCGGAGGAGGCCGACCCGGGGGCGGGGCCGAGCCCGCCGTCGGGGTTCTGCGCGGCGAGCAGGTAGCCGGCCGGCGTGCTCGCGGCGGCCGCCCGCCCATCAGTGGTGGTTGCAACCCCGGCGACGAGCGCGATCGCGAGCAGCGGCGTCGCCGTCGTCCACGTCACGTGCAGCCGCGTCCGGAACCGCGCCAGCGAGTGGATCAGCGCGGGACCGAACGCGAGCGCGAACACCAGGCACCCGGCGGCGTGGATGCAGTCGAACCCGATGCCCTTGCCCACGTACACCCCAAGCTGGGCGAGGCTGTGGTCGCTGTAGGTCACCCAATCGCCGACGTCCTGTAGGGCCGTGAACGCGAACCCCACCACCGTGCAGACGATCGCGAGCGTCCACCGGCCGATCCGCTGGCGGGTCGCGACCGCGAGACCGGCTCCGATCACGCCGGTCGCGCCCCACCCGGCCATCTGCCACGGGGTCCACGGTCCCTGGCCGAAGAAGAAGTTCGACGCCAGCCCCGCGAGCGCTCCGACCGCGAACCCCGGGCCGCCGCCGAGCGCGTACCCGGACGCGAGCACGATGTCGGTCGTCGGCTTGACGTTCGGGAACGCCGCGAACGCGATCCGGCCGAGCGCCGCGAACGCCGCCAGCGTGCCCACCAGCGCCACGATCCGGGCGTCCGGGTGGACGCGCTCGTACCAGGCGAAGCCGCCCGCGAGCGCCACCGCGAGGATCGCGAACGCGCCGAGCTGCCAGCTCACGCGCTCACCTGCGCCTCGGCCGTGCGGAAGCTGGATATGACCGCCACACCCTCGTCAGGGACCAGCGCGCCGCCGGCCCCGCCGAGGATCCGCGCGGTCTCGGTGGCGAAGTACGTCCCGCGGGCGAGGATCTGCGTCGGGGAGCCGTCGGCGATCACTGCGCCCTCCCCGAGCAGCACGACCCGGTGCGCGAACGCGGCCACGAACTCCGGGTCGTGCGTGGCCACGAGCACGGCGGCGTCGAGCTCGCACAGCAGTGCGGCCAGCTCGTCCTTGCGCCGGCGGTCCATGCCTCGCGTCGGCTCGTCCAGACACACCACCGCGGCCTGCCGCTCCGGATCGTCGAGCACGATCGCGAGCGCCAGGCGCTGCTTCTCCCCTCCGGAGAGATCGCGGGGATGGCGATTGGCGAGGGCCGGATCGCCGAGCCCCACGGTCGCGAGCGCGCGCGGCGATGCCTCCTGCGCGATCCGCTCGTGGACGAGGTAGTCGGTCGGGTTCTGGAGCAGCAGCGCCACCCGCCCGGAGCTCCTGGTCTTGCCGCGGGTGGGACGCATCAGACCGGCCGCGTGCCGCAGGAGCGTCGACTTGCCGGCGCCGTTGCGCCCCATCAGCGCGACGCGCTCGCCCGGAGCGATCCGCAGCGAGACGCCTCGGAGGATGGCCGGGCCGCGATCGATCTCATGCCAGACGCGGTCGAGCGTCAGCGCGCTTTCTTCGGCGCGGCGGCGCGGGTTGCGATCCCGCCGGTCCGAGGCGCCGCGCGCGAACGGATCGACGTCCGGGAGCAGCCCCCGCGACCGCAGAGTCGAGCGGGCCGCCTTCACGCCCGCGACCGGCGCCAGGCCCAGGCCGGACACCAGGCGCGCGCCCGGTGTCGCGAGCTCCGGCGCCGCGTCGCACGCCCAGGCCAGGAACTCGGCCGGGGCGGCGTCGCAGACCACGCGCCCGCCACGCATCGCGATCGCCCGGTCGGCGAAGCCCAGGCACCGCTCGAGCCGATGCTCGGCGATCACGATCGCCGCGTCGAAGTCCTCGTTGAGCCGGCGCAGCAGCGCGATCAGCTCGTCGCCGGCGACAGGGTCGAGCTGCGAGGTTGGCTCGTCGAGCAGGATCAGCTTCGGCCTGCCCGCGAGCGCCGCGCCGAGTGCGACGCGCTGGAGCTCGCCGCCGGACAGCTCCGCCGTCGGCCGGTCGAGCAGGTGGGCGATTCCGAGCGCGAGCGCCGCCTCCTCGACCGCGCGGGCCACCGCCGCGGGCGCCTCCCCCTGGTTCTCGAGCGGGAGCGCCAGCTCGGCGCGGACCGTGCCCATCACGACCTGCGTCTCGGGATCCTGGAACAGCGTCCCAACGGCGGCCGCCAGCGCGCCCGGACCGTGCTCGCGCGTGTCCATTCCGGCGACCGTCGCGCGGCCGGCGAACACGCCGCCGTGAAAGTGGGGCACGAGGCCGTTGGCGGCCCGCAACAGCGTCGACTTGCCCGAGCCCGACCCGCCGGCGAGGACGACCAGCTCGCCCGGGCCGATCTCGAGGCTCACGTCCGCGATCGCCGGCGCCGACGCCCCGGGGTAGGAGTACGTCACGTGCTCGAGCGCGAGCACGCTCATCGCTCGATCCCCCTCCGGTCGGCGAACGGGAGCAGCGCGCACAGCAGCAGCGCCGCCGCAACCGCGGCGCCACCGACGCCGACGGGCGCGTACAACGACGGGTTTGATTGGAATGGGAGCAGATCCGCGACACGGCCCGCGACGGCCAGCCCGCCGATCGCCACCGCCGAAGCCGCGAACGCGAAGTCGTGCCGCGACCATGGCCTCCGCACGCGCCGTCCGTGCGACGGGCGGCGTGCTGCGCCGTAGCCGCGCACCTCGAGCGCGGCGGCGACGTCGAGCGCCCGGTCGAGCACCCCGGATGTGGTGGCGCGCATCAGTTGGGCGCGGGACGGCGGCGGACCGGGCCGGCACCGCTGCGCCTCCGCGAGCCGCCGCGCGTCGCGCGCCAGCACCGGGACCATCCGGGTTGCCAGCGTCGCGGTCAGGGCCGAGTGGAACGAGAAACGGCGAAACAGCGCGAGCACCTCGTCGGGGTCAACCGCGACCGTGTACAGCGCGCCGCACAGGATCAGCGCGATCGCCCGCAGGCCGAGGACCGCTCCGTACACGGTCGCTTCGAGCGTGACGTCGGTCTGCCCGAACACCGGCAGGTGGCCGAGGCGCGCGATCACGGTCAGCCCGCCCTGAGCGACCAGCATGTTCACCGCCATGATCAGGAGGCCGAGCGGGAGCGCCAGCAGGGCTGCGCGGCGCAGCTCGCGCGCGACGCCGGCGCCGACCGCAGCGCCGGCGATCGACACCACGACCGCGCCCAGCGCGAGCGGTCCGGACAGCAGCAGTGTGGCGAGCGCGAGCGCGGCGCAGTACGCGCAGCCGACGCTGGCGCGCGCGGCGTGGAGCGGGCTCGCACGCCGGCGGTAGGTCAACTCGCCCCCTGCATCGGTACCGGGAAATCCCCCTGGCCCTGCACCGCGAGCGCGAAATGGTCGCGCAGCCGCGCCGGCGTGAGCGCCGCGGCAGCGGCCGACACGCCGGCCACGTCGGTGCCCGTGATCAGCCACGCCGGGCCGGTCGAGGTCTGGGCGGTGGCCGCGATCAGGCCCGCGCCCGCTCCGAGCGTGCGGACGATGTTTCCGGCCGGGTCGAGGAGCTGCAGGGAGGAGTCGTTCGGGCCGGCGAACCGCGCGTACACGCCGCTCGAGGCGGGGCCGTGCTCGATCAGGGTGGCGAGGAGCTCGTCGCGGATGTCGCGCCAGGTGCCGACGATCACCCCCAGCGAGTCAGAGCCCGACCCGGTGCCGATCGTCTGGCTGGCGACCTTCACCCCGATCGAGCCGAGCTCGGCGGTGACGCGGCTGCAGGCCGTGCCGGTGTCGGAGGCGCATTCGAGCGTGACCGGGAGCCGCCGGCCGCCCGTGCCGTGGATGAACGGCTCGGGAAACGAGCCGACGACCGCGGGGATCGAATCGGTGGCGGTCCAGTCGTGGAGGTCCCACCAGATCCGGTCGCCCTTGTGGACCGAGGTGCCCGCGGCGCCCAGGGACGCCTGGATCCCGTTGACGTAGTAGAACCAGTCGAGCCGGGGGGAGCTCCCGGAGTGCCCGTCGATCGACTCGACGAACCCGCCGCCGTAGCGCGTCGTGACTTTGAACGAGCGCTCGAGCATTCGCATCACCGTCTGAGACCCCGGGATGCTCTGCTCGGTCACCGCGCCGACCGCGGACGTGCCGAACCCGCGCGTCACCGTGAGCGTGACCACGCCCGAGGTGGACTTGCCGGCGCCCAGGCCGCAACCGGCGATCGCGACCGCGCACGCGATCGCCGGGAGGGCGGACAGGGCACTGCGGCGCAAGGCCTAGCCGGTCACATGCACCGTGACCGGCGCGGCCCGGATGTAGCCGGTGTGCGCCGCCTTGATGGTGAACGTCCCGGCGTGGTCCGGTGTGAGCGGGACCGTTCCGTGGCTGTCGGTCTTGCCGCTGTGGCCGGCCACCGACACGGTCGCGCCGGCCAGCGGCTTGGACTTCCCGGCCTCGCTGAACGACACCACCGTGACCGTGAACGTGTGCCCGACGGTCGGCGAGCTCGGTGCCTCGATCGCGATCGGATCCTGGGTCTTCGATCCCTCGACCGCGAACAGCAGCTTGGCGCCGCGATGCAGCTTGATCTCGCACACGCCGGTGGTGGCGTATTTGTTGTCGACCCACACGCTCCAGTACAGCTTCGTGCTGAAGTTGTGGGCTTCGCCCAGGATCGAGGTCACCTCGTAGTCGTTGAAGCTGCGCGACCACGTCCCGGCCCAGTGATGCCTGGTGGCGACGTCGAGGGCGCCGGCGGCGCTCTTCGCCGGACACGCTCCGCTCGGAGCGCCGCCCTTGGTGATCGAGCCGCTGCGGACGTCGACGGCGGTCGGGGGCAGCAGCGTCTTCTTGAGTCCTTCCACGCGCACCGTCACCGCGGCCCCCGACGCCGCCGAGGCGGGTCCGGCCATGAGCGCGACCGCCGTGACCGTCGCGCCGCACAGGGCGATGATGTTGTTGCGATTCATTGAGGGCCACCCCTTTCCGCGAGGGCGTATCGGCTTGGCGGTCGGGGCTGGTCTCCTGGCTCACGGGCCTACCAGGCGCGCCTTCCCGGTGACCCGGCGTCACCAGTGGCGGTTTGTGCGTCTGGCGTCCCCGATCACAGTGGCGGGTCCGCGCCGGATTTCCACCGGCTTCCCATCGCCACCGACCTTGAACTCGGTGGATCGTACCGCGGCGACGAGTCACCGTGCCGATTGCCGTCTACCCCGGCCTCTAGCGTCTGTCGTTCATGCCCGCAGCCTTGGTCGCGACGCTCGTCAACGGAGAGGTGGTCCTGCGGTTTCCGTATGACGACCGACTGCGGCTGCTCCTGCGCGCGATTCCGGGGCGTCGGTGGGATCCCGAAGGACGCGTGTGGCGGGTACCGCTCGACCCCGATCGGGCGCATTCGCTGACGGCCCTGTTCGAGAGCGTGCCGCATCCGGTGGACGTCTCCGACGCGCTCGGCCGCGCGCTCGCCCGCCGGCGGGCCGAGCGCTCACCGGCGGTTCTCTTGGTCGATC
>Ga0335080_10000783_pt1 | contig 29925 bp, 31 predicted proteins | sample Lox_Sample_34_FD_206720 | JGI IMG/M metagenome (GOLD analysis project Ga0335080, IMG submission 206720) | Soil microbial communities from Loxahatchee National Wildlife Refuge, Florida, United States - Lox_Sample_3.4 | ecosystem: Environmental > Terrestrial > Soil > Wetlands | place: USA... | reverse complement strand
GCGGAGTGCAATTTGACCAGCCGCGCGTAGGCGGCATCGTCGACCGCCATTCCGCCGAACGAACTCTCCATGGCGAGCCGCTTGGTCTCGGCGAGCGCCTCGGGCGCATTGGCCAGCAATTGCTCCACGACCTTTGCGCCCGCCGACTCGAGATCGGCGAGCGGCACCACCTCATGCACGAGACCGATACGGCGCGCCTCGGCGGCGCCGAAGCGCTCGCCGGTCAGCGCGTAGCGGCGGACCTGGCGGACGCCGATGGCGTCGCAGAGCTGCGGGATGATGATTGCAGCAGTCAGTCCCCAGCGGACCTCCGTGATCGAGAACAGCGCATTGTCGGCCGCGATCACGACATCGCAGGCGGAGATTACGCCGGTGCCGCCGCCGAAGCAGCCGCCCTGCACCAGCGCGACGGTTGGGATCGGCAATCGGTTCAACCGCTGCACGGCCTCGAAGGTCGCTTGCGAGGCAGCTTCATTTTCGGCCGGCGATTGCGGCCTTACCGCATTGATCCATTTCAGATCGGCGCCGGCCTGAAAATGCCTGCCGTTGCCTTTCAGGACCACGACGCGAAGCTCGCGCTTCTTGCCCAATTCGTCCATCGCCGCAAGCAGGCCCTGGATCAGGCTGCCATCATAGGCGTTGTTGACCTCGGGACGATTCAGCGTGACGGTTGCGACCCCACGCTGGTCGAGCTCCCACAGAACCGGATTTGCAGTCATTGACATCCTGCCCGCTGGACGATTGCCGCGCTATTCGGCGGCATCCAGGATCTTGCCGATGTTGTTGTCGACAATGACCGGCGTTTCGAAAAAGCTGATCTCGGGCGCGCTGCCGTAGCGCTCGGCGATCATCTTGCGCCATTCTGCCGTGTAGACGCGCTCCGCAGCCTCGCGGCTCTCCCAGAGATAGCAACCGCCGCCGGTGCGGCTTTCCGGGTCGTACAGATAGTATTTGCGAACGAGGCCCTTGAGCCCCTGATATTTGGGCGCCGAGCCCTGGAACAATTCGGCCGCCTTGGCAGCATCGATGGTGGCGGGAAGCTTGAACCGGACAATCGCGGTAATCATGCATGATCCTCCCTTGTGGCGCGCATGACGCAACCCGTTGCGCCCCGCGCAAGTCTATCGGAAACTGGCGCCACCCTACCACGCCTGACAGGACATCCACACGATGCGGCTATGCATTTTCGGCGCGGGCGCCGTCGGCAGCCATTTTGCAGTGCGGCTGGCGCAGGCCGGCCATGACGTGGCCTGCGTGATGCGCGGACCACATCTGAAGGCGGTCAGGGCGGGCGGCCTCCGGCTGCGGGTCGGCGACACCGAGACCACGGCCAAGGTCAGGGCGTCCGACGATCCGGCCGATCTCGGGCCACAGGACATCGTCATCTCGACCTTGAAGGCGACGAGCGTGGCAAGCCTCGCCACCGGCCTCAAACCTCTGCTCGGCGACAGCACGCCCGTGGTGTTTGCGCAGAACGGGATCCCCTGGTGGTACGACATCGGCCTGCCAAGAGACCATCCGCCGACGCCGGATCTCGGCTTCCTCGATCCTGGCGGCGCCCTGCGCGCGGCGGTCCCCAAAGCCCGCATCATCGGCGGGGTGATCTTCTCCTCCAACGAGGTGATCGCACCCGGCGTGGTCGCAAATCTGTCGCCCGACCGGAACAGGCTTCTGGTCGGCGAATGCGACGACAGCGCGAGCAACCGCATCGAGGCGCTGCGCGCGACGCTCAATGCGGCCAAGATCGAGTCGCCGCCAGTTGCCGAGATCAGGGAAACGATCTGGTCGAAGCTGCTCACCAACATGTCGATGTCGGTGCTATGTCTTTTGACCGGCCAGACCGCGCGCGCGGTCCGCGACGAGCCGGCCTTGCGCGACGTCATCCCGCGCCTGCTCGACGAGGCCAATGCGGTCGGCCAAAGCTTTATCCCCTCGGTCAAGCGTGTGACGCGCTCTGGCCCCGCGCCCGAGCACAAGCCGTCCATCCTGCAGGATTATGAACTCGGCCGCGCCATGGAGATCGACGTGCTGGTACGAGCGCCGGCGGCGTTCGCACGCGCCGCCAACCTGTCGACGCCGATGCTCGATTTGATCGCCGGCCTCGCGATCCAGAAGGCGCGGGACAAGGGGCTCTATCAGGCCTGAACGGGGACAGAACCATGGACATCAAGGGCAAGGTGTGTGTCGTGACCGGCGGCGCGAGCGGAATCGGCGAAGCGACCGCGCGGGCCTTTGCGCAGGCCGGCGCCCGCGGCGTCGTGGTCGCCGACCTCAAGAGCTCGCGTGCGCGGCTTGCGGAGGTTGCAGGCGACATCGATGGCCTCGCCGTGACGGCCGACGTCGGCGAGCAAGCGGACATCAACGCGCTGATCGCGGCCGCCGAGGCAAAATATGGCCCGATCGACGTGTTCTTTTCCAACGCGGGACTGTCGCGCAAGGGCCAGGAAAGCGCCTCCGATGCCGACTGGGACGTGAGCTGGCGCGTGCATGTCATGAGCCACGTGTTTGCGGCGCGCGCGCTGGTGCCGAAAATGCTGGCGCGCGGTTCCGGTTACCTTCTCAACACGGCATCCGCCGCCGGCCTGCTCGCCTCCCTCAACTCCATGCCATATGGCGTGACCAAGAACGCGGCTATCGCGCTCGCCGAACACCTCGCCATCCAATATGGCGACCGCGGCATCCGCGTTTCCGTGCTCTGCCCCCAATCGGTGCAGACCGGCATGACCACGCCGGGTCCGAGCGCGGCGCGGGTCGATGGCGTGCTGCAGCCGGCCGAGGTCGCGCGCATCGTGATCGCGGCGATGGCGGAAGAGCGCTTTCTCATCCTCTCGCACCCGCAGGTGCAGGACTACATGCAGCGCAAGGCCGCGAACCGCGACCGCTGGCTTGCCGGCATGCGGCGGCTGCGCGACAGGATCTATGGCTCGCAGCAGGCTTAGGCGATCGCCTCCGCAAGAGCGGTCATGGTCGGCACCAGGATGTCAGGCTGATGCGGCGTCTCGCCGAAGGGACGCGAGCGGCGATCGATGAAAGCGGTGCGCATGCCGGCCGATTTCGCGCCAATGCAGTCGAAGGCATGATTTGCGACGAACAGGATCCGGTCCATCGGCAATCCGAGCAGCTCGGCCGCCTTCATGTAGGTCGCAACATGCGGCTTGAACGAGCCGGCCTCCGCAACCGAGATCACGCGATCGAAGGGAATTTTGTGGTAGCGCTTCGCCGTCTCCAGCATGTCGGGATCGCCGTTACTGAGCACGACAAGCTTGTATCTCGTCTGCAGCCGCTCAAGCGCCGCCGGCACTTCCGGAAACGGCTTCAGCTTCTCGATCTCGCCAACGAGATATTGCACCTCCTTGCGCGTATGCGGGATGCCGGCCCGGTCCATCACATGCGCGACCGCGCGATGCCCGATCTCGCGATAGGGCGTGTGCGCACGATGCAACAGCGCGTCGATCATCGAGTCCTCGAAATGCGTGCGTCGCCACCAGGTGACGAAAGAATCGGGATCGCCGCGCCAGCCCTTCGCCTGCAGAAACGGCGCAGCGATCGCGACCAGCCCGCCCTGCATGTCGACCACGGTGCCATATTGGTCGAACATGCAGACCTTGACGCCCGTCTTGATGGACTCGATGCTCACGGCGACCTCCCACTACGTCGGCTTGATCTTGCCAATCCAGGCCACGAACGCATCCAGCGCCTCATCCATCACCTCGCTGTCGGTGCGGCCCGAGCGTTTCGGGACGTGGAAGGAATGATCGGCGCCCTCGAGCAGGTGCAAGGTCGCGCGGCGGCCGAGCGCGGCTATGACCGGCTTGAGCAGGCCAAGCACCGCAAGTCCGTCATTCGTGCCCTGCAGGAACAGCATCGGGACTTTTACGTCCGACAGATGTGCGGCGCGCTCGGTGGAGGGCTGCCCCTGGGGATGCAGCGGGAAGCCGAGAAAGGCGAGCCCCTGCACGCCTTCGAGCGGTGACTTGGCCTGAGCTTGCGAGCTCATGCGCCCGCCAAAGGATTTGCCGCCCGCAATCAGGGTGAAGCCGGAGCAGCTCTCAACCGCCAGCGCCACCGCGGCGCGCACGGTGGCGTGCGCGATTGCCGGCGGATCGGGCCGCCTGCTGCCTTTCTCCATGTAGGGGAATTGGTAGCGCAATGTCGCGATGCCGCGCTCGGCAAGGCCGATCGCCACGATCTCCATCGAGGGGTGGGTCATGCCGACACCGGCGCCATGAGCGAAGACAAAACAGATGCGCGCCTCGCGCGGGCGCAGCAACAGCGCCGAAACCGCGCCCTGCGAACCCACCTCGATCTGGAACTTTCGCGGAACGAAATCCTTCATCCCGCAAGCATCGCTCGTGCGCGACGAAACCGCAACCTTGGGCACGATCGACCTGGCGCGCGATGTTGCTATCTCGCAACGGCGCCCGGCGCGGCCGGCAAGCAGACCTCGGTGACGATGCCCAGCTGTTTTGTTCGCGTGGCAGACGGTGATCCAGCCGAGTGCCAGCGGTGCGGTTGAAATGCCGGTCGTGCAGGAAAGGCCGATACGCGCCGCATGTGGATCTGATCAAGCTGACGCGGGAGAACATGAGACCATGCGCACCCAGACGATGATGTTCGGAGCCAACGCAAAGGAAGAAGCCGCCCGAAGGCGGCTTCTCATGTTGAAACCCCAATCGAATGGGCGGCCATTAAGACTAGCTGGACGGAGCTGACGCCAATTGGCGCGCCTTCATTGCAACAGCCGCTAGTAGCACGGTGGGTAGGGAGAATATCCGCAGCGCGCGTAAGCGCCGTAGGTAGCAGCGCCGACCGCAGCGGCTCCGACGCCCACCGCCACTCCACGGCGCACGGCTGCGCCGCGATAGACGCCGCCCCGATAGACACCACCGTGATGAACGCCAGCACGGCCAACTCCCACGCCTCCTCGATATGCGAAGGCGTCAGTTGAAACAGTCGCAACACACGCGATGCCGATGATCGCGGATGCAGCAAGCGAAACGATAGTTCGACGGGACATGACCAGTCTCCTTCATATTCTGAAATACAAGCATAGTCCTCCAATCGCACTTGATCTAGAATAAAAGGACGCGGCCAACGCAGCGGCGTGCCATCCCATAGTCGGGCAGTGACGCTGTCGGAAGAATAAGCGCGCTGTTGAGCAATATTGCTCAGGCGGCAATGCCGTTCCAGATTAGATTTCATCCAAGAGCGCGGAGGCTACAATGGATAGTTTCCTCCATCAGAAGAACCTTGAGCTTTTACAGCGGCACCTCGCCGAGTCTGATCCGACAAAAAACCCGCAACGGCACAAGATGCTATTGAGGCTACTGGCCGAAGAGGAAGCCAAGGAAGAGAAGCAGGCGCTAGTCAATTAGTCGCTTGCCCAACGCCTGAACGGGCCACCCCTTGCCACCAGATCGAGGAAGCCCGTCCAGACGGTCCACCAAGCTTCGTGGATATCGCCAACCTGCCATCGACCACGGCTCTTTCCTTGAAAGTGTTTCTTCAATCAAACCACAAGGGGATGCCTAATCTTATAATTTCTAACTCTGATACCGACGACCTGATCGCATATATTCTCAATCTCAAGCAACCGTCGGCTCCAAACCGACGATAGCGAGACGCATCCACGATATAGATGCCGCCATCCTGCACCGCGCCATCGTGTCGTCGACGAGCGCGACGACAGCAAACATATTTTTACGGATGCCTCGTGTCCTTACTTCGCGCATTTGGTTGCACGCGCACGAATGGAGGCTTGCGAATCCAACCGGCGTTGCCATTGGTGATCTCGACCCGTCCCGGCTGCGACGGCCGATCGAGGCACCAAGCCGACTCCGGTCGGCAGGGTGATGCAAGGACGATCAGGCCACAACGGCCTGATTTTGATGGCGATCCCGGCATGACTCGAACATGCGACCTACGGTTTAGGAAACCGCCGCTCTATCCAGCTGAGCTACGGGACCGCAAAACCCGCGAAACAAGCGAAGCAGATTTCACTGGTTCCATAGCAGAGCGGGCCGAGGACCGGAAGGCCCTCGGCCTTCCGCGACACGACGGAATCGAGGCCGGTCCGATCCACTGCAGGAAGAGCGAATCTCCAGCTGCCGCATCGGACACGGACAAGACCTGGTCGTACAGCAGGGGCGCGTGACGGACACCCAACAGCGTTGCGCGAGATCCCGGGCGCAGACCCGTCGCGCGAGTGGAGCGCCGGCAAGCCCCGCCATTCGCCGGCGCCCGTTAAGCCCTGAGGCGCTAAAATGGCGACCGCAGCCTATTTCTGGTCGACGACGTGTTTGAGCACGAGACTGGAGAGCTGGATCACCAGCGCCCGCAACCGGGCATTCTCTTCCAGCAGCAGGATCATGTCAGAATTCATGTCCGAATCGAACCCGTCGTCGTCATCTTGAATGGACGATTGAGAAAGCTTCTTTGCTTGATCGCTTGGTAGATACGCGTTTTCCATGACTGAAACTCCTGGCAAACTGAACCCCGCCGAGTTCGTCAATTGACTGAGTGAAGAATGATTCGAATCATCGCTCCAATCGGCGTCGGAATTGAGACGGATCGAAAGGCAAATTTGGGCAGCGTTGAAAAATCGAACGGCGATGACGAAAAACGCCGCGACAAAAATGACAATCGCGTTATCGCGTCGGCGATTGCTCCCTATTTTTTGGGAAGCGCGGCACGTTCAGCAACCAGTGCGGCGATCTCGGCGGTTCTCTCACCCGTTGCGCGAAAACCTTCGATGACGCCGGCGCGATCGGCCTCGGGGCGGTTCTGACTCATCTTCCATTTGCCTTCGATGCGGGCGATCGGAATCTCGACGCCGACAATGGCGCGCATCTGCATCGCGACAAAGTCCGCCGGCGCGTCCTCCACCTTCCATGGCACCTCGCGCAAGCCCTCGCGGCTTGCGGTGAGGTCATCGAGCTGGCGACGCAGCCAGGCATCGTCGTTCATGACGCGCGGACGCCCCCAGACATGGACGGTCGCATAGTTCCAGGTCGGCACCACCTTGCCGGTCTCGCGCTTGGTCGCGTACCAGGAAGGCGTGACATAGTCCTGCGGCCCCTGGAAGACGACGAGGCATTGCTCGACCGCCTCGAGCTCCCGCCATTGCGGGTTGGCGCGCGCGATGTGGAGGCGCAGGGTGCCCTTTTCCGGTCCCGCCGCGTCCAGCAGAAACGGAAAGAGATTGGCGACAAGCCCCGCCGGTCCCGCCGTGATCAGAAGCCCGAGCGGATGCGCGCGGATCAGCGCATGCTGGACGTCGATGCGATCCTCACGGAACGCGGGCGGCTGGTACATGGTGCGTTCGACCTCGGTTTCGGCTGCGGGCAGGCTACAATAGATTGGGGAGACCCGCACCGGGTATCACCGCCGACCGCAACCGTGCTATCCTTGATGGCGCGCGACCCTCGCGCCTTATCTGGCGGCAGGATGCCTTCGACAGACGGGTTGGGCGGCGCGAGCGATCTGTCTCGCGCTCCGAGACGCAAGAGCTCCTTCTTTCTGGTGCTCGCCGCCGGATTGCTGCTGTTTGCCGCCGTCATCGCCCTCTCCTTCATCATCCTGCGCCCGACGACCCTGCGGATTGCCGTCGGCCCATCCGGCAGCGACGACCAGCAACTGATCCAGACGATGGCACAGACCTTCGTCCGCGATGGCGACGCGGTCCGCCTTGCCGTGGTGACCACCCCGGGCCCGGTCGACAGCATCGCCGCGCTTGCCGCGGGCCGAGCCGATCTCGCGGTCGCGCGCACCGATGAGGAGATGCCGGAAGGCACCATGTCGGTTGCCATCATCCGCAAGAACTTCCTCGTGCTCTGGGCGCCGACTGGCGCAGCCCGCGGGACGGCGCGCAAGGACGGCAAGTCAAAGGTCAAGGCGATCGGCGATCTTGTCGGCCGCAAGGTCGGCGTGGTCGGCCGGACCCAGGTCAACGTCACGCTGTTCCGTGTCATCCTCAAGGAATCCGGGGTCGATCCTGGCAAGGTAACTGTCGCGCAATTCGGCGCCGACCAGATCAGCGAGATGGTGCGCGACACCTCGGTCGATGCCTTCATGATGGTGGCGCCGCTCGACAGCAAGCTCACGATCGATGCGATCCTCTCAACCGCACGCCAGCGAGGCGAGCCGACATTTCTGCCTATCGACGTATCGGAGGCGATCGCCGCCCGCCATCCGCTCTACGAGTCCGAGGAGATCCCCGGCAGCGCCTTCACCTCGTCGCCGGCGCGGCCCGACGACACGGTGGAAACCGTCGGCGTCAATCATCTGATCGTCGCGCCGAAATCGCTGTCGGAGACCACGGTCGCGGCCCTGGCGCGGCAGATTTTCACCGCCAAGCCGTCGCTTGCGCGGGAGATCCCGGGTGCGGCCAAGATCGAAAAACCCGACACCGACAAGGATGCGGCGCTGCCGGCGCATCCCGGCGCCGCCGCCTTTATCGACGGCACCGAGCGGACCTTCATGGATAAATACAGCGACTACATCTGGGGCGCGGTGCTGCTGCTCTCTCTGCTCGGCTCGGTCACCGCCGCCGTGCGGCACTACATCAAGCGCGACGAACGCCGGCTGAACACGCTTCATCGCGAGAAGCTCGTGGCTGCGATCTCGCAGGTCCGCAAGATCGATACGTTCGAGGAGCTCGATGCCATGCAATGCGTGGCCGACGAGATTTTGCGGGAGACGCTGCAATGCTATGACGACGGTGCGATTGAGGAAGCCGATCTCGCAGCCTATAACCTCGTGCTCGGCCAGTTCCACCACGCGGTCGCCGACCGTCGCGTCGCGCTTGGCGGCACGCCGGTCAACATGTCCCGGATGCGGGCGAGCTAGGGCAAAGATATTCATGGCAAATGCTGATTTGAAGACATCGGTGCGTCACGAGCGGCTCAGGAGCGAATTGCACGAGTTTGCGATCCTTTCGACCTACCTCTTCATCTGCTTTATCGCGCTTGCCGCGTTCAAGGCCGCCGTTCTGCATGCTTACGGCATCAGCTTTGCGCCCTGGGCATTTGCGGCCGTGAAGGCGCTGGTGTGCGCCAAGTTCCTGCTGGTCGGGCGCATGTTCGGGCTCGGCGACGGTCTCGCCGCGAAATATCCCCTCATCCTCTCGACCCTCTACAGGTCTTTTGTCTTCCTGGTGGTGTTGGGCGTCCTGACCGTCATCGAGGAAATACTGTTGGGGCGACTACATGGGGAGGCGCTGGCCGATTCACTCGACAAGATAGGCGGTGGCACGCTGTGGCAGTTGCTCGCCACGAGCTTCATCATGCTTCTCATCCTGATTCCCTGGTTCGCTTTTCGCGCGCTTGCGGAAGTGATCGGCGAAGAAACACTGCGCCGGCTGTACTTCGAGCCGCGGCGGAAAAAGCAAGGGGACGCGCAGTAGACATCCCCGATGCCGCCCGGGCGCACCCGCGAAATGCGTCCTCACAGCCTCGTTTGATGGCCTTTCTTTCACTATCCGAGCGCCCGGCGATGGTCTAATAAGGCGCCCGCATAAGGGTCAGGGACAGGGACAGGGAAGCATATTTTCGATGGACGTTCGGTCGGTTGTTTTCGGCGCGCTCGCAGGCGCCCTGGTCGGTATTGCCGCAGCCTTTGCCCAGGATAGCCGCAACCTCCTCGAACAGAAGGAGTCGCTCTACAACAACATCTATGTGTACGAGCAGCCGCCTTATGTCAGCATGACCTTCGGCCACAACCGGCGCATCTACACCGAAAGCGTCTACAACACCCGCGACGATCGCGACTTGCCGGTCGAGTACACGCGCTTCATGACCGCGAGCCTGATGTATGCAAAGGAGTTGCATTCGATCCTGGAAATCGGCTTTGGCGGCGGCCGTACCTCCTGGTACCTGCACCGCTATCTGCCGAACGTCGCGGTCACCTCGGTCGAACTTGATCCGACCGTGGTGGAACTGGCCAAGAAGTATTTCGGCATCAAGGAAGAGCCGAATTTCAGGATCGCAAACCGCGACGGACGTCTCTTCCTGTCCGAATCGAAGGACAAATACGACATCATCCTGATCGACGCCTATCGCGGCCCCTTCGTGCCGTTCCATCTGCTGACCAGGGAATTTTACCAGATCGTCAAGGATCATCTCGCCGATGGTGGCGTTGTCGCGCAGAATGTCGAGCCCTCGACCATGCTGTTCGATTCTGCCGTGAAGACGATCAACGCCGTCTTCCCGCAGCTCGACTTCTACCGCGCCGACGGTAATATCGTTACCGTCGCCTATGACGGCGCCGAGCGGAAGGCGGAGGATCTCGCCGGCCTCGCGCGCGACCGCGACAAGGCCTTTGGCCTGCGCTACAGCCTCATGGAGATGCTGTCGCAACGCCGGCATATCCAGATCGCGGGCGGCACCGTGATCGACCCCAGCGCAAAGGTTCTGACGGACGATTTTGCGCCGGTCGAGACGCTGAAGAACATCGAGCGGCACAACAGGAAATTGCCGTGACGGCGCCGTCCCGTGGCTCGTCGCTCGCCATCTATGCCAGCGCCTTCGTGGTCGGCGGCGTGCTGATGGGCTTCGAGATGCTGGGCAGCCGCTATCTCTTTCCCTATTTCGGCGGCAGCATCGGCACCTGGGCAAGCCTGATCTCGACCGTGCTGTGCGCGCTTGCGATCGGCTATTTCGCCGGCAGCGCGATCGTCAGCCTATATCCGTCGCAGAAAACCATTGGGCTCTTCGTCCTGATCGCCGCGGCCTACCTCGCCTGTGTGCCCGCGACCGCCGATCCCGTGATGGAGAAAATCCTGAGCGTGCTGGGGGACGGCCCGTCGGCGACGCTCACGGCTGCGACTGCGCTGCTCCTTGTGCCATTGTCGCTGCTTGGCACCTTCTCGCCGATCGCCGTCAGCCTCCTGACGCGCACCGCCGAGGATGCCGGCCGCGTCGCAGGCCTGGTCTACGGCGTCTCCACCATCGGCAATGTCGCGGGCACCCTGTTCACGACCTTTACCCTGATCCCGGCCGTCGGCTCGCGCGCCATCACCTACATTTTCGCCGCGGTGCTGGCTGGCTGCGCCGGCGTGCTGTTCCTGCCGCTGGGCAACAAGATTTGAGCGCGTTCGACGATGCGGAAACAGCACTTCCGACCAAAGCTCTGGACACTGGCTGCGATCGCGGTCGCGCTCGGTCTGCAATCGGCATCTGCCGAGACGCAGCAAGACGGGATCGAATCGTTCGACGGCGGGCGCGCGATGGGGCTGATATCGGAGCAAATGCGCTTCACCCCGCGATCCCTCGACACCGCCGGGCACCAGCAGACCATCGACTTCATCAAGGCCGAGCTCGCCAAGACCAACGCCGCCGACGTCGTGCTGCAGCGCTGGCCTTACAAGACCGCCGACGGCAAATCCTTTGCGATGACCAACATCATCGCGCGCATCGATGCCGCCAATCCGCGCCGCATGATTCTTGCGACCCACTATGACAGCATCGTGCGCGCCTATGCCGACAAAACCAATCCCAACGGGCCGATGCCCGGCGCCAACAACTCGGCGTCCGGCGTTGCCCTGCTGCTCGAGATCGCGCGCGTGCTGTCGCTGTCGGCGAAACCCGCGATCGGCGTCGACATGATCTTTTTTGACGGCGAAGAGGGGCCAAAGTCGCTCGGCGCCGGCGATCCCGAATGGCACGCGCTCGGCTCGCCCTATTTTACCGCGCATCTGAAGGACTATTATCCGAACGCCAAGCCGGAAAAGGCCGTCGTTTTCGACATGGTCTGCGACAGGGACCTGAAGCTCAAGCCGGAGCCGTCGTCGGTGGCAAGCGCCTTGCCGGAGGTCCAGAAATTCTGGCGCGCGGGCGCCGAGGTCGCGCCGTCTGCGTTCGACGCCCGCATGACCGCCTATCCGATCAGCGACGACCACACTGCGCTCGCGGCGGCTGGCATCCCGAGCTTTCTGGTGATCGATTTCGATTACGACCCGTTCTTCAACACCACGCAGGACACGGCGGACAAATGCTCCGCCGAAAGCCTGGAGGCGGTCGGCCGCACCACGCTGCGCTATCTCTACCTGCCGTGATTCTCCTGTCGTTCCGGGGCGCGCGCGAGCGCGAACCCGGAATGACGAGGCACTGCTTCACCGAGGCGACAGAAGCGGAGCCGGCACAAGAGGCACAGCGCGTTGCCGCAGCATGGCGTCGAACGCCTGCTTGATCGCGCCCACCGCGGCATCCTTGTAGGGGAATCCGGCATTGTCCGCATGCACCAGCATCGAGGCGTTGACCTCGAACACCAGCAAATCCCCGCGAGCGTCGACCGCGCAATCGATGCCGAAATAGTCGAGCCCGGTCCGCGCGGCAATCGCGCGCAACGCCCGGTAATGAGCGGGCGCGAACACGCTGCCGAGATCGGCTAGAAACACCGCTTCCTCGCGCTGCATCCAGGGCTGGTTGGCCATATCGGTCGCGTCGTGATGGACCTTCCAATCATCCAGGATCGCGAGATGGTAGGGGAGAATCTCCTCGCCCACGAAGATGAAGCGGTATTTGCGGAAATACCCGTCCTGCGAGGCGTAATCGACATATTCGATCACGTAGTGATCGTGGTCGCGCCGCTGGACAAGAAATTGCGAAAGCGCATCGACGTCCGCGATCTTCTCGAAATCCTCGCCGCCATGCGTGCCTGCCGGCCGCGCCAGCACGGGGAACGAAAACGACAACAGCGCCGAAAGGCTACCGACCGAAACATCGGCGCCCGCATCGACGCGCACGATCTTCGGGATGCGGCAGCCCTCGATACCGGGCAGCAATGCGGCGACTGCATCGCGCGTCGTGTGGCCGATCTTGCGGGGATCGTTCACCACAGGCTTGCCGAGGCGATCGACCAGTCGCGCGGCCTGTGGCAGCAAGGCTTGCGCCTGATCCGCATCCGAGATCAGGTTCACGACCAGTTGCACGCCGTCCAGTGCCGCTATGTCCGGATCACCGCCGTCGAGGAGCGCCAGCGTGTCGATAGCGTAGGTCGCGTCGTTAAAGAGATAGTCCGCCGGGGTGTTGCCGGCGAAGGGCGCATAGAGGGCGAGCACCCTGAAATCCGCCGGCGACTTTGTCGCCGCGCGCCGGATCAAAGGCTGAATCTGTGCGGCGCGCGCGTAAGCCGCCTGCGCGGCCTCCAGCTCTCCGAGGTTCTGCTTGATGCCGCCGATCCAGTAAAAACTCTCTGCGTCCGCCGCATTGAGGGCGACGGCCGCTTCAAACTGCTCCAGCGCCGCCTGGGTGTCGTTGAGCTCGAACAAGGCGCGGCCGAGCCGATGCCGGATCTGGCCGTCCTGGGGACGCTCCTGCGTCAGTTCCATCAACAGCGCCTTGGCAAACGGGAACTGCCGCGTCACGACCAGCGCCTCGGCCAGATTGCTGCGGGAGGCCCAATGTGCCGGATTGCGTTTGAGCGCTTCGAGATAAAGCGCGATCGCGTCCTGTGCCCGACCGGTCTTGAGGTGGACGGTTGCAAGGTTGCACCAGCAGTTGGCCAGATCCGGCGACAATGTCAGCGCAGCCTTGTAGTTCTCGCTTGCGAGATCGAACAGGCCGCGCAGCATGTAGGCGTTGCCGAGCGTTGCGTGCAGTTCGGACTTCGTTGCGATATCGGCGTCCGCGGCGGCGGACCCGAGTCCACGACGGAACGTCGCAATCGCTTCATCGAGTTGGCCGCTCGCATAGTGTTGCTGGCCTGTTCGAAGCGCCTGGGCGGCGGACAAGGCATCGGCGGTGGCGTCGTCGGAAGGGGCAGATGGCATCAGGGCATTGGCTCTTTGGGAAGGGATCGGTTAACCATGACCGCTGCGGGTAAACAAAATGCTTCCGCCGCCGCAAATCGTGAGCGCCGGATACGATTGTCGTCTCGATAAGACGATTGTTCCCAGCGAAACTCCGCGTCGCGACTCGATAGCTCCGGAAAATTGCCGCCTTCCGGAACGGAAAAAGGCCGTAAATTGGTAACAATTCGTGCTAACCGTCGCCGTGGGATTGCTGGGGAATATCGACCGTGATGGCATCGCGCCCGCTTGCGCTATATGCAGCCACAATTGCAGCTTTGGTCGCGTTGCAGCCCCTGCGTGTTTCGGCGCAGTGGTGGAACCGTGCGCCTGCCGATTTCGAGGAATGCGCCGAGGCGGCCGAGAAGTCATCGACGCCGCAGGACAAGACGGCGGCGCTTGCCGAGTGCAGCGCCAAGTTCGCGGGCCGGCGCAAGCCGGGCGGCGGCTACACTTATTACGATTTCATGCAGGACAAGAGCTTTGATATCGCCGGCCCCAATCCGACGCCGGCAGAGCAGAAGCATATCGACGAGCAATATACAATTTATCTCGAAAACCAGCGACGCAACAGCATCGCTGCAGCCTTCGTGGCAAAACAGCAGGAGCAGCAGGAGCAGCAGGCACAGCAGACCTCGCTGAAGAGCGACGCGCCCAAGGTCCCCCTGCCGCGTTCACGTCCGACCGAACAGCAGCAAGCCGCGGCGGCCTCCGACGTCAGGCCCGGCACGAAACGCGGCGATTGCACCAGGCATCAGTTTTCCTGCGAATGGCCGCGGCTGTCGGAAGGCATCAACGGAATCAAGAAGCTGTTCACCTCGCAGCCGGGCAAGACCAAGCGCGCCGATCGCAGCTGACGCGCGCCAAGGCGCGCCCAATCAACGTTGCGGCTTGCGCGATCAGTGCGTCGTCGCCCGCTTGGTGTAAGGCTTGCGCGGCAAATGTGGGGAAGGTGCAACCGGTGCCACCACGCTCGTCCCCGCGTTGGCCTTGCGCTGTTCCTCGAGGCGCGCATCGTAGCCGGGAGACGGCACCACCGTCGGCGGTGCCGCACTCGCCTTGAGGGGCGCGCCCGCGATGGCAAGCAATGCCGCAATCGCAACGCCCACACTACGTCGGCTCATATCGATATCTCCCGAGCGGCCGGACCAGCCGCTCTGAAAGTGTCTCATCGGCGATCGTAGCCGTTTCAAGGCGCCCGTGAAGAGTGCCTGAACACCGTTGTGAACGCACTGTGATCGCGCCGCACAACCGGCCGAAGGACCCTGCCTTGTAACCGTCATCACTGGCCGTTATGGTTTCGCTCGTGGGGCGTTAGGTATGCGGCAGGAGGAAACCATGGGTTTACTCGACGTACTCAACGGCATGGCCAACGGCCCGCGCGGTCCCTCGATCCCAAGCAGCAGCAAAGAGAGCGGCGGCGGGATGTCGCCATTCACAATGGCGATCCTCGGCCTGCTCGCCTGGAAGGCCGTCAAGCACTTGACTGCCGGCCAGCCGGGCGCGCCAAAGTCCAGTCCAGCGCCGGCTCCCGCCAACACGGGCGGCGCACCGGGCAGCGGCGGCGGAAGCGGCCTCGGCGATATCCTCAAGGGACCGCTCGGCGGTATCCTCGGCGGCGCGGCAGCCGGCAGCGTGCTCTCGGGCGGGCTCGGCGACCTCATGAAGCAGCTGCAGCAGAGCGGCCTTGGCGACGCCGCAAATTCATGGGTCGGCAGCGGCCCGAACAAGGCGGTCTCGCCCGGCGATCTCGCAAGCGCATTGGGCGTCGACCAGATCGATCAGCTCTCCTCGCAAAGCGGTCTGTCACGGGACGATCTGCTCAACGGCCTCAGCCAGCTTCTGCCGCAGGTGGTCGACCACCTGACGCCGGAGGGCCGGCTACCGACGGAAAACGAAGTGTCCGGCCGGCTCTAGTGCGCGGCTTCACGCCGAAACGCCGGCGCTGGCTTTGCGATATTTGAGGGAGGATCGTTATGCTAGGCAGCATTATCTGGATCGTTATTGTCGGTTTTGTCGCCGGTATCATCGCGCGGCTCCTCTCGCCGGGACCGAACAATCCGTCCGGCTTCATCCTGACTACCGTGCTCGGCATCGCCGGCGCGTTCCTTGCGACATGGATCGGTCAGGCGATCGGCCATTACGGTCCGGAACAGGGCGCAGGTTTCATCACGGCGACGATCGGCGCTTTGTTGGTGCTGTTCATCTGGAACAGGCTGGTCGCAAGCGGCGTGATCAAGGATTACAATCGTTGAAGCGGTCATCCCGGGATGGTCCGAAGGACCAGACCCGGGATCTCGAGATTCCGGGTTCGATGCTGTCGCATCGCCCCGGAATGACGTGCCTCATCCCAACAGATGCATCCCGGCATCCATGCGCACCAGTTCGCCGGTCATGTTGCTGGACTCGGGCGAAGCCAGAAAGCACACGACCTGCGCGATATCCTCCGCCGATGAGGCGACCTTCAGCGGCACCCTCGACACGATCATGTCGCGCACCTGCTTGGCGCCGGCTTCGCCGCGGCCCCTGGTGAACCAGGGCGTGTCGATATAGCCGGGACATACCGTGTTGACACGGATCAGCGGCGCGAGCGCGCGCGCCAGCGACAAGGTCATGGTGTTGAGCGCACCCTTGCTTGCGGCATAGGCGACAGAGGAGCCGTTGCCGGAGATGCCGGCGATCGACGACACGTTGACGACCGCGGCGGGCTTTCCGGAAGCCTTGGCCGAAGCCTCGAGCAATGGCCGCGCGGCGCGGATCATCTGAAAGGGGCCGATCGCGTTGACGCCGAAAATGCGCTGGAAATCCTCCGCCGACAGCTCGTCGAGCTTGTCATGGGGCACATGCTTCGTGGTGCCCGCATTGTTGACCAGAACGTCGAGCCGTCCCCAGGGCGCGGCAGCCGCCACGATCCTCCGACAGTCCTCGTCGCGCGACACGTCGCCCTGCACGACGACGACTTCGGCGCCCTTCTTTCGGCAGATCTCGGCGGTCGCCTCGGCTTCCGCCTTGCTGCTGGAATAATTGACCACGATGCGCGCGCCGGCCCTGGCCAGGAGCCCCGCGGTCGCCGCGCCCAGACCCGACGCCGAGCCGGTGATGATTGCGCACAAACCTTCTTTCGACATCGTTTCCTCTTTGCGACTTGAGTTCGCTGCTTGGCTAGCGCTGTACCACACCCGGCCGCGTCATGGGAAACTCCGCTGCGCGGAAATCGCCTCTCCTCATGCCTGACCCGCAGGTGCGCATGCCGACATCTCCGCTTGTCACGGGGTGGGCTTTTCCCCATCATGCCCGCCAAGAACAGGCTGCAATCCGCATTGGATGGGCCCTTCAAGACGATCAAGCCGGGGAACGCCGTGTCGGAGAGTGAGAACATCGTCATCGAGACCGCGGAGAAGATTTTTTCCGATCTCGCCGACGCGCAGGACGTCAACCGCGACAGGCAAGGCGCGTGGAAGGCGCCGCTCTGGCAGGCGCTGACGGACGCCGGTCTGCCGCTGTCCTGGGTGCCGGAGGAGCTGGGCGGCGCCGGCGCATCGTTGGCCGAGGGTTTTGGCGTGCTGGGCGCTGCAGGCCGCTTTGCGATCGCCGTGCCGCTTGCGGAAACCATGCTCGCCGGATGGCTCCTGGCACAGGCCAAAATCCCCTCGCCCGCGGGCGAGATGACGGTCGCCCCGGCAAGCCCGAAGGACCGCATCGCATTGAACGCCGATGGAACACTCTCCGGCCGCGCCCGCGGCGTACCCTTTGCGAAATCGGCCAGACATATCGCAGTGCTCGCAAGCTCCGCCAACGCGACCTCGATCGCGCTGGTCGACGCTGCCAAAGCCCGCATCGAGACCGGCCTCAATCTTGGCGGCGACAACAGCGATGTCGTGACCTTCGATCGCGTCCAGCCCATGGCAATCAAGCCCGCGCCAAAGGGGCTTGATCAGACCGCGCTGATGCTGATGGGCGGGGTCGTGCGCTCGCTGCAGATCGCGGGCGCGCTGGAATCGATGCTCGACATCAGCGTCAGGTATTCCAACGAACGCGTCGCCTTCGAGAAGAAAATCTCGAAATTCCAGGCGGTGCAGCACAACCTCGCAAAGCTCGCGGGCGAATCGGCCGCGGCACTCGCGGCCGCAACCTCCGCCGCCGACACGCTTGCCCATGCCACCTCGTTCGACGACGACGCGGTGTTCCTGGAAGCGGTCGCGGCAAAAATCCGCTGCTCGGAAGCGGCCGAAAAGGGCGGCGCCATCGCCCACCAGGTGCATGGCGCGATCGGATTCACCATCGAGCATATCCTGCACCGCTATTCGCTGCGCGCGCTCGCCTGGCGGGACGATTTCGGCTCGGAGAGCTTCTGGGCGGTCGAACTCGGCAAGCGGGTCGCCGCCCGCGGCGCCGACGAGCTATGGCCGCTGGTTGCTTCGCGCTGAATTCAAGGGACATCAAGACGTCGAGAGCAGATCATGACCGCAGCCCTTCGTTTCGATCCGATCCGCCTGCCGCCCAAATGCGAGGAGCTGCGCAAGGAGGTCCGCGCGTTCCTTGCCGAAGAGATCGCTGCCGGCACTTTCAGCCCGTTCAAGCCGAACCGCGAGGACACCGACGTGCCGGAGTTTTCCCGCAAGGTCGGCGCACGCGGCTGGATCGGCATGACCTGGCCGAAGAAATATGGCGGCCATGAACGCTCGTTCCTGGAGCGCTATGTCGTCACCGAGGAGATGCGGGTCGCCAACGCGCCCACCCGGCGCTTTTTCGTCGCCGACCGCCAGAGCGGGCCGATCCTGCTCAAATACGCGCCCGAGCACGTCAAGATGGATATCCTGCCGCGCATCTGCAAAGGCGAGCTGTGCTTTGCGATCGGCATGAGCGAGCCGAATTCCGGCTCCGACCTGTTCGCGGCGAAGACCCGCGCGACCAGGACCGACGGCGGTTATCTGATCAACGGCACGAAGATCTGGACCTCCTCGGCGCATATTGCCGACTACATGATCGCGATCTTCCGTACCTCGCAGCCGACCAGGGAAAACCGCCGGCACGGCCTGACCCAGTTTCTGGTCAAGATGAAACAGCCGGGCATCGAGGTGAACCCGATCGGCCAGATCACCGGGCAGTTCGAATTCAACGAGGTGGTTTTCACCGATTACTTCGTCCCCGATGACTACGTGCTCGGCGAGATCGACGGCGCCTGGAAGCAGGCGACCAGCGAGCTTGCCTATGAGCGCTCGGGCCCGGAACGGTTCCTGGAGACCTATTATGTCCTCACCGAGCTCGTGCGCGCGGTCGGACCGAAACCGGATTCGCGCGCGGCCGAGGGCATCGGGCGGCTGGTTGCGCAGCTCCACACCATGCGGCGGATGTCGGTCTCGGTCGCCGGCATGCTGCAAGCCGGCAAGGAGCCCGTGGTGGAAGCCTCGATCGTGAAGGACATCGGCACGATCTGGGAGCAGCAATTGCCGCATCGGGTGCGCGATCTTGCCGCGTTTGTCGAGGAGGACGCAGGCAACCGCGAGACGCTCGAGCAGCAGCTGTCGTTTGCGATCAAGACTGCGCCGAAACTGACCATTCAGGGCGGCACCACCGAGGTGCTGCGCGGCATCATCGCGCGCGGGCTGGGACTGCGCTGAGTTTCATTGGAGAAAGAGCATGAGCAACTACACCGATATCGGCGTCGAGAAGCACGCGCATGTCGGGCTGATCGAGATCAGGCGGCCGCCGCTCAATTTCTTCGACGTCTCGCTGATCAACCAGATTGCGGACGCGCTGGAAGAGTTCGACCGCGATATCGAAATCCGCTCCAGCGTGCTTGCGGCGCAAGGCAAGGCGTTCTGCGCCGGCGCGAATTTCGGCGACCCGAAGCGGCAGGAGCAGGAGGAGCGGGCCAAGACCGATCCGGCATCCAACCTGCCGATCAATCATCTTTACGTCCAGGCCGTGCGCATCTTCCGCACCAGGAAGCCGTTCGTCGCGGCCGTCCATGGCGCCGCGATCGGCGGCGGGCTCGGACTTGCGGTATCTGCCGATTTCCGCGTGACGTGTCCCGAGGCGCGCTTCTCGGCGAATTTCACCAAGCTCGGCTTCCATCCGGGTTTCGGTCTGACCACGACGCTGCCCGAGCTGATCGGCAAGAACAACGCGGAACTGATGTTTTACACCAGCCGCCGTGTCACCGGCGAGGAAGCCTATCGCTGGGGCCTTGCCAACGAGCTGGTGCCGCAGGACGAGGTGCGCGCGGCCGCGATGAGACTTGCGCAGGAGATTGCCGAGTGCTCGCCGCTCGGCCTGGTCTCGACCCGCGCCACCATGCGCGCAGGTCTTGCCGACCGCGTGCTCGCCGCCACCAACCACGAGCTGGTCGAGCAGACGAAGCTGCGCGCGACCGAGGATTTCAAGGAAGGCGTCAAGGCCACCGCCGAACGCCGCGCGGCGAATTTCAAGGGGCGGTGAGTTTCTTTCCTTCTCCCCCTTGCGGGAGAAGGTGGCGCGGAGGCAGTCCGCGCCGGATGAGGGGTTTGCATCGGCGGAGACAGACCCTCACCCGCCTTCGATGCTTCGCATCTCAGGGACCCTCTCCCACAAGGGGAGAGGGTAGAGAGGAGTTCGTCGCGGGGCCGCACATCACCCCACCACGCGGAAACTCACCCCGCCGAGCAGGAATTCGTTCCCCGCCACCGCATAGCCCCTCTTGCGCGCGGCATCGCAGACGGCAGAAACGTCGCGCACGCGAAATTCGAGCGCGCTCATGATCTCGTTCTCGCCTCTGACAAAGCGGAAGCTGCAATTGGGCAGCCTTAACTGCGCTTCGCCCTGGTCGGTCCTGCTGACGGCAACGCCGATGATGCGGCCCCAATGTTCGGCCAGGCCGGGCGGATCGGGGCTTTGCATCTCGACACCGATCAAGGCCAGTGTTGCATCCTTGCGGATGAAATTCTGCCAGTCGGGCCCAGCCGGCGGATACGGACCCAGGACCTCGTCGCTGCCGTCGGTGTGGTTGAACTCGATGAAGGCCGCGCGGCAGTCGCGCGGATGCAGCTGCACGCCGCGATAGGGCGCATGCGCGATCACGTTCGCGGTGCGCACGCCGAGCGCGTTGGCGCGTGCCGCTCGCGCGTCGGGATCATCGCAGCAAAAGATCGCCATGTAGCCGCCATGGCCGCCGGCTTTTTCCAGAAAGCGTCCGGCCGCGGTGCCCGCGCGAAACGGCGCGACCACTTCCAAGAGGATGGTGTCGACCGGCAAGAGCGCGTTGACGAGACCGTATTTTTCGACATTGCCGTCGCGATAGCAGACGGCAAGGCCCATGATGCCCGCGATATCCGCGATCACGGGCTCGAGCCGTGACGCGACCAGACAGATTTGCCGCAGCCGCAGATAGGGCTTCATTGCTAATGCCCTCCGAATACGGGCTTGCGCTTCTCGACAAAGGCCTTGGCTGCTTCCTTGTGGTCGAGGGTCTCGCCGGCACGGGAGTGGTGGATCGCTTCCCCGTCGAAGCAAGCCTCCAGCGACAGCGTCTCGGCGTTGTTGATATTGCGCTTGATGTAACCGAGTGCGATCGACGGCCCCTGCGCCAGCGACATCGAAAGCTCGTGCGCCGCCGCGTCGATCTCGCTGTCCGGCACGACCCTGGTGACCATTCCAAGCGCAAGCGCTTCCTTGGCCGAGAGCACCGGCGACAACAGATAGAGCTCGCGCGCCCTGGCGCTGCCGAGCATCTGCGTCAGGAAATAGGTGCCGCCATAATCGCCGGAGAAGCCGACCTTGGCGAAAGCCGTGGTGATCTTGCAGGATTCGCTTGCGACGCGAAGATCGCAGGACAGCGCCATCGACAGCCCCGCCCCGGCGGCGGCGCCGTCGAGCTGCGCCACCACGGGCTTTTGCATCGTGTGCAGGATGCGCGAGACCTCCATGCCCTTGCGCAAATTCAGGGTCTTCTCCTCGAACGACATGGGCGCCCTGCCCTCTGCCATCGACTTGACGTCGCCGCCGACGCAGAACGTGCCGCCCGCCCCCTTGAACAGCACGGCGCGCACCGCGGAATCCTCCGCCGCGCGGCGCGCGGCCTCCACCAGGCCCTTCACCATGTCCGGATTGAGTGCATTGCGCCGATCGGGGCGGTTCATGGTGATGGTGAGGAGGCCCTTGTCGAGGTTCTGCAGGACCATTTCATTTGCGCTCATGGGCATGGCTTTCATTTGGGGTTGTCATTCCGGGGCGCGTCGAAGACGCGAACCCGGAATCTCGAGATCCCGGGTCTGGCGCTGACGCACCATCCCGGGATGACGCTGCGCGTCATTTCTTCACCAGCGGGCAGCGCGAGGCTTCCAGCGACTGGAACGCCTCGTTGCCGGGAACGGTGGCAAGCAGCTTGTAATCGTCCCAGCGGCCCTTGGATTCGGACGGCTTCTTGACCTCGAACAGGTACATGTCGTGCACCATGCGGCCGTCTTCGCGGATCCGGCCGTTCTTGGCGAACATGTCGTTGATCGGCGTCTCCTTCATCACCTTGATGACGGCGGCGGCGTCGGTCGTGCCGGCCGCTTTCACCGCATTCAGATAATGCGTCACCGAGGAATAGACGCCGGCCTGCGCCGAGGTCGGCACGCGCTTGACGCGCTCCATGAAGCGCTTCGAGAAGGCGCGGGTGTCGTCATTGAGGTCCCAGTAAAACGCCTCCGCCAGCAGCAGACCCTGCGCGGTCTCGAGCCCGACGCTGTCGATGTCGGTGACGAAAGCGAGCAGCGGCGACAGCTTTTGGCCGCCCTTGGCGATGCCGAATTCGGAGGCCTGCTTGATCGCGTTGATGGTATCGCCGCCGGCATTGGCAAGCCCGATCACCTTTGCCTTCGAGGCCTGAGCCTGCAGCAGGAAGGACGAGAAGTCCGAGGTGTTGAGCGGATGGCGCACGCTGCCCAACACCTTGCCGCCCGCCTTCTGCACGACATTGGTCGTGTCCTTTTCCAGGTCCTGGCCGAACGCGTAATCCGCGGTCAGGAAGAACCAGGTGTCGAGACCCTGCTTGACTGCCGCAAGACCGGTCGTATTGGCCTGCGCGAAGGTGTCGAACACATAGTGCACGGTATAGGGCCCGCAGGCCTCGTTCGACAGCCGGATCGAACCGGGGCCGTTGAAGATGTTGATCTTGCCGCGCGCCTTCGACACTTCCAGCGCGGCAAGCGCGGTCGCCGAAGCCGCAACATCAAACAGCATCTCCACGCCCTGATTGTCGAACATGTCGCGGGCGATGTTGGCGGCAAGGTCAGCCTTGTTGAGATGGTCGGCGACGACGACCTCGATCTTGCGGCCGAGAACCTCGCCGCCGAAATCCTCGACCGCCATCTTGGCCGCGGTCTCGCTGCCAGCGCCGGTGATATCGGCATAAAGGCTCGACATGTCCAGGATACCGCCAAGCTTGAGCGGGGGCTTGCTTTGCGCCTGCGCGGCCGCGGCGCCAAGCGCCATCAGCGCAGCAACGGCGCCGACCAGCATTCGTTTCATTCGTTCCTCCCAACTCTGCGCGCCGCCTTTGCGGCGTTATTGGGTTGCGATCATGCCGCATGGCCCTGGGAGCGGCAAGCGGCGCGGAATCGTGGCGCATTGTCAGCGCCGCATCGCGGTTCCGCATATTTCCGCGGAGCGGAACGATCGTCCGCTGCAAACTACCTTCACCACGGCGCTTCAGCGCGCCTCTCGAAGGGTGGGAAGAAATCGCCTCACCGGGCCTCACGGTTCGAGACGCCCGCCTTGCGGGCTCCTCACCATGAGGGACTGTGATTGCGCGCGCTACGCCAACAGCCCCTTGCCGGGGACGTGATTGATCTCGAGCCTGATACCATCGGGATCTTCGAACAGCAGCGAGTAATAGCCGGGCGCCCAGGAATCCTCGCGCGGCGCACGGATGATGTTGGCGCCGAGCGTGGCGACAAAGCGGTGCAGTTCATCGACATCGGCGCGCTCGCGCGCGCGAAAGCAGAGGTGATGCAGGCCGACGCGCTGCTGCTCGAAAGGCGCGCCAACAAATTCGGGCGAAGGCCGGCTGATGCCGAGCGCGGTGCGGCCGCCGACGCAGTAATAGAAGCTGTCACTATCGATCATCGGCGTGAGCCCCAGGAACGGCAACAGCTTTCGGTAGAACTCCCGCGAACGCTCGAAATTCGAGGCCGTCAGCACCACATGCGCCATCCCGTTGATTTCCATCGCCTGCCCCTTGCTTGTCGTTTTCGGGTAGAAGGACATCCTACAGCAAGTTGGGCCATCTCGACGTGACCGGACGCCTCGGCCGAATTGTCGCAAGCCTCGCGAGCGTCCCGCTCATCGTCGCGGCAACGCTCGCGCATGCCGACGGCTGCGCCTTCGAACCGCAGGGCGAAGGCCGCGTCGTCGAGATTATCGACGGCAGGAGCTTTCGCCTTGCCGACGGCCGCGAGGTCCGGCTTGCGGGCATCGAACCGTCGGCACCAGGCCAGGCCGCACTTGCAGCGATTGTCGGGGGAAAAGATGTGACCTTGCGTGGAATCGATGATGCGCCCGACCGTTACGGCAGGCAAAGTGCTCTTGTCTTTGTGGGGAGCGCCAACACGCCAGTGCAAGCGCAGCTATTGGCTGAAGGGACGGGGCTGGTGTCGCCGGAAATCGCCGACAGGGCGTGTTCGACCTTGCTGCTGGCCGCCGAGGCTGAGGCACGGGACGCTAAAAGAGGCATTTGGAACAACGCGACCGTCATAAAAAACGCCGAAAGTCCAGACGATATTTTGGCCGGGATCGGGCAGCTGACGGTGGTGGAGGGCAGGGTTCTGTCCGTACGGCAAGCCGGAACAACGACTTACGTGAATTTCGGTCACAACTTTACACGGGACTTTGCTGCGACTATTTCAAGGCGCATGCTGCCGGCGGTCGAATCTGGCGGGGTGCTCCTTAAGTCCCTCGAGAATCGGCGGATTCGGGTTCGTGGTTGGGTCGAGGCGCGCCCTGGGCCGCGGATTGAGGTGCTCCATGCGGGGCAAATCGAGGTGTTGAGCGGAAACTGATCCGCCGGATATCAGAGTAGTTGACGTGGATGGGTTAGTGGGACGGCGCAAAGGGGGAATAGGTCGCCGCCTGTGGGGTGCGGCGCTTTTGGCCTGCGCTGCCGCAGGGCTCGCTGGCTGCGGTGACATGAGCCGGTTCCAGACCGCGGCGATGCCCTCCACAGCACCGGTCAAGCCGAACCGGAGCGTGGTGCCCACTCCGGCCTCCGAGCGCGAGCATGAGCGCATCCTCTCCTCTTATGGCGGCGCCTATGACGATCCGAGACTCGAGGCGCTGGTCACAAAGACCGTCGATCGGCTCGTTGCCGCCTCCGACCGTCCCGATCAGGCCTACAAGGTCACCATCCTCAATTCTGGCGCGGTCAACGCCTTCGCGCTGCCGACCGGCCAGCTCTATGTGACGCGCGGGCTGATCGCGCTGGCGAGCGACACCTCGGAATTGTCGTCGGTGCTGAGCCACGAGATGGCGCATGTGCTGTCCAAGCACGCGGCGATGCGGGAAGACCAGGCGCGGCAGGCGGCGATCGTCGCCCGCGTCGTCTCCGACATGAGCAACGATCCCGAAGTCACCGCCTTCACGCTCGCCAAGAGCAAGCTGACGATGGCGAATTTCTCCCGCGAGCAGGAAATGCAGGCCGATCAGATGGGCGTGGCCATTTCGGCGAAGGCGCATTTCGATCCCTACGGCGCCTCGCGCTTCCTGACTTCGATGGAGCGCAATGCGGACTTGAAGGCCGGCCGCACCTCGCTCGATCCGCGCGCGCAGGACTTCCTGTCGTCGCATCCGGCGACGCCCGAGCGCGTGTCGCGGGCGCAGGCCGCGGCTAAGCAATACACCTCGCCTGACAACACCGAGCGCGACCGCGAGGATTATCTCGCCGCCATCGACAATATGGTCTATGGCGAAGACCCCAGCGAAGGTTTCGTGCGCGGCCGGCGCTTCCTGCATCCAAAGCTCGGCTTCACCTTCCAGGCGCCGGAACAGTTCACGCTCGACAACACGGCGCAGGCGGTGATCGGCGTGCGCGAGGGCGGCACCCAGGCGATGCGCTTTGACGTGGTGCGGGTGCCGTCGGAACAGACGCTCGGCGACTATCTCAACTCCGGCTGGATGGAGAATGTCGACAAATCCGCCACCGAGGACATGAGCATCAATGGCTTTCAGGCGGCGTCGACGACGGCGAAGGGCGACCAGTGGCAATTCAAGGTCTACGCACTGCGCTTTGGCGCCGACGTCTACCGCTTCATCTTCGCCAGCCGCCAGAAGACCACCGAGAGCGATCGCAACGCGCGCGAGACGGTCAACTCCTTCCGCAAGCTGACGCTCGATGAGATACAGGCGGCGCGACCGCTGCGCGTCAAGGTGATCACCGTGCAGCCCGGCGACACCGTGGAATCGCTGTCGCATCGCATGGCCGGCGTCGACCATCCGATGGAGCGTTTCCGCATCCTCAACGGGCTCGAGGCCCACGCCCAGGTCAAGGTGCGCGACAAGGTCAAGGTCGTCATCGACTGACGCGCAGGCGCGCGTTGGCGCGAACGCAGTCATCCCTCAATCGTGATTGCGAGCGAAGCGAAGCAATCCAGACTGCAAGCGCGGGACAAACCCGGATTGCCTCGGTCGCTTCGCTCCTCGCACCGACAGGGACAACAAAAAGCCCGGTCTTTCGACCGGGCTCTTGCATCTCAATCCTGTTGCTTCTTTCAGGCCGCTTCGTCGGCGACCGCGGCATCGTCGCCGTCGGCCTCATCGGTTTCGTCGATGTCGCCCTCGGCATCGGCGTCGGCATCGGCTTCAGCGCCGCCCTCGGCCTTGGCGCCGCGGCGCGGGCTTTTGGCGAGCTGGCTCTCGATCTCCTTGACCGCTTCGGTTTCGGTCGAGTGCTGCACGACAGCGATCTCGCGCGACAGGCGGTCGAGCGCCGCTTCATAGAGCTGGCGTTCAGAGTAGGACTGCTCGGGCTGCGACTCCGAACGATAGAGGTCGCGCACCACTTCCGCGATCGCGACGATGTCGCCCGAATTGATCTTGGCTTCGTATTCCTGCGCGCGGCGCGACCACATGGTGCGCTTGACGCGGGCACGACCCTTGAGCGTCTCCAGCGCCTTCTTCACCAGCGCGGGCTCGGAAAGCTTGCGCATGCCGACATTGGCGACCTTCGCGGTGGGTACGCGCAGCGTCATCTTGTCCTTGATGAAGTTGATGACGAACAGCTCGAGCTTCGCACCTGCGATCTCCTGCTCCTCGATGGCCAGGATCTGGCCGACGCCATGAGCGGGATAGACGACGAACTCGTTGGTCTTGAAACCTTGACGCTGGGTCAAGACCTTCTTCTCCTCGACCCGCGGCGGGTGAACTACGGGCTTGGCGGCAACGACAGGCTTGGTCGCAACCGGCTTGGCAGCGGCCTTGGTCTTGGCGGCGGCTTTCGAGGCGGAAGCCTTCGAACCCGCCTTGGCAGTTTTGGCAGTCTTACTGGGCATTGCGCTTCTTTTGTTCTTGGAGGACTTGGCAGCCGAGCTTGCCTTGGCGGCGGTCCGGGTGTCCCGGGCACGGCTCTTGGATGCGCTACGGCTGGCCGCGGCGGCTTTCTTGCGAGAAGTACTCTTTTTACGCGTTTTCTGTGACACGGCCTGTTGCGTGGAACTGCCACGCCCCTGTTCGATGTTTTTTCGCGGAAACCCCGTAGACAGGGTCAATGCGGCTGACCGATTCAGCTCAGAATCTAGCCAACATAGCACATTTTCCGGAAAAATCAATGATTTAGAGGCTTTCGGACGGCTTTTTGGCAGTTTCGCGATGGATAGGGTTAGTGTACGGCGACTTCGCGTCAGTCGCCCGCGCCGGGATTTGAGGAAAAATATTTCTCAAACTTGCCCGGAACGCCCTCGAATTCTTTCGCGTCGGGTGGAGATTCCTTCTTCTGGGTAATATTCGGCCACGACTTGGCGTACTCGGTATTCACCTCCAGCCATTTTTCCAGGCCGGGCTCGGTGTCGGGCTTGATCGCGTCCGCCGGGCATTCCGGCTCGCACACGCCGCAGTCGATGCATTCGTCCGGATGGATCACCAGCATGTTCTCGCCCTCGTAGAAGCAATCTACCGGGCACACCTCAACGCAATCGGTGTATTTGCATTTGATACAGGCTTCCGTGACGACGTAAGTCATCCAACACGCTCCGGACGGATCAATTTGGCGCGGGTCTGCCTAGCGCAGTCGGTCCACTGCCGCAAGGGAAGCGGACCAAGAACTGAATCCGGCTATCCCCGAGATAATTACTCTTTCCTGCCATGCAAATCCTCGTAGAGCATGCGGGCCGACGACGCATCGCCGCGCCGCTCGGAAAATCCGATCACCTTGAGGACGCGAACGCTGCGATCAAGCCCGATGGTGAGCACATCGCCCGGCTTGACCGCATGCCCTGGCGCAGTCTCGCGCACGCCGTTGATCCGGACATGGCCCTCAACGACGAGCGACGCAGCCGAGGTGCGCGCTTTCACGACGCGGGCGTGCCACAACCATTTGTCGAGGCGCTGGCGGTCCAAGTTTGTGGGTTAGTCCTTTCGGTTGGCGCTTAGCTGCTCTTTCAGCGCGGCGAGTTTTGCAAACGGCGAGTTCGGATCGATCGCACGGTCGCGCTCGCGCGGGGTCGCCGAGCTCGCATATTGCCGATGCGACGGACCGCTCTCGCGGTCACGCTTGTCGCGATCCCGCTTGTCGCGGCCGCCGCGCTCATGATCGCCGCGATCGCGCTTGTCGCGACGCTCGCCGAACTTGTCGCGACGCCGCTCGCCGTCGCGCTCCTTGTCCTTGCCCTCGAAGCGCTCGCGACGATCGCGCCGCTGGTCTTGTCGCTGATCCTGACGTTGTGCTTGACCTTGCTCCTGTCGATGCTCGCCTGCGGGCAGAGCTTCGGTCGACGCAGATGCGCCGTCGGCGACCGCCTGCTCGGGCTGCTTGCGAAAATCCTTGTGGCGATCGCGCCGACCATGGCCGCGACGCCGTTCGCGCTTCTCGCCTTCCGCGGCCTCGCCTGTGCCGGCTGCTGCCTGCTCGCGCTCCCTGGGCTGATGGCGATGGCGCTGACGCTCGTGCCGCGGCCTGCGTTCATCCATGCGGCCGCCGGGCCGCCAGACTTCGACCAGCACGGGCTCTGCGGGAGTTTCGGAGGCTGCTTCCGCGAGCGCAGGCGCGCCTTCGGCTGACACGGTTTCAGCCGTCGATGCTTCGGCCGGCTGCGGTTCAACGCTCGCTTCGACTTCAGGCGTCGTCGCCGTTTCAACGACGGGGGGCGCTTCGGCAAGCGGCGCGGGAGCGGGCTCCGCCGGCGTTTCGGCAGCCGCCGGCATCTCTTCGCTCGGCGCCGGTGCAAGCGAAGCCTCCACCGCTTCGGCAGGCGCTGCCGCTTCTTCGGTGACAGCAGCTTCTGCCGGCGTTTCCGCTGGCGTGGGGATTGCGGTCCCGGCGGGCGGCACTTCAACCGCCGGCTTCGGCGGCAATGGCGGGCGGCGCTCCATGCGATAGCCAAGTGCACGCAGGATCGAAGCAAAATCTTCGCCTGCCGAACCCGTCAGCGATGTCATCGCCTGCGTCACCACGAAAGAACGGCCGTCGAACGCGCCGGCCGGCTTTTCGCCGGGCGAGGTTTCGCGCCAGGCGAGCGCGGGCCGAATGAGATCGGCAAGCCGCTCCAGAATATCGACGCGCACGGCGCGCTCGCCGGATTGGCGATAGCCGAGCAGGCGATAGGCATCGCGCGGCAGGCTCTTGTCGATCGGAAACGAGGTGCGGCCCGAGCTTGCCAGATGCTGCACGCCCGAAAGCGCGGCTGGATCCACATTGTCCTGCTTCAATGCCCAGAGCAGCGAAGCGAGCGAGCGTGCCGCGGGCTTGAGCAGGTTCGGCACATAGATGTGATAGGCCCCGAAGCGCACGCCATATTTGCGCAGCGAAGCACGCGAGGCCTGATCGAGATCCTTCATCTCGGCAGCGATCTTCGCGCGCTCGATGACGCCGAGCGCCTCGACCAGCTGGAACGCGATGCCGCGCGCAATTCCCGTGACGTCCTCGGCCTTGGCAAGCTCGAACAACGGCCCCAGGAGTTTTTCGATGTGAG
>Ga0335080_10000781_pt1 | contig 29967 bp, 27 predicted proteins | sample Lox_Sample_34_FD_206720 | JGI IMG/M metagenome (GOLD analysis project Ga0335080, IMG submission 206720) | Soil microbial communities from Loxahatchee National Wildlife Refuge, Florida, United States - Lox_Sample_3.4 | ecosystem: Environmental > Terrestrial > Soil > Wetlands | place: USA... | reverse complement strand
CTGCCTGAGCGGATGCGCGCTGCGGGGGGTGCACGACGAGTTCACGCTCAGGCGCCTGCTCGATGCGTTCGGATCCGATCGCCTCCGGGTCGAGCTCCAGCGGCCGTTCCTGCGTGACGATCGTGCCCGCAACCGGCGCCTCGAGCGAGCCGCGACGCGGCTCGGCGTGACGTGCGTCGCGACCGGGAACGTGCACGCGCACACGCGCGCCCGGGCCCCGCTCCAGGACGCGCTGGTGGCGGTGCGACTGCACGCCACGCTCGACGCCTCCGAGCCCGAGCGGCGGGGCAACTTCAGCCACGTGCTCGCCTCGCCGGCGGCGATGGCGAGTCGCTTTCCCGATCATCCCGAGGCGGTGGCGGAAACGGCGGCGCTGGCGGAACGGCTGCGGTTCGATCTGACCAGCGACCTCGGGTACCGGTATCCGGGGTCGGAGGACGCGACGGCGATGCGCCAGCTCTCGGAGCTGTGCCAGTCGCGGTTGGAGGACCGCTACCGAGACGCCGGCTCGACCAGTGGGGAGGCGCAGGCCCGTCTGGAGCAGGAGCTCCGGATCATCGAGAGGCTCGGTCTGCCGGGGTTCTTCCTGCTCCACCACGACATGCTGGAGCTGGCCCGGGAGGTGGCGCTCGAGGTGCGCGGACCCGGCAGCGTCCGCAGCCTGCTGCCGCCCGGGCGGGGTCGCGGCTCGAGCGTCTCCTCGATCGTCTGCTTCCTGACCGGCCTCTCGCACGTCGACCCGATCGCCAACGACCTGTTGATCGGCCGGTTCCTGAACGAGGAGCTGACCTCTTTGCCCGACATCGACCTCGACTTCCCGCGTGACATCAGGGAGAAGCTGATCCCGTGCGTCCACGAGCGCTACGGACACGACCGCTCGGCCCTGGTGGCGGCATTCCCGACCTACCGCGCGCGCGGGGCGATCCGCGAGCTGGGCAAGGCGCTGGGGCTGCCGCCGGGGGAGATCGAGCGCGTGGCCCGGGGCAGCGAGGGGTGGGACGCGCGCGAGGTGAGCCGTGACATTGACAATGTGTTCAGCGGGCGCCGCGGGACGACGGGTCGCTGGGCGTGGCTCGCGCGCCTGGCTGCCGAGGCGCACGGACTGCCGCGCCACCTGAGCCAGCACTCGGGCGGGATGATCGTCGCCACCCGGCCGCTGCTCGACTGCTGTCCGATCGTGCCGGCGGCGATGGAAGGCCGGCAGATCGTTCAGTGGGACAAGGATTCCTGCTCGGATGCGGGGTTCCTGAAGATCGACCTGCTCGGGCTGGGGATGCTGTCGGCGGTCGAGCGCGCGGTCGAGTTGATCGCGCGCACCCGCGGCGAGGAGATCGACCTGAGCCGGATTCCGTATGACGATCCGGCCACCTACGGGTGCATCCAGAGCGCCGACACGACCGGGGTGTTCCAGATCGAGAGCCGGGCCCAGATGCAGTCGCTGTACCGCACCCGGCCGGAGAACCTGAAGGACCTGACGATCCAGGTCGCGATCGTCCGGCCGGGCCCGATCCAGGGAGGCGCGGTCAACCCGTACATCGAGCGACGCCAGCGCCTGCGCGTCGACCCCGGCTACGAGGTCCCCTACGACCATCCGTCGCTCGAGCCGGCGCTGCGCGAGACGCTCGGATCGATCATCTTCCAAGACCAGGTGATCGAGGTGGCGATCGCGTTCGCCGGGTTCTCGCCCGGCGAGGCGGAGGGGCTGCGGCGGGCGATGAGCCGCAAGCGCTCCGACGCGGCGATCGAGGCCTACCACAAGCGCTTCGTCGCGGGGGCGCGCCGCCGGCACGGCGTCGACGAGGAGACCGCGGAGCGGGTGTTCGCGATGGTCCGGGGCTTCTCGGGCTTCGGCTTCCCGAAGGCCCACGGGGCCGCCTTCGGCCTGCTCGCCTACCAATCGACCTGGCTGCGCGTCCATTACGGGCCCGAGTTCCTGTGCTCGCTCCTGAACGAGCAGCCGATGGGTTTCTACCCGCCCGACGCGCTCGTCCACGAGGCCCAGCGGCGAGGGATCGAGGTGCTGCCCCCGGACGTGAACAGCAGCGCTGCTGCTTGCGAGATGGAGGAGAGCAGGGTCCGCATCGGCCTCGGCTACGTCCGGGGCGTCACCGAACAGGAGGTGACCGAGTTGATTGCGGTGCGGGAGGCCGGCGGGCGGTTTCGGACGCTGGGCGATCTCGCATCGCGGGCGAGCTCGAGCGCCTCCTCGCTGGAGATGCTCGCCTGGTCGGGGGCGTGCGACTCGCTCGTGGAGGGCGCGCCGTCCGGCTCCGAACGCCGCGTCGCTCTGTGGCAGCTTGGCGTGGCGACGCCGGGGACGAGGGTGCCGGGCGGGGTCCAGCTGGCGCTCCCGCTGGACCTGCCGGCACCGCCCGAGCTGCGAGCGCTGAAGCAGTGGGAGTCGATGCTCGCCGATTACGGCACGATCGGGCTGACCACCCACTTGCATCCGATCGCGCTGCTCAGAGACCGGCTGCCGGGCAACCTGGTCAGGAGCCGTGACCTGGGCGCGCTGCGCCACGGAACGCGGGTCAGCGTGGGAGGGCTGGTGGTGGCGCGTCAACGTCCCGGCACCGCGAACGGGATCGTGTTCGTGCTGCTCGAGGACGAGTTCGGGACGATCAACCTGATCGTCCCCGCCCCGATCTATGAGCGCCACAGGCTGACCGTGAGGACCGAGCCGTTGATGATCGCCGGGGGCAAGCTGGAGCGGCTGCCGGCGGCGGGCGGCGCGATCAACATCCTGGTCGATCGGGTCCAGCCGATCTCGGCTCCCGATCACCTGGTCGCCGAGATCAAGGACTTCTCGATGCTCGACGAGGAGGTGCGCCGCGGGCTCGAGGAGCAGACAGCCTCTCGGGGGCCGGCGGAGCAGACAGCCTCTCGGCAGAACGACGCAGAGGACTTCCGAGCGGTCGCTCCACCCGTCATGAGCTTCGCCTCGGGACGGCGGCGGTAGCGATGTCGGGCGTACCGGTTATCCGTTCGCCGGGTCGGCGCGGTAAGGTGCCGCTCCGTGCTCGCCGTCCTGCTGTTCGCCGCGTTCTGGGTCGTGCTCGGCCTCGGGGTGTTCTTCCTGGGCGTTCGCGGTGGCCCCGGTGCCGCGCAGGGCCGGGACCAGGGCTGGCGGGGGCGCCGGGCGATGGGCTGGACCCTGGCCGTCATCTACGTCGCCTTCGGGGTCGCGATCCCGACGCTGATCCTGCTCGGAAACCGCAACAGCGCCAACGGTCAGGTCGGTGGGAGCGAGCTGACGCAGGCCGAGAAGCGCGGGCGCGAGCTGTTCGGACAGCACTGCGCGCTATGCCACACCCTGGCGGCGGCCAACGCGGTCGGCAAGGTCGGCCCCAACCTCGACGTGATCCAGCCGACCGAGCAGCTCGTGCTGCACACGATCCAGTACGGGTGCCTGCAGAATCCGCCGTCGGGCAGCCAGGAGGCATGTCTCGGTGAGGGGACGATGCCCGCCGATGTCTTGCAGGGCGTCGATGCCACCGACGTGGCGCAATTCGTGGCCAAGGTCGCGGGCAACGAGTAGACGCCGGCGCCGACCGCGTGCCTGCCGGCGCCGACCGCGCCGACCGCGCCGCCCGCCGGCGGGGGCGGCGACTCCGCGCCGACCGCGCCGCCCGCCGGCGGGGGCGGCGACTCCGGCGCACGAGCAGGCCGCATCTTGCGGGGAAATGGTCACGGGCGAGGCAGTATTCCGTCCGTCGCCGCTGTTAGGATCGCGCCTCGAAATCTGAATCCCGCGCCGCTCGACATCGGAGCGCTGGGAGCGGGGGAACCAAGTTGTTGGGGCGAATCGTGCTCGTCCGTCAGCTAACCCCGTAAGTACGAGAAAGAGGTCGGTGAGATTGACCCAAGCTGGCGCTTCTGTGCGCCCTCGGCGTGGGAATGTTGCGCCGTGGTGGGAGGAGCTCGATAGCGAGGCCTTCCGGGAGTTTCGTGCTGCCACGATCGCCGAGCCCGTCCCGCCCGCCGTCCCGTTCGCGCTCGAGCACGAGGCCGAGTTCGGGCGCGAACGCCCGGTGACGTGGGCCCCCCGCGCAGCCAACGGCCGCCGGACCGTGCAGATCACCGGCCGCGGGGCCGAACGCAACCTGCCGGCGGCGCGCCCGACGCTCCGCCGCCACGAACGTGCGGGCTTCAAGCCCGACCGGGCGGCGATGTGGGCCGTGCTGCTCGGTCTGCTGCTGGTTCTCGTCGCCGCCACCAGCGCCCTGCCTCACTGAGCGCCCCGCCTCAACGGAGCCCCGCCCTCGCCGCCCTCGCCGCCCCGAGTGAGGGACCGATCCGTCGCCCTTACGCATCTCGGGACCCCGGCTGATCCAGGCTTTATGACCCGACGTATATAAGGGTAGAGGCGCTGTGGCCCGGGCGGCGGAGACGTGTTGGGCGGACGCTAAGCGGCTCAAAAGTGGTGCGTCCCCCACTTGTGCGCTCGGCCACCCACATCTACACTTATTTAGCGTAAGCAGGTCTCGAAAGTGAAGGGCACGACGCCCTTTCTTACCCCCCGGACCTACTGGTGATCAACATGAAGACTTCGATGAGCAGATTTCAAATCCACGACGACCTGACCGCCCCTGAGGGCTCGGTCCCGGTGTTGCGAGGTGCGCTCGCGACGGGCGGTCAGCTCCCGAACTTCCTTGGCGTGCTGGCGGGTTCGCCCGCGGCGCTGCGGGCGTACGCTCGCTTCCGCTCGGAGCTGCGCCACGGCAAGCTGACGCTGTCGACGCTCGAGCGGATCGCGCTCGCGGTCGCCGAGTACTACCAGTCCGAGCCCGGAATCGCGATGCACTCGCGAACCGCGCGGGCGGCCGGGCTGGCGCTCGACGAGGTCGCGCTCGCGCGTCAGTTCAACTCCAAGGATCAGCGCGAGGCGGCGTTGCTCCGCTACCTGCACGCGTTGCTCGAGGAGCGCGGCCGCGCGCCGATGCACCTCCACGAGGAGGCGCGCGAGGCCGGCTGGGATGACGAGCAGATCCTGGAGGCGATCGCGACGGTCTCCCTCGAGGGGTTCACCGCGATGGTGAACGTCGCGGGGGACGTACCCGTCGACGGCTCGAGTGAGGCATCGCGCGCGTTGCAGGCGGCGTAAGCTTCTCAGCGACGCACGATGGGAGCGCCCGAGGACACGGCCGAGTCTGATCGCGGCGACGCTCGCTCGACAGGTTGCTGTCCGCTCTACCACGAGGCGGTGGAACTGGTCGGGCGGCGGTGGACGGGGGCGATCCTCGCGGTCCTGATGGAGGGCGCGCTCCGCTTCTCCGAGATCGCGCAGGCCGTCCCCGAGCTGTCCGACCGCCTCCTGTCCGAGCGGATGAAGGAGCTCGAGCGCCGCGGCATCGTCGAGCGGACGGTGATCGCCGGCCCGCCGCTCAAGGTCGAGTACGAGCTGTCGCAGATGGGCCGCGATCTCGAGCCCGCGCTCGCGGAGATACAGCGCTGGGCGAACCGCTGGCTCGGCGAACGGCAGCTCTCCGGACGCCTCTGACGCCCGAGCAGCCAGTAACGTTCGCCGCTCGATGGCGACCACGGCTTCCCCGCTCACGCAAGACGACGTCCGCGCGCTGGTGCAGGAGCGCGACATCCGCTTCATCCGGCTCTGGTTCACCGACATCCTCGGCCAGCTGAAGGCGTTCTCGATCAACACCAGCGAGCTGACCGACGCGTTCGAGGGAGGGATGGGGTTCGACGGCTCGTCGATCACCGGCTTCAACCCGATCGAGGAGTCGGACATGATCGCGATGCCCGACCCGACCACGTTCCGGATCCTGCCGTGGCGCCCGGAGGAGCAGGGGGTGGCGCGGATGTTCTGCGACATCCTCACGCCCGAGCGCACGCCGTACGAGGGCGACCCGCGGCACGTGCTGCGGCGCGCGGTCGAGCGGGCCAAGGCGATGGGGTTCGACCACTACTACGTAGGGCCCGAGCTCGAGTATTTCTACTTCAGGACCCCGAACTCGACCGAGGTGCTCGACGAGGGCGGCTACTTCGACCTGACCACGCTCGACGCGGGATCGGACCTGCGCCGCGAGACCGTGCTCGCGCTCGAGCAGCTCGGGATCCACACCGAGTACGCCCACCATGAGGTCGGTCCGAGCCAGCACGAGATCGACATGCGGTACTCGGACGCGCTGAAGATGGCCGACGACTGCATGACGTACCGGATCACGGTCAAGGAATACGCGATGAAGTACGGCCTCCACGCGACGTTCATGCCCAAGCCGCTGTTCGGCAAGAACGGCTCCGGGATGCACACCCATCAGTCGCTGTTCCGGGGCGAGCAGAACGCGTTCTTCGACCCCGACGACCAGTACTACCTGTCCGAGGTGGGCAAGGCCTTCATCGCCGGCCAGCTCCACCACGCGCGCGAGATCTGTTCGATCTTCGCCCAGTGGGTCAACTCGTACAAGCGCCTGGTCCCGGGCTACGAGGCGCCCGTGTACCTCGCGTGGTCGCGCCGGAACCGTTCCGCGCTGGTCCGCATCCCGATGTACCACCCCGGCAACGAGCGCGCCACCCGGATGGAGCTGCGCTGCCCCGACCCGGCGTGCAATCCGTACCTCACGTTCGCGGTCCTGCTGCAGGCCGGACTCGAGGGGATCGAGCACCGCTACGAGCTGCCCGATCCGATGGAGACGAACCTCTACCACCTGTCCTCCGAGGAGCGCCGGCGGCTCGGGATCGAGCAGCTGCCGGCCACGCTCGGGGAGGCGATCGAGCTCACCGCACAGTCGGAGCTCGTCCTGCGCGCGCTCGGCGAGCACATGTTCAACCGCTACATCGAGATCAAGCGCCAGGAGTGGGACGACTACCGCGTCCAGGTCACGCCCTGGGAGCTCGAGCGCTACCTGCCGGTGCTGTAGGCGCCGCCGCCCCGCCGGGCGCGGCCGACCATTCCACTAACCCGCTAGAGCGCGGCGGCGAGCTCCTCCGGACTGGTGACCGGCGCCTGGCAGACGAACCGCTCGCACACGTACGCCGCGGCATGGCCGTCGACCGGCCCGCGGTCCTCGAGCAGCGGCACGCCGTCGGCCTCGCCGGTCGCGAGCACGAGGTGCGGACGGTATGCGCCCCGGACGACGCGCAACAGCTCTCCGGCCTCGGGCGATGGACCGACGATCGCCACCTCCTTGACCGGCGCCAGGTAGAAGTCCGCCGCGCCGAGCAGGTGCCCGAACGCGCCCGGATGGCGCGTCGCGATCGGAAGCAGCAGCCGCAGGACGCCGAGCGCGTGACGCTCGTAGCGGCCGTCACCGGACAGCGCCGCCAGCCGCAGCAGGCCGGACGCGGCCGCCGAGTTGCCCGACGGGATCGGGGAGTCCTCGAGGTCCTTGCGCCGGGCGGCGAGCTGCTCATGATCGGAGGCCGTGGTGAAGAAGCCGCCGCGCTCGGGATCCTCGAACCGCTCGATCAGGGCATCGGCGAGCGCCGTCGCCTCGCGATACCAGCTCGGGTCGCCGGTCGCCTCGTAGCACGAGATCAGCGCCTCGAGCAGGAACGCATGGTCCTCGAGGAAGCCGCTCACCTGTGGGGTTCGCATCAACGAGCCGTCCGGCGCGCGCCGCTCGCGTTGCACGAATTCGGCGCAGCGCAGGGCCGCCTCGATGTAATCCTCGCGCCCGAGCGCCGCGCCCGCCTCGGCCAGCGCCGAGATCATCAGCGCGTTCCAGGAGGTGAGGCGCTTGTCGTCGAGCCCGGGCCGGACGCGCTGCGATCGCACCTCGAGCAGCGCCCGCCGGATCTCGGGGAGGTCCTCCGGTTCGGGGCCATGGGCTTCGAGGATGAGTCCGTGCTCGAACCGCTTCGGCCGGAAGTACTCGATCGCGGCGTCGCAGCGCTCACCGAGCGCCGACCGCAGCTCGTCCGGAGTCCACACGTAGAACTTGCCCTCGACCCCCTCGGAGTCGGCGTCGAGCGCCGCGCAGAACCCGCCCTCGGGGCCGCACATCTCGCGCAGCGCCCAATCGAGCGTCTCCCGGCACACCCGCTGGAACCGGTGGTTGCCCGACACCTGCCACCCGTGCAGGTAGGCCCGCGCCAGCAGCGCGTTGTCGTAGAGCATCTTCTCGAAGTGCGGAACGGTCCAGGTGGCGTCGACCGAGTAGCGCGCGAAGCCGCCGCCGACCTGGTCGTAGATGCCACCGCGGGCCATCGCCTCGAGTGTCCCCAGCGACATCTCGCGCTCGCCCCGCGCCAGCAGCAGCTCGATCACCGACGCCGGCGGGAATTTCGGAGCCCTCCCGAAGCCGCCGTTCGCCCGGTCGTACGTGCCCCATAGCGCGACCAGCGCCTCCCGGACGAGCTCCTGGGTGATCGGCTCGACCGACGGCTCGATCCGCGCGGTGGCGCCGAGTGCCTGCACCATCTGCGCGCCCTGGCGGCCGATCTGGTCGCGGCGGTTCGACCAGGCCTCGGCGACGCCGTCGAGGACCATCCGCCAGCTCGGCAGCCCGTGGCGGGACTCCGGCGGGAAGTAGGTGCCGGCGTAGAACGGCACCCCGTCGGGGGTCAGGAACGCATTCAGCGGCCAGCCGCCCTGGCCGGTGATCGCCTGGCACGCCTCCATGCAGATCGCGTCGATGTCGGGACGCTCCTCGCGGTCGACCTTCACGCACACGAACCGCTCGTTCATGAGCGCGGCGATCCGCTCGTCCTCGAACGACTCGTGCGCCATCACGTGGCACCAGTGGCAGGCCGAGTAGCCGATCGAGACGAGCAGCGGACGGTCCTGCTCGCGGGCGCGCGCCAGCGCCTGGTCGTCCCATGGCTCCCAGTCCACCGGGTTGTCCTTGTGCTGGCGCAGGTACGGCGAGCTCTCGCCCCCGAGGCGATTGGGCACACGGTCAGGCTACCCCAGCGGAGACTCGCGCAATACGCTACGTGTCACCGTGCCACTGAGGAGGGAACGAGTTGCCAGCACACCGCGAGTCGATTACGGCGTCCGGCGCACCTGAGGCGGTAGGTCCTTACGTCCACGCCGTTCGCGCCGGGGGCGACCTTTTGTTCTGCTCGGGCCAGATCCCACTCGACCCGAAGACCGGGGAACTTGTCGGCGCGACCGCCGCGGACCAAGCCGGACGGTGCCTGGAGAACCTGGCCGCGGTATGCGACGCGGCGGGCTCGACGCTCGGCGACGCCGTCCGGCTCACGGTCTACCTGACCGACATGGCGTCGTTCGCGTCGGTCAACGAGGTGTACGAGTCGTTCTTCGAATCCGATCCGCCCGCGCGGGTCGCGATCGCGGTGGCCGGCCTGCCGCGGGGCGCGCTGGTGGAGATCGACGCGGTGGTGGCGATCCCTGACTGACGCGGCTCGATCCCTTGCTGCGAGCGCGCCGATCTGCGCCGACGACATCCGCCGCGCCGCCCGGGTGATCGCCGGGGTCGTCAAGGAAACGCCCGTGCTGAGCTCGCGCACGCTGAGCGAGCGCAGCGGCGGGATCGTCGCGTTCAAGGCCGAGAACCTCCAGCGGACGGGGTCGTTCAAGCTGCGCGGGGCGCTGTCGAAGCTCACCGCGCTGGGCGATGCGTGCGCCGCCGGCGTCGTCTGCGGAAGCGCCGGCAACCACGCCCAGGCGGTCGCGTATGCGGCGAGGGCGCGGGGCGTGCCGTGCTTCGTGTTCATGCCCGAGGGCGCGCCGATCGCGAAGGTCGAGGCCGCCCGTGCGCTCGGTGCGAACATCAACATGAGCGGCGCGACCGTCGACGAGGCGCTCGAGGCGGCGTACGAGCGGGTCGCCGAGAACGATCAGATCGCGTTCGTCCACCCGTTCGAGGATCCGGACGTGATCGCCGGCCAGGGCACGATCGGGCTCGAGTTGCTCGAGCAGGTACCCGACCTGTCGCGCGTGATCGTGCCCGTCGGCGGCGGCGGCCTGGTCAGCGGCGTGGCGATCGCGCTCAAGTCCGAGCGCCCGTCGATTCAGATCGTCGGCGTCCAGGCGGCGAGTTGCGCGCCGGTGCGGGGATCGCTCGCCGCCGGCAAGCCGGTGCCGGTGCGCTCGGCGCTGACGATCGCCGACGGGATCGCGGTCAAGCGGCCGGGGGAGCTGACGCTGTCGCTGATCGACCGGTGGGTCGACGACATCGTGGCCGTCGAGGAGGACGAGGTCGCCGAGGCGATGGTGTTCCTGATCGAACGCGCCAAGCTCGTGGTCGAGGGCGCCGGCGCGGTCGGCGCCGCCGCACTGCTGTCGGGCCGGCTGTCCGCCTCGCGGATGCCGGAAGGGACGACGATCGCGATCCTGTCGGGCGGCAACGTCGACGCCGGGCTGCTCGCCGAGGTGGCGCGCCGTCACGAGAGCCAGGCGGGCCGGCGGCTCGTGCTGCTGGCCTCGCTCCCCGACCGTCCCGGGTCACTCGCGCGGCTGCTGGCGCTCGTCGGCGAACTGCGCGCGAACCTGCTCGACGTGGAGCACATCCGCGAGGGGTTCGACCTGCACGTGCGCGAGACCGCGGTGCAGCTCGTGCTCGAGACGCGCGGTCGCGTTCACGCCGACCGGGTGACCGAGGCGGTGCGGGAGGCCGGGTACGAGGAGCCGCGCGCGCTGCGGGAGTCACGCCCCGAGCGGTAGCGGCGCGCCTGCGCGACGATCGCATCGACCACGCGGCTCTGCTCGTCGGCCTCGGGGTGCCACTGGACGCCGAGCACGAACCGGCGCCCGGGCGCCTCGATCGCCTCGGGCAGGCCGTCGATCGTCGAGCGGCCGGTGACCACGAGGCCGGCGCCGACGGTGGCGACGCCCTGGTGGTGGTGGGACTTGGTGGCGTGGAGCTCCTCGCCGGCGGCGTGCGCGGCGAGCGAGCCGGTGGTCAGCCGGACGTCGTGGTCTGACCCGTCGAAGCTGCCCGGGGTGCGGCGGTGCCCCTCGTGACCGAGCTGCTCGGGCAGGTGCTGGGAGAGGGTTCCGCCGAAGGCGACGTTGATCAGCTGCATGCCGCGGCAGATCCCGAGCACGGGGAGGTCGCGCTCCACCGCGCGGGTGGCGAGGGCGAGCTCGGCGCGGTCGCGCTCGGGCACGAGGTGGCGCGTCTCGGGATGCGGGTCGGCGCCGTAGCGGGCGGGGTCGATGTCGTTCCCGCCGGCGAGGATCAGCCCGTCGAGCAGGTCGAGAATCTCGTCGGGGTCGTGCTCGAAGCGGCCGTCCGGGGGAATCATCACCGCGAGTCCGCCGGCGCGCTGGATCGCCTCGATGTAGCTCAACGCGAGCAGAGCGGCGTCGCGCTCCCACACGCCCCAGCGGGCGCGGGCGAGCGCCGTACAGATGCCGATCACCGGCCGCTGTTCGCTCGTCGCCTCGTGGCTCATCGCCTCCTCAGCCTAGCCCGCTGGATCTTGCCCGACGCCGTCTTCGGCAGCTCGTCGGCGAAGTCGACGATCCGGGGATACTTGTACGGCGCGGTCTGGTGCTTGACGTGCTCCTGAAGCTCGGTGGCGAGCGCCTGGCCGGGCGCGAATCCCTCCCGCAGCACGACCACGGCGCGAACGACCGCGCCGCGCTCCTCGTCGGGGGCGGCGACGACCGCGGCCTCCGCGACGGCCTCGTGCGAGACGAGTGCCGACTCGACCTCGAACGGGCCGATCCGGTAGCCGGCCGAGATGATCACATCGTCGGCGCGCCCCTCGAAGTACAGGTAGCCGTCGTCGTCGAGGCTGACCCGGTCCCCCGTCCGCCACGGGCGGTCGGCCGGCGAGGGCGTGCCGTCGAGATAGCCGACGAAGAACGTCGGGTCGGTGGCGGGGTTGCCGAGGACCAGCTCGCCAGCCTCGACCCGCAGGTCGACGCCTGGAAGCGCGCGCCCCATCGAGCCCGGGCGGACGTGCTCGCCGGGCGGGTTGGCGGTCAGCTGGCCGGTCTCGGTCTGGCCGTAGCCGTCGCGGATCGCTAGCCCGACCTCATCGGTGAAGGTCCGGATGATCTCGGGGTTGAGCGCCTCGCCGGCGGCGACGAGCGAGCGCAGCGCCGGCAGCGGCCTGAGCTGGACGCGCTTGGCGATCACGCGGTACTCGGTCGGGGCCATGCACAACACGTTGACCCGCTCGGAGGCGAGCACCTCGAGCCGGTGCGCGGGGTCGAACCGCTCGTCGTGCAGCAACGCCGCGGCGCCCCGCAGCCACGGGGCGATGAACGTGTTCCGCGCCGACTTCGACCAGCCGGTCGCGGCGGTGCACCACACCAGATCGCCCGGCCGCGCGTCGAGCCAGTGCTCGGCCTGCAGCCGCTGTCCGGGCAGGTAGCGCTGCCCGTGCACGACGCCGCTCGGCTCACCGGTGGTGCCGCTCGTGAACGTGATCAGGCACGGGTCGGTGGGCTCGAGCTCGGTGGCGGGCGCCGGCTCGGCCGCTTCGAACAGCCGGTCGTCCGGGATCGTCAGAACGGTGCAGGCCGGGTTCGCGCGCTCGAGCTCGGACACGTCGCGCTCGTCGGCCACGATCAGCTTCGGCGCCGCCGCGGCGATTCGCTGCTCGAGGTCCTTCGAGCGGAGCTGCTCGTTGCACGCGAGCGCGACCGCGCCGAGGCGGAAGCAGGCGATCATCGTCAGCACCCACTCGGGGCGGTTGCCGATCACGGTCATCACGACGTCGCCCCGGGCGACCCCGTGTCGAGCGCTCAGCGTGGCGGCCAGGCGGGCGCTGCAGTCCGCCACCTCGGCGAACGTCCACTCCCGACGGCTCCCGTCCCGCGCGAGCTCGAGCAGGGCCAAGCGGTCTCGCGGGGCAGCCTCGACGACGTCCCGAGCAAAGTTCATGCGAGCGGCCAGTGTGCCAGGATCGGTCGCCGTGACGTTCTGGAACGGAGTCCTCTGGCTGCATCTGCTCGCGATGGCGTTCTTCGTCGGCGGCCAGCTGATGCTCGCCGCGGTGGTCGTTCCGGTGCTGCGCGGCCTCGAAGACAGAGGCCCATTGCGCGCGGCGGCGCGGCGGTTCGGGGTCGGGACGGTGATCGCGTTCACCGTGCTGATCGTCACCGGCGTGCTGTTGGCCTCACACGAGCACCTGTGGGGTGACTCGACCCTGCAGGTGAAGATCGGGCTGGCCGCGCTGCTGGTGGTCATGATCGGAGCGCACCTGCGCCGACCCGAGTGGCACGCGCTCGACGGCGCGATCTTCGTGGTGTCGGTGGCGGTCGTGTGGCTCGGGATCGTGGTCGCGAGCTGATCGCCGCGGCGGCGCCCGCACACCCGGTGCACGGCTCTCAAACATTTGTCCAAGTTCGGGAACTTTGATGAAGATTCCGTCACAATTCCGGCTCGGCCGCCGGCGCAAGAGGGGCCAAGACCGACAACATGCGGGTTCGGCTCCGGTTGGAGCTCGTCAGCGGAGCTGGCGATCGGTCTTGTTGTGGCCGGCGGCAGATTTTTCTAGACCGCCGTTTCGGGGCCGGCGAAACGGCGTTGGTAAGCTCGCGGGTGCATGGGGATGATGTCGGGAACCGGCCCCTTCGGGCGTCATCCGGCGGGGACGCTCAATTTCGAGGCGCCGCCTCCGGGCCGCGCCATGTACATCGAGCCGTGCCCGAAGTGGATCCGCGTCGCCGTCGGCGGCGAGACGATCGCCGACACCCGGCGCGCGCTGATGGTCTCGGAGTCCGGCCACCAGCCGGTCTACTACTTCCCGCCCGAGGACGTCCGCTCGGACGTGCTCGAGCCGTCCGACCGCCACACCCACTGCCCGAAGAAGGGCGAGGCGAGCTACCACACGATCCGCGCCGGCGAGAAGGTCGTCGAGGCCGGCGCGTGGTATTACCCCGAGCCGCTCCCGGGGGCCGAGCCGATCGAGGGCATGATCGCGTTCTACTGGGGCCGGATGGATCACTGGTTCGAGGAGGACGAGGAGGTGTTCGTCCATCCCCGCGATCCCTACCACCGAGTCGACGTGATCCCGACCTTGCGGCACATCAGGATCTCGCTCGACGGCGAGGTGCTGGCCGAGAGCGATCGGGCGGTGGCGTTGTTCGAGTCGAACCTGCCGGTCCGCTGGTACCTGCCGCGTGAGGACGTGCCGTCCGAGCTGGAACCCACCGACACCGTCACGCGCTGTCCGTACAAGGGCATCGCGAGCTACTACGCGGTCCGGCGCCAGAACGGCGACACGGTCAAGGACCTGATCTGGCACTACGACGATCCGCTGCCGGCGGTCGACCGGATCGCCGGACGGTTGTGCTTCTTCAACGAGCGCGTCGACGTCGAGATCGACGGCGAGCCCGAGTCACGGCCCGAGACCGCGTGGAAACATGGGGTGAAATCAGAGTTGGTCGGCGGCGCCTGACGGCGGCGCCTTATTCAGAAGCCCCGCGCGGCGGCGCGCTGATCGCCGGGTTTCTTACGGACGGCGAGGGCGCGCGGGCCGGGTATGCTCGGCTGCTCTCCAGACCCTGAGGAGCAACGAACACCATGGCTATTGCGATCCCCTACACCGACAGGACCGACGAGCAGAAGGCGATCTGCGAGATGGTCCACCAGTTCGCCGACGAGCAGATCATCCCCAACGCCGAGCACTACGACCACGAGGACGAGTTCCCCGAGCCGATCGTCGAGCAGATGAAGGAGCTCGGGCTGTTCGGGGTCACGATCCCCGAGGAGTTCGACGGGATGGGCCTCGACCTGACCACCTACGCGATGATCGTCGAGGAGCTCTCGCGGGGCTGGATCAGCATCAGCGGGATCGTCAACACGCACTTCATCGGGTCGTATCTGCTGATGAAGTTCGGGACCGACGAGCAGAAGCGCAAGTACCTGCCGAAGATGGCGACCGGCGAGATGCGTGCTGCGTTCTCTTTGAGCGAGCCCGAGCTGGGATCCGACGTGGCCGCGATCAAGACTTCGGCCAAGAAGGCTGGCGACCACTACGAGATCAACGGGACGAAGATGTGGGTCACGAACGGACTGCGGTCGTCACTCGTGTTCGTGCTGGTCAGGACCGATCCGGAGGCTCAGCCCAAGCACCGGGGCCTCACCTGCTTCATCGCCGAGAAGGAACCGGGCGTGTCCGAGAACACCGGCGAGTACGCCGGGTTCAATGTCCCGCCCAAGATCAAGAAGATGGGCTACAAGGGCGTCGAGTCGACCGAGCTGGTGTTCGACGGTTATCGCTGCCCGGCGGAGAACATCCTCGGCGGGGAGGAGGCCGGTCTGAACAAGGGGTTCGCGCAGATGATGGACGCGCTCGAGCTCGGGCGGGTCAACGTGGCCGCGCGCGGCGTCGGGCTCGCGCAGCGGGCGCTGGAGCTCGCGCTGAAGTACTCGCAGGAGCGCCGGGCGTTCGGCAAGCCAATCGCCCAGCACCAGGCGATCCAGTTCAAGCTCGCGGACATGGGCACCCAGGTCGAGGCCGCGCGCCTCCTGACCCACCGGGCCGCGCGGATGAAGGACGCCGGCGAGCGCTCGGACATCGAGGCGGGGATGGCCAAGCTGTTCGCCTCGGAGGCAGCGCGCTTCTGCGCCGAGGAATGCCTGCGGATCCACGGCGGCTACGGCTACTCCAAGGAGTACGAGATCGAGCGCATCTACCGCGACGCGCCGCTGCTGCTGATCGGTGAGGGAACCTCGGAGATCCAGCGGATGGTCATCGGGCGAAAGCTCCTGGAGCGCCACAAGATTTGATGGCGAGTGACACCAAAGCGCTGATCGAGACCGCGGTCACCCGGTTCCTCGACGAGGTGCCGGCGCTCGCCAACCTGAAGCTGGTCGCGGGGCTCGAGCTGCGCGCCCGGGGCGAACCGCAGATGTACCGGGTCGAGATGCCCGGGCCGAAGGTGACCAAGGACATCGCCGCCGATGCCAAGGTGAGGATCTCGGTGCCGCGGTCGCACTTCAACGAGCTGGCGACCAAGGGACGGGTGCGCGACTGGCGCGAGGCGTTCGAGAAGGGCGACGCGAAGGCGACCGGGATCGATCAGGTGATGAAGCTGATCGTCAACGTGGTCGAGCGCCAGGAGGAGCGCTCGCGGCTACGTAAAGCCCACCATTATTAGCGGCGGGCCGCGAGCGCCTCGGCCTCTGACAGCTGCTCCTCGACGAGCGCGAGCCCCGCGTCCCAGAACCCCGGGTCGGTGAGGTCGATCCCGACGATCTCCGCCAGCTGCTCGGGGCTGCGCGACCCGCCGGCCGACAGCAGCTCGATGTAGCGCGGGACGAACGGATCGCCCTCGCGCAGGTAGCGGCTGTAGACCGACAGCGCCAGCAGCAGCCCGTACGCGTAGGCGTACACGTAACCGGGCGTGTTGATGAAGTGCGGCACGTACGACCACCACATCCGGTAGCCCTCGGTGATCTCCACCGAGTCGGCGAACAGCTCGGCCTGCGACTGCACCCAGGCCTCGTTGATCCGGTCGGCCGCCAGTTCGCCCTCGGCGCGCCGGCGCGTGTGGATCAGATGCTCGAACCGGTTCATCGCCATCTGGCGGAAAACGGTCGCGATCGCGCCGTCGACCCGCTCGGCGAGCAGGCCGAGCCGGCGCTCGTCGTCGTCGACCTGCGCCAGCATCCGCCCGAATACGAGCTCCTCGCCGAACACCGACGCGGTCTCGGCGAGCGTCAGCGGCGTCGAGTGGTGGAACACGCCCTGGGGCTGGGCGAGCGCGGCGTGCAGGCCGTGCCCGAGCTCGTGCGCCATCGTCAGCACGTCGCGGCGCGTGGCCGTGAAATTGAGCATCACGTAGGGATGCACGCTCGGGACCGCGTACGCGCAGAACGCGCCGCCGCGCTTGTGGGGCCTGATGGGCGCGTCGATCCAGTGCTCGTCGAAGAACCGCCGGGCGACCGTGCCGGCCACCGGTGAGAACGACTGGTAGGTGTCGAGCACGAGGTCGCGGGCCTCGCCGAACGAGTACGTCACGTCCTCGGCGAGCACGGGCGCGGAGCGGTCGTAGTCGGCGAGCCGCTCGACGCCGAGCAGCTTCGCCTTCAGCCGATACCAGCGCTGCGGGATGTCAAAGCGGCTGCGAACGGCCTCGATCAACGCCATCACGGACTCGTCCGACGCCTCGTTGGCCAGGTTCCGGCTGGCCAGCCAGTGCGGGTACTTGCGCAGGCGGTCCTCGACCGACTTGTCGTACACGAGCGTGTTGTAGATGAATCCGCGCGTGCGAAGGCCGGGCTCGAGCGCGGCCGACACCGCCTCGGCCGCGGTCCGGCGAACCTCGCGGTCGGGCGACTGCAGACGGCTGAGCGCGACCTCGAGCGTCAGCTCGGTGTCGTCGAGGTCGACCCTGAGCGCGGCGAGCAGCTCTCCGAACAGGCGCCCCCAGGCCGCCTGGCTCGAGATCGACTTCTCGGCGAGGACCTTCTCCTCGGGCTCTGACAGCAGGTGTGGGCGGTAACGCCGCACGCTGCGGAGGTGATGGCGGTAGCGGTCGAGCTCGGCGGAGCCGAGAAGACTGTCGGCGCGATCGTCGTCGATCGCGGCCCATTCGAGCTCGAAGAACAGCAACAGCGTCTCGATCTCGGTGGCGCGCTCCTGCACGAGTTGCAACAGCGCTCCGCGCTCCGGGTCGGCCGTGTCGGTGGCGAACCGCAGGCTCGCGTACGAGCCGGCGCGCCCGACCAGGTCGTTGATCGCCTCGAGCTCGCCCATCGCGAACGCGAGTCCGGTCGCATCGAGCTCGGCGACCTTCCCGGCGTTGGTCTCCGCGAAGTTCGTGGCGCGTTCCTTGGCCTCGGCGAGCATCCGCTCGGCGCCGGCGCGCTCCTCGCCGTCGACGAGCGGGCCGAGGTCCCACTCGGTCTCGAGCAGCTCCGGGTCGGTGAGTGGATCGGCAGCAGTGGTCATGTAAACGGAGCTTAGCTTCACCTTTGTGGGCAGCTTGCGACGTCGAGCGGGCCGGTCAGGCGGAACACGACGATCGGCTGACCCAGCGCGCGTTCGGTGAACACCGGGGTGGCGGCGGAATCGGTGGCGGTCCAGCGGGTTTCCGGTGACGGTCCGAGCACGTTCGGGTGCCACGGGTCGCGTGCGGGTGTGGTGATGATGTATTTCAGGTGGTCGGAGTTCACCTGGGATCGCCATCGAGCGCAGGTGGTTATCGGCGTGAACGAGCCGTTTCGTCCGTGCTGCGCCACGTAGGTGACGCGGTTCGATACGTCAAGGCCGTACAGCGGATACGAGAAGAACCCGCCGAACGTGCCGACGACGCCGACGCGCGCGTCGTGGACGGTCCGGAACAGCGCCCACACCTTGGCCAGGTTGGAGACGTTCGGCTGGTAGGCGTAGCGGCCGCGCAGGTAGTGCCGCTGGAGGGGATAGGCGACGATCACGAGCGCCGCCGCGACCCCGATCGCCAGCCATCGACGGGCTCGCGTGCCGAGTGCCGTCAAGGCCACGACCGCCACGGCGGCGACTCCGATCGCGATCGCGCCCGCCGCGTGGGCGTTCGGCCACAGGCTTGGCTGCGCCACCGTCCCTACCAGGACGATCGCCAGCGCGGCAACGACCCCCGTCCGCGCGCGTGGCGAGGCCAGCGCCGGCGCGAGCGGCGCCACCGCGAGCGACAGCGTCAGGGCGGGCGCGAGGTAGCGCAGGTTGAAGGCGAACCCGAGCGGGTCGCCGGCGGGGCCGGCGGCGGTCTCGGGCGTGAACAGGTACGCCGCGAGCGAGAACAGCGCCGCCGCCCCGAGCATCCGTACGACCGCCTGGGACGAACCGTTGAAATAGTCATCGTTCCTTCCCAAGCGCTGGGGGAGCAGGCAGAGCAGTGGACCTCCGATCGCGACCGCGAGCACGGCCCACCACCACCGGCCGAGCCCGGCCGCCAGCGCCGGCTGTGCGAACGCGCTCCAGAAGTGCGAGCTCGTCAGGTAGTGCGCGACGCTGTAGCCGGTGTGCTGCTGGAGCGGTGGTGCCGGCGTCGGCAGGATCCCGCCGGCGCTCGTCCAGGGCAGCGGGTTGCCGACCGCGATCAGGTTGCGGGCATACCAGAAGCCGCCGGCGACGCTCAGCGGGCCGAGCCACAGCGCGGCGGTGCTGATCCGCCGGCCCCTGGGCGCGGTCGCGATCAGGCCTACGGTCAGCGCGAACACCGGGGCGAGGAGTGTGAGTTTCGTCCCGACCGCCAAACCGCCCGCCACCGCGGCGAGCACGCGCGCCGCCGGACGTTCGGGCTCGGACATCAGCAGCGCCGCCGCTGCGAGCAGGAAGAACACCGCGACGACGTCGTTGGCCGCGCTCCCGGCCTGGGAGTAGTCCATCATCGTCGTCCCCATCGCGAGCGCCGCGCCGATCGTCGTGGCCGCGCCGACGCCGCGCGGACGGCCGATGCAGTACGCGGCGAGCAGCGTCAGGCCGAGCCACATGAGGTTGATCCCCGGCGACAGCGTGTCCCGCCCGAGCAGCACGATCCCGAGTCCGTGCAGCATCTCGGCGGTGGCGGGATAGAACGGCGTGAGGTACTCGGCGTCGGTGAACCGCAGCTCGGTGATGCTCCCGGTCTGGGCGAAGCTCGCCGCCCACGGGAGGTGGTACCAGAGCGAGTCGAACCCGCGGATGCCGACGTCGTAGGACTGGATCGTCAGCGCCCCCCATTCTGCGATCACGGCGGCGCCGGCCAGCAGTGCCACCGCGGTCAGCAACCACACGCCCCGGTGTTCGTGCCGGTGGCGGGCGACCTGTGTGTGGGCGGGCGATCGCAACCCCGCCACGCCGGCGAGCGCGCATGCGATCACGATCGGCCCGAGCTCGAACAGCCCGACCGCCCCGAGCAGCTCGAGGACTCCGATCAGCAGCGCCAGTCCGACGACGGCCTCGGCCAGCCGTGCCGGCGCCCCGGTCCAGTCCGGCAGCGCGCGCCGGCGGATCGCGAGCGCGGCCGCGGCGACCCCGCCCAGCACGACGAGCAGCGCCGCCGCACCGAGCGCGTAGCGGGCGACGCTCGTGTTCACGCTCGCCACCACAGGACGCGGTCGGGGGTGAGCGACAGCACCGGTCCGCGCGGGGGCTGGTCGCGATACGCGGCGTAGCGCCCGGTCAGCGCGGCGATCGCCTCCGGCGCGGCGGCGGCGTCGAGGATCGTCACGCGTCCGATCGCCTGAACCCACCTGAGCTCAGACCAGTCGTCGTCGTAGTGGTCGACGGTCAGCGCCGCGCGGGGTCGCGCGCGCAGCCAGCGCACGCGCGCGAGCCGGTCGGCCGGCACGCGCTTGGGCTTGTGGTCGATCGCGGTGACGATCGTTTCCTCGAGCACCGCGTAGGTGACGGGCAACACCCGGGGCGCGCCGTCGTCGTCGGCGATCCCGAGCCGCGCCACCCGCGAGCGCCCGAGCAGCGCCCGGGCCCACGAGGGGAGCTCGGCTACGCTAGCGCTGCTTCCCATGACCGCCCGAAGACTAGGCGCCGCCGCCGCGCTTGCACTGGTCGCACCGTTGGCGGGCTGCGGCACGAGCACTCCTGCGCGCACGCCCACCGTCAGCGCCATTCCGCTCCTGCCGGGCGCGCGGATCGCGGCGCAGGTCCACCGGTGCGATTCGGGTTCGAGGGCGTTCTGCTCGATTGAGCTGGTCGTGCTCGACCATCGTTACAGCTCGTCCGACGTGTTCGCGCACGACGAGAGCAAGCACCTGCGCAAGGCGGGATGGACGCTCGCCGACGGCGACACCGGGACCGAGTCATCGGCCAACTCGCCGGGCCACAAGCTGCGCCTGACCTACTCCACTGCGGCCGACGACCTCCAGCAGATCGACCTCGGGACGATCACGCGATCGCGTCCCGTCGTCCTCGCGCTGTCGAGCTCGATGTTCGACCGCGCCGCGGCGATGTCGATGATGCTCGAGGTCGGAGCCTCCTGAGGCGAGGTACTGAGATGGTCGGCGGCGCCTGACGGCGGCGCCTTAGGCGTCGCCGAGCACGAGGCGGCGGTCCGGGCCGACCGAGATCGCCTTACGGCCGGCCAGCAGGTCGCGCAGGTCGGCGCCGACGAGCTCCGAACGCCAGCCCTCGAGCGTGCGCACGTCGGGCTCGGACTCGCCCCGGCGCGCGGCGGCGACGATCAGCTCGAGCTCGTTGCGCGACGCGATCAGCTCGTAGGCGAGACCCGCCTCGAGCGAGCGCGCGCGCAGCAGCGCCTCGGCCAGCACGATCAGGGGGGCGTCCTCAGGCTCCGAGCGGCCGCGCGCCTCGTCGCGCGGGATCGTGTCGGCCTTCATGCCGGCGGCGATCGCCCCGAGGATCGCGTTGCCCCGGCGGCGGATGCCCGACGGGTGGATGCCGCGGATCTGCTCGAGCGCGCCGAGATTCGAGGGGTGGCGCTTGGCGAGCTCGACCAGTGCGGGATCGCCGAGGACCGAGCCGACCGGGCGGTCCTCGTCGGACGCGGTGCGCTCGCGCCACGCCGCCAGCTCGCGCGCCACCGCCCGCGCGCGCGGATCGAGCTGCCCGATGCGGGGCAGCCGCTCCCAGGCGGTGTACGGGTCGCGCTCGTCGGTGCCCGATTCGAGCCGCCGGCATTCCTCCTGGGCCCAGCCGAGGCGCCCGGTCTCCGTCAGGCGGCGCTGGACCTCGTCGGCGAGCTCGAGCAGATGCGCCACGTCCTCGGCGGCGTAGCTCAGCTGCTCGGCGGTCAGCGGCCGCGCGTCCCAGCGCGTGTAGCTCGCGGTCTTGCCGACCCGGCGACCGAGCATCGTCCCGAGCAGATTGCCGTATCCCGTCTGCGCGCTCGCGCCGGCGAACCCGGCCGCGAGCTGTGTGTCGAAGATGTTCGTGATCTCGGTTGCCCATGCCCGGCGGAGGATCGCGACGTCCTGGCGGCCGGCGTGGAGCACGACCTCGATCGCCGGGTCGGCGAGCAGCTGCGCGATCGCCGTCGCGTCGACGCCGCCCTCGAGCGGATCGATCAGCGAGATGTGCGGAGCGCCGCCATCGGAGTCGTCGTCGACCGCGATCTGCACGAGGCACAGCAGCGCCCGGTAGCGGCCCTCGGACATGAACTCGGTGTCGATCCCGATCCGCCCGTGTGCGCGCGCGACGCTCGCCGCCGCGGCGACGTCCTCGGAGCTTGCGAGTGGGTGGGACGCTTGGCGGCGGGCGGCCTGGGTGTGCATCTGGGCGGAGACTAGCGGGGGCCGCGACCGCTGGGCCAATCCGACCGTCCTGGTAGGATATGTTCTCGATGATCTTCTCCTCGAAGGCCGAGTACGGCGTGCGCCTGATGGTCGAGCTCGGGCGCCAAACGCCCGAGCAGCCGACGTCGTTGAAGGCGATCGCCGATGCCGAGGGGCTGCCGCTCGCGTATCTGGAGCAGGTGGTCGCCCGGCTGCGCAAGGCGGGGCTCGTGCAGAGCGCCCGTGGGGCGCACGGCGGCTACTGGCTGTCGCGGCCGGCGGAGGAGATCGCGATGGTGGACGTGGTCCAGGCGCTCGAGGGCGCGATCGCCCCGATGGAGTGCTTCGTCCACGACCACACCGAGCGGGTGCTGTGCTCGCACGAGCCCGACGCCGGGCGAGGGTGCGCGACCAAGTTGCTGTGGACGCGCGTGCAGGGAGGCATCATCCGCTCGCTGCAGACCACGACGCTCGCCGAGCTCGTCGAGTTCTCTCGTCGGGGTGAGCGCGAGCCCGCGCACGCCTGAAGACTTCCGACCGAAAGTGGCAATGGCTGATCTAGAGATTCGAAACCTTCACGTCCGGGCCGGTGAGAAGCAGATCCTCCGGGGGGTGGACCTTGCCGTCGACAAGGGCGAGATCCACGCGCTGATGGGCCCGAATGGGTCGGGGAAGTCCACCTTGGCCAACGCCGTCATGGGCCACCCGGGGCTCGAGGTCACCGAGGGTCAGATCTTCTTTGGTGGGGAGGACGTGACCGAAGCTTCGCCCGATGAGCGCGCCCGCATGGGTCTGTTCATGGCGTTCCAGTATCCCGTCGCCGTGCCCGGCGTGACCGTGACCAAGTATCTGCGGACCGTCCTGAACGCCCATCGCGAGGCGCGTGGCGAGGACGCGATTCCGTTGAAGGAGTTTCGTCAGACGGTCGAGGCGGCGATGAAGCTGACCAACGTTCCGCGCGAGTTCTCGACGCGATATCTGAACGAGGGCTTCTCGGGGGGCGAGAAGAAGCGGATGGAGATTCTGCAGCTGGCGCTCCAGAAGCCGTTGATGGCGATCTTGGACGAGACGGACTCGGGGTTGGACATCGACGCGTTGCGCGTCGTCGCCAACGGCGTCAACGCGGTCGCGGGTCCGGACATGGGCGTGCTGATCATCACCCACTACCAGCGGATCCTCCACCTCGTCCAGCCCTCGCACGTGCACGTGATGTACCAGGGGCGGATCGTCCGCGAGGGCGGGCCGGAGCTGGTCGACGCGCTCGAGGCGAAGGGCTACGGGTGGATCACCGACGAGATCGAGGCGGCGGCGTGATGACCGCGGTCTCGGGGCACGTTTCCGCTGTTTCGGACGTCGCGTCTCAGTTCCCGGTTTTGCGGAATCGGCTGTTCGACGGACGGCCGGTCGCATACCTCGATTCGTCCGCGACCTCGCAGACTCCGGATCCGGTCATCGACGCGATGACTTCGTACTACACGGAGCATCGGGCGTCGGTTCACCGGGGCGTGTATCCGCTGGCGGCCGAGGCCACGGACCTGTACGAGGGGGCTCGCGGCCGGATCGCTGCATGGCTCGGCTCGACTCCGGAAGAGACGATCTTCACGGCCAATGCCACGGCGGCGATCAACATGGTCGCCTACACGTGGGGGCGGCAGAACGTCCATCGCGGCGACCTCGTGGTGCTGACCGAGATGGAGCACCACTCGAACATCGTCCCGTGGCAGCTGCTGTGCCAGGACCGCGAGGCCGAGCTCGCGTACGTGCCCGTCCTGAGTGACGGGCAGCTCGATTTGGAGGCTTTGGATTCGCTGCTGGCGCGAGGGCCGCGGTTGGTCGGGGTCGTGCACGTGTCCAACGTGCTGGGGACGATCAACCCGATCGCCTCGATTGCCCGTCGCGCGCACGGTTGCGGTGCGGTTGTGGTGGTGGACGGCACCCAGGCGGTGCCTCAGGTGCCGGTGTGGCTACCGGATCTCGACGTCGACTTCTACGCGTGGACCGGCCACAAGGCGTACGGGCCGACGGGGATCGGCGTCCTGCACGGGCGGCGCCCGCTGCTCGAGGAGATGCCCCCGTTCATCGGCGGCGGCCACATGATCCGCACGGTCGCGGCGAACGAGTCGACCTGGACCGATCTGCCGGGGAAGTTCGAGGCCGGCACCTCGCAGATCGCCGAGGCGATCGGGCTGGGCGCCGCGGTCGACTGGATCCGCGCGCTCGGGATGTCTTCGATTCGGGGTCATGAGCAGGCGCTGGTGTGCGAGACGCTGGAGCAGCTGTCCGGCGTGCCCGATCTGACCGTGCAGGGTCCGCGCGACGCCTCGGATCGCGGCGCGCTCGTGTCGTTCACACTGGAGGGCGCTCACCCGCACGACACCGCCGACATCCTCGGCGGCCTCGGGGTGTGCGTTCGTGCCGGGCACCACTGCGCGCAGCCGCTGATGCGGTCGCTGGGCGTGCACGCCACCACGCGGGCGTCGTTCGCGGTGCACAACTCGAGCGAGGACGTGCAGCGGCTGATCGAGGGCCTCGCGGTCGTGCGGCGCACGCTGCGGCTGGGCTGACGGCGAGTGCCGCCGGTCAATCTCTACAGCGACACGCAGACCCGGCCCAGTCCCGAGATGCGGGCGGCGATCGCGGCTGCGGACGTCGGCGATGAACAGCGCGGGCTGGATCCGACGACTTCGGCCTTGCAGGATCGCGTGGCGGAGCTGCTGGGCTTTCCGGCCGCGGTCTTCCTTCCGAGCGGGACGATGTGCAACGAGATCGCGCTGCGGTTGCACGCCCGCCCCGGTGGCGATGAGTTGCTGCTGGACCGCACCGCGCATCCGGTCAATTCCGAGGCTGGAGGACCCGCGCAGCTGTCCGGATTGATGATCAGGGCCCTCGATGGCGACCGCGGCGTGTTCACAGCTTCGCAGCTGGAGGCAGCGCTGCGTCCGCCCGGGAACCGGTACATGCCGCGCTCGCGGGTGGTGTCGGTCGAGCAGACGAGCAACCTCGGTGGCGGCCGGGTGTGGCCCCTGTCGGTTGTTCGCGAGGTGCTCGAGGTCGCTCGGCGGTTTGGGTTGCGCGCGCATCTGGACGGGGCGCGGTTGTTGAACGCGGTCGTCGCGTCGGGCGTGCCGGCGGCTTCGTACGCGGGCGGGTTCGATACGGCGTGGATCGATTTCACGAAGGGTTTGGGAGCGCCGCTGGGGGCGGTGCTGGCGGGGTCGCGGGAGCTGATCGACGAGGCGTGGCGGTGGAAGCAGATGCTCGGTGGCGCTTTCCGGCAGTCGGGGATCGTCGCCGCGGGGTGTCTGTACGCGCTCGATCACCACGTGGATCGGCTCGCCGAGGATCATGCGCGCGCGCGGGCGCTGGCCGAGGGTCTCGCTGTGTTGCCGGGGGTTCGGATCGACCCGGCCTTGGTGGAGACGAACATCGTGATCTTCTCGGTCGACGATGCGCCGGGGTTGGTGAGGCGGATCGCGGACCGCGTCGAGCTCCAGGCGTTCGACGCGCACCGGGTGCGGGCGGTCACGCATCTGGACGTGTCCCGCGCGGACATTGAGCTCGCGCTGGAGGCGTTCGCGGACGAGCTTGGTTAGGGCTGCTTGAGCGTTCGCGTCCGAAGATCGGCGAGCTGACCCGCCACCGCCGCGGTCAGGGACGTTCCCGCGGGAACGCGCAACCGATAAGTTGCTGGTTTACTCGCACGTCCCTCTCTGAGGGCGATTCCGTCCGAGCCCGCCGTACTATACGAACATGTGTTCCGGTGCGGAGGTTGAGGAGATGGGTGGCGGTGCCGCGGCCACCTCGTCGCTCGAATCCCTCGAGCGGGAGATCTGCGAGCTGGCCGCCCATATCGCGGTGGCGATGTGCCGCTGGCTTGAGCTGGTGGCGGAGTTCGACGACCGGCGCGGCTGGGCGGAATGGGGCGTGAATTCTTGTGCGCATTGGCTGTCGTGGCGATGTTCGATCGCGCCGGGGCCGGCGCGGGAGCGGGTCCGGGTGGCGCATCGGCTGCGGGAGCTGCCGCTCGTGCGGGAGGCGTTCTCACGAGGAGAGCTGTCGTACTGCAAGGTGCGCGCGCTGACCCGGGCGGCGACGCCGGAGACCGAGGAAGGGCTGCTCGAGATCGCCCGCCACGCGACCGGTGCCCAGTTGGAGAAGCTCATCCGCTGTTACAGCGGCGCGCTGTCGGCGACGCTCGGAGCGGCGGAGCGGGCGCAGGAGCGGCGCTATCTGAAGTGGAGCTGGGAGGACGACGGGTCGCTCCGGCTGGAGTGCCGGCTGCCGGCGGACGATGGTGCGCTGGTACTGAACGGCCTGCGGGCCGCGGAGGCGGTGAGTTGCGAGGAGATGGCGACCACGGAGCCGATGCTGGCGTCGCCCGCCGGCGCGGCTCGCGCGGATGCGCTGGTGGCGATGGCGAGGTCGGCGATCGGCGCATCGCCCGCGGGTCCCGCCGGCGCCGATCGGTGCGAGCTCGTGGTGCACGTGGATGCGGACACACTGGGCGCGGACGAGGTGGGCGACCGCTGCCATCTTGCGGATGGCCCGGCGGTGGCGCCCGAGACCGTGAGGCGCGTGGGATGCGACGCCGCGGTGGTGCGGGTCGTCGAGCGCGATGGGCGGCCGCTGAGCGTGGGCCGGCGGACGCGAACGGTCCCGCCGGCGTTGAGGCGGGCGCTGCGCAGTCGCGACGGCGGCTGTCGCTTTCCCGGGTGCACGCACGAGCGGTTCCTGCACGCGCACCACATACAGCACTGGGCGAGGGGTGGGCCGACAGCGCTCGAGAATCTCGTTCAGCTGTGCTCGTACCACCATCGCCTGGTGCACGAGGGCGGCTTCCGGGTCGAATCGTGCGGGCGCGGTTCAGTGCGGTTCAGGCGGCCCGACGGTCGGGTGGTGGCGCCGGCGCCCGAGTGCCGGCGGGCGCGCGGGTCGGCGCTCGGCGAGCAGCATCGGGCGCGGGGCATTGCGGTGGACGCGAACACGTGCCGGCCGCTGTCGGCGGGGGACCGGCTCGATTATGGGCTGGCGGTGGAGGTGCTGCTCGCTACGCTTGAGAGAAATGGACGACCTGTATCGCGAGAACATCCTCGATCACTACAAGCATCCGCACAACTGGAGCCCTCCGGGGGCGGAGATCGAGAGTCCTGATCTGGAGTTCCATGATCTGAACCCCCTGTGCGGGGATGAGCTCAACGTGCAGCTGGCGCTGGACGGGGAGGGGCGGATCGAGGACGTGCGGTTCTCCGGGCACGGATGCGCGATCTCGCAGGCGGCGGCGTCGATGGCCTCGGACGAGGTCAAGGGGATGCCGGTGGAGCAGCTGCTGGCGCTCGATCGGTCGTTCGTGCTGGACCTGCTCGGAATCGATATCTCGGCGACGCGGATGAAGTGCGCGCTGCTGTCGCTCAAGGTGCTGAAGGGCGCCTCGCTCGGCCACGCGGCCGACTGGGAATCAGCGGCGTAGCCTCGCGGCGTAGCAAATCCTAGTTTCGCGCTAGGATTTAAGCCGTGCCGCAAGTGATCGAAGTGTGCCCTGTCGACGAGCTCAAGCCGGGCGACATGCGCCTAGTCGAGTGGGAGGACCTCGAGATCGGCGTGTTCAACTGCGCCGGGACCGTCTATGCGATCGAGGACCGGTGCTCGCATGACGACGGCCCGCTCGTGGAGGGGACGCTCGACGAGGAGAACTGCACGATCGAGTGCCCTCGACATGGGTCGCTGTTCGATCTGAAGACCGGCAAGCCCAAGACGTTGCCCGCGTACGTTCCGGTGGATACGTACCCGGTGATCATCGAAGACCAGACCATCAAGCTGGAGGTGGAGTAGTGGCCGTAGAGCTCACTGAGAACCAGCAGCTGGCGGCGATCAACGCCGACTACGAGGAGCGCTACGGGTTCCGCGACGCGGAGAATTACCTGTACAAGGCGCCGAAGGGGCTTACGCGCGAGATCGTCGAGAAGATCTCGGAGTTCAAGTCCGAGCCACAGTGGATGCGGGAGTTCCGCCTGAAGGCGCTCGATCACTTCCTGGCGCGGCCGCAGCCGACCTGGGGATCGCCGCTGATGGCCGAGGTGGACTACGACGACATCCACTACTTCGTGCGCGCTTCGGAGAAGGCCGGCCGCTCGTGGGACGAGGTGCCCGAGGACGTCAAGCGGACGTTCGACCGGCTCGGGATCCCCGAGGCCGAGCGGAAGTTCCTCGCCGGCGTCGGCGCCCAGTACGAGTCAGAGGTCGTCTACCACCAGGTGCGCGAGGACCTCGAGAAGCAGGGCGTGATCTTCGTCGACATGGACTCGGGGCTGCGCGAGCACGAGGACATCGTCCGCGAGTACTTCGCCACGGTGATCCCGCCGAACGACAACAAGCTGGCGGCGCTGAACTCGGCCGTGTGGTCGGGCGGCTCGTTCGTATACGTCCCCGAGGGCGTGCACGTGGAGATGCCGCTCCAGGCCTACTTCCGGATCAACACCGAGAACATGGGCCAGTTCGAGCGGACGCTGATCATCGCCGAGCCCGGCTCGTACGTGCACTACGTCGAGGGCTGCACCGCGCCGACGTATTCGAGCTCGAGCCTGCATTCGGCGGTGGTCGAGCTGATCGCCAAGCCCGGCGCCCGGATCCGCTACACGACGGTTCAGAACTGGTCGACGAACGTATTCAACCTCGTCACCAAGCGCGCGGTCGCGCACGAGGACGCGACCGTCGAGTGGGTCGACTGCAACCTGGGCTCGCGGCTGACGATGAAGTATCCGAGCGTGTATCTGATCGGCGAGCGCGCCCACGGCGAGATCCTGTCGATCGCGTTCGCGGGCAAGGGCCAGCATCAGGACGCCGGCGGCAAGATCATCCACGCCGCCCCCAACACGACCAGCAACATCTTCGCCAAATCGATCTCGAAGGACGGCGGGCGCGGTTCCTACCGCGGGCTGCTCGAGATCGCCAAGGGCGCGCACGGCGCGCGCTCGAAGGTGGTGTGCGACGCACTGCTGCTCGACGAACATTCGCGCTCGGACACGTACCCGACGATCCGGATCGGCGAGGACGACGTCAACGTCGGCCACGAGGCGACGGTCTCGAAGGTCGGCGAGGACCAGCTGTTCTACCTCATGTCGCACGGCATCCCGGAGGACGAGGCGTCGAAGCTGATCGTCAACGGGTTCATCGAGCCGGTCACGAAGGAGCTCCCGATGGAGTACGCGGTCGAGATGAATCGCCTGATCGAGCTGCAGATGGAGGGCTCGATTGGCTAGCGGGTCCGCTCCCGCCGTGGAGCTGCCGACGTTCAAGGGCCGTCCCGGCTGGGAGTTCACGGACATCACGGGCCTCGACCTCGCCGCATATGAGCGGGTGGGGCCGGACGGTGGCCCGGGCGCGGAGGCGTTGTGGGAGCTGCCGTCGCCCGAGCTGCCTGACGGCGTGATCGTCGGCACGCTCGACGATGCCGAGCACCAGGAGCTGATCGACCGCCACCTGGGGTCGCTGGTGTCGGGCGGCGACGACGTGTTCGTGGCGCTCAACGAGGCCGGCGTTCGCGCCAGCGCGTTCGTGTATGTGCCGCGGGGCGTGGTCCTGACCGAGCCGATCTCGCTCACGAGCGTCCAGGCCCGCACCGGGACGCTGCTCAACCAGCGCACGCTCGTGGTGCTCGGGGAGGGCGCTCAGGCCGAGGTGTGGGAGCAGTTCCTGTCCGGGTCGGGCGACGTCGACGGCGTCTTCAACACGGTCACCGAGCTGATCGTCGGCCAGGGCGCGCGGCTGCGCTACGTGTGCGGCCAGGGGTTGTCGGAAAGCAGCTGGGTGTTCGGCGCCCAGCGCGCCGAGGTCGGGCGTGACGCCACCCTCGACTGGGTGGCACTCGGGTTCGGCTCGGCCCGCGGCCACGTGCGGATGGAGACGCGGCTCGCCGGCGAGGGAGCGGAGG
>Ga0335080_10000780_pt1 | contig 29970 bp, 26 predicted proteins | sample Lox_Sample_34_FD_206720 | JGI IMG/M metagenome (GOLD analysis project Ga0335080, IMG submission 206720) | Soil microbial communities from Loxahatchee National Wildlife Refuge, Florida, United States - Lox_Sample_3.4 | ecosystem: Environmental > Terrestrial > Soil > Wetlands | place: USA... | reverse complement strand
GACGTTGTATTCCGAAATCCTCCCGCGCGACACACAACTCCAAACCCCGCTCGCTGAGGATTTGCGCCTCAATATTCCGGTGATTTCGTCCGACATGGACACGGTGACCGAGTCGCGCATGGCCATCGCCCTGGCGCTCAACGGCGGCCTCGGCCTCATTCATTACAACATGCTGGAACGCCAGCAGCTTTCCGAGGTCAGCCGGGTGAAATTCCACGTGCACGGCATGATCCAGGAACCCATCAAGGTTCTGCCCGAACAAAACATCGGCGACGTTTTGAAAATGATTGAGGAGCGGAAATTTTCGTTCAGCACGTTTCCGGTCGTGGACGCAAAGGGCAAGCTGGTCGGCCTGCTTTCCGGCCACGTCGTCAAACCACGTTATGCCAAACGCAAAGTGGCCGAGGCGCTGACTCCGCGCGCCCAAGTCCACACGCTCAACAAAAAGGAATTGGGCAAGGACCCCATTGCCCGGGCCGATAAATTTTTCAACGAGCACCTCGGCATCCACAAGCTGCTCGTCGTGGACGACCAGGACCATTTGCACGGGCTGATTACACTGAGCGACATCGAGCGTCTCGCAGCGGAACGCAACGCGCAATTCAAGCCGGCGCGGGACGCCAGCTTCCGGCTGATTTGCGGCGCGGCGGTTTCCGCCACGCGCAACGCGTTTGGCGAACTGGACCGCGAGCGCATCCTGAACCACGTTGGCGGATTGGTCGAACGCGGCGTGGACGCCGTCGCCGTCTCGACCGCGCACGGCCACAGCAAAGGGGTTGGCAACACGGTAAAAGTGTTGCGTGACGCATTTCCAAAGCTGCCGCTCATCGCCGGCAACGTGACGAGCGCGGCGGGCGTTGAATATCTGGCTGATTGCGGCGCCAACGCCGTGAAGGTCGGCCAGGGCCCGGGTTCGATTTGCACGACGCGCAACGTCGCCGGCGTCGGCATCCCGCAAATGACCGCGCTGTATGTCTGCTCGCGCGCGGCGGCGAAGAAGAACGTCGCCATCCTCGCTGACGGCGGCATTGCGAAATCCGGTGACATCGTGAAGTCGTTGACGCTGGCACAGGCAGTGATTTGCGGCGGAATCTTCGCCGGTTGCAACGAGGCGCCGGGCGAAATCCTCGAAATCGGCGGCAAACTTTACAAACAGTATCGCGGGATGGGCAGTTTTGCAGCAATGAAAGCCGGCTCAGCGGCGCGCTACGGCCAGCCGACGAATCCCACGCAAAAGGTGGCTGCCGAAGGTATCGAAGCGCTCAAGGAAGCGTGCGGCTCGGTGGATCGCGTGCTGGCGCAGCTCATCGGCGGCATCCAGAGCGGCATGGGTTACCTCGGTGCGGCGAACCTGACGCAGCTTCGTGACAAGGCGCGTTACATCCGCGTCAGTCCCGCCGGCATGCGCGAAGCCGCCCCCCATGACGTGGTGGAATTGAAGACTGGGAACTAGAAATCCGAAGGTCGAAATCCGAAATCCGAAAGAAGCCCGAAGCCCGAATCTCGAAAAACCGGCAACTGCTCGTCACTGATTTCGGGTTTCGCTTTTCGGATTTCATTCGGCCTTCGACTTTCGGAATTCGGACTTCAAAAGACGATAGGCTCGTTCAGTTTGCCGCATTGCGCGCAACGCGAGCGGTCCACGTCCGGGTCGTCGGTGTAAACGTAACCGCAATTTTTGCAGCGGAATATCCGGTCTTCCGCTTGCGTCGGCCCGAAGCGGCGTCGCCGCATTTCGGAATAAATCGCCAGGCCGAGTACTGTGCCGAGGAGCACGGCCACGTAACCGATTAGCAATGAGGGGATGCTCATGTCACGGCGGGACGGCGGGCGCATTGGTCGCAGGCAGCGGAACGGTATGCCAGGTAAAAATCATCCGGCCGAGGGTCAGGCTCGGCGCAGGCGCGAAACGCGCAGCGCGGACGAGTTCAAGCGCGCGCTGATCCGCTGCGTCATAACGGTTGAGCGCCTGCAAAGTGTTGTCCGATGGCAAGATGACGGCTGAAATCACGTTGCCGGCTTCGTTCACGAGCAACTGTATTTTGCTCGGCGCAATCAAATTCGCGTAAGGCCACGAAGGCAAATTCATCGGGGTGAGCAATCGTCGCGGCGCCAAATCGCCTTCCACGCGCATGGTGGAAGCACGCGCGAGCGCCGGTTCGATGGACTGAGACGGCGTGCTGAGTCTGACCGGCGGTTTCAGTTGAAGTGAAAGCCCGACAACCAGATTGGTTCGCATGAAACGGTTGAAGACGGTCATTAATTCACCGGCGGACACCGGCAGCCAGCGCGGCGCCGCCGTCCAGCGAAACGACGGCCGTTTCGTAATCGGCGCCTGCGGCCAAATTGCCGTCACAAAATCTCTGGAATGCGGCAGCGCGAAAAGCGTCGGATCAGAGAGCGCCAGAAGCTCGTCCGAATTGTCGGCGAGTTTCAACACCGGGGCATTGGCCACGGCACGCGGAACAACAGGCTTTCGCGCGCCAAATATATAAAGTAATCCGACATGCACGGCGAAGACCAATCCGATCAGAATCAGCCAACGCCTGAGCGGCCAGCTTTCGCCGGTTGGCGCTCGTCCCGGCAGAGCCTGGTTCAGTCCGTCGAGTCCGGGCGCAGGCGATTCGGCACGCCAATGGTTCATGGCTGAGCGGGGAGGTTGATGACCCGCGGGAGTGTAGCCCCCAAAGCATTGTGGATCCCGGCATCGCGGGCAAGCAGCGTAAGGCGGATGAGCTGATCGTAACTCACCGCTTTATCGGCGTGGATGACGAGCGTGAGCGGTTCACGGGACTTTTTCGCGACCGCGCGCAAATCGTTTTTTAATTGCGCTTCGCTGACAATCTGATTGGCGAAATAATATCGCCCGTTGGCGTCCACGGCGACGGCTACGGTCGGCTGGTCCGTGCCGGGCAAGCCATCAGCCAACGGCGGCTCAATCCTTACTCCGGGCGTATAGACCAACCCTTCCAGCATCAGGAAGATGGCCAGCAAAACGAAAACCGCGGCATACGGCGCCACGTCAAACGGGCTGCGCAATAGCCGGACATTACGGGGAAATTTCATGGAGCTTTTCCGCCCTCGTTCTCGGTGACGATGTTGACGATTTCTCCCGCAGCGCGTTCCATGTCGAGGACGATTTTGTTGATGCGGCTGACCAGATAATTGTATCCGGCATGGATGGGGATGGCGACGGCGATGCCCGCCGCCGCGCAGATGAGCGCCTGCCAGACACCGTGGGAGAGCAATTCAACGTTCGCATACAAACCGGCATCGTGAATCTTGCTGAAAACATCCATCAAGCCGGTGATGGTGCCCAGCAGCCCGAGCAGCGGCGCAAGCTGGGCAATGGTGGCGAGCAGATTCAATTTTTCCTCCAGCAGCGGCACTTCAGTGAGGCCCGCTTCTTCGACCGCCTCGCGCACGCGGTCGCGTCCGCGATCGCGACTGAGGAGGGCGGCTTTGACCAAGCGCGCGACCGGGCTGGGCGTGGCGTCACAAATGGAAATGGCCTCAACCACGTTGTCGCGCTTGAGCACCGTCCGAACACCGTTAAGGAATTCGATGGAATTGATCTGGGAGCGATGGCAATACAACGCGCGCTCGATGAATACGACGATGGCGATGGCCGCGGCGAGCAGAATCAGCCAAATTACCGGGCCGCCATTGGCTAGGAGCGTAGGCATGGGGTTTTTATAGGCGTTTGCGCCCGAAGTTCAAAGATTTTTCTTGGCGTCGCCGGTTTCTTGACCGTTAATGGCCGCATGGAAAAATCAGACCAGTTCCGCGAATTGTTCCGCCTGCAGAAGGCACTCAACGAACGCATCGGCGTGAAGACCGACGGCATGATTGAAGCGGAAAGGACGAAATGGATCCTGAATTATTGTCGTGCCATGACCCAGGAAATCGCCGAACTCACCGACAGCGTGCCCTGGAAATGGTGGGCGAAATACCAGAAATTCGACGAGCAAAACGCGCGCGTCGAGGTGGTGGACCTGTTTCATTTCCTCATCAGCCTCGCGCAGGTGCTGGGCATGAGCGCCGACGATGTTTTCGCCGCGTACGTCAAAAAGAACGACGTGAATTTCAAACGGCAAGAGAGCGGCTACACGGTGAAGGACGAAAACGACAACAAACACATTTGATTCTCCATTAGCATGAGCTGGATTTTCAAAAACGAGAACAACCAGATTCCGCCTGACCCGAAAGCGGCACGCACGCGGGCCTTGCTGTTGTCGCTCCCGTTCGCGTTGCTGGGCATCGTGGCGTTCGCGATGTTCGTGCATGACGCATTGCTCGGCGGGATGCCGCGGCAGAAAGCGATCACCACGCTGAGTTTCATCGCCGCCTGTATTGGATTTGTGGCGCTCATCCTTGGCATCAACGCCAAAAAAATGGTGATTCAGTATGCCGATCGCAAACCGGTCCCGGCCGTGCCCCCGGATAAGTCCTGGCTCAAGCGTCCGGACTGGGCGTCGGGACGGGTTGGATCCTCGTCGCGTGGCACCGTGGTGCTGCTTTGGATTTTCACGATTTTCTGGTGCGGCATCTCCGCCGTTCTTACCCTTGCGCTCGTGCCGACGGAATGGCAACGCGGCAATCACACCGCCCTCATCGCGCTGGTTTTCCCGGTTATCGGTCTGGTTCTGCTCTTTTATGCCCTCAAAACCACGGTGGCGTGGAGGCGTTATGGCCGGGCGATTTTTGAAATGGCCGCGATCCCCGGCGCGCTCGGCGGCACACTCGAAGGCATGATTCAACTAAGCCACCGATTGCGGCCCGAACACGGCTTGCTCCTGCGGTTAAGCTGCGTACGGCGCACCACCACCGGCTCGGGCAAAAGCCGCAGCACCACCGAGAAAATCCTCTGGCAGGACGAAAAATGGCTGCGACCGGATTTGCCACAGACCGGCGCGAACGCCACCGGCATCCCGGTTTATTTCAGGTTGCCCGCTGACCAGCCGGAATCCACTCCGGCCAAAGGCGATGGCATTCACTGGCAACTAGAAACCTCGGCCAGGGTGCGCGGACCGAATTTCCAGGCGGCGTTCGAAGTGCCGGTTTTTAACGTGCCGGACACGCCGGCCCCGGGCGAAGACACAACCGTGCCGTATCAAATGCCGCTTGAGGAAGTCCGGCAGCAGATCCATTCGCGGATCCAGGTCAACGATCTTCCGGAGGGAAGGGAATTCATCTTTCCAGCCGCGCGCAATCCCGGGTTCGCGGCGGGCTTGACAATGTTCTGGCTGATCTGGACAGGGGCCGTGGTTTTCATGGTCTCGAAGCATGCGCCGCTGCTGTTTCCGTTCGTGTTCGGCGCGTTTGACTTGTTGATCACAATCTTCGCGTGCGACCTCTGGTTCCGGCGCAGCCGCGCGGTGGTGACGCCGGAAACGTTGACTGTGCAAACCTCTTGGCTGTTCCTCAAACGTGAACGCAAAATCGCTGCCGACGATGTTCTCGGCATCAGCGCGCAGCCGGGGGCCACGGCCGGACACCAGGCCTATTTCGATTTGAAAATCCATGTCCGCGATGCCGAGGATTTCGAGGCGCGAAAGGAGAAGTTCCTGCAAACCGGCGAGCGGCCGTCCTTGAAGTTCGGCGCCAGTGACCCGAACGGGGTTACAGCGGCAAACAACATTGCCCACAAGGCCGAGGCCGACTGGTTGGTGCAGCAAATGACAGCCGGCTTGAAACGCCCGGCTTGAAGAAAAAGACTCGGCAACCGGCCAAAACCATTTACGATTCACGCCAATGGCTCGTGCCCCCCAAAACACCCCATCACGCCGCCGCGCGCCCAGGCGGCGCGAAGGCAGATGGCGCCAGGAAGTCGAGCGCGTGCTCATTACCGAAGACCAGATTGCCCGGCGCATCCAGGTGTTGGCGCGCGAAATCGAGCATGATTTTCGTGGACGGGAGATGGTGGTGGTTTCGCTGCTCAATGGCACCGTCATGTTCCTGGCGGATTTGATCCGGCATCTTAACCTGCCGTTGCGGCTCGATTTCATGGGCGTTTCCAGCTACGGCCTCGGCACGCAATCGGGCGAATTGATCTTCACCAAAGAATTGCGGCTGGACGTGCGCGGCCGCGACGTGCTGCTCGTGGACGACATCCTCGACACCGGCAAAACCATGAGCCGCGTCCTTCCCAAAATCCAGGCCCTCAAACCGCGCCGGCTGAAAATCTGCGTGATGCTGGACAAACCCAGCCGCCGGACGGAAAAGATTGAGGCCGATTATGTCGGTTTTAAAATCCCGGACTATTTCGTCGTCGGCTACGGACTGGATTTCGCGGAGCGGTATCGAAACCTGCCGTTCGTCGGGGTCCTGCATCCGCTCGCCTACAAACAATCCCGCCAACCGGCTGGCCCGAAATAACTCATGGACTTGAAGCTCATCAGTCTGCTCGGCTGGCTCACGATGATAGCGGTGGCGTGGGCGATTTCCTACAATCGGAAATTGTTTCCCTGGCGCACCGTGGTTTGGGGCGTCGGTCTGCAATTCACGCTGGCCTTGCTGATTCTGAAAACGCCGTGGGGGGAGAGGTTTTTCGGCCTTGCCGGCAAAGCAGTCAACAAATTGACTCAGTTTGCAACGGAAGGAACGACATTTGTTTTCGGCCCGTTGGCAAATCAAGATTTGATGGCGGACAAATTTGGCCCGGCGAATAAAGTAATTTTCGCGATTCTTGTCATGGGCACCATCATCATCGTCGCGTCGCTATCCTCGTTGCTGTATCACTGGGGCATTTTGCAGAAAGTCGTTCACGCCTTCGCGTGGGTCATGCGCAAAATCATGCGCACGAGCGGCAGTGAAACACTTTCCGCCGCAGCGAACATTTTCATGGGCCAGACCGAAGCGCCGTTGATGATCCGGCCTTACGTTCCACGCCTGACGCACAGTGAATTGATGACCATCATGGTTTGCGGCATGGCGCATATCGCCGGCGGCGTAGCTGCGGTTTACGCGGCGATGGGATGGAATGCGGGTTACCATGATACTGCCGGCCATTTGCTCACGGCGTCGGTGCTGAATTGTCCCGCCGCGCTGATGATTGCGAAAATCCTCGTGCCCGAAACCGAGAAGAGTGAAACGGCCGCCACTGCGGCCGCCGCCGTTCCGCGCACCACCGCAAACTCAATTGATGCCATCTGCCGTGGCGCGGGCGATGGATTCCAACTCGCGTTGAACGTCATCGCCATGCTCATCGCGTTCTATGCAATGATTGCACTGGCGAATTACGTTTTTGCCTTCTCGCAGACGCACGTCGGCATCGCGCACCCAGCCACGCTGCAAACGGTTTTCGGCTGGGTTAACGCGCCGTTCGCATTTCTGATGGGTGTGCCAGCGCAGGATTGCTTAAACGTCGGACAGATTTTAGGAGAACGCGTCGTGCTGAATGAATTTGTTGGCTATTTGCATTTGACGAACCCAGATACAGCAAAAGCGCTCGACCCGCGCAGTTTTACGATTGCGACCTACGCGCTCTGCGGCTTCGCGAATTTTTCCAGCATCGCGATTCAGGTCGGCGGCATCGGGTCGCTCGCGCCGGAACGCCGCAGTGAAATGGCCAAGCTCGGCCTGCGCGCCATGTGCGGTGGCCTGCTCGCCGCCTACATGACAGCGTCCCTTGCCGGATTTTTGCTGTAAAAGTATGCCGTTCTATTTGCCCAGACTCACGCGCCGCGAATTCCTGAAACGCACCGCGCTCGCCGGCGCCGCCCTCGCGCTCGCGCCGTCCAGCTACGCGGGCATTTTTGGCAAATCCCGCGATCGGCACACTTTCGTTTTTTTCTCGGACACACATATCGCCGCAAACCCGGCCGAGATTTATCTCAAGGTCAACATGACGGACCATCTCGCCGCTTGTGTGCGCGAGCTGGCCGCCTGGCCGGTCAGGCCCGCCGCCGTCATCGTCAACGGCGACCTGGCCTACTTGTTTGGCAAGCCCGGGGATTACGCGACGTTTGCCAAAGGCATTCAATCGGTCCGCCCGATCGCGCCGATGCATCTTTTGCTGGGCAATCACGACGAGCGTGAAAATTTCTGGCGGGCCTTTCCGCAAGACACGGTGAAAGTAAAATCCGTTCCGCAACGGCAGGCGGCGGTCTTCAGCAGCGACCGCGCGAACTGGTTTCTACTCGATTCGCTGGATGTCACGGACAAAACGCCGGGCGAACTCGGCGCGGCGCAATTGGGCTGGCTGGCGCGCGAACTGGATTTGCATCCGACCAAGCCGGCAATTGTCGTGGTGCATCACAATCCGCAATTTCCAAAAGTCACAACGGGCCTTCTGGATACGGCTGAGCTCATGGACGTGCTATCACCGCATCGGCAAGTCAAGGCACTCATTTTTGGCCACACGCACGACTGGCAGATCACTCAGCATGTCAGCGGCGTGCATTTCATCAATCTGCCGCCGACCAGTTATACCTTCAAGGCAGGCCGACCCAGCGGCTGGGTGCGCGTCACACTCGCACCGGACGGGATGGAAATTGAGTTGCGCTCGCTCGACGTAAATCACCCGGAACACGGTCAGGTGAAGCAGCTTAAATGGCGTGCGGGCTAAATGTGCCGGTGAGTGCTTTTGCGAAACGGCACCGCCTCCACATCATTAAACAAACCGCGGCCTGTCGGGAAACTTGCCGTCCCGGTTCAAGTGGAGCCGTTTCTTGATTACCCGCACCAGGAAGAGTTTAATCGAGCAAGGTGACAACGAACCCCGCCCTCGGAGTCGAATTGTCGCGTTGCCACACAGTGACCATTCCCATACCGTGGCGCGGCAAGTTGAAATGATTGTGCCAATTGCAGGGTCGTCCGGATGATGAGAATTACGAATAGTTCAACGACGATTGAACCGGTGACCGAAATGAACGACGAGAATTGGAAACCGAGAAAGGTGGTAATCGTGGGTGCCGGCGCGGTCGGCTCCACCTTTGCCTACACACTGGCGCAAAGCGGCCTGGCGGAAGAAATCGGGTTGCTGGACGCTAACCATGAACTGGCGATGGGACAGGTGCTGGATCTGGCCCACGGGCAGGCCTTTTTCCCTTCGGTCCATATTCACGAAGCGCGGGAAGCCGATTATGCCGATGCGCACCTGATTTTCATTACCGCTGGGGCCAAGCAACGGCCCGGGGAATCACGTTTGTCGCTTCTGCAGCGCAACGCCAAAATCGTCCAGGACATCGTGGATGAAATCGTGCGGCAAAATTCGTCCGCCGTCGTCGTGGTGGTAAGCAACCCGGTGGACATCCTGACTTACGTCGCGCAAAAACGCTCCGGCTGGCCGCGCGGACGCGTCATCGGCTCCGGAACGGTGCTGGACAGCGCGCGTTTCCGGTATCTATTGAGCCAGCATTGCGGGGTGGACGTGCACAACGTCCATGCCTACATCCTGGGTGAGCACGGCGATAGTGAAGTAGCCGCCTGGTCCATGACCAACATGGCGGGCGTGCCCATCGAACAGTATTGCGCCCTTTGCGGGAAATGCGAAGATTGGACGGATTCCCGGCGTAAAATTGCCGAAGCGGTCCGGAATTCTGCCTACCACATCATCGGTTACAAAGGGGCGACGTGGTTCGCTGTCGGCCTCGCCCTGACGCGGATTGCAGCTGCGATTTTGCGCAATCAGAACAGCGCGCTCACGGTTTCAGCCGTGCTGGAGGGAGAATACGGTTTGCACGGAGTCAGCCTGGGGATTCCCTGCATCCTTTCGCAAAAGGGCGTGGAACGCATCCTCCAGGTCAATCTGCCGCCGGAAGAACAAAACGCCCTCGCAAAGTCTGCCGCGGTCCTGGGAAAATTAATTGCACAACTCGAATTGCCAAGGCCGGCGTCGAATCTTGACTAGAAACCATAAGCCAACCCACGGCCCGGCAACAACTGCGACCTCTCGGATTTCGTTTTCTCTCGCGATCTTCGCGTCAATTCGTTGATTTTTTGAACAAACCGCCAAGGCTTTTGGTGATTTTATTCACGTCTTCAGTGGCGCTTTTCCCCGCGCCTTTCCCGAGATCCACCGCGCTTTTGCTGAGGTCGCTGGCGGAGTTGGCAACGGCTTTGATGGTGGAGGCGGTGAGCGCATCCAGCACCTGCTGGGTCAAGCCGGTGGCGGTGATGCCTTCCGGGCCCTTCCCCATGTTGGTGAGATGAATGTCCGGCAGCGGCACGGTCGTCTCCTTGCCGCCCATGCCCGTGATGCTCACGTGCACTTTGGCGCCGGTAATCAGGAAATCATCCACTTCGAGTTTCTTGCCGGGCGCGCTGGCCGCCTGCGCGGTTTGATTGGTCGCCGGATTTTGGCCGGCCGCGCTGGCACCGCTTACATTGTCGCGGATTTTGGTGAGGTTGTTGGCACCGAGAGGGTTTCCTTCGAAGGTGATTTCCGGATCCCTGACTTCGACGGAACGCACGACAATTTTGTCCGAGAGCACCGACGCCGGGTTGACGCCGACAGCGACCACACCGACGCTGATGGCTTGCGGCATCTTGTAACCTTCAGGATTGCCAACCACCAGTCCCTGAATCTTTGCCGCACCGGTCAGCAGGGACAAATGCACGGCATCCACTTTGATGGTGACCTGCGTGATTTTCGGGCCGACCGTTTCCATGCCCGCCTTGATGATGTCGCCGAGAAACAAACCCGCCACGACCACTGCCACGATGACCAGCACGGCGAGGACGATGACCGAGATCCAGAGAATTTTTTTAACCTTGCTCATAATCTATGAAATTAACCCTTCACTTGCGATTTCGACGAGCAAATTTGCGGCCGGGAATTATTTCAACTTGCGACCAGCGTCCGGATGGTTTCGATGAATTCGTGGACCGGATAGGGTTTGACCAGAAACCGGTCCGGTTTGTGGGTCAAGCCCTCAAAAATACCCTCGTCCACCGTGCCGCTGAGCAGCACAATTTTCTGGTCCGGCTTGATGCGCTTGCACTCGCGCACCAGATCCAGGCCGTTCATCCCGCCCATGGCATAATCCGTCACCACGACCGCAGGCTGGGCATCAGGAAATTCCTTCAAAGCCACCCGCGGATCGCTGAAGGTCCGCACGTTGTAACCCAGCGGTTGCAGCAGCGCCGCAGCCAAATCAAGCAGCATCGGCTCGTCGTCCACCACGAAGATGGTGACGGGCTGCCCGGCGCCGTTGCTGGATTTTGGCTGGCTCATCAATCAAAGTAAGTATCAGGGAAACCCTCATTTAGCGCAACTGGTAAACTTGTTTCAACAAAACTTATTTACGCCCAGACTGAAAATTCCTGTTGCGCCAGGCTAATTCACGCCGTAAGTTCGCATTCAGGCAATGAAAGCATCGCCACGAAACGGGGACTTGCGGTCATGAAACCGAGGGCAACGCCAAAAAAAACGACCGCGCGGACTGTGCGTCCACGCCGTGTCACCAGGTCTACCGCCGAAACCAAGGCGGCCACCGCTCCGGCAGTTCGCCGCAATTATACTCGGCGCAAAAAGGCCGAGACCGAGGTGCCCCCCATTCTGCTCGAAGGCGACCAGCCCGCGCCCCCCCCTGCCAGCGGTCCAGGCCAGAAATATGCGCTCGGTCCAGTCCCACCCGCCCAACAGTTTGAAACGGCGGAAACCGAATTGCCCGAGGCTTACGGCACGAAAAAGCTTTTCCTGACCGCGCGCGATCCGCACTGGCTTTACGCGCACTGGGACCTGACGCGCGAGCAGCAGTTGCGGCTCAACGCGAAGTCGGCGGACGGCCATCTGGTCCTCCGCGTTTACCCCGGCAAACTGGAAGGCCATCCACGCTACGAAATCCACGTACACCCGGAATCCCGCCATTGGTTCGCGCACGTCGAACGCGCCGGGGATTCCTACGCAGCCGAACTCGGCTACTACTCGCCGGTCGGCCGTTGGCTGCGCGTCGCCGCTTCGGCCGCGACCGTCACACCGCCCGACGCCGCGGCCGTGGAAACCGAGGCCGAATTTGCCACCATCCCCCTCGAATTTCCGTTTCCCAGATTGATGCAAATCATCCAGCAAGCTGTGCGCGAAAATCTTTCTCTGGCACAGGCCATTGAAGAACTCCGCCGCCACGGTCACCCCGAGCTGCCGCGCGTGACCACCGCGCCGCCGGCGGCGTGGACACCGCAGCAGGAGCAGGCGCTTTCCAAAATCATCAGTATTGACGACGTGCGCCGCGTCTGGATGGGTTCGCTGGAAATCACTGAATTGATCCGCCGCAAACTCGCGCAGGAAATCTCCTCGCTTGGCATCTCCAGCTTCTCCAGTCTCTCCAGCCCGTTCGGCGGCGTCGAACGGCCGGGCGGATTCTGGTTCAACATCAACGCGGAACTGATCATTTACGGCGCCACCGAGCCGACGGCCAAGGTCACGCTCGATGGTCGCGAAATCAAACTCCGGCCCGATGGTTCGTTCAGTTTTCGTTTTGCGTTGCCGGACGGCAAATACGAGCTGTCCGCCGTGGCCGTTTCCGCCGACGGCACCGAGGCGCGCGCGGCGGATTTGAAATTCAGCCGGGCCACCGAGTACCAGGGAGACGTTGGCGCGCACCCGCAGGATCCCGCGTTGAAACCGCCGTCGCCAGACAACGTTTGAATCGCATGGATGCTTCGCAACGAGGAGCCTTGATGCTGGTTCGCTTCGTCGCCGTGGCAATTATTGGCTTGAGCCTGCTCACGGTGGGATTGTACGTCGCCGGGAACCTGGCGCATCACCTTGCCGTCGGCAAAGTTCATTGCGTTCTGTTGAATGTTCCGCTGGTGGTTGGCATCGCCATGCTGATCAAATCCAAGGCCGTCGCGGAATGGCTTTCAGAAAAGCTTGACGAATAATTTCAAGGGTCATGCAAGGCTATTTATCCCTCGTGCTACACGCACATCTGCCGTTTGTACGCCATCCCGAACACGAAAAATTTCTGGAGGAAAGCTGGTTGTTTGAAGCCGTCACCGAAACCTATATTCCGTTGCTTCAAATCATGGACGGCTGGCGGCGCGATGGCGTGGAGGCGCCGGTGACGCTGTCCCTTTCGCCGCCGCTGTGCGCCATGCTGCGCGACTCGCTGTTGCGCAACCGGTACGAACGGCATTTGAACAGCCTCATCGAACTGGCCGAAAAAGAAATCCACCGCACGCACTGGGACCGCGAGTTTCGCGAGTTGGCCTGGATGTACCACCATCGATTCACCTCCATGCGCGACACGTGGCTTTTCCACAAGCGCGATCTCGTTGATGCCTTCCGCCAGTTTCAGGACGAAGGCCGGTTGGAAATCATCACTACCGCCGCAACGCACGCGCTGCTGCCGCTGCTGGCCAACCATCCGCCATCTCTCCGGGCGCAGATATTGACCGCCCGCGACCACTATCGCAGTTGCTTTGGCCGCGACCCACGGGGCATCTGGCTGCCGGAATGCGCCTATGTGGAAGGAGTCGAGGAATTTTTGCAGGAGGCAAATATCCGCTGGTTTATTCTCGATTCGCACGGTGTGCTTTACGCGAAACCGCGGCCGCGTTACGGCACGTTCGCGCCCGTTTTCACACCCAAAGGCCTTGCCGCCTTTGGCCGCGACCTTGATTCCTCCCGGCAGGTCTGGAGCCGGCAGGAAGGTTACCCGGGCGACGCGCGCTACCGCGATTTTTACCGCGACATCGGCTTTGATCTTGATTTCGATTACGTGAAACCACACCTGCCGTCGCCGGAAACGCGCGGCTTCACCGGCATCAAGTACTATCGCATCACTGGCGGGTCGGCGAACAAGGAAATTTACCGGCGCGACGCGGCGTTACAGGCGGCGGCGGAACACGCCGGACATTTTCTGGGCCAACGCGCCGCGCAGGCGGAAAAGGTCGCCGCCGTCCTCGGCCGCCCGCCGCTCGTGGTGGCGCCGTATGACGCGGAATTGTTCGGGCATTGGTGGTATGAAGGGCCGGAGTTCCTGGATTATTTTGCGCGCAAGGCGTTTCAGGACCAGAAAGCCGTCCTGCTCGTGACACCCAGCGAACACCTGCAACAGCATCCGACCAATCAAATCGTCACACCCAGCGCATCGAGCTGGGGCGAAGAAGGCTACTATCGTACCTGGCTGAATGAGAAGAACGAATGGATTTATCCTCATCTGGACGTAGCGCAGGACCGGATGACCAGGCTCGCGCGGCGCTTTAAAAAGCCGGGTGCTTTGATGGCGCGTGCGTTGCGGCAGGCTGCACGCGAATTGCTGCTGGCACAGGCAAGCGACTGGCCTTTCATTCTGCGCGCCGGTACGAGTCCCGACTACGCGCGCCGCCGCGTGAAAGATCATCTGCTACGCTTCCTCACCCTGCATGACCAGCTCATGACGGCGAACGTGGACGAATCCTGGCTGCATGAGGTTGAATTGCGGGACAACATTTTCCCCGACGTGGACTGGACCCGCTGGAGGTAAATCGGCCGGTTGATCATGGCGGCGCCCCGGCCGAGCACCGCAAACTCAAAGCCTGGCCGGCCGAGTGCCTCTTCCGCGATACGCCGTCAAAAAGCAGGCCAGCACCGCAGCCACGGTTGCGGCCAGGGCGCCCCAGAAAAGCGTCCATTGTGTGCCGGCGGGGCGCGCGCAAGCGGCAAACCACCACCCCGAACCGAGATAGCCGGCGAGGTTGCCAAATCCGTTGCTCATCAGTGACAGCAATGCCTGCGCCCGCGCCCGCCACGCCGTGTCCACGCGCTGTTCGAGATAAATTTGCGCGGTGATGTACACCAGCGCGAACGAAACTCCGTGAAGCGCCACCCCGGCCAGCAATCCCGCGCGGTCATTGAACGCGCTCAGGACAAATCGCAGCACCCCGAAACCGAGACCGCAGCCAAAAATCCATTTCAACCGCCACCTCAACAGCAGCCAGCCGAGGCTGAACGTGGCCACCAGTTCCGAGACCTGCGCGAGGCTCATCCATGCGCTGGTGTGCGTCAATCCAAGATCGCGCAGGTGTGCGGGCGCGTACGGATAGAACGCCGCGAGCGGGATGTTAAACAACGCCGCGGTAATGAAGACGACGCGGTGGTCATGGTTTTTCAGAAGCGCGAGCGCGTCCAGCCCAAGCCGTTCATGCCAGGTGAGATTTGCGGCCGAAGGCGGCACTTCCAGAACCGGCAGAAAAAATGTGCAGGCGGCGACGGCCAACCAGACCACGGCGCCACTGTAACCCGCCAACGACGAAGTGTCCGCATTCAACGCGCTAACCAGCCAGCAGCCTGCCATCCAGCCCAACGTGGCCAGCGCGCGAACCGGGCCAAATTCCTTTTTGGCGTCCTCCAGCCGCGCGAGGACAAGCGCCGACGAGATACTGAACATGGGGGCATAAAACAGGTAAAACACCTGAATCAAAGCCAGGATCAGCCAGGGGCGGCCACTGAATTTGATGGCGGTGCTGACCACGGCCATACTGATGGCGGCGGCCAGCGCGAGTCCGCGCAATACGTTTGCCGGTGACGCATGGCGGTCGGCCATCGCACCGAAAATCAGCGGCGAAACGAAGGCCGCCACCGCGGAGGCGGCGAAAGCGAACGGCTTGATGGCATGCAAACCATGCGCGTCGAGAACGGGACCCAGCGGCACGAACCACATGCTCATGGCCGCACCCTGAATGAAAAACAATACCGACAACTCGAAATATTCGGCTTTGCGAAGCGTCGTCAGCACACCCAAGGGGACACGTTGCCGCCGCAAAATTCAACCAAAACAGATCGATCCACCAAAGTCCCCTTGTATTCCGCACGATTCAGCCTCCCCAAAATTGACGCGCAGCCTTTCGGCTGCGCGTGAACTGTTCGGTTGATTGGAAGCCGCGGCCTACTTCTGCATTTTCGCTTCCCAGCCGCGGGACTGGGGTTCGCCGTTCCGTTCGAATTCCATTTTACCCTTGATCGTGCCATCCGTGAGCGTGCCCGAGAATCTATTGGTGAATGTGTTCTCGTTGAACGTGCGCGTCACACAGAACGAAATGTTCGCACCGGTGACTTTGCCGTTGCTGATGTCCCGGGGCGTGGCTTGACCGCCGCGTCCCGGTGAGGACAGCGTACCGGTCAGCTCGTTCCCGTTCAGCTTCAGCACGAGAGTGTTCGTCCGGTCCGGTCCGCCGTTGCGTCCCGGCGTGGTCCAAATGTAGGTTCCGGACGGATCCACTTTTTTGTCCTGGGCCCGGGCTGGAACAAGGACGCCCATCACCAGGACGGCGCCAGCCAGGGCGGTTATGAATTTGTGTGCAGTCATGTGTTTATAATGCGGTTTTATTGGTTGTTGGCAGTGGCCCTCGGATGCATTCCAACGGCGCATCGGGGAAACTGATTGACTGTTAGACCATCACCGACCGCAAAAGGTTACACGAACTCGTCAGTTTAAGCTCATAGGAGGTTTCGTCCACGGCTAAATCAAATTCTCCGCCAGCCGTTGAATCTTCAGCGCCTTGCCGCTGGTGTCGTCAATGTCAATCAACGCACCGTGCAAAATCACGCGTTCTTTGGCCACTTCAAATCGCTGGGGCATGTTGGTGAGAAATCGGTGGATGACCGGCTCGATTTCGCGGCCTAACACGCTTTCGTGCGGGCCGGTAAACCCGGCGTCGCTCAGATACGCCGTGCCGCCGGGGAAAATCTGCTCGTCCGCTGTCTGCACGTGCGTGTGCGTGCCCACCACCGCGCTCACCTGCCCGTCCAGAAACCGTGCGAACGCGATCTTTTCCGAGGTCGCTTCGGCGTGAAAATCCACCAGGATGATTTTGGTCAGTTCGCGCAGCCACTTGACCTCTTCGCGAGCGAGAAAAAACGGATTTTCGAGCGGCGGCATGAACGTGCGGCCCTGCACATTCAAAACGCCGACTGACATTGGACTCTGGGGATTGGACTTTTGGCTCTGGACTTCAAAAATGCCGCTCCCCTGCCCCGGCGTGCCCGGCGGATAATTCAGTGGACGGAGAAAACGTTTTTCGTTGGCGAGCAATTCCATGACTTCTTTCTGGTCCCACAAATGATCGCCGCTGGTAATCACGTCCACGCCGGCGGAGAAGATTTCCCCCGCGGTTTTGGGCGTGATGCCCGAGCCGCCGGCCGAGTTTTCGCCGTTGGCGACGACGAAGTCGAGCGCGTGCTGCTCGCGAAGTCCGGGCAGCAGGGTTTTGACGGCGTTGCGTCCAGGTTGGCCGACGATGTCACCGATGAAAAGCAGTTTCATGAAATCAAAATCGTTTACCGGCGCACTATGGGCCGGAATTCAGAGATGATGTTTACCGTATTCCGCCCGCGAGAAGAAAGCATGTTTTTGCCATCCGCCGCCATTTCGGCGGAATCCGTAAAATCCAGGAAATAACTCTTCAACAAGACCCTCTGCGATTTGTCGAAAGGCACGATTAAATCCACCACGAGGTTTATCCGTCCTCTCATCGTCATCGGCAAGTGGGACGTTATGATTCTTCGCAAATTTTCCGGGAAATCATCGGACGTAATGTGAAATTGCAGGTGAAAACAGTTGAAGCCGAAAAGATTGGTTGTACCAACCAATCTGGCTGTGGCCTTGACATGGTTGGTAAAAGACGGCCCGAAGACGGCGGCGAGCTCCGCGGCATCAGCCGGCGGCGGGATCTCCCAGCTTTCGCCAGGGGAAACGGATTGCGGCAGGGTGGTGTGGGCAAATTCGTCGAAGTTGTGCGGACGAATGTTGTACAGCCTTTCCAGTTGCCGGGCGGCCGCACCGGGAAGAATCCTGTCTTTCGACTCGAAAAAAGTTTCGCCGGCAATTGAGGTGCCGATCAGCCGCGTTCCGGGCCCGGCGAGTTGATTTGTCCACTGGTCGTTTCCGTCCACAAAGCGATCCACGACAATTTCGACTTTCGAAAAATCGTTACTGACATCCCAGTTCAAAATTTTTTCACGGCATCTCATTTCAAAGAAAAGCCGGTTGTTCGTGACGGTTTCGCTGCCCTGCGCCAGATTTGTGGTGCTCGCCTGAGAAACGAAGCGGATTGTTCTTTCCGTTTCATCGCCGGCCTTCGGAGCCGGTCGGTTCAAATTGACCTGGAAGCGAGCGGGTTCTTCAGCGCCTGGCATTTCCAGATAACACAAGCCGAAGCACAAAACGAAAAGGCAACTGCTCTTCACTTTCAATTCAGATTAAGGCCGGGCCGACGCCAGGCAAGTTGTTTCACAACGCTGCCAGCGCGCCGATGACCGCGGCAATCAGCCAGATGATGAGTACGGCGCGGGTCTGGCTGAATCCGGCGCGCACGAGGCGGTGCGAAAGATGGTTCGTGTCGCCAATCCAAAACGGCCTGCGCTGGCGGGTCCGCGATATCACGACCCATGCCAGGTCGGCCAGCGGCACCGCCAGCACCAGCAACGGCGAAAGCACCGCCAGCGGCCGGGGATTCTGCTTCGAATAAAAATGCGGCAGGACGGCCATCACGGCGAGCAGGTAACCCACGAGATGGCTCCCGGCGTCCCCAAGAAAAGCGCGGGCGTCGGGAAAATTCCAAGGCAGGAAGCCCGCCAGCGCGCCGCACATCAGGAAGCCGATGATGGCCACGAGGTATTCGCCATGGGCCGAAGCAATAACGGCGAATTGGAAAGCCCCGATTGCCCCGATCCCGCTACACAAACCATTCATGTTGTCCATGAAATTGAAGGCGTTGATAACGGTCAGCAGCCACAGAATCGTGATTGCGTAACTGAAATAAATGTTTGGCACGAAGAGCGTGATACGTTTGCACGCGGTGGCAACCAGCAGCGCAATCAAAAATTGCCCGACAAACTTAGGGAGTGGTCGCAATTCATGCTTGTCGTCGAGCCAGCCAAGTGCGGTTATGCCAATCGCGCCCAGGGCCAGGGCACCCAGTTCCAACGCCCGGCGCTCCAAACCATGCGTTATCGGAGACGTTTGGGTCGCAACATTCAGGCCGAGCTTGAGCGTTATGGCTCCAGCCGTGAGCGGCAGCAGGATGCCCGTGAGCACGGCGAATCCACCCGCCAGCGGGACGGGCGTGTCGTGGATTTTGCGCTGGCCGGGGTCATCCACCAGGTTGACGCGCAGACACCACTTGCGCCAAAGCGGCAACGTCAGCAGCGTCGTTAAAAACGCCCCCGCCAGCGCGGCGAGAAAAAAATTGAATGGAAAGGTCACAGGCGCAGGCCGTAATCGGCGGCCAGTTTTAAATAGAGATGGTAAACAGCGTCCACCATATTTTCGACGGCGAAATTCCTGCGGACTAAATCCGAGCCGGACCGGCCAAGCTTTTCGCGCAGCGCGGCATCGCCGGCAAGTTGGAGCAAGCGATTGGTCAGATTGGTCAAATCACCGGGCTGCAGGAGAAATCCGGTTTTGCCATTGAGACAGATTTCGCCGGCGCCATCGCAGGCGTAAGCGACGACAGGTTTGCCGGCGGCAAGCGCCTGGGGCAGCGCTCGCGGCAACCCCTCGCGCAGCGACAGATGTACCAGTGCGTCCATGATTCCTACCAGAGGCGGTATTTCGGCCGGCGAAACAAGGCCGGTGAAAATGAAATGGCGTTCAAGGCCCAGTGATTTTGCGCGACACTCAAATCGTCGGCGCCATTCGCCGTCGCCGACGAGCAGAAATTTGATTCGCGGACACTGGCGGACCAGTTCGGGCGCAACGGCGAACAAATCGTCGTGTCCTTTGAGTTTGAACAGCCGAGCGATTTTGCCGATGACGAAATCATCGGGCCGCAAACCGAAGCGCGCACGAACGGCGGGCTCGCTTCTCGCCGCGAGAAACGGTTCCAGCGGAAAGCCGCTGAAAATTTTCGTATATTCCTCCGGCCGGCCGATGCCCGCGGCCAGGTACTGGGCTTTCATCGCGTCGGCGACGACGATAAAATGCGTCGTGGCGCGGGCCGCATATTTTTCCGCAGCGCGGAATATGAGATTGGCAGCGGGATTCTGAAAATTTCCGAATGAAGGGCCGTGAATGGTATGGATAATAAGCGGAACTCCGGCGCGTTTCGCCGCGAGCCGGCCGAGAATGCCGGCCTTGCCGCTGTGAGTGTGGACGATGTCCGGCCTGGCTTGCCGCAAGATTTCCGTGAGCCGGCGCAACGCCACCCAGTCTTTCAGCGGATGGATGGGCCGCACCAGTTCCGGGACGCGCGTGAGGATTTCCGGTGCGCGGATAAATTCGGATTCCAGCGAGCCTTCGGGGCCCGTAGTGGGACCGGAAATCAAATCCGCCGCGATTCCGGATTTTTGCCGCAGACCGAGGACGGTCGCGACGGTGTTTTCCTGGGCGCCGCCGACAATCAGCCGGGTGATGATGTGGGTGACGCGCATTGGCGCGTTTCAGGGTGAATGACCTTCAAGTTGGCGGAGCCGCAGGATGACGTTGGTGGCTTCGGTCGTGTTGGTGTTCGCGTTGGCCAGATAAATTTTATAATTTCTGATGGCCTCATTGGTGTCGTGTTGGCGCCAGGCGATCTCGCCCAGGCCGTAAGCAACCGGGAATGAATTGGTGTAAGTTTGCTGCAAGTGCCGGTAATCGGCGCGTGCGGCGTCGAGTTTATCGCTGTCGAGATAAGCCAATGCACGGTTGAATCGCGCGTCGGCGTTGTTCGTCTGGATGGTGAGCAGGTGCGTCAACGCGGCGGCGGCTTCGTCGTTCTGGTGAAGTTGGAGGCAAACGTAGCCTTTGCCGAAAAGCGCGGTCACGTCATCGGGCGCCATCTTCAATTTCCGGTCAATCACCGCCAATGCGTTGGTATAGAGGCCGTACGTGATAAACGTTTGCATCGAGAGGGTCTGTAAATCGCCGTTATCCGGGTGGCGGTTGATCTCTAATTCGACCAACCGGGCGCCCTGCACGAAATTGGATTTTTGGAAGTAAGCTCCGGCAGCCAGAAAATTAAGGGGCATGGAATTGGATTCCGTAAGTGAGAATTTTTGGGGCTGGGCGAGCGGCTCCTGGAGTTGTTCCAGCGCGCGGTCGGGCAATCGACAAAGATCATAAATTTGTGCGAGCAACAGCCGTGCCGGCAGAAAATCCGGATCCAGTTCGCGCACGCGGGTGAGCGGCAGGACGGCCTGGCGGAACAACCCGTTGACTTTTGCCAGCAGGACACCGTCGCGGAGGCAAAAACTTGGTTCGTCAAACGGGCCGCAGGCGGTAACGACATCGTTCCAGTCGTGGTATCTGCCGAACTGATCTCTTGAAACTTTCGACGGGTCAACAGATATGGTCCGACCGGCACGCAGATCCTGGTTGAACTGAAGGTTGATCTGCGCAACGACATTGTCTGGATTGAGTTGTTGCGCCTGCGTGAAACAGGCGGCGGCCCTTTTCAATTCGCCAGCGCGTTGCAACTGGACGCCCCAGAAATCAAGGTCACGTGAGTAAAAGTTGCCAGCGACGACGACGTTTGGATTGAGATCACGCTTGACGTGCAGGCGGGCAAGCAGACGTTGCCCCAAAGTCCTGGGAGCGCCGGGGTCGGAGAGCGCGATTTGCTCCTCAACGGCCGGAAACGCATCGGCTTCCGCTCGTGCCCAAAAAGCTTCGTTTTCGGCGAATTGGCCCTGATCGAGGTGCGGCGGCAGGAGCGTGTCGCGCGGCCGTAATTTCAGGCGGTATACCAAACCGTGCGGTTCCTGATAGAATTGCTCGAAGAAATAGCCATAGCTGGGATGCAGGTAGTAAAGCTCGTTGGTCGCCGCCAGCATGGTCAAAAGGCCGATGAGATGCAACGGGCCGACGTTGTTGGTCATCTCGGCAGGTGTGACGGTGTCGGGCCATTTTTGAGGAAATTTTTCGTGCAAATAGCGATGATAAGCGGGGGCAACCAAGGAACCGGTGTCGAGCGGCACGAATTCACCCGCCCGGCCATCCCGGACCAGGGCCGACTGCGCCAGATACAAGTGCTGCCGATCATCGGACAACAAGAAACCGCCCCCCTGCGGCAAATTCCTTGTGAGCAGCGACGCATATCGGGAAAGTGTGTTGTCGTTGAGGTCACGAATGAGCGGGGCGTTTTTGTAAATCAGCCCGGTAACGGCCAAGAGCGCCAGAACAAACACGCCAAGGACAATGAAGGGATTCAGAAATTGAAGAGGCGACGGCGGGGGAAGTGGTTGCGAACGGCTAACGGCCGCTTTGCCGAACACGAGCAGAAAATATCCACTGTAATAGCCCACGCTCAACGCGATGAGATAATAAAATGTCAGTCCAAAACCTTTTTCACGCGGACTGAACGGCGGATCGAACACCAGCCAAAGGCAAATCAGAAAAATGATGGCGTGCACCAAGTGAAACATGAAACTCGCCAGCGCCATTCCCATCCGGCTGCTGTCTCCAAAGGACGACTGCCAGCGAATGGCCAGCAGGAGCAACGGCATCAAATAGGCCAGTAACAAAGCAAAGAGTTGAAAATAGAGTTGGGGATGGATCAACGAGAGGAAGTAAGGTTTCAGTGCATAATTATACTGCGGCGCCAGCCCCGTTTTCAGCGCCAGCCACCAGAACGCACCCGGGATTTTGCCGGAAACCACTGCCCAGGTCGGCAGAAGCAGGGCCAACGAGAGCCCGATCAGTCCGCACAACCCCATCCACCGGATAAAACGGAGATTGAAAAAGTTCAGCCCGCGAAACCAGATGATTGTGGCAATAAACACCGGCAAAAACCCTGCCATCGCCCAGTTCTCCACTATCCCCGCGCCGTAAGCGACCGCGGCCAGATACAAACGTCCCACTCGCGCGTCCAGGCGGTATTCGAGCAGCAACCAAATCACGAAGGCGAACAGCAGCAGACCAAACATCTGGCCTGTGAAATTCGTCGCGAGCTCCCAGAACGTCAGTTGCAGGCCGCATACCGCCACGGCCAACACCGGCGGCAGCCACGCGCTGCCAATGGTCAGCACCGAAAAAGCACTGCGTTCACGCCGGCGCTGTGCGTCCGTGCGGTCGTGTGGCAGCAACGCGACCGAACGCGCGAGCAAGCCGAGAGTTACCGCGGCGCACACCGCGGCAAACACATTCAATGCGATGGGAACCTGAGTTGCTGGCAGCCAGCGGAAGGGGTAAGTAATGAGATACTGAAGCGGACTGGTTAAATCCTGTTGCCAGTTCCAGCCTGAGATGCTCGCCACGGCCGCCAGGCTGGGCAGCGACACCCAACGGTTCAGGGTAAACCAATAAACCACCAGCGCCGCCGCCGCCAGCAGCCACGGCAGAAAGCGCGGAACAAAATTCTTCAGCGGATCAATGCGTGTTTCTGTCGTCATCGGGCTGCCCCAGTTGAACCCATGTTTTACTGCTTGGCAAGACTACTTTGCCCGGCGCAACTCCGCCACGCACTCCACATGCTGAGTTTGCGGGAACATGTCCAGCGGCGTGACGCGCCCTAATTCAAAGACACCAGCGTCGCACAAAACGTTCAAGTCCCGCGCCATCGTCGCCGGATGGCACGAGACATAAACAAGTTGCGCCGGCCGTGTCTCGCGCAGGCATTGCAGTACCCGCGGCAAACAGCCCTTGCGGGGCGGGTCAAGAATGACCGACGTTACTTGCGGTGAAAAGCGCTGCAGTATCTGCGGCAAAGCGTCTTCGACGGTCGCCGCGATGAACCGACCGTTCCCGATATTGCGCCCCGCCGCGTTCTGCCGCGCCGCCTGGATGGCGCGCTGGTCGTATTCAATCCCCACAAACGATTCAATGGCCCCCGCCAGTTCGATGCTGAAAAAACCGACACCGCAATACAGGTCCACCAGATGCCGCGCGCCGCTTGCGCCCAAAAATTCGCGGACCGTCTCAACCAGCTTCGGCAGCAGGAAAAAATTGTTCTGGAAGAACGAATCCGGCGGCACATCCCAGTTTTCCGGCGGTATCCGCAACACGACCTTGAGGCCGCCCTTCGGCGGTGGATTTGCACGGACGCGCCGGATTTCCTGATTCAACGCCGGCTCGGCGATTTTACATTCCGCGATGTCTTCGACCAGACCGCAGTCCCAACGCACAAAGCCGATATTCAATTTTTGCTCCGGCTTGTTCCACTGGCTGCGAATCATGATGCGATTGCGGTAACCGAACGGTTGCGGGCACGGAACAACCGGCCCGACCAGGTCGCGCGAAAATTTGCCGAAACGCTCGAATAAATCGGCGATCTGCTTTTGCTTGAGCCGCAACTGCGCCGCGTAAGCCACGTGCTGATATTGGCAGCCACCGCACGCCCCGAAGTAGCGGCAGGCAGGTTCGACGCGTTCCGGCGACGACTGCACGACCTGAAGGAGCCGCGCGCGGGCAAAATGCTTTTTCACTTCCCTGATTTCCACTGCAACCATTTCGCCAACCAGCACAAATGGGACGAACACCACAAAATCGTCCACCCGGCCAACGCCTTCGCCGCCGAACGCGAGGTCGTGAATCGCCAAAGTGAACCGGTCGCCAATTTTGATGGGCACGCGCCAAGTTAGGAATTCAGGCGGGCGCGAAAAAGTTTTTTCAGCCGGCTGGCCGGCTTTTCTCGGCGATAGCCTGAGAGAAGATCGCAAGCACTTCAGCCCGGGACACGGACCCGACAAGGCGTTTTTCCCCGGGGCTGTTGACGACCGGGACGTTGCGCAATTCGCTTTCCAGCACAATCGGGAGCGCGTCCAGCAGCCGTTGGTCGGGAGTGAGAAATTTGGGCGGCGGCCGCATCACGTCGAAGGCGATGACGCCTTCGAAATTCTGGTTCGTGTTCAAAAATTCCTTCAAATCCTGCAGGGCCACCACGCCAATAAACTGTTGTTTGGTATCCACCACGGGCAGAAAGTTGTTGGAACTGACAAGAAACCGGTCGGCGATCTGTCGGAAGGTCGCATTCTCGCGCAGCGGCGGCACCGGCGCGCGCATCAGGTCCCCCACGGTCTTCTCCATCGCCACACCCGCCTGGTCGCTTTCCGGCTGGAGCGACAAACCTTTCAAGCGCATGTGTTCCGTGTAAATGGATTCGCCGTGCAACTGCCGCGCCACCAGCACGGAGACCACGCACGCCAGCATCAACGGCGGCATGAGCGAATAATCCAGCGAGATTTCGAAAGCCATGATCATCGCCAGCAAGGGAGATTTGGTCGTGCCTGCCAGCATGGCGCCCATCCCGACCAGTGCAAACGCGCCCGGCGGCAAACCCGGCGCGCCGCCGAGTTGGTGCAACGCCACGCCGAACAACGCGCCTACCCCGGCACCCAAAAACATCGTCGGCGTGAACACGCCGCCGACAGTCCCGGCGCCGACCGTCGCCAAGGTCGCCAGCAATTTGGCCGAAAACAGGCCGCCCAATTCAGGAAGTGGATTGGAAAGATCCGTAAAGTCGCCGCGCAGAATGCCGTTGGTCACAAAATAACCGTTGCCGCACACGCCGGGATAAAAGATCGCGATCGCACCCACGATCAAGCCGGCCAGTGTCAACTTCACATAAATCGGCCAGCGAAGCCGGTTGAACCATTCCCGGCTCCTCCGCAACAGTTTCAAAAAAAGCGCGCTGACGGTGCCGCACAACACGCCCATCAAAATAAACCAGGGCAATTGCGCCGGGGCCGTGGCCGGGAATGCCGGCACTTGATACCAGGGCTCAATTCCGAAGAAACTCCGTGACACCGTCGTCGCGATCACTGACGCGCACACCAGCGGCGCGAACAGGTTCATGGAAAAATTACCGAGCACGATCAGCGATGCAAACACTGCGCCGGCAATGGGCGCGTTGTAAGCCGCCGAAATGCCCGCCGCCGCTCCGCAGCCGACGAGCAACCGCAGCCGGTAGGGCGGCCATTTTGCCACCTGCCCGAGTTTGGATGCCAGCGTGGCTGACAGTTGCGTGATGCCACCTTCGCGTCCGATGGACGCGCCCGTGGCAATGCTCATCAGGGCCGAAGCGGTTTTCACCGATTCCGTGCGGAACGGCAACCGTCCATCACCGGCAACGACCACTTCCAGCAAATCGCTCGAGCCTTGCCGGCCCACCACGCGGAAGCCCAAATGCAAAATCAGGCCGGCGGCCAATCCCCCCAGCGTCGGCACCAGAAAACGCGCCCAGTCGGGCAGTTTTTCTGCGAACTCCACCGGATCGCCGGGTTGAATGAGATGCACCGCGTAGTAAAAGAACAGGTTCACCAGACCGCCGATGACGCCGACGATTCCAGCCAGCAAGAGGTGAAATGCCTCCTCGTTGAAGACGAACTTTTCGCGCCAGCGCAGCGCGCGCTGCCAATGACGGCGGAAGAACTCGCGCGCCCGGGCCACAACCCGGTTTGTAAACCACCGCTCCACGTCCGAAATTTACCAGCAAATGCCGGTTTTGACGAGCCGGGATTCCAAATGCTCAGCCCTTTTTCATAGCGGCGATGGCCGCTTGCATTTCCATAAAATGGACCTCGGGATTGCTGGCGTCGGTCACGTGAACGATCTTGCCGTCGAGCCCGATGAGAAAGCTGACGCGGCGGGCCAGATTCCGTTCTCCCCACTTCACGTCGTAAGCGTTAACAATCTTCCCGCCGGGATCGGCCAGCAACGGGAAGTTGAGTTTGTATTGGGCGATGAATTTCTGGTGGCTGGCGGCGCTATCGAAGCTGATACCGATCACCGCGACGTTGTCTTTCTGCAACTCGCCCATCCGGTCGCGGAACCCGCAGGCTTCCTTGGTGCAACCACTGGTAAAATCCTTCGGATAGAAATAGAGCAGCACGACTTTTTTGCCGATCAGATCGGCCAGTTTCAGGGTGTTGCCGTCCTGGTCCTGGCCGGTGAACAGAGGCGCGAGGTCCCCGACTTTGGGCACGGCCGCCGGTAACGCAGCGGTGGTGACAAAAAGCATCAAACCTGCCGCAGACAAATATTTGAACCCTTTGATTTTCATAATTATTTTTGAATTGTGGAATTAATCTGGCAGACTGCCGGAGAATAGCAAGTCCCGGTGACCGGGCGTACGAATGCGTCTCAGCGCTTACGCGGCCAGCGGCGGCAGCCGTTCTGCAACCACAGCCACCAGACCATCCAGAACGCTTCGATAATGATGTGCCGCGTCAATTTGGAGCTGCCTTCGACGCGTTCAGTAAAGGTAATCGGCACTTCGGCGACGTGGAATCCATGGCGCCAGAGCCGGTTCGTGACTTCGATTTGGAAACTGTAGCCGTCGGACTTGATCGCATCGAGGGCGATGGCCTGGAGCGCGCGGCGGTGGAAGCATTTGAAGCCGCTCGTCGGGTCACTGAAGGGCATGCCGGTAATCAGCCAGACGTAGATGCCGGCGAAGCGGCTCAAGAGCAGGCGCTTGAGGGGCCAGTTCAGCACCCGCACGCCGCCGGTATAACGCGAGCCCAGCACCAGGTCGGCCTTTTGCGCGGCCTTGAGAAAATTGGGGATCTCCTCCGGATCATGCGAAAGGTCGCAGTCCATCTCGAAGATGAATTCGTATTCCCTTTGCAACGCCCACTTGAAACCGGAAATGTAGGCCCGGCCCAGTCCGTTCTTTTGTGGCTCGTGCAGGACATGAATTTCCGGGTGTTTCGCTGCGAGTTCGTCAGCAATTTTCCCCGTGCCATCCGACGAATTGCCGTCCACCACCAGCAGGTCCACGCCGACCGGGAGGGACAACAACTTTTGCGCCACGCGCGGGAGATTCTCCCGTTCATTGACCGTGGGCACGATGATGAGCGTTTGGTTCACAGGCGACGGCGCAGATAATTAAACGCCGGGCCACTGCAAAACAAGTTGAGAATTCCGTCAGGGGCTCGCGCTGACCCGGAAGAAGTCCGCGGGATCGGCGCCGAGCGGCAATACGATTTGCATCGGGCCATTCGTACCGGCAAGCGGATCGCCGAGCGGCTGCCAGTCCACGAGGTTGGTCGAAGACCAGGTTTGGTACGTAATTCCGGACATGCCGGTCCAACTCATTGTAAGATTAGTGCCGTTCAGACCGGGTGCGAGGTTGGGCGCGATGATCGGCACCGCCAAATAATTCTGGTTGGTCAATGAGCTGATGACGTTGCTGTAAGTCAGCGAGGCCGGCACAAACGTGTAATTGTTGAAATACGGCATCACCGAACCGCTCCAGCCGGGTGGCACGCCCAAGGCGTAATTTCCGTTTGTGTCCGTCGCCACCCCGTCAAGCGCGCCATCCGGCAGCAACCAGACTCCGGCGACTGGCGTGCCGTTCGTGTCGGTGACGGTACCCGAAATCGTCGGAAGTGAAATGGTGAAAGTGCCGGAATAAGGCTGGGCGAGTGGCACACCGAAAACATTGGAGATTACGGTTGCCGCCTGAATGGAATAATTACCCAGCAGGTTCTGCGGGAAAAAACTGACCCGTACCGTGGTCGGCCCGGAAACTGCCGCGTCGGAGATAAACGTGTCCCAACCGCCGGGAACGGTGAGCGTGAAGTTTGACACAGAAACCGACGCCGGATCCACAGCTTCGTTGAAATTCAAGTCCACGTAACTCACTACATTCGAGACGACGCCGGTAGGCGATTGGGAAATAATCTGGAAAACAGGGAAAGCGCTCGAAAAGAAAATGGTTCCAGGTTGTCCGGGCGTTGCACCGCTGCCGCCGTTGGCATTGGTCGTTCCGATAAAATTGTTCGTCGGGGAATAAATCGCGATGCGCCCGCCGCCGCCTCCACCGCCGCCCAGCGGTGCGCCATAGCCGCCCATCGCGGAAATGTTGCCTGCGCCCGAAAGCGTGCCGGCAGTGATCCAGACACTGCCGCCGGAACCGCCGCCGGAATCATCCTGCGCGCCAGGATTTCCGTTCGCGCTGACGTTGCCGTTCACGTTCAACCTGCCGATCACACTGAGCCGCAGTGCGCCGCCACCGTCAGATCCGCCGGTGACGGTCGCCGCGCCGTTGCCACCGCCGCTGCCGAAGTCCACGGGTGCCGTGGGAGAGCCGTAATTCGTTCCGCCGGGCGCGCCCGTGGAAGAGGCACCGCCGTTGCCGCCATAACCGCCACCCGAACCTTTGTTGGCAATGGCGTTACCTGCGCCGGGGCCGTTGCTCTGCGCGTAACCCAGATAATCCACATTCAAATTACCGGCAAGGTCCGCGTTGTTCAGGACCGTGATGACGAGATTGGATTGCGCGACCGGCATGGTCAACGTGCTGCCGGCGCTGAGCGTCAAATTACTCAACAACGGCAACGGCGTCAGTGGCACCACCGTGGCTGCGCCGGAGATATTCAGATTAAATGGCGTGTTGGGCAGCGAAAAACTGTCGGCAAGGGGCGTGTTGGTGCCATTGATGCCCCCGTTGTTTACGGCCAGAGTTTTTACACCTGAAACGCTGGAGTAAATCGTGCCTGCGCCGCCGGGATAATTCCCACTGCCGCCCGTAGCCGAAAACTGGCCGGTGAAGTTGTTGGACGTGCAGTTGAGGGCGATGCGACCGCCGCCACCGCCGCCCGCCGCCCCAGTTGCCGGACCGCCGTTCACGGAAATGAAGCCGTTGCCGGCAAGTCGGTAAGCGTTCAGATAGAGACCGCCGCCCGCGCCGCCGCCGGCGTTGAAGCCGCCGTTGGTGCCGTTGGCCGAAAGCCGTCCGTTCACCATCAGCGTGCCGCTTACGTACAGGGTCAAGGCGCCGCCACCGGGACCGCCATAGGCGTTGGGCGAATTGTAAGTTGCCCCGCCACTGCCCGCGAGCGCCGGCGATTGAATGGAATCGTACGCAGCGCCGCCGCCTGAGACGTTGCCGCCGCCATAACCGCCGTGCCCCGCGCCGCCGCGCAGGTTGGCACTTGAAGAACCGGATCCGCTGCCGCTTTGCTGGCCGTAGCCAGCGCCGTCCAGAGACAAAGCGCCGCCCGCCTCAATGGTCAGATTATTGGCGCTAACGGTGCGCGTACCGCCGGAAGCGAACGCTGTCATGATGCTGTTGCTGCGGATGAGCACATTGCGCGGCGACCACGAGCCGCTCGTGGGCAACAGGCCGGCGGCTTTGTTCTGAACCGTCACATCCAAGTTGATGAAATCGAAACTGGTG
>Ga0335080_10000779_pt1 | contig 30000 bp, 28 predicted proteins | sample Lox_Sample_34_FD_206720 | JGI IMG/M metagenome (GOLD analysis project Ga0335080, IMG submission 206720) | Soil microbial communities from Loxahatchee National Wildlife Refuge, Florida, United States - Lox_Sample_3.4 | ecosystem: Environmental > Terrestrial > Soil > Wetlands | place: USA... | reverse complement strand
GGTTATTCAGGAAAATCGGACTCCAACCAACCTATTTCACGAAGACGTAGCCCTGATCGGCAGTGGCGCGCATCGAATTTCGCCGAGGCGGACCCCGACGACGATGCCGTCGACGAACAGGATTAAGCTGGACGGGTAATATAGTCAGTGCAAATTAGAAGCTGGAACAGCCCAGATGTATTCTGTGAAAGCGTGGAGAGGGGCGCGCCATGATGTTTTCAAGATTGTTTAGGAGCCTTCCCTCAGGTCTCGATCGCTTTGCAATGACCCTGGTTGTCACCTCACTGCTAGCTGCTGGCGCTCAAGCCGAATCGAAATACAAAGTGCTCCACGCCTTCACGGGAAGGGATGGCGATGGAGGTGGGCTTTGGTCTTCGGTTGCATTCGACAACGGAGGCAACCTCTTTGGCGCGACAAGCGGTGGCGGGAATTCTGGTTACGGCACGGTCTTCCGACTAACACCGTTGCAGAATGGCAAATGGTCCGAGACTATATTGCGCAGCTTTGCCGACGGGGACCCGCGTGGAGACGAACCAAACGGGGGTTTCATCTTCGATGCGGCTGGCAACCTCTACGGCACGGCGACCCTCGGCGGCGCACATGGGAGGGGAACTGTGTTCGAGCTTGCTCCTGGTGTCGGTAAATGGACTTTAAGGGTGCTGTACAGCTTCGGCACCAAGACCGGGGACGGCGGCGGCCCTTATGCGGGTCTGGCCATGGATGCAGCCGGCAATCTCTACGGCACGGGAGGCGCCGCTTTCGAGCTCAGCCCGCCCACGGGCCCCGGGAAGTGGACGGAGACCGTCCTTCACCGCTTCACCGGTCGAAATGGCGACGGCGCTGGTCCTTTTGCCGGTGTCATCCTTGATACGGCCGGCAATCTGTACGGCACTACCGAAGAAGGCGGGAAAGGCTGCGCCCCTCCGGGTTGCGGCATCGTGTACGAACTGCAGCCCATGCCGGATGGCAGCTGGAAGGAGCAAATCCTGCACGATTTCCCCGCGTTTACCGGCGATGGAGAGTTCCCCGGTGTTGGCGCATTGACCATGGACGGCGCAGGAAATATTTACGGTACGACCGACATCGGCGGCGCGAGAGGCTACGGCACGGTGTTCGAGCTGACACCCGAGGGGAACGGAGGCTGGCGGGAGGCCATCCTGCACAGCTTCGACGGAGGTAGGAACGGTTTCGGCGCCAGTTCCGGGGTGGTCTTCGGTCCGTCCGGCGAACTCTACGGAACCACCATTGGCGGCGGCGGTGCTTGCGAATGTGGCCTAGTCTATAAACTCTCGCCCACTCAGGGCGGCCAGTGGAAGTACCGGGTGCTGCACCGGTTCACTGGCTACGACGGAGCCCAGCCCGATGCCAATCTGATTATCGACCGCAGTGGCAATCTCTACGGCACCACCGCCACTGGCGGCGCCGGAGGGGCAGGCGTGGTCTTCGAAATTACGCCGTGAATCCGGCGAATTGGCGGATGCCGGTGAAGTCGGCGGGCCTCACCGTAAGCGTCGGCGGGTTCATGCTGGCGAGCTATAGTACCGGGCGGCGGGCAGAGGGACAGGCCGCCCCTGAAGCGAACGAACCGGGCTTTCCAATAAGGTGGTGCCCAAATGAAGCCGACCTCTTGCGCATTTCCCCGCCCGCCCGTCACGCGGCTGCGTGACCCGAATCACGGCAACCATTTCCGCCATTTTGTAAAACGGTGGAGTCTTTCCCGGACCGAGCCCAGGGTAGTTCGCCAATTTCATTCGGGGGCGGAAGTAACCGAACCGGAGGTGTCCAATGTTATTCCCTAGGGCTCTGTGCTTCTGGATGCTATTCATGGCGGTAACCCCGGCTGCCTGGCCTGGGGCGAAAGACAAGGCTCTGTCCAAATACAAGGTCCTGTACTCGTTCAAAGGGCCAGGGCGCGGTGACGGAGGGGGAGTGTTTGGTGGCGTCGCGCTTGACGCGAAAGGCGATCTTTACGGAACGACAACCGGCGGCGGCGCCTATCGCTACGGCACTGTTTTTGAGCTCATACGGGGAGCCGGCGGAACGTGGTCGGAGAACATCTTGCACTCTTTCTGCCCAGACTTCCCTGAGTGCCAGGATGGAGCCAGCCCTCAGGGCACATTGGTGTTTGATGCCAATGGCAACTTCTACGGGGTAAGCGATGCAGTGACCTTCGAGATGTCGCCGGATGCGGACGGCTGGACCTTCCACGTGATTTGCGATTGCATCGAGCCCAGCGTGAGCGACGCCGCCGGCAACATTTACGGCATCGGCGGACCGGGCAGGCACCACGCCGGAGCGGTCTCGGAACTCTCCCCAGCGCGGGCTGGCTGGACGGGAGCTCCGCGCTATACCTCGCTCTACAGCTTTTGTTCGAAAGATCCGGAGTGTCAGGACGGCGAGCCTCCCGAATGGGCCCCAGTCTTCGACTCCGCCGGCAACCTCTACGGCACCACCGAACTGGGTGGCAATGCTGCCCCTGGCTGGTGTCTGGGCTCGGGTGGCTGCGGTGTGGCCTATCAACTGGAATCGCTCGGGAATGGCAAGTGGAAACACCATCTGCTGCATCGTTTCGCCGCCTACAAGAACGATGGGCAACTGCCCTACGCGGGAGTGACGGTCGACGCCGCCGGCAACGTCTTCGGCACGACGCTCGAAGGAGGGCGGACGCAGTCGGGGACAATTTTCGAAATTGCCCGCCAGCCCGACGGGAGCTGGAAGGAAACCGTGCTGTACGACTTTCCCGGCTATCCGAAGAACGGAGCGGGGCCGGCCGGAGGCATGGCGTTCGATAACGCGGGGAACTTGTACGGCACGACTTCGGGAGGCGGCGACCCGGACTGCCGCTGCGGGGTGGTGTTCAAGCTCTCGCCCCAGGCCAATGGCAAGTGGAAGTACACGGTGCTGCATCGCTTCCATGGCCGGTCGGACGGCTGGAGCCCGCAGGCCAACGTGGTCTTCGACAAGAACTACAAACATCTCTATGGCACAGCCGTGGCGGGCGGACCGGGCGGCTACGGCGTGGTCTTCGAAATTACGCCGTAGGGAACGCGAAGATTTCGGCAAAGCTACGCCGAGGCTGGCGAGAACCACATCTTTGCCTGTCGATCTGTGAGCATGGAGCCTTGCGCCACCTGGAATCCGCAGAGGTTCGCCAGGTCCGGCGAGATTTCGTTTTGTACGAGGGCCTCGCCGAGCAGGGCCTTCGAGCCATCGGCGGCTTCTTCCAGCATGGCGCGCGCCAGCACCCGCAAGTGATGATCCGCCGAACCCAGCGCGCGGATGAGCTCCAGGCCGGCATCCGGTTCCCCGAACCGCGACCAGACCATTCCACAGAGAAAAATATAATTAGCGTTCATGAGTGCCCCATCGCTTCGAATCAAATTTGCCTACTACTGCTTATACGCAGAAGGGAAGGGAAAAGATGCTCTTGCATGTCAAATTCGTGTGAAATCTGCGCGACAAAGTCTTGACATGCACGGGAATGCGGGAATTGCGAACAGAGATTACTCGCCCGCGCCCATCATGACGATTGGCATCGTGGGCGCGCTCGATCCGGCTTCCGGTTCCACGGTGATGGCGAAGGCCTTGGCCTCCGTCCCGGGCGGCAACGGAGGATTGATGACCATGGCGCCGCCTTTGCGGTCAGGTTTGAAGACGCCCGCCGGCATGGGCGAGCCCTGCATGGGAATCAACCAGAGTTCGTAGGCCTTCTGCGCGGGGATCGCGGGCAGGTTGCTGGCCATGAAGATGAGGCTACCGCGATCCTTCACGTACATCACCTTCCCCTGGGGCTGAGGCGGCGTCTTGGCTGCGACCAGGGTCACGTTCATGGCGTCCGGGGCGGTTAAGGTGGCCACTACTTCGTGGGCGAGAAGCAACTGGGCTTGCAAGGTGGCCTGTTGCCGCTCGAGGGAGGCGAGGCGCCCTTCGAGTTCGGTGTTCTCGATCCAGAAGAAGACGGCGGCCACGGCCATGGCGGCCGCGGCGAGGGATGGTATCAGGGTCCACCAGGATCGGCGGCGTGGAATCGCGACCGGCCGCGGTTCGCCGGCCACGGCCTTCAGCAACCGCGCCCGTGCCCGCGCCGGCGGTTTGGGGCCGCCCACCGACAGCGCCAGCAACGACATGTCACCCCGCAACTGTTCCAGTTCATTCCGGCACCCGGCACAGTCCTGCAGGTGCTTCTCGAGGGTGGAGCGTTCGTCTCCCTGCAATCCGCCCAGGGCGTAGACCGCCAGGTCCTCCGCGAATTGTTCGTGCACGCTCATGTTGCAAAAGCCTTGCGCAGGGCCAGCAGCCCAGCGCGAATGCGCGTCTTGATAGTGCCCAGCGGCTCCCCGGTTTTGGCGGAAATCTCGCTGTGTGACAGTCCCTCGAAATACGCCATTTCCAGCGCACTCCTTTGCGGCGATGGCATGCCGCTCAGGACACCGCGTACCTTTTCCATTGCCCGGGCGCGTTGCGCTTCTTCCGCCAGATCGGGCTCTACCGAGACCACCACATCGTCGATGTCGGTTTCCGGACGCCGTTTGCGCAGGAAATCGATGGCGCGATTGCGGGCAATGACAGCCAGCCACGGCCCGAGTTTTCCCCGGCTGGAATCGAACAGCCCGGGATTGCGCCATAACTGCATGAAGACTTCCTGTAAGATGTCCTCCGCCGCCCCGGTATCGCTCAGCACCCGCAAAGCCACCGAATACACCACCGCGGAATAGCGGTCGTACAGCTCCGCCATGGCATTTTCGCTGCCGGCGCGGATCGCCGACAGCAACCCAAATTCGGGGGAGTCTCCTATGATGGCAGCGCCAAACAAGCCTTGATCCTGCTTCCTATGGTTGTACGGATGAAAGAGCTTCGACGGATTGGCTTCCGAGGACGGCAAAGGCCAGAAATCGCGATCTGTCGCCCCGAACCGGGCTTTATCCGGATGGCGAAAACATAGCAGCCCGGCAGGCTCTTCCACAAGTCTTTGGCTGCTTCGCACCTGGGCAGCGAGGTTCCGCGGCCCTCGCGGGAGACGTACAAAAGAGGGGCACTCTCGCAGTGCGGCTTTACGGCCCGGCGCGCAGCGCGAGTTGCCGCTCCTCTGCGCTCATCTGGTTCCACAGAACCTTAAGGTCCTGCTCGATGCGCGTATTGGATGGATCCTGATGCAGGGCTTTGGCGAACCAGTGATACGCGAGTGGAAGGTCACGCGTGGTGCAATGACCCGTGGCATACATGGTGCCCAAGACACTCTGTGCCTTGGTGCTCTTGTGGTCCGCCGCCGACTGCAGATACTCCCGGGCCCGGGCGCAATTTTCCGCCACCCCATTTCCGTAGAGATATTTCTCACCCTGAGCTGCGAGGTTGTCTGCCACGCTAGTGTCGGTGGCACTCGCCTCCGCTTGCACCGGGGCCTTCGCAGGCTTCACGACGGGCTTCTGGACACGAGGCGGCTCTACGGCCGCAGGTTTCGGAGTTGAGGCCTCAGGCTGCGCGCCCGCGGTTGCCGGATTCTCGTTTCCTGCGGTGGGGGCCGGCGCCTCTCCCGGGGAACTCGATGCACTCTCGGCCGGCGCCGCGGCCGGGGGAGTCGTAGCGGCGGGCGCTGCCGGTGGATTTTGCGCTTCGCCGGTCAGCGGTTTGTCACCCACGCCGGTCATCGGCTTTTCAACGTGGCTCTGGTCGCCTGCCGGCATTGCCGGCGAGACCTCAGAAGGGGATGCCGATACCGGCGGTGGATTGGTCGCGGTCGCGCTGCCGCTTTCGGCACTGGCAACGGGCGTTCTCCGCGTCAGCAGCCTGCTGAAAACGTCGGGACGCCAACGCCACACAGCCAGGGCGAGAACCGCCACCAGCAGAATCAGAACGGCGGCCACGTACCGGCCGGCGTGGCTCTCTTCTTCCTCGTCTTCCAGGAGATAGCTGACCCGGTCGCGCGCGCTTGGTTCTCCTGACAGTCCGAGAAACGACGGACCATTCAGCGGCTGCGGTGGAGTCTCCCTCGGGAGTAGCTCACGAGGCGTGACAGTTCGAGGCGGTGGAGTTGCGGGCCTTGACGGCGGGACCTCTTCCGACGACGGAGGTTGCGGCAGACGCAGTTCTCCTCCGCACATCCCGCAATAGCGATGCTGCGGGAAATTCTCATAGCCGCATTTTTCACAGCGTACCAGCAAGGAAGACACCATAATAACCTTAGATGGCAGGTGTGGTGTTGCCGTTGGGTGGACGTAGCCTTCAGAATCGACGGCCTTTGTGTCGATCGGTCAGCTGCCGCGACGTCCCGGCAGATGACCCGCGCCCCTTACCTCGAAAGTGGTACGCCAGGGTCCGGCTTACAGTGGTAGCAAAAAAGCACTGCATTTCGTGATGTGCTTATGCGCGCCAAGCCTCAAAGTGGCAATCAGAAATCACCCGGTGGGGTGACAGCAAAGGCAGAGAACTGTGATATCGAACTGGAAAACTCCCAGAGAAGGCCTAAGCCCGTGCGTGAGACTCTTCGTAGACATTCTGTGCGAGGAAGCCAATGAACTGGCGGGCCGGCCAACACCCGGCTTCTTTGGCTCCCGAGAGGTACGCGCGGTTAATTCCGATCTGCTACCGAGCCAGATAGATGCCGAGAGTCGCGGTTGATCTGGCGATAAGCTCACGTCAGTAGAGCTGGTCGTCGAGAGCTTCGGCCGTTTCATCAAGAGCAAAGAAAGGACAACCTATGATTTTGGGCATGAGCGCTTCTACCTACACCTTCCTCCATGTGCTGATCAGCCTGGTAGGGATTGCGTCGGGCTTCGTCGTCCTCTTCGGCTTTCTCGCGGGAAGGCGGCTCGACCGCTGGACCGCCGTCTTCCTGGCGACTACCGCCCTGACCAGCATCACTGGCTTCGGCTTTCCCTTCGATCACCTGCTGCCGTCGCACATAGTGGCGATCATCTCACTGGCGCTGCTGGCCTTCGCAATTCCGGCCCTGTATGTCTTCCATCTTGCCGGAGCGTGGCGTTGGATCTATGTGGTGGGCTCGGCGATGGCTTTGTATCTGAACGTTTTTGTGCTGGTAGTGCAGTCTTTCGAGAAAGTGCCTGCCTTGAAGGCGCTGGCGCCGACACAGAAGGAGCCGCCATTCCTGGTGGCGCAATTACTGGTGCTGGCGATTTTTGCCGCGCTGACGATCTTTGCCACAGTGCGATTTCACCCAGAGAGACTCCGCACCGCTTAATCGCGACGCATACCCCGTACTTGAACGAATAACTGCTGGCCTTTTTCCAGCAACGCAAAGAGGCAGCGGCTTAGCCGAGAGTTCGCAACTCATTGTGTAACGAACCGTGGAGGCGCGGGCGCTCGATGCCAATGCGCCTCTTGCGGGGTTTTGGCGTTCGTTTCCGGGAGCGGAGTATTGGACTCGCTGTGCCAGCGGACTGCCGCGCGAGGCACGCAATGAATGGGCAAATCTCTTGCGCTATGCGGGAGTAGACTTGTAAGAAATCAAGAAGGGGGTCATATGACTGCCATGAGCGAAGAGTCAAAATCCCGAATCTGGTTCATCACTGGAATTTCACGCGGTCTTGGACGCGAGCTGGCTTCCGCCGCGCTTGAGCAAGGCGACTCCGTCATCGGCACAACTCGCGATGGAAAATCAGACCTTGCCGCCGCGTCCAATCGGTTGCACGTTCTGAACCTCGACGTGACCCGGTCGCAAGACGTGGTTTCGACGGTCGATCGAGCGTGGCAGATTCACGGACGGGTGGATATCGTGGTGAACAATGCCGGCTTCGGACTGCTCGGGGCGGTCGAAGAAGTCGAGGAAGCGCAGGCGCGCGCCATTTTCGACACGAATTTCTTTGGATTATTGAGCGTGATCCAGGCGGCGCTTCCTCACCTGCGTAACCAAGGCAGAGGCCACATTCTGAACACCTCTTCCGCAGCGGGAATTGCCGGATATCCCGGATACGGTTTGTACAACGCAACCAAGTTCGCGGTTGAGGGATTATCGGAGGCGCTCTATGCCGAACTCCGCCCTCTGGGTATCCATGTCACGATCGTCGAGCCGGGGTACTTCCGCACGGAATTCCTGTCAGGGAATTCGCTCAAGAAGTCACCGCGTGAGATCGAGGCCTACGCTGACAGCGTGGGAAAGACTCGAGATCTGGCTGCCGAGCGGGATGGCGCGCAGATAGGAGATCCCGCATTGGCGGCCAAGGCAATCATCCTGGCAACGCGGGCGGATGACCCGCCCCTGCGGCTGGTACTGGGTGCGGACGCGGTCGACCGGGTTCTGGCCAAGCTAGCCCAGGTCAGAAACGATGTGGATACCTGGAGGGCCACCAGCGTAGGCACCGCTTATGCCGCGACTGCCGGACCCAAGCCCGCGGAGCGGAGCGGCACATTTGCCATCGGCGGAAAGCTTCCCGTCCAGCGGCTGGGCTTCGGCACCATGCAGCTTACCGGACCCGGCATCTGGGGTGAGCCTACGGATCGCGCCGAGGCTCTCGCCGTGCTTCGCCGAGCGGTTGATTTGGGGATCAACCTGCTGGACACGGCAGACTCATACGGTCCTTATGTGGCTGAGGATCTGATCCGCGAGGCGCTCTATCCCTATCCGGCGGGGCTGGTGATTGCGACCAAGGCAGGACTGCTGAGGGTTGCTCCGCATCCCGAGCCCTGGCCGCCGCTGGGCCGGCCGGAGTACCTGCGTCAAGAGTGTGAGATGAGCTTACGGCGCTTACGCGTGGAGCGCATTGATCTGTTTCAGCTGCATCGCATCGATCCGAAAGTTCCTGCCGAGGAGCAGTTTGGCCTGCTGCGCGACCTTCAGAGCGAAGGCAAGATTCGCTACGTTGGGCTATCGGAAGTTAACGTCGCCGAAATCGAGGCGGCGCGGCGGATCGTACCCGTTGCCACGGTGCAGAATCTCTACAATCTGGCGGATCGCAAGAACGGGGAGGTCCTGGAATACTGCACTCGCGAGGGGATCGGCTTCATTCCCTGGTTTCCGCTGGCGACCGGCGATCTGGCGCGGCCCGGCGGCCCGCTGCAGCGAATCGCTGCCCGGCTTGGGGCGCATCCGGCACAAGTGGCGATTGCCTGGTTGCTGAGGAAGTCTCCGGTCATGATGCCGATTCCAGGTACATCGAAGGTGAAGCATCTTGAAGAAAACACCGCCGGCGCCCTGGTTGAGTTGGATGACTCTCTGATGAGCGAGTTGGAGCGGAGCACAAGTTCGCCCGAGGCGAAGAAATACGAGGGCGCCGCCTAGGCGGCAGGTGCCTTCAGCGTGCTCTGGCGACTTGCCTTTATTCGTTTCCGAAGGAGGATTTCATGACCACGGCGGTAAGCAACGGCATCATTGACGTGGCCAGCCACCATTCGGTGGATGAAACCGTGGAGAAGCTGAGGAGTATTCTGCAATCCAAGGGCGTGACGCTGTTTGCCCTGGTGGACCACAGCGGAGAGGCGGAAAAAGTCGGGATGAAGATGCGGCCCACCAAGCTGTTGATCTTTGGCAACCCAAAAGCCGGAACCCCCCTGATGCTGGCTGCGCCCAGCAGCGCGATTGACCTGCCGCTGAAGATTCTGGTCTGGGAGAATGATCAGGGGAAAGTCATGGTCTCCTATAATAGCTCCGCGTATTTGCAGCAGCGCCATGGCCTGCCTCAGGATTTGCTGGCCAACATCGCGGTGGTGGAGACACTGGCCGCAAAGGCCGCGGAGTAAGTCGCGCCGGTCATGACTCAGCCCCGTGCTACGGAGCCTTCCTTTGCCGATCAGCCGGAATGCTGGCCCGAGCTGCATCTGGAGTCCTGGAAAGACACCTACGCCACGCTTCACCTGTGGACGCAGATGGTGGGCAAGGTGCGCCTGGCGCAGACTCCGCTGGTGAACCATTGGTGGAATGTCCCTCTGTATGTCACCGCCCGGGGCCTTACCACCTCGCGAGTGCCTTATGGCGAGCGATCATTCGAACTATGGTTCGACTTCGTAAAGCATCGCCTGGTGCTTGAGACGAATGATGGGCTGGTGAAAGAGCTTGCCCTAAGGCCTCGTTCCGTCGCTGATTTCTACCAGGAGTTCCTGAGCCTGCTCCGGTCAGCGGGAATAGAGGTAAGAATCTGGCGAATGCCGGTAGAGATCCCCGATCCGATTCCTTTTGATCAGGATCGGCTCCACGCGTCTTATGATGCACGATCGGTGGAGAAATTCTGGCGCATCCTGCTGTCGGTCGACTCGGTCTTCAATCTGTTCCGAGCCGGCTTTATCGGCAAGAGCAGTCCTGTGCATTTTTTCTGGGGAAGTTTCGATCTCGCTGTCACGCGCTTTTCGGGTCGGCGAGCCCCGGAGCGGCCCGGCGCCGATGCGGTTACGCGAGAGGCCTATTCCCACGAAGTGAGCAGTGTCGGATTCTGGCCGGGCAGCAGTGAGATCAAGGATGCGGCTTTTTATTCCTACACTCAGCCCCAGCCGCCTGGATTCGCCGGCGCGGTCAGGCCCAAGGGCGCTTTCTATCATGAGCAACTGGGCGAGTTCATCGTTATGTATCGCGAGATTCGCAACGCGGAATCACCCACCCGAGCACTGCTGGAGTTCTGCCAGAGCACGTACGAGGCGGGGGCCAACCTGGGAAAATGGGATCGCAACGAACTCGAGAGGCCACCGAGCCGGCCCTAGAACAGCGACGTTGGGCCGTTCCATATCAGATGTTGATTTTTTTCTCTGTGTGCTGTGCGGCGTACCAGCACGGCGGGAAGCCGTAGTGAGGTAGCAGGGAACGGGCGCAGGTCTGCGCCTGGGGTGGGGCGAAATCGTATTCGATCTTGCCGTTCTTTTCATGAATGGCATAGTAAGGCTTGACGATCACCGTGCCAAAGGCGTCGTGGTTCTTGTAGATTCTGTAGCGCAGCGAAAGATCGTCCCCGATGTACAGCATGGCCGCCAGCGAAAGCACGACAATCGCAATCCTGCGGAGACTGGATTTCATTCGTTTACCGCCGCGGCGGCGTTCGGGGTTGCGCGATATTCGGCCGGTAGACCGCTGTCGATGGCTTTCCGGACTCTTTCCATCAGGCATTCGCGGCTCCCGAAGTCTGCGGGAGAAATGGGATCATGGAAGATCAGCCGAACCGTGCCCGGTTTGATGGCGAATCTGCCCTTGGGCATCACGTAGTGAGTTCCTGAGATGCTTATGGGCACCACGGGAATCCCGCATTCCATAGCCAAGTAAAAGGGACCCTTCTTGAAGGGCAACAGCTTGCCATCAAAGGAACGATGGCCCTCGACGTAGATGGTCATATTGATTCCGCGCTGCACAACTGCGGTCGCGCGATGGACAGCTGAGATGCCGGCTTCGCGATTGCCGCGATCGACGGGAACCAGTTCTCCAATCCGCATCACCTTGCCCAGAAGCGGATAACGGAACAGTTCTTTCTTCACCATGACAGAGGTCCGCGTGGGAATCAACGGGAGCATGAGTGGGGGATCAATGTTGGAGACATGGTTCGCCATGAAAATGTAAGCCCGATTGCCGTCAAGCTTCTCCCGGCCGACGACTTCGACGCGCACCCCCGCCAGCCGCACACCGGCCGATGCTCCCCACATGCAGATGCGGTAGAGGAACCCGATGTCTCCGGTGATGAAAGTCCAGGGAAAGCCGATCAACGCGGCCAGAGGCAGTGCGAGACCCCAGAAAGTGAGCATCACGAGTGTGCGGATCATGGATGGGCAGCTCCCGCTGGCTGAGTCTCACTCCTGAGCCAGGCAAGACGGCGGGCTTTCTGCTGGGCGGAGACATTATCGACGTCTTTCAGCGAGAGTGCGAGTTCGTTCCGGCTTCCCGCCTGCCAATGCAACTCTTTTTCGCCGCTTCGAGTACGCACCCGCAAGGTGAGAATGTCCCCAGGGTGAAGCTGGTCGAGTTTCTGGCCAATGTCCCACGCCCCCACCTGACCGTTGATCTCGAGAATGGTGTCTCCCGGCGCAAGACCGGCGCGCTCGGCTTCGCTGCCTGCCGTCACCTGGATGACCGATGGAGGTCCGCTGAAATTGGGGGCAGCTTCAAATCCAGGATCGGCGGCAAGCTGACTGCGGCGCGCAATCTCCAGGCCCACGAAGCGAAGCAAATTGTCCCAGGGAATATCTTCGGTTCCGGCGACATATTTCTGAAAGAAAGGTTCCAGCCTGGTGTTGCTCACGGCTTCGGCGGCCTGGCGCACCCCGTCGGAATCGGGAAAGAACAATCCTTTGCGGGCATAATTCTGGTTCAGCCATTGGAATACCTGGCGCAGAGAAGCTCGATCACTCGTGGTCTGGCGAAGCTGGAGATCGAGGGCAATCCCCAGCAGGTAGCCTTTGTTGTAGTAGGAGATGCTGCGCTGGGGCAGGCGGTAATAGTCATATTTTTCCAGCCAGGCATCGAGGCTCGATTCTTCCACGGATTGAGTCTGCTGTGCGGGCCGGTCTTCCAGTTCTTTGATCTGCGCCGCCATGCGTTTGAGAAAACGCGGCTCATCCAGCAGACCGGCGCGCAGGAGTACATAATCGGCCACGGTGCTGGTTACGCCTTCACTGAACCAGAGAGCCGTGGTGTAGTTTTCGCGCGCATAGTCGATGGGTTCGAGCGATTGCGGGCGGATGCGCTTGACATTCCATACATGAAAGAACTCGTGCGCGGTGGTTTCGGTAAGCGCCTGGGGATTTTCCGCAAGCCGGCGCGCGCTGATGTCGATGGCCGTCGAATTTGCGTGCTCCATGCCGCCCCCGGTGGGAATGCGCGGAATGTGGTAGAGAAAAACGTAAGTATCGAAGGGCCGATCGGCCATCCAGGATGTGGCTGCCGTGGCGATGGCGTGATCGGTGGTGACAATCGCCTGCATATTGTAGTCGGAAGGATCTGCATCCACCACCACGCGGTAATGCGCGCCTGCCTCGTCGAAATCCGACTCGCGAAAGCTGCCAATCTCGACCGGAGAATCAACCAGTTGGTCGTAGGCGTCGGCAGAGAAGGTGGCCGGTTCCGGCTCCTTCAAGGCAGTGGCGAACTTCCAAGTGGACGGAACCTCGGTGAAGTGCAACTGGATCGGCGCCGAGCGCTGGTCGATGGGATACATCAGGATTTCTGCCAGATTGAAGAATGCGTGTTGGGTATCGAGTTGGGCGCCAAAGGGCCCCGGATCGTCCACGAAGACCTCGTATTCGACTTCTGTGCCTGATTGTGAATTGGAGATGCGCCACAAGCTCTTGTCCAGCAGTCGTGTGAGGACGTCCTGGCCAGCTGAATTTCTGGCCCGAACCCAATTGACGTATTGGGAGAAATCCCGGATCTGGTAAAGCGCGTTCCAGACCGGAAGCTGCAGGTCGTGCTGTGGGGCGCCGGGAGGAATCTGCAGGGTCACGCGCACGAGGTGCCGGGCAGGGTTTGCCAGGGAGATGGTGTAGCGGAGCGGAGCCGGGCTTGGAGTCCCTGCGGACGATGCTTCCGCTCGCTGGATGCGGGCGAACAGGAGGATGGCTGCCAGGGGGATGAATTTGAGAGACCTGCGGCACAACTTTGCGAAGTTGGGAGAGCCCAGGCTCACGCTTTTGTCCGAGCTTCGCGGCTGGGCTCAGCCGGTTGGCTTCGCCCGGCGCTGAGCGACTGGAGGCGTTCGGGCAATTTCTCGTAGATCCCGCCAAAGCCTCCGTTGGAGAGGATTGCCACCACGTCCCCTGAGCGCATCTCAGGAGCGATCAGTTGGACGATGCCGTCAACCGTGGGAACAATCCTTGCCCGGCGGCCCTGCTCCTGCAGTTGTGCCGCGAGGGTGGCGAGGTCCAATCGCTCGGCCTCGGGAATGGCCTCGGATTTGAACACGTTAGCGACGACTACCTCGTCGGCCTGGGCCAGGCTCTTGCCCAATTCCTTTTGCAACACATTGCGGCGCAGGGTATTCGATCGCGGCTCGAGGATCGCCCACAGGCGCGCCTCAGGGTAGCGGGAACGCAGCGCGGTCAGGGTTCCGGCGATGGCCGTGGGATGGTGGGCGAAGTCTTCTATGATGGTGACGCCGTTGACTTCAGCGCGAATTTCCAACCGGCGTTTCACGCTCTTGAAGGTTTTGAGCGCGGCCCGGACATCCTCCGGCGAAATACCACACGCGCTTGCCATGGCGGCAGCGGCAGTGGCATTCCACACGTTGTACTCACCTGCCAGCGCGAACTCAAATTCCCTCCAGGCCTTGCCGGCACGACGAATGGACCAACTGGTGCGAGTCCGTTCCAGGCGCAGATTCGTGGCCTGCCAGTTGGCGGCGCTGCCCGGACCGTAGCGCTCAATTGGAGCGAAGGAATTCTGCAGGCAGCGCTCCAGGCTGGCGCCGGAATCGAAGGCGATAATTTTTCCCCGTCGCGGCACCAGGTTGACCAGTCGCCTGAAGGCGGTTTCGACGGCGTCAAGATCCTTGTAGATATCGGCGTGATCGAACTCCACCGAAGTCAGGATTACGGCATCGGGGAAGTAGTGCATGAATTTGGGGCCTTTGTCGAAGAAGGCGGTGTCGTACTCATCCCCTTCCAGAATGAAGTGCCTGCCTTGTCCCAGTTGGAAGCTGCTGCCAAAATTCTCGGCAATGCCGCCAATGAGAAATGAAGGCTGCAGACCTGCGGTGTGAAAGATCCAGGAGAGCATAGAAGTCGTGGTGGTTTTGCCGTGCGTACCGGCCACGACCAGCACTTCCTTCTCCCGCAGAAACTCGTCGTGCAGAATCTGCGGCAGCGAGACGAACGGTATGTGCTGGTCCAGAACCTCCTCCAGTTCCACATTGCCGCGGGAAATCGCATTGCCGACGACTGCCAGATCGGGCCGGGGTTGAAGATTTGCAGGGGCGAAAGGCTGGCTGACTGGGATTCCAAGTGAGGACAGAAAGTCAGACATGGGAGGATATGCCGCCGCATCGGAACCGCTAAGCCGATGTCCGCGCTGGCGAAGCATTCCCGCCAAAGACGCCATGGCCGTTCCGCAAATGCCGATCAGGTGAATGTGCTTGACTTGGGTCATGGAGTTGCCTGCCGAACCCGCGACGAGCCGGCCGTAGTTGGCGCTTCGACTAATTCCAGGCTGACCCGCGAGTCTTCAACTTCAAACGCGACCTGGGCCCCGATCGGAAGGGTAACATTGCGCTGCGAAACATGGCCGGACCGCAATCCGTAAGCGATAGGAACATTGAAGCTGCCGAGCACGCGCAAGATTACCTCCTGCAGACTGTAGCCCTGGTTTTCGGTCTGCACGCAATCAAGCATCTCGCCGAAGATGACTCCCCGAACCTGCTCCAATTTTCCCGCCAGCTTCAGGTGCATCAGCATGCGATCGATCTGGTAAGGCTTGGTGGCGACATCCTCGAGAAAGAGGATGGTTCCAGAAGTGTGAATCTCATAGGGCGTGCCGAGCGACGCGACCAGCATGGAAAGGCAACCGCCGTACAAAATGCCCTCCGCCACGCCTTCAACGAGAGGTGTGGCGCCTGAACCTGGCGCGAGATTCACCGGTCCTTCCCAGTTGGTGAGCACAGCGTTCCAAGAGACGGCGTCGATGCCATCGGGCCGGGCGAAGTCCTTTGTGATCATGGGGCCATGAAACGTGACCAGTCCGGTGGCATCGGTCAGATAGGTCAGGAGCGTGGTGACATCGCTGTAGCCGACGAAAATCTTGGGATGCGGGTGGATTTTCTGCAGGTCCAGGAGAGGCAAGAGGTAATTGGCGCCATATCCGCCCCTGGCGCAAAGAATGGCGCGCACCTCCTCCCGAGCGAACATCTGCTCGAGCTCCCGAGCCCGCCTTTCAGCCGAGCCTGCGAAGTAGAGGTCCCGATCGAGGATGGAATCGAAGTAGAAGGGTCTGTAGCCCATCCGCCGCAGAGTGTCACAGCCCGCTTCCAGCAAGTCGCGCTTGATGTTGCTTGCAGGCGCGACGATTCCGACGGTATCGCCGGGCCTAAGCGCGGCTGGCGTGATGCGCGGCTTCTGCGGGACGGAGGACATTGGAGATATAAGGACGATCAACTCTAAACGAAGAAGTCTCCGCGGCAGACCAGCCGGGCCGAGCCTCGCAGCAACACTTGCTCCTCCCAGCGAACGCTTTGCGAGCCTCCGGGAGCGTGCACGCGGACCGGCGACTCGACTTTCCCGGCCGCGATCGCCGCGATCGCAGCCGCGCATGAGCCCGTACCCGAAGACTGGGTTTCACCCACTCCGCGTTCGAAGAACCGGGCTTCGATCTCATTCTTTCCCTTTATGTTTACAAATTCAACGTTAATCCCATGCTTGAAGTCGTGATGCCGCCCGATTTCGGCTGCTTCCGCCTGCCAACCAAGGGCGAAATCGGTGACAAACAAAACGAAGTGGGGATTGCCAATAGAGACCGGAATGCCCCGGACTTCGCGGAAAGCCAGCTTGATCGGGAACTCATCGCCCACCTGGGGTTCTCCCATCGAGGTCTCGAACTCGTAACGCTCATCGCTGCGGGATGTCAGCAGGCAGGTTTTCAACCCTGCCCCGGTTCGAATAATTACTTTCTCCCTGGCCTGCTCCGAGCACAGGTAGGCCGCGACACACCGGGTGCCATTTCCGGAAATTTCGGCTTCCGATCCATCGGCATTGAACAGGCGCGCCTTGATGTCGGCGTCTTTTGCAGGGAAGAGCCACTCGACACCATCGGCGCCGATGCCCTGATGCCGGTCGCACAGCCGGCGCGAGAACGCCGGGAGATCTGCCGGGGCGTACATGCCGTCGATCATCAGGAAGTCGTTGCCGCAGGCGCTCGCCTTGATAAACGGGACGAGCGTGGCGGGGGAATTCATGTCCCGAATCCCAGAGGTATGGTGCTCTCCAGAACGGTCGATTGATTGAGCGCGCGCAGAACCTGATCGTGTTCCTTGCGCGTGCCTTCTACGCTGAACTGATAGCGCACATGGCGCCCCGTGTCGGCAGTCTGGACGTCCTGCGCCATCGCGTGGACACTCTCAAGAATACGGTTGATTTCGGTGCCGATTTTCTCCGCACTGGATCCGGTGACTTCAAAGGTGGACACGCCGATTTTAAGGCTGAAGGCCTCTTCGGCCCTTCCCAGCAAGAACAGGGAAAGGAGAATTATTGCGGTCGCAAAAACCGCAGTTAGATACAGGCCCCCGCCGACAGCCATGCCCACCGACGCCACCACAAACAGCGTGGCTGCGGAAGTGATGCCCGTAACCAGGTCATGGCCCGCGTGGATGATGGTTCCGGCTCCGATGAATCCGATACCGGAAATAATCTGCGCCGCAATGCGGGTGTGATCGCCGCTGTGTTCGGCCGCGAGGTCGTCGGAGAGCAGGGTGTACATCGCGGCTCCGAGGCAGATAAACAGATTCGTGCGCAGTCCGGCGGGGCGGTGCTTGCTTTCACGCTCCAGCCCGATGAAACCGCCCAGGATCGCCGCCAGCACCAGGCGGAGCATGGAAACGCCTACGACCGTGCTCATCTCCAAGCGCATGACCGCGAGGATGTGCGAGATTGTGGGCATGGCGGTTGAAGTTGGCTGGATTTTATCACCAGGAAAGTTGCCCCTGACGCTTTCCTGACAAATGGAGGTAACGCGCCTGATTACCTCGGGGGCGCGTGAGTCCAAAAGATCGTCGCCGGCGGTTCGCCGGAGGTATGAATGACGAGCATGGAGGGCAGGTTCCGGCGGCGCAGGCTTTCGGAAACCGGGTCGCCTGCGATGGCGACCGCATAGTCGGCGTATCGCTCGGGGTTCGCCAGAGCTCTCTCCCACAACCCCTCAGGATCCGAGGGCTTGCGCCATGGCCGATGATTGCCCTCATTGATCGTTCGCCGCAAGCGTATGCCCGCCGACTGCAGTGCCCCAACGTGGTCGCCAAGATACATGAGCAACGTGGAGTCGTGGGGCAATTTTTCGAGGTTGGAAGCCAGGGAGGTCTCAAATGGGATGCGAGTCCGGGAGTTGACGCGGGCTTCCTGAAAGCAAATCGGCTGAGCCCGCCAGACCGAAGCGTAGCTGCCCACCGTGATGACGACCACGCCCACCGCGACCGCAATTCGCCGCCAGCGGTCACGGCTGAGGCCCAGCAGGCAGTGCACGATCAAGGCCGCAGCAGCTGAGAACGCGGGTAATAACTCCAGTCCGAAGCGCACGTTGTAGTAGGAAAACGGCCACCAGTCAGGAAGGTAGACCGGAATGCTCCCGTATGCGATTGAAAGCGGATAGAAGAGCAGAGGAACCAACAACAGGAGAAGCGGCCGTTTTTTTGGGCGAGATGCGAGCATCACGATGCCCGCAATCAGCGCCGCTACCCAGATCTTCTGCCAGACTCCTTCTGCCATGTTGTGTTCGGCGGATTTCAGCAGGTAGTCGAATGCGACGACCGGCTGATGCCAGCCAGGATGCGGGGAGATCGCTGACATCGCCGTCTTTGTTTGCTCGATTGCCAAGGCCGAGTAGGGTCCGTTGGCGAATTCCAGCGGATTCCGATAGATGACCGCGTTATAGGCGAGCCAGAAGAGAGGCGCGGACAAAGCCATCAGCCCAAACCTAAGCAGCGCGGGAAACAGGTCACGCCTTCCCGGCCTCACGACCACCACGACGGCCAAGACAAGCGCTGCTCCCGCCAAAAACCAGCCATCATAACGGGTGAGGCAAGCGCCGGTCAGGCAGAGTCCACAGCGGGTTAGGGGCGCGACGGGCGCGTTGGTCCGATCTTCCGAACACGCCTGCGCAAACTCGCTTACATAGACGGCAGCCCAGATGAAGAAGGCCAGGTACAGGCTCTCGGTCATGGCCGTGGCCTGCATGTAGATCAAGTTCGGGTTGGCCGCGTAAATAAGGGCTCCGGTCCAGGCTGCCGCTCGCGCATTCGCATCCGCCGGAGACCCGCCCAGAGAGACCCGCAGCAGGCGGAGGACGCCTGCCGATCCCAGCACATAAGCGACCATGGAAGGAATGGAGCCTCCAATGCCGGTTCGCCAGGCGGAGTCAGAGATCAGGAACGGGGCCATCAGCAAGTGCGGCAGCGGAAGCCATACGGTCCCGAGCTGCAACAAGCCCGGAGTCCGCGAGTCGAAGATCCGGCGGGCAATATTCAGGTGGGCTACGGCATCGCCGTAAAGGAGCAATGTACCATGGCGAAAATAGAGCAGAAAAGCAAACAGGGATGCCGTGGCCGCGAGTTGAGACACCAGCGTGGTTTCGCGATCCCAGCGCGGACCGGATGAGACTCTCATTCCAGATGAGTCAGTTCGCGGAAGATTTGGAAGCGGCTGTCAATTTCGTCGCGGCTCAGGGACTGCAGGCGCTCCGTGCCAAAGCGCTCTACCGCGAAAGATCCCATGACTCCGCCATAAAAGAGCGCGCGTTTGAGCACCTCCCGGTTCAGGTTCTGTTGCGATGCGATATAGCCCATGAAACCTCCGGCAAAGGAATCACCGGCGCCGGTGGGATCTTTCACTTCCTCGATGGGCAGGGCTGGTGCGCGAAAGGGGTGGCTGCCGATACCGAATGCTCCTTCACGGAAGAAGATGGTGGCGCCGTATTCGCCGTGCTTGATCACCAGGGCCTGTGGACCCATGGCCAGGACCTTGCGCGCGGCCCGGGGCAGACTGGTTTCGTTCGCCAGCGATTTGGCTTCGCCATCGTTGATCAGCAGAATGTTGATCAGTTTCAGCGTCTCCACGAGCTCCGGGCGAAAGTCGTTGATCCAGTAATTCATGGTATCGCCGCCTGTCAGGCGCACCCCGCCGATCTCCAGGCGCACGGCAGCCTGCAGGCTGGGATGAATATTCCCCAGGAAGAGAAACTTGGAATCGGAGTATTCACTCGGAATCTGGGGCTGAAAGCTCTCGAAGACATTAAGCTCGGTGAAGTCGGTTTTGGCCTCGTTGAGGTTGTCCAGGTATTGTCCGCCCCAGCGGAAGGTTTTGCCGCTGGCATGCTGGAGCCCCCGGGTGTCGACGTTACGCCTGGTAAGAACCTGTTCGTGCTCGGGGGTAAAGTCTTCTCCCACCACGGCGACGATGCGAACATCGGTGAAATAGCTGGCGGCGAGGGAAAAGTAGGTCGCGGAGCCGCCCAGTACGTTCTCCACGTTGCCGGAAGGCGTGGCAATCGAATCAAAGGCGACCGAACCCACAGCCACAATGCTCATGCGGTCTTTTTCTCCAGATACTTGCGCAGAATGAGCTTGAGCTTTTCGCGAGCCGCCGCAGGAATCTTGTCCCGGTCCGTGATGATGGCGTGCGCCAAAGCGGAAGCACATTTGCAGCCGCGCTGCTTCGGCATCGAGGCCACGGTCTCCCTCACGACGGCGCAGGCATTCTCGGCATTCTTCAATAGCACGGCGACGATCTGATCGACGGTAACCGAATCATGGTGAGGATGCCAACAGTCGTAATCGGTGACCATGGCCACGGTTACATAACAGATTTCTGCCTCGCGGGCGAGCTTGGCTTCCTGCAAATTGGTCATGCCGATGACATCCATGCCCCAGCTCCGATAAACGTTCGACTCGGCCCTGGTGGAGAACTGCGGCCCTTCCATGCAGAGGTAGGTTCCACCGCGCTTCACTGTGACGCCAGCCTTGCTGCAGGCGGCTGCGACCGTTTTCACGAGTTCAGGGCAGACGGGATCGGCGAGGGCGACATGGGCGACCACCCCATCGCCGAAAAACGTATCCACCCGGTGGCGGGTGCGATCGTAGAACTGATCGGGAATCAGGAATTCGAGCGGTTTGTGCTCTTCTTTCAGCGATCCAACCGCGGACACGGAAACGATGCGCTCGACCCCGAGCTGCTTGAACCCGTGAATATTGGCGCGAAAATTCAACTCGCTGGGCAGAAGACGGTGGCCGCGGCCATGGCGCGCCAGAAAGGCGACCCGGCGCCCTTCCAGCAGACCCAGAACGTACGCGTCGGACGGGTTTCCGAAGGGAGTCCGCTGCGGCGCCTCCTGGATATCGGAGAGGCCGGGCATGGAATACAGCCCGCTTCCGCCGATGATCCCGATTTCCGCCTGCGCCAATGAGCCTCCGAAGGGACTGAAGATGATTGGTGAATGGCTGATTATACAGAAGGCGCGAGTCAGCTCACGATCTCGCTATCCGGATTTGCGCGAGCGGCCGAGCGAGCCCCAAAAACGTACACAGAGCGTCCCTCGATTCGAGGGTGAGCCGCAGCCACCTCGGGGCAAACGAGGATTCATTTTGCCGCGGCCGGTCCGGGCAGCAGTTCATGCTGCAATTTGCCGGTTGTGGGCTGGTCCAGGCTTTCGGTTATCAGCACCATATCGTTCTTCACCGCAATGACCACCGGCCCGGCCTCGGTGAGCCAGGTATGGACTCCGGTCAAGGTGACCAGATGGCTGAGATCTCCGAAAGGTTTGGCTGCGCCGCTCACGGACTCGTGCACCTGCCCGTAGCGTTGATTGATCGCCCGGGCATAAATTGCCGCAAAGCTCGCGGCTTGCTCGGGGCCCGCCCAGCGGGAAAGGTAGAGCAACGCCAGCGGGGCGGTGGGCTCACCCTTCGGCCTCGCCGCATAATAATAGCCACCGCGCCAATAGGGGTAGAGCTCACGCGATGCCTCCGCTCCCGCGTACTGCTCGATAAGCGTCGCGGTGTCCAATTCCCCCATCGAGCCAACATCGAAGCGCTCGTAATTGCCAAAGTCCTGCTGGAAGTCGGGCAGGGGCAAAGGCTGCAGCTGCTCGGCCGAAATATATGTTCTGGGCTCCATGATCTGACGGGTGTTCAACGGCGGATTGGTGAAGAGCCCGGCGAAGGCCTTCTCCTTGCCGCCAGCGCGCAGCAGCTCGGCAATGAAGTCCAACCCGTAGCGGTAAGGAAAGGTCAAGGCTTCGCGCAGAAACAGCGGCGCGTTTTGAAACTGCGGAGAGTCCGATGTTCCGACCAGCATTCCCTGCTTAAGTGCTGTAGCGACCTGTGGGGAAGCAAGCAGCGACTGCCCGGCGGGGGCAAGCATGTAGTCGATCAGGGTTACCATGGCCTGGCCCTCCACCACAGCCTGGCGCGCCTCGCTTACCTCATCTTCCTCAATGTCGGCGACGGTAGGCTGCTTGCCGCTGTCGGGATCGGCGGAGTCAGACTTCATCCACTTGTCCAAGGCAAACGATTGGTCCTGGAGGGCATGCGTGAGTTCATGGGCCAGCACGGGTCGCTGTTGCTCGGGGCCAAGCCAATCGAGCAAGTTCACCGTCTGGGTTTTAGGATCGTAGTAACCTGCAACCTGTTCCCGCAGCAGCGACAAAAGAAAAGTCTGGAGGTCGAAGTCGCGCGGCAGAAGTCCGAACTTCTTGAGCACCAGCTCGGACCGCCGCAAGCGTTGCGCGTCTTTGTCCTTGCTCATGTTCTTCTGCAGGTAAGCGACAACCTCGTCGCGGCTGGTCAGCCGCCGCTTTACGGTCTGCCTGATAGGTAGCCCGGTTTCCTTGCTATCGAAGTGCAGAATCTCGTCCACGCTGTGAAAGAGTTGCTCTGCCTCTTCGGGCGAGATCTTCTGCTCCTCCGACTCGGGGCCTGTCCGTTTGGCGGCTGGGAACTGATTTGCCGGTTGGCGCGGGTCCCCGGGGGCCTGCGCCCAGAGTAAGAGTGGAAACAATGTCAGCAGGCAAGCGGATACCCAGGGCCGCAGGTCCGAACGTGAATTAGTCAGTCGAGGCATCGGATAGTTAGATTCAAGATCTCGCCGACCTCAGGGGGTCATGGACACGCTGTTGACGACGAGTAACCAGAAACGGCATTTCTTACCACCATATCGGGCCTTACCTCGATTGAACAGGAAAATGGATCGCGCGCGGCAGAGGCGACGATCTAGAACGATCCCTTGGCTGTCGAGTAGGGGGGCGGAGGGTCCGTCCGGTCAATCTGCTTGCGCAGATCGCCCCATATTTTCTCGGGCATTGAGAGAAATGTCTTCACCACTTCGGGATCGAACTGCCGTCCTGACCAGCGCTGAATCTCTTCCCGCGCGGCCGTGACTGACTGGGCGGGACGGTAGGGACGGTCGGAGGTGATGGCGTCGAGTGTGTCAGCCACGGAGAACAGCCTCGCTCCTAGGGGGATTTCTTCGGCTTTGAGCCCGCGCGGATAACCGGTTCCGTCAAAGCGCTCCTGGTGGGCGTAAACGATCTCCGCGGCCTCAGTAAGGAAGGGGATCTTTTTCAGCATCTGGTAGCCGTGATAGCAGTGCTCTCGCATGATGGTGACTTCATCCGGCGTTAAGGCGCCGGGTTTGCGGAGAATGGCGTCAGGGATGGCCATTTTGCCGATGTCATGCAGAAATGCGCCGCGGGCAATCACGCTGATGTCATCCTTGGACACGCCCATAGCCCGGGCAATAGCAATCGTGAACGCCGTGACCCGTTTAGAATGGCCTTCGGTTTCGGCATCCTTCAAATCGAGGGCATTGCCCAGTGCCTGCAAGGTGATGTCGTAGGACTTCTCCAATTCCTCCAACGTCTTCCGCAGCTGCATTGTGCGCGCCTGGACCAGAGCCTCGAGATTTGTCTGGTAAGCGCGATTCTCCAGTTTCAGCCGGCGGTTCTCCAGGGCCCGGCGGACCATGGCCAGCAACTGTTCGCGCTCAAACGGCTTGAGCAAATAGTCGTACGCGCCATTGCGAATCGCGGACAAGGCCACGGAAATATCGTGCACCGCGGTCACCATTACCACGGGCATGTCGGGAAACTTCTCTTTGGTGCGTTCGAGGAGGCCAATGCCGTCGAGGTCCGCCATCATGAGGTCGGAGAGCATGAGTTCAAAGCTCTCCCCGGCCTCCAGCACGGCCAAAGCCTTCGTCCCGGACGAGGCCTGCGAGCATTTGTAGTTAGCTGCCGCCAGCATGGAACAGACGATTTCCCGAATGGGTTCTTCGTCATCCACCACCAGGATGCGTTCGGCCGGCATGGTCCCCCTAGTGTACCGCGAATTACTCGCCTCCTCGTGGTTCCGAAAGTAACCTGAGGGAGGGGGAAAGCAGATGAGGCGCGGGTCCGGACATGGTATTAAACAGTAAGCCGCAGAAACGTCTAATCGCAATGAATAGTTCAACCTTGTGCGCCTGGTATGCGCTCGGCGACCTGGCGTTGCCCAAGATGATGGCGCTGGAATCGGCGACCCTGGTCATCCTGGCCGCCAGCCTGCTTGTGTTCCGCACCTTCCGCGAGCGTTACCTTCTGATCTGGATCTTGGGCTGGCTGGCATACTTTGTTTCCGGCTGGACCCTGCGGGGCGCGATCATCAATGCCAGTCCTGGTTACCTGGTTGCCGTATCCCAATCGCAATTCGTGCTGGCGATCTCTCTATTCAGCGGCGCAGTCTTTGTTTATTCGCATGCCCGCAAAGCACTGCTACGGTTGCTGTTGTTCTCTCTCTCGCTGATGGCCTTCGCCGCTGCCCGGGCCGTGCTCTGGCCCGATTCGTTCGAGTTGCGGATCGCGTTGGAAGTTGGCTACCGGCTGATTGAGTTGGCCGCTTGTATCCAGCTCATACGTTTTCGCTGGGCCCGCTGGGAGATCGGGGCATGGCTTCTGAGCTGCAGCCTCATCCTGGTGCACCTGGACTGGCCTCTTCTGGATGCGCACCTTCCCGCCGGCTTTGGCCTGATCTCTGACCTTCTGCTGGGGCTGAGCATGCTGCTCGTGGTATTTGACGACTCCCGCATGCATACGCGGCGCCTGGGCGTGGTAAATGCGCTGACCACCAGCATTACCCGTGCCCAGCAATATGGCCCGATGATGGCGACCGCCCTCGAAGAACTGAAGGCGCTGATGCTGGCCAAGGCGGCCTGGTTCCGGCTGGTGGAGAACGACCGGATGCTCGTGACCCAGCAAATCGGACTGTCGGCGGAATTCCTTCAGGACCGCAATTCGGTCCCGTTGGACGACAAGTTCGAGGCCACGCTCAGCGCCAGCAAGCCGATTGTCGTCAAGACCTCCACATCGGACGATAGCGTGCGCGCCTCCCTGCGCAAGGAAGGCTTTCATCATGTTGTGCTGGTGCCGGTACTGGGCAAGAAGTCGGTGATCGGTGTGCTCTCTTTTGGCAGCCGCCGCCGGCTCACCTACACGCCGGACGAAATGGAATTCCTGACCACCACAGCCCATCAATTGGGTCTGGCGGTGGAGAACCTGCGCTTGGTCGAGCAGATTCTGCGCTCCCACCGGCAATGGGCAAATACCTTCGATTCGATTCAGGATCTGGTGTTGGTCCATGACGCAGAATTTCGCGTGATGAAGGCCAATCATGCCTTGCTGCAACGGCTGGGGCAATCCCCGGCCGAGGTCAGCGGCCAGCCTTGCGAATCGGTTCTTCCCCGAACCCGGGAGTGGACGCACTGTCCCTACTGCGTGGCTGCGGGCGACGGCTACTACGAAGCCCAGGATCCCTGCTTCGGCGGGTATTCGATGATTTCGACTTCCTCGTACGCGGAACAGGGCAACCAGCAGAAGGGCACCATTCACGTGGTCCGCGACACCACCGACCGGCGGGTGGCGGAAGAGAAATACCGCCTGCTGTTCGAGCAGGCGCAGGAGGGCGTATTCCTCGCCACCCACACGGGAAAGCTGATCGACTGCAACGACGCCTTCATGCGCATGCTGGGATATAACAACCGGGAAGATCTGATGGCGGTCGACCTGGACACGGAGCTCTACGCCTCCGCGGAGCAGCGCGAGTTGTTCCGGCGTGAGGTCGAGCAGCATAACTATGTGCGCAACTTCGAGGTCACGCTCCGGCGTAAAGATGGAACGGTGCTGACCGCTCTCGAAAGCAGTTTCGCCACCCGCAACTCCTCCGGCAAGATCGAGCGCTACCAGGGATTCTTGCTGGATATCACGGAGAAAAAGCGTGCGGAAGACGAAATCCGGCGGCGGAATCGCGAGTTGAACGCGCTCAATGCCATGGCCGTGATTGCCACCCAATCGTTCGATCTGGACGAAATTCTGAATCTGACGTTGCGCCAGGTCATCTCGCTGCTGGGGGCAGAAACCGGCACCATTTACCTGGCCGACTCGGACCAGACGACATTCCGGCGGCGCGCGGGCTGGGGGCAACGCAGCGGCGAACGGGTGCGGCTCGCGGAAGTGCAGCTTCCCGGCGGTTTCGGAGACCTGGTAACGCGTTCGCGGACGGAAGTACTGACTCAGGAGTACGTGCCGCACCTGCCCAAAGCGGTGGCGGATTTCATCCAGTCGGATGGCGTGGGCTCGTGGATCTGGGTGCTGCTGTGGAGCAAGGACCAGCCGATGGGCCTGATGGGCATCAGCAGCAGCAAGAATCGCCAGTACAGCAGCAACGACGAGAATTTACTGGTGGCGATTGCCCGTCAGTTGGCTACTACCATCGAAAAAGTCCGGCTCTATGAAGAGACCTGCCGGGCCTACGAGGATTTGCGGCGGACTCAGGAACAGCTGCTGCAGAGCGAGAAGATGTCGGCCGTCGGACAGTTGATTGCCGGCGTCGCCCATGAGTTAAACAATCCCCTGACCGCTATCCTGGGTTACGCACAACTACTCGAGAGTGAAGGGCTCAACGACCGGGCAGCGGACTTCGTCAACAAATTGTTCCGTCAGGCGCAACGCACGCATCGGGTGGTGCAGAATCTACTTTCCTTCGCCCGCCAGCGCAAACCTCAGAAAGAGCAAGTTGACCTGGCCAAGGTCATCGAAGAGACGCTGGCTTTGCGAGACTATGACCTGAAGGTTAACAACATTAAGTTGGAACGCCAGATTGAGCCGAAGCTTCCTGCGGTAACAGCCGACCCCCATCAACTGGAGCAGGTCTTTCTCAACATCATCAATAATGCGGTCGATGCCATGCTGGAGAGCGGCCAGGCGGGAGTACTCAAGGTTTACCTCTACGCGGACGCCAATCACGTGCACGCGGAATTTCACGACTCGGGTCCGGGCATCACCGAGCCGAGCCGCATCTTTGAACCGTTTTACACCACGAAGGGCGTGGGCAAAGGGACTGGTCTGGGGCTGAGCATCTGCTACGGAATCATCCAGGAACACGGCGGTAACATCGTGGCCCGAAACCGGCCGGAAGGCGGGGCCATTATCGAGGTTCGATTGCCCGCCGCCAAGGAAATCGCTCTTGAGAAAGTCGTGACCATGCCGCGTCGCGAGATGGCAATTTCCGGCCGTATTCTGCTGATTGAGAACGAAGAGGCGGTGCTGGAGTTCGAGCGGGACGTGCTGGCGGGAGCGGGAGCCGAAGTGATTACGGCAACCACGGTCGAGCAGATGAAAGCCACCGTTCAGAGCCAGGTCTGCGATGCGGTGATCATGGACGGCCGCATGAGCGGCGATTTAGGCCCGCCGGAACTATGTCGCTGGCTGGCGGAAAACCGGCCGGGGCTGGAAAAACATCTTCTATTTACGTTCTCCAGTATTGCTGAAGCTGATGTCCGCCGCTTTCTGCAGGAGAACAACGTCCCGTACCTGGTGAAACCATTCGAGGTGGCAGACCTGATCTCTCAGGCTCGCCACCTGCTGCAAAAGGCGCAGGCGGCCGGGGCCAGCTAGAGGCTCTCGCCGAGCCGAGCCGCGAATTCCCGAAGCGCCGCTTCGTTTCTGCGGTACCACATCCAATGGCCAACTTTTCGCACTTCCACCAGGCCTGCCTTTCGGAGAACGGACATGTGATGGGAGACGGTCGACTGCGAAAGGTGTATCCGCAGTTCAATGTCGGCAGCGCAGAGGCCCTCATCCTTGCCGATCGAGCATCCGCCGCGTTCTTTGAGCGCCTGTAGAATTTTCCTCCGCGCCGGGTCCGCGATGGCCCGCAGTCTGCGATCGATTAATCGTTCCTCGTCATTCATGGCAAGATAGAAGATGGTTCCGGGCTGCGATGGCGCACTAACGAAGGCCAGTTAACCATACCGCATCTGCCTGGCGGGTTGACCGATGAACTTCGATTGCGTTTTGCCGAACCTGTATGTCGGCTCCGATCCGCGCGACCCCGAAGATTTCCGGAAGTTGAAATCCGCGGGAGTCACTGCCATTCTGGGATTGCAGTGCGACGACGAAAGGGCCAACGGTGGCATCGAACGCGAAAGGGCAGATGCGAACGAGGCGGGACTGCTGTTCCACGGCATTCCGGTCATGGACTTCGACACCCGTTGCCTGGAGCGAAAATTGCCCGATTGCGTGGAGGCGCTCGACTCTATGCTCAAGCAGGGACAAAACGTGTACATTCATTGCACGGCGGGAACCACCCGGTCCCCAACCGTTGCGGCGGCCTACCTGCACCGGCGCATGGGCTGGCCGCTGCAGAAATCGCTGGCTCATCTCCGCACCGTGAGGCAATGCACTCCGAACTGGCAGGCGATTCGTCGGGTTCCGTGGGCCGGATGAGCGGCCGATGCCGGCAGTGAGGCTGAACTCGATGGTAGAGCAGGAAACCGATGCTGTTTGAAGGCAAGGAGCGCAGGGATCTGGAGCGCCAGATGAAGCAGGCAGGACGCCTGCCGCCGGGCCAGTCCCTGACTCTGAAATGGCCGGTCTTGTACTATGGATCGGTTCCAGCATTCGAGCCTGGCACATGGGACTTTCGCGTCTACGGGCTGGTGACTACTCTGCTGAGATTTTCCTGGGGGGAATTCAACGCTCTGCCGAAAGTCGAGCGCACCAGCGACTTTCACTGTGTCACGCGCTGGAGCCGATTTGACAATCACTGGCAGGGAGTCAGCGTGCAGGAACTGCTCCGGCGCGCCGATCCAAAGCCCAACGCAGCCTACGTCCTGGTGCATGCCGAGCAGGGGTATACCGCCAATATTCCGCTGGGAGATCTCGATCAAGCCGAGACTCTGCTGGCGACGCATCACGATGGCGCTCCGCTGACTCCCGATCATGGTTTCCCCCTACGATTGATCGTTCCCCATCTCTACGCTTGGAAGTCAGTGAAGTGGGTACGGTCGCTTGAACTCTTGGATCACGATGAGCCTGGATTCTGGGAGCAAAACGGTTACCACATGTACGGGGATCCCTGGAAAGAAGAACGGTACAGCAGATACCCGGAGCGTTAATGCTACCGTTTGAGAATCGGGTTGTAGCCGTCGCTCACCAGCTTTGCGCGCATAAGCTCCGCGTCTTTGACGTCGCCATAAGGGCCAAGCTGCACGTGGTACAGCGTATCAGGGGGCGCGCTCAGCGAGAAGGCGGGATAATTCTTCTTCTTCAGGGCATCTACCAGGGCTTCGGCATCTTCCTGCTTGCTTACCGCGGCCACCTGCACATAGTAGGCATTCGCGGCCAAGGCTAGGGCAGGATCGGACGGCGCCGGCTTAGCCTCGGCCTGCGCGGTGGCGTCGGAGGACGCCGGGGCTGTGGCGGGCGCAGGCTGGCTCTGCGGAGTTTTGCTCTCAGCGGTCTTTAAGGTTGCGGAATCCGAGGGCGCTAAACCTGCGGGTTTAACCGCAGGGAGATGAGCACCGTTGGCCGCCGGCGTAGCCGGCGAAAGCTCGAACGCGCTGCCTTTTTCCGAATTCCTCCCCAGCGAAAATCCCATGCCGAAGAAGACGGCGCACAAGATGACCAGCCCAAAGAACAGGGCCAGCATCTTGCCGAGTCCCAGCGTGATTTCCGTGTCTTGCGATGTAACCGTCGCCATTTTCACCTCACCATCTTCCGAGCGAAGTACCGCTCAACTCTTGACCGGGGCAGCGTCACCATCAGATTTGCCTAACAGTTTCTGAATGCCGGAGAAGAAGTCCACCGGAACCGGAAAGACCACGGTTGTATTTTTCTCGACTCCGATTTCGGTCAAGGTCTGCAAATAACGAAGTTGCACGCTGACCGGTTCGGTGGCCAGCAGCCGGGCCGCATCGACCAGGCGCTGGGCGGCGGAGAACTCGCCTTCGGCGTGAATGATCTTCGAGCGCTTTTCGCGTTCCGCCTCGGCCTGTTTGGCCATTGCCCGCAGCATGGATTCCGGTAGATCGACCTGCTTGACTTCGACGTTCACCACCTTGACTCCCCAAGGCGCCGTATGG
>Ga0335080_10000778_pt1 | contig 30004 bp, 29 predicted proteins | sample Lox_Sample_34_FD_206720 | JGI IMG/M metagenome (GOLD analysis project Ga0335080, IMG submission 206720) | Soil microbial communities from Loxahatchee National Wildlife Refuge, Florida, United States - Lox_Sample_3.4 | ecosystem: Environmental > Terrestrial > Soil > Wetlands | place: USA... | reverse complement strand
CTGAACGCGCCGCTCCCCACGACCGGCGTGAAGCATTGGCGCGACAAGCTAACGCCCGAGCAGTACGCCGTGCTCGAGTCACTGCCCTGGCCGGCCGCCACGCGCGAGTCGCTTCTCGCGGCGAACTTGGCCTTCCTGCGCGTGTTCCTGCCGCACGCGCGCGCGGTGGCCGAGAAGGTCGGCGTGCCCTGGCCCGAGGCGCTCGAGCGCGCCGTGCGCGCGCACCTCGAGCGCGAGCTGGGAGTGACCTTCTAGAACGCCTGCCCGTAGCGGTCGGCGAAGCACATCTCGGCCAGCTCCTTGCGCCGGAGCTGCTTGGGGAACGGCTTCTCGGGGTAGCCCACGGCGATGAAGGCCGCGGTCGAGATGTCGTCGGGCAGGCCGAGCAGCGGCCGTACCTTGGGCTCTTCCGCCACCAGCAGCGTGGTGAGTGCCGTGCCCAGTCCTTCGGCGCGGCAGCCCAGGATGAAGTTCTGCACCGCGGGGTAGATCGACGCGCCGCCCACCACCGAGAGCCGCCCGAGCTGCGTGTCGGTGGCGTAGCAGTCCGCCAGCCGCGCGCACACCACCACCAGCGCCGGCACCTCGGCCAGGTGATTCGCGAAGTAGTCGGCGTTGCGCACCATGGCGGGCAGCGTGTCGACGCGCACGTCGCCGCGAGTCATTCCGCCGATGTACTGCTTCCAGTGCGGCAGGTACAGCGCCGCGAGCTCCTTCTTCAGCCCGGGGTCGGTCACCACCACGAAGCGCACCGGCTGGCGGTTGCCGCCGCTCGGCGCGAAGCGCGCGGCGGTGAGCGCGCGGCGCAGCACGTCGCGCGGCACCGCGTCCTTCTTGAAAAACCGGCAGGTGTTCGTGGTCTCGATCGCCTGGTAGAGGTCCATGCGCCGCCTCCGCGTTTGGGGTGCCTGGATCGTATCAGCCGCGCGGGAGGCGTAGAATCCGACGAAAGGGAGGATGTCATGGCACTTCCGCAGGAGATCGGCCCGCTCAATCCCACGATGGTGGACGCGATCATTCGCGCCGATTCCGAGTGGATCCCGCAGGACAACGACCCGGAGCGCGCGTTCATGAAGATCCTGTGGACGGGCGCGGAGACGGGCCGCTGGGCAGTGCTGTTCCGCTGGCTCAAGGGCTACGTCGCCCCGCAGCACAAGCACCTGTCGGCGGCGCACACCTTCATCATCAAGGGCAAGCTCGCGATCCGCGACGGCATCTTGAACACCGGCGACTACACCTACGAGCAGAACGGCATGATCCACGGCGCCACCACCGCGCTCGAGGACACCGAGTATCTGTTCATCTGCGACGGCCCGGTGCTGTTCTTCGACGAGAGCGGCTTCACCTCGTATCTCGGCTGGGAAGAGCTGGTGCGCACGCAGCAGGCGCACGACGCGAAGAAGAAGGCTCAGCGAACCGCTGCTTAGGTAACATCCGGGCGCGCGGGCGCAGGGTGTGACTCGTGCCGAGGCACGCCGCTTGCTGTGCCTGGCGTCCGTGATCTCCTGGCTCGGGCTGAGCATCTTCGCGGGCGGGCTGGTGGGCGCGCTCTGGCTGGCGCGCGCGCTGCCACGCTTCGGCATCGCGAGTGACTATGCCTGGACGCTGTTTCCGTTCGCGATCGTGGGCGGCTGCGTGGGCGCGAAGCTCTGGGCCGCCAGCGAGACCCTGTTCGCCCCGGAGCCGGGGCAGAGCTTCCGCTTCGTGCTGTGGAGCCGCGAGGGCGCGACCTTCTACGGCGGGCTCGCGCTCGGCGCGGTCGCGGTGGTGGCCAAGCTGTCGTGGGACCGCATGCCGGTCGCGGTGGTGGCGAACGCCATGGCGCCCTCGCTCGCGCTCGGCCAGGCGATCGGGCGGATCGGCTGCTTCCTGGTCGGTGACGACTACGGTGTGCGCACGGCGCTGCCCTGGGGCATGGCCTTCCCGCACGGCATGCCGCCCACGCTCGAGCGCGTACACCCCACCCAGCTCTACGAGGCCGCCTGGCTGTTCGCCTCGGCGCTCTTCCTGCGCGCGCGACTCATGCGCTCGCGCTGTCTCGTGGCCGAGTATCTCGTGCTGCAGGGCGCCGGCCGCTTCGCGATCGAGTGGCTGCGCACGAACCCGCGCACGGTCGGCCCGTTCACCACGTCGCAGCTGATCGCGCTCGGCTGCCTGGCGGCGGGTGGGTGGGGGCTGTTCGCGAGCCGCGAGCGCGCGGTAAGCTCGCGCACCTGATGGTCAGCCTTGGCGAGCGGAACTGGCCAAAGACCCGGCTGGCGCACCCGCGAGGCGCGCGCGGCGGGTATCGAACTTGCTCCGTGCTGCGCGTGACATGAAACGCTGGGTCCGCATCGCCGTGCTGGCGGCGTCGATCGGCGGTCTCGCGCTCCAGGCGGGAGCGCTGGAGGACGGCGCGCCACTCACTCCCGAGGCCGTGAAGACGCGCTGGCACTCGCGGCTCGCGGGCAGACATTTCGCCGCCTTGGTGCATCTGTCGATGGACCTGGGCGGCATCCACGAGGAGCGCGAGCTCCACGTCTGGCGCACCGACGAGGCGGTCGGCGCCGAGCGCGTGATGGTGCGCTTCACCCAGCCGGAGAGCGTGCGGAACGTGGGCGTCTTGTTCCTCGAGCAGCAGGGCCGGCCGAACGACTACTTCCTGTACCAGCCCGACCTGAAGCGCGTGCGCCGGCTGCCGCAGACGGTCGCCAACGACGACGTGTACGGCATCGATCTCGAGTTCCTGGGCTTCGGCGTGGCGCAGTCCGAGCCGACCGAGATCGAGAGCATGGAGCGCGAGTCACTCGAGGGCCGGCCCGCATACAAGCTGACCGAGCAGGCGCTGCGCGAGAACCCGCGCTTCGACGAGCGCGTCACCTGGATCGACGCCGAGACCTTCATCCCGATGCGCACCGAGCAGTTCCAAAAGGGCAAGCGCCGGCTCGTGGCGCGCACGATCGAGACCCGGCCCATGCATGGCGTCGAGACGCCGGTGCGCATGGAGTTCGAGAACCAGCTCGACCGGCGCAAGGTCCAGCTCTTGGTGAACGACGTCGACTACGAGGTCGCGATCCCGGACGAGTACTTCTCGACGCTGGCGCTGGTGCGCGCGAGCATCGCCGGCTCGGGTCACTGACTCACCAGGTGTCGATGCAGGGGCGCTTCTTGGTGGTGCGCGGAGCAGGCGGCGGCGTGGAGCGAAGGGCGTTCGAGATCCACAGTCGGGAGTCGGCCGGGTCGATCACGTCGTCGAGCTCGAAGTGCGAGGCCACGTTCACGGCTTTTCCGATCTGGTACATGCGCTCGACCATCTCGTTGAAGAGCGCCTCGCGCTTCACCGGGTCGTCCACGGCGGCGAGCTCCTTCGAGTAGCCGAGCTTCACCGCGCCCTCGAGGCCCATGCCGCCGAACTCGCCGGTGGGCCACGAGACACAGAAGAGCGGCGCCTTGAAGCTACCGCCGGCCATGGCCTGCGCGCCCAGGCCGTAGCCCTTGCGCAGGACGATCGTGAAGAAGGGGACGGTGAGCCCGGCCGCGTTCACGAACATGCGCGCGGCATGGCGCACCAGCGCCGTCTTCTCGATCTCGGGCCCGACCATGATCCCCGGGCAGTCGCACAGGAACAGGATCGGCAGGTCGAAGGCGTCGCAGAGCTGCATGAAGCGCGTGGCCTTGTCGGCGCCGTCGCGGTCGATCGCGCCCGCCAGGTGATTGGGGTTGTTGGCGATCACGCCGAGCGGGCGGCCCTCGACGCGCAGGAGCGCCGTGATCACGCCGTGGCCCCAGTCGCGGCGCAGCTCGAGCAGTGAGTCGACGTCGGCCAGCGTGTCGAGCACGCGGCGCACGTCGTAGGCGCGCAGGCGGTTCTCGGGGATGATCCGGCGCAGCTCGCGCTGGTCGGGACACTCCCAGCGCGGAAGGGCGCCCTGGAAGTAGGAGAGATACTTCTTCGCCACCGCCACGGCCTCGGCCTCGTCGGCCACCGCGATGTCGACCACGCCGTTCGCGCGCTGGATCTCGAGCGGGCCCACCTCGTCGGGGCGCACCACGCCGAGCCCGCCGCCTTCGATCATGGCGGGCCCGCCGATCCCGATGTTCGAGCCCTCGGTCGCGATGATCACGTCACAGCAGCCGAGCAGGACGGCGTTGCCGGCGAAGCAGTACCCCGAGGTGATTCCGACCAGCGGCACCCAGCCGGAGAGCTCGGCAAAGAGCGCGAACGCGAGGCAGTCGAGGCCCGAGACACCGGCCGAGTCGGTGTCTCCCGGCCGCCCGCCGCCGCCCTCGGTCAGGAACACGATCGGCAGCCGCTGCTCGTGCGCGATCTCGAACATGCGGTCTTTCTTGCGGTGGTTCTGCTGGCCCTGCGTGCCGGCCAGCACGGTGTAGTCGTACGACATCACCACGCACTGCGTGCGCGCGTCGCCAAAGAGCTCACCGTTCACGCGGCCGATGCCGGCGACCAGGCCGTCGGCGGGCGTGCGCGCGATCAGGTCGTCGAGCGCGCGGCGGCGGCGCTGCGCGGCGATCACCAGCGGCCCGTACTCGACGAACGTGCCGGGATCGACCAGCTCGTCGACGTTCTCGCGCGCGGTGCGCTGGCCGGTCTTGTGCCGCCGCGCCACCGCGTCGGGCCGGCGCGCGTCCAGGCCGAGCGCGTGGCGGTCCACGACTTCGGCCAGGTCGGGGCGGATCCGATCCAGGTCGAGCGACTCGGACTCGCTGGCGCGCTCACCGGCGACTTCCGCAGCCTCCACGTACACCAGCGCGTGTCGCTCCTGCACCAGGTCCCCGAGCGCCACGGTGACTGCGCGCACGATGCCGGCGTGCGGCGCCTCGATCACGTGCTCGAGCTTCATGGCCTCGAGCACGAGCAGCGCCTGGCCCTCGTGCACGGCGTCGCCGGGCGCCACCTCGATCGCCGCGACCGTTCCCTGGAGCGGCGCGAGCACCGCCGAGCCGCTTCGTTCCGTCATCGGATTCTAGGCGTCGACGCGCGCGCTCGCGTAGCCCGAGACGACTTCCTTGCCGTCCTGGTTCGTGGTCACGACCGACAGGTCGACGAAGTGCTGGCCGCCCTCGTGGCGCAGCCCTTCGACCTTGGCCCGGGCGGTGAGCGTGTCCCCCGGCCAGACCTGCGAGACGAAGCGCACGCCGTACTTGGTGAGCCGGCCGTCGCCGACCCAGTTGGTGAGCATGCGCGCGGTGGCGCCCATCGACAGCATGCCGTGCGCGAACACCGTGGGATAGCCGGCGACTTTGGTCGCGAAGACCTCGTCGGTGTGCACGGGGTTGTAGTCACCGGACGCGCCCGCGTACATGACGAGCTGGGTGCGCGTCAGGTGGTCGATCACGACCTCCTCGCGGGTATCCCCGACCTTCAGCTGAGCGGCTTTCAGTGCCATCGCGTCACTCCTACTTCTGCTCGATCACGCGCTCGGTGCGCACGCCGACGCCACGGGCGGTGACCACGAGCTCGCCGCGCTGGTTGCGGTACTCGGTGATCGACTCACTGAAGTGCAGCTTGCCGCCGCGCTTGCCTTCCTTCTCCCAGGTCTTGCCGGGCTTGGTCTCGGCGGTGAGCACGTCGCCCGCGTGCACGGGCCGGTGATACTCGAAGTGCTGCTCGGCGTGCAGGCCGCCGGCCGCCGCGCCGCTGCCTTCACCCTTGCTCGGCTTCCGGACGATGCCGGTCGGCTCCTTGCCCGAGCCGAACCAGGGCTGGCCGATCTTGGGCCGCAGGAAGTAGTCGGGGTCGAACTGCGCGCTCGACTGCGTGAATGTGGGCGGGGGGATGATGCCACCGGCCTCGGTCTTCTTCGCGTACTCGGCGTCGGCGTAGACCGGGTTCGGGTCGTTCACCGCGCGCGCGAACATCAGGATGTGACTCGCCTCGATCGGAAAGCTCTTGATCGCCATCGCTCCCTCCGAAAGAAGCGATTGTACCCGCTCCGCGAGGTCGGCGTGGAATGGCCCCACCGACCGCGCTGGCGCAGGAGTCGTGCACGGCTGGGCCGCTTCTTGCCGCCGAGTTGCGGCCGGCGCCGCGATCGGCGAACCCACTGCACTCACTGCTGCCGTTGGAGGGGTTCATGCGGAGTCACTCGTTGCGCTCGCTGGGTTTCGTGGTCGCGTTCTGTCTGCTCGCCGCGCTGCCGGCGCACGCCGGGGGCCCGAGCTCCTCGGGCGTCGCGATCGGCTTCGCGCGGGTGAAGCTCGCCGACGGCACCGTGAGCGCGTTCGGCGGCAAGGGCACGGTCGGAGTGACCACCGGCCCCACCAGCAGCGGGCTGATCGTGTTCTTCGACGGCAAGTACCCCAAGAACATCAGCCGCGAATGGGTGGTCGCGCAGGCCACGGCCGAGGGCGACGACGCCGGCGAGTTCGCGGTCGCGAACGCGATCGTGGCCAGCGCCACGAACAACGAGATCTCGGTCACCGTGAACGCCTGGCAGTCGAACAACACTGCGGCGATCGATGGCTACGTGTTCGTGGTGCTGTACGCCGGGGTGCCGCCCAAGGACTGACGGGCGCTCGGGCGAGTTTCGCGACAGAATCTCGGCGTGGGGGTCCGGTCGACGCAGGGGCTCGCGCTGTGCCTGGCGCTCGTCCTCGGCTGCAGCCGAGAGCTGACTCCGCCGCCCGCGCCCGAGACGGCGGGGAACGCGCAGACGCTGGCCGCGGATCTGGCGCAGCTGCGGGGCGCGAACGTCCTGTTCGTGCACGACGCGATCGGCACCCAGGTGCTCGAGGCAGTGACCCGGCTCGACCCGGGCCTGGCGCTCGCCGACGTGCTCGGCGAAGCCGATCCGAACACGGCGATCGACGGCTTCGAGCGCGCGATCGCGGCCGACGGCGGCCCGAAAGACGTAGCGCTGCTCGAGCTGCCGTTTCAGGGGATCAGCGGTGACACGAACGGCAAGGCGCTCTTCACTCACTACCGCAGGGCGATCCAGCGGCTGCGCGCCGCGCACCCGGACGTGATCCTCGTGCCGGTGACCGTGCCGCTGGTGGCGCGGGACGAGGGCCTCCGGGGGTTCCTGCGCACGCTCATCGGCGCGGCCAGCGCGCGCTCGCGCGCGAATACGATGCGCGACGACTTCAACGGGCGCGTGCGCGAGGCCTTCCGCGGCCAGCCGATCTTCGACCTGGCCCGGGTCGAGTCACTCTCGGGGAATCCGCCCACGCTCTCGAAGGACGGCCGCGAGCGCGCCGCGCGGGCGCTCGTCGCGGCGCTGGCGAACGCCCTGCGCGGCCGCGCGCCTCGGCCCGGCTGAGCGACCCTAGAACAGCGTGTAGATGAACGGCGCCGCGGCCGTCCCGCCCAGCAGCACCAACAGGCCGAGCCCCAGGATCGAGATCACGATCGGCGCCAGCCACCACTTCTTGTTGTCGCGCAGGAAGCCGAAGAATTCGGCCGCGAGGCCGGCCTTGGGCTGCGCGGCCTGGGCGGCGAAGTCGTTCTTCTTCTCGAGGTCAGCGGCCACGGAGTCTCTCCCTCAGTACTGCTTGAAGTAGTCGGCCTTGGCGCGCGGCGGACGCGCGTCGACCCAGTAAGTCGTGGCATGGGGCAGGAAGCGGCGGTCCATCGGGTCGAGCCCGAACCCTCGCATCACGAACCCGACCGGCGCGATCACCACGTAGAAGAGCGTCGCCATGATCACGTACGAGAGCACGAAGCCGATCGGAAAGGCGACCAGCGAGAGCCCGACGTAGAGCGGGGCGTTCGCGCGCGGGAAGACCAGCGAGAACAGCGCCGAGAGTGCGCCCAGCGCGACCAGGCCCAGCGTCACCGGCGTGCGCCAGTCACCCAGGCCGTGGCGGAAGATCAGCCAGCCGTTCCAGGCGCACAGTGCGAGCAGGCCGAAGCCTGCCAGCGCGATCCAGCCGAACTGGCGCAGCGTGCGAACGCTTGGACGGAGGTTCAGGTCGACGAGCCCCGCCACGAGTCAGTCCTGCCCGAACTCGGCGAGATAGGCGTCGACGTCGATCTCCTTGGCCTCGGGCTGGTCCTTCTTCAACAGCACCAGGTTCTCGAGCACGAGCGCGTCCATGTTCGTGTGCATGAAGCAGCGGTAGGCGTCTTCGGGCGTGTTCACGATCGGCTCGCCGCGCACGTTGAAGCTGGTGTTGATCAGGACGGATGAGCCGGTCTTGCGCTTGAACGCCTGCAGGATCCTGTAGAAGCGCGGGTTGCGCTCGCGGTCGATCGTCTGCACGCGCGCCGAGTGGTCGACGTGCGTGATCGCCGGCACGACCGAGCGCACCTGCCGAAGCTTGTCGAGACCCTTCTCGCCGTGTGACTCGATCGCCAGGCGCTTCTCTTCGCGCACGGGCGCGACCAAGAGCATGTAGGGCGAGTCTTCGTTCGGCCGCATCTCGAAGTACTCGGCCACGTCCTCGCGCAGTACGGCCGGCGCGAACGGCCGGAACGACTCGCGGAACTTGATCTTCACGTTCATCGTGGCCTGCATCTTGCGCGAGCGCGCGTCGCCCAGGATCGAGCGTGCGCCCAGCGCGCGCGGACCGAACTCCATGCGCCCGGCGCAGTGACCCACCACGAGCTCGGCAGCACAGAGGTCCGCGATCGCGTCGCAGAGCGCGTCCTCGTCGTCGTAGCGCCGGTAGACCGCGCCCTTCTGGTCGAGGAGCTTCTGGATCTCTTCGTTCGAGTAGGCGGGCCCGAGCAGCGAGCCCTTCTGTGAGTCGCGGCCCTCTGGCTTGCGCTCGTGGTCGAGCAGCTGGTGCCAGACGAAGAGCGCCGCGCCCAGCGCGCCGCCGGCGTCGCCCGCGGCCGGCTGGATCCACAGCTCGCGAAACGGCCCCTCGCGCAGGATCTTGCCGTTGCCCACGCAGTTGAGGGCCACGCCGCCCGCGAGACACAAGCGGTCGAGGCCCGTCAGCTCGTGCGCGTAGCGCGCGATCCGCAGCATGATCTCCTCGGTCACGACCTGGATCGAGGCGGCGAGGTCCATCTCGCGCTGCGTGATCGGTGACTCGGGCTTGCGCGGCGGGCCGCCGAAGAGCTTGTCGAACTTCCGCGACGTCATCACGTCCTGGTGCGTGTACGCGAAGTACGACAGGTCCATGCGGAACGACCCGTCCGGCTTGACGTCGAGCATCTTCTCGCGAATCAGATCCGCGTAGATCGGCTCGCCGTACGGCGCCAGGCCCATCAGCTTGTACTCGCCGCTGTTCACCTTGAAGCCGGTGAAGTAGGTGAACGCGGAGTAGAGCAGGCCGAGCGAGTGCGGGAAGCGCAGCTCCTTCAGCATGCGGATCTGGTTGCCGCGCCCGACCGCGATCGAGCCGGTGGCCCACTCGCCGACACCGTCGAGTGTCAGGATCGCAGCCTCGTCGAAGGGCGACGGCAGGAAGGCGCTGGCCGCGTGTGACTCGTGGTGCTCGAGAAACACGTAGCGGCCCTTGTAGCGGCCGCCGAGGCCGAGGTCGAGCTCGCGCGGGGTGTAGAGCTTCTGCTTCAGCCAGAGCGGCAGGCCCATCAGGAACAGCCGGAAGCCCTGCGGTGCGTAGGCCACGTAGGTCTCGAGCAGGCGGTCGAACTTGAGCAGCGGCTTGTCGTAGAAGGCCACGATGTCGAGCTGCTCGGCCGAGATGCCGGCCTCGGCCAGGCAGTAGTCGATCGCCCGGGTGGGGAAGCGGTAGTCGTGCTTCTTGCGCGTGAAGCGCTCTTCCTGGGCCGCCGCCACGATCTCGCCGTCGCGCACCAGGCACGCCGCGCTGTCGTGATAAAAGGCCGAGATCCCGAGAATGTTCACCGCGGGCCGAGTCTAACGATTTCGGCGCCGGCTGCGTCCCGCTATGCTCGGGACGGGGTCAGAAGAGGGGGCGAAGCTTTGCGGGCGGTTCGAAGCGCGTGTCTCGTTCTGGTCTTGCTTGCCGGAGCTGCCAGCGTTGCGTGTAAGCACGCGGACGGCGGCGATCCCGGTGCCGCGGCGGACACCACGGCCGCGCCCGGCGGCGAGGTCGAGATGCTGCCGATGGAGGTCGTGGTCGCGAACAGCTTGAATGTGCGCGCGATTCCGAGCACCAAAGGCACGGTGCTGGGCACGTTGAAGAAGGGCATGGAAGTGCGCGTGCTCGAAACCAAGGATGGGTGGAAGCGCGTCCAATCGGACGGCGTCGCACCCGAGGGCTGGGTCGCCGGCGAGTACCTGAAGCCGCACCAGAGCCCCTGACGCCGCAAGGAGTTTCCCAATGGCTCTGGAGCTGACCGAGGCCACGTTCGAGCGCACGATCACTGGTAACTCGCTGGTGCTGATCGACTTCTGGGCGCCGTGGTGCGGGCCCTGCCGCAACTTCGCGCCGGTGTTCGAGGCTGCCGCCGCGAAACACAGCGATGCGGTGTTCGCCAAGGTGAACACGGACGAGCAGCAGAAGCTCGCCGCCATGTTCGAGATCCAGTCGATTCCCACGCTGGCGATCTTCCGCGACCAGATCTGCGTGTTCGCGCAGCCGGGGGCGCTGCAGGCGCACCACCTGGAAGAAGTCATCCAGCGCGTGAAGGCGCTCGACATGGACGACGTGCGCCGCCGCATCGCGGAGCACGAGGCCGAGCTCGCCGCCGGTAACGACACGCCCGAGCGTGGGTAGGGTGCCCACGCGAGCATAAGACGTGGACGTTCGGAGACTGCTCGCGCCCGAGGAGTCACTCGCGTTCGTGGTGGCTCGCAGCGAGGACGGGCTGAGACTCGACCTGATGCTGGCCGCGCGGCTGCCGTTCGCGTCGCGCACGCGCGTCGCGGGCTGGATCCGGGCGGGCAGGGCCCGCGTTGAGGGCCGCGTGGTGTCTCGCGCCGCCACGGCGCTCACGGTCGGCCAGCAGATCGACGTCACGATCGAGAAGCGCCCGCGCGATGCGGACGCGCCGCTCGACGACCTGCTCGCGCTCGAGCCGGTGGCGCGCGGGGAGGGCTGGCTCGCGATCGAGAAGCCCGCCGGCGTGCCGGCGCACCCCGCCGGGAACGAGATCAAGCGCACCTTGCTCACGGCGCTCGCGCTAAAGCAGGCGCGTGACTGCGAGCCGGGCGGGCCGTGGCTGCCGCACCGCCTCGACAAGGAGACCTCGGGCCTGCAGCTCGTGGCGCTGCGCGCAGAGGTGCAGCGCGAGCTCGTGCGCGCTTTCGCGAGCGGCTCGATTCGCCGCTCTTACGACGCCCGCGTGCGCGGCGACGCCTCGCGACACTTCTCGGTGTCGGAGCCCGGGCTCGAGCTGCGCGGCCGCATCTTGCGCTGCGGTCACCGGCCGCCGCGCTTCAAGGTCGATCGCGCCGGAATCTCGGCGCATACCCGCGTGCGCCTGGTGGGGGCGGACGCATGGGCCAGCGCGCTCGAGCTCGAGCCGGTCACCGGCCGCCAGCACCAGCTGCGCGTGCACCTGGCCCACCTGGGGCATCCGATCGCCGGCGATCCGCTCTACGACTCACAGGCCCGGCCGGGCGAGCGCATGTGTCTCCACGCGCGCGCGCTCGCGCTCCCCGCGGGTCTGCTCGGCCGCGAGCCGCTCGAGCTCGCCACGCCGCCCGCGCGCTTCGCGTAGACTCTGGCCATGGGAATCAAGACCACCAAGGACTCGATCGACCTGGGTATCGTCACCAACAACGCGTCTGCCATGCTCGCGTTCTATCGCGACGTGCTCGGGCTGCCGCACCAGGGCGACCTGCCGCTGCCCATGGGCGGCAAGATGCACCGCCTGCTGTGCGGCACGACCGTGCTCAAGCTCGTGAGCCTGGACAAGCAGCCGGCGAACAAGCCCGCGCCCGGCGGGCTCACCGGCGGCACCGGCTACCGCTACTTCACGGTGAGTGTCTCGAACCTCGACGACGTGGTGGCGGCCGCCAAGCAAGCGGGCGCCAAGGTCGCCATGGGCCGCACCAAGGTCCGCGCCGGCGTCGAGATCGCGATGCTCGAGGATCCCGACGGGAACTGGGTCGAGCTCTTGGAGCAGAGCTAGAGCAGAGTCAGGCTCGGGCCCAGGTCGAGCCGGTAGCAGCGCACGCGCGAGCGCCGCTCCGGGTCGTAGCCGCGCCACTTCTCCTTGGGCACCTCGTCGGGCTGCGCCGTCCGGAAGCCGTGGTGCTGGAAGAAGCGCCCCACGCCTTCGCTGGTGGTACAGGCGTACACGAAGTTGAGTCCGCGCTGGCGCGCCAGCGTGAGTGCGTGCTCGACCAGGTGACCGCCCACGCCTTCGCCCAGGAACCGGGTCAGCGTGTAGAGCGAGGCCACTTCGGCACAGCCGGCGCCCTCGTCGACCAGGAGCGAGCCGATGCCGGCCAGGTGGTAGTTCTCGACGAACGCGCCGAAGCCGCTGGCCAGCACCGCGTCGAGCTGCTCGACGGTGCGCGGCGCGAGATAGCCTTCGGCGGTGCCGCGCGCGATCAGGTCGTTCGCGGCGTCGAAGTCGTCGAGCCCGAGCTTGCGCACCACCACGTAGCGCTCGTCGGTGAAGAGGGTGCCCGAGCCGGCGTAGCTGAAGAGCTCGTCCGAGAGCCCCTCGCAGGTGCAGACGTTCACCGCGGGCACGCCCGCGACCAGCATCGCCTCGACCTCGCGCAGGAGCGCCGCGCGGCGTTCGTTGCGCGGCGCGCCCGCGGCCAGGAGCTCGCGCAGCTCCTGCAGGTGCACGAACGAGACGCGCTCGCCGTTGGGTCGCATGATGCCGCCGTCGCGATCCAGCCAGACGAGCTTCGAGATGCCGAGCCGGACCGTGGCCTCGCGGCAGGCCGGCGCGAAGGCGAGCGACCCGGCCACCACCAGCCCCAGCCGGAACGACTCGCGCAGCTGGCGCCAGACCGTGCCCTCGAGCCGCGGCGTGGCCATCGACAGCACGTGGCCGCCCACCAGGGGCTCGAGCGCCGAGCGCTCGGTCGACAGCAGGACGACGCTGGTCTCGTTGCGCGCGAGCTCGTCGATCACCTCGGCGAGCTTCGCGGGATGGCGCAGCTCGGCCGCGGGCGCGGCGATCGCGAGCGTCTTCCCGTGGAAGTCCTCGAGATAGAACTCCTTCTCGGAGAACGGCTCGGGCGCCGCGGGCGGTGGTACGGCCTCGGAGGTCAGTGAGTTACCTGCTAGCCGAGTGAGTTCCCCACGATCGAGACGAAGCTCACGCACCGGCCGGGCGCCCCGCCGAGGTTGTGAGTGAGTCCCAGCTTCGGGTTCTTGATCTGCCGTGGACCCGCCTCGCCGCGGAGCTGCAGCCACATCTCGTACATCATGCGCAGACCCGAGGCGCCGATCGGGTGGCCGAACGACTTCAGCCCGCCGTCGGGATTCACCGGCTGCGCGCCTTCGAGGTCGAAGCGGCCTTCCTGCTCGTCCTTCCAGGCCTGGCCACGCGGCGAGAAGCCCATGTCTTCCATCAGCACGAGCTCGGTCGGGGTGAAGCAGTCGTGTACCTCGGCCATGCTGATCTGCTCGCGCGGATTGGTGACTCCCGCCTGCTTGTAGGCGTCGGTCGAGCTGGCCACGACCTCGGGGAAGCTGGTGAAGTCGTAGTCCTGGCTGAAGTAGCCCTCGGCCGGACCCGCGGCGAACGACAGCGCCTTCAGGTAGATCGGGTGGTCGGTGTACTTGTGCGCGTCTTCGGCGCGGCACAGGATCGCGGCAGCCGAGCCGTCCGAGACACCCGAGCAGTCGAACACGCCGAGCATGCCGGCGACCGACGGCGAGGCGCAGATCTTGTCGAGAGACACTTCCTTGCGGAACTGCGCCTTCGGGTTCTTCGCGCCGTTCTTGTGGTTCTTCCAGGCGATGCGCGCGAGCACCTGCTTCAGCGTCGCCTCGTCCACGCCGTACTTCTTGGCGTAGGCGGGCGCGAGCAACGAGAAGGTGGCCGGCGCGGTCATCGACGAGTCAGTGCCGTCGGAGGGCGGACGCGAGCCGGTGAGTCCGGAGTAGCCCGAGTCCTTCAGCTTCTCGACGCCGATCGCCATCACCAGGTCGTAAGCGCCGCTGGCCACGGCATAGGCGGCGTTGCGCATCGCCTCGGAGCCGGTGGCGCACATGTTCTCGAGCCGAGTGACTGGCTTGTAGTCGAGCTTGAGCGCCTCGGACAGCATCAGCCCCGAGACACCGCTGCCCATCGTGCCGAGCCAGTAGGCGTCGACCTGCTCCGGACCCACGCCCGCAGACTTGTACGCGTCGGTCGCGGCGTCGACGAGCAAGTCCTCGGCACCCTTGTCCCAGTGCTCGCCGAACGGCGTGCAGCCCATGCCGACGATTGCCACCCGATCCTTGATCCCTCGGCTCGCCATCGCTTCTTCTCCTTGTCAGACCAAAGCTAGCGCTTTGGCCGCGCCTTCCAGAAGTAGTTGTGCACGCCCTGGCCGGTGTACAGGCGTCGGAACGTCATTTCGAGCTCGTTGCCGATCTTCACTTCCTTGGGATCGACGTCGGTGAGCTCGCAGGACAGCCGGCCGCCGCCCGCGTAGTCGACGATCGCCGCTACGACCGGCGGCTGCAGCGTGTAGGCCAGGTGGTCGAGCGTGTAGGTCGCCACCTTGCACGACGTGTCGGCGAAGCGTTCCTCGCGCATCTGGTCGACCGCTGCGCACTTCACGCACACGCGCTGGGGCGGCAAGTGACCCGTGTTGCAGGCCTCGCAGCGCGAGCCCACGAACGCGTACTTCCAGTGGTCGGCGCGCTTCATGGGCGGAGCGGCGGGGCGCTCGGGCTCGGGCCGGCGCGGCGGCTCGAAGGGCAGGATGCCGCGCCACTTCAGATAGGCGTTGTAGGGCAGGTCGTTGCGCTTCGCGCCCAGCCAGCGGTCGACCGAGTGGAGCGGGCGGCTCGCCGCCAGCCGCTCGGTCACCTCGAGCACCACCGCGTCGGCGCCGTCTGCGCAGCACAGCACCAGGATCTTGTCGCCCGCGTTCGCGCGGTCGAGCGCGCGCGCGAGCAAGAGCCCCGCGTGCGCGGTGCCGGTGCGGCCCACCGAGGCCGCGAGCGGGTCGGCGACCTGCTCGGGCTTGAGCCGCAGCGCCTCGGCCACCATCGCGACGGCGCGCGGGTTGGTGCCGTCGAGCACGACCGACTTCAGGTCGGCCGGACCGATGCCCGCGCTCTTGAGCGCGCGGGTCGCCGTGTCGACCGCGACCGGGCCCAGTGTCTCGGCGCCGAAGCGCTCCTCCCACTGCTTGGCGAACGGATCGCTCGGCAGCCGCCACACGTCGAGTATCTCGGTGGTGGCGGAGGCGCGGCCCACGAAGCGGGCGAGCGCCTCCGAGTCCGGCCCAGTCACGAAGGCCACGGCGCCGTCGCCGCCGCCGCTCTCGCGCCCGCCGCCGGGCGCGCCGATCACCACGTCCGCGGACACGACCAAGGCGCGGCCGCCGCCGGCGGCCACGTCGGCACCCGCCAAGAGCGCCCCCAGGCCCATGCGCGTGGAGCTGCCCAGCTCGAGCGCGCGCAGCGTGCGAGGCAGGTCGAGCGCCGCGGCGACCGTGGCGGCGTTGAGCTTCTCGGCGTAGGGCGGGCTCGTGGTCGCGAAGATCAGCGTGTCGATGCCGGTCTGGCCGCGCACGGCGTCGCGCGCGGCTTCCACGCCCATCGACACCGAGTCTTCATCGTAACTCGCGACGCTGCGTTCGCCCTTGCCCGCGCCCATGGCGGCGCGCTGCAGGCGGTTGTAGGGCAGATAGCTGCCGTAACGCGTGATCCCCGCCACTGTTTTGTCCTCCCTGCGTGGTTCGCTGCTTTGTGAATCTTACACGGCGGAGCCCTTGCAGTTCAGGACCCGTATCCGACCGCGCTGGCGCAGTGTACGATCCGGCCGGGGCGAGGTTGAGTCACAGATGCGCCGCTTGCTGTCGCTGTTGCTGTTGGTCTGCTTTGCCGCGGTTCCGAACGGAGTCGGCGCTGCGCCCCCGACCGGCTTCACGCGGGTGCCGTTCGGAGGGCCGTGGGACCTGCCCGTCGGCATGACCTTCGATGCCAACGGCCGCGCCTATGTTTGGGAGAAGGCGGGCCGGGTGTGGATCGTCGAGAATGGCGTGAAGTCCGCGCAGCCGCTGGTCGACATCTCGGACGAGGTCGGCAACTGGCAGGATCACGGGCTCCTGGGCTTCGCGCTGCACCCGAACTTCCTGCAGAACGGCTACATCTACCTGCTCTACGCGGTCGACCACTACTACCTGAACAACGCGGGCACGCCGGGCTACGACCCCAACCAGAGCGAGACCGAGGTCGCGAGCATCGGTCGGCTGACCCGTTATACCGCGCGTTCATCGGACGGCTTCCACAGCGTCGACCCGCAGTCCCGGCGCATCCTGCTGGGCGAGAGCAAGAGCACGGGCTGCCCGCTGCTGTCCGACTCTCACGGCGTGGGGTCCGTGGTATTCGGCGCCGACGACTCACTGCTCGCGAGCTGCGGCGACGGCGCCAGCTTCAACGTCGCGGATGGCGGCGGCCCGGTCTCCGGCTCCTTCGCCACACAGGCGCTGCTGGAGGGCATCATCCAGCCCAAGGAAGACGTGGGCGCCTTCCGCGCGCAGCTCCCGTCTTCGCTCGCGGGCAAGATCCTGCGGCTCGACCCGCAGACCGGCGACGGCCTGCCCAGCAACCCGTTCTACGACCCGAACAACCCGCGCTCGACAGGCTCGCGCCTGTACGCGCTCGGCCTGCGCAACGCGTTCCGCTTCTCGCTGCGGCCCGGCACCGGGAGTCACATCCAGGCCGACGCCAATCCCGGCTCGCTGTACGTGGGGAACGTGGGCTGGAACACCTGGGAAGAGCTCGAGGTGATCGACGGACCCGGTTACAACTCGGGCTGGCCGGTGTTCGAGGGCCTCGATCCGAACCCGCAGTACTCGATCATGCAAGTGCCCAACCAGGATGCGCCCAACCCGCTGTCCGGCGCGGGCGGCTGCAACCAGCCCTTCTTCTACTTCACCGACCTGATCGTGCCCGAGACACTGGGCACGCCGAGCTGGCCGAATCCGTGCAATCCCGCGCAGCAGATCCCGGCCACGATCCCGCGCTTCATGGAGACCCGCCCCACGCTGACTTACGGCCGCGCCGGCACCGGCCCCATGCTGGTCCCCACCTGGAACGGCAACAACCCCTCGCAGGCGCAGGTCGGCGCCCCCGGCTCGCCCGTCCAGGGCACGTCACTCGGTGGCGCCACGACGACGGGCGGTGTCTGGTACACGGGCACGGATTTTCCGGCCGCCTACCGGAACACGTTCTTCTCGAGTGAGTTCAGCTACGGCTACATCGCGAACATCCAGTTCGATGCCCAGGACAAGCCCACCTTCGTGCAGTTCTTCGACTCCGCGGCGGGTGAGCCCACGATGCTGGCCACGAGCCCGACGAGCGGCGGCCTGTACATGGTCGACGTCGTCAACAACGCGATCTGGCAGTACCAATACGTGCCCAGCGGCAATCAGCCGCCGTCGGCCGCCGCCAGCGCGGCGCCGCTGTTCGGGCCGACACCCCTCAGTGTCGCCTTCTCGAGCGCGGGCAGCGCCGACCCCGAGAGCCAGGCGTTGACTTACTCGTGGAACTTCGGCGACGGCTCGCCGGCCTCGACCGCGCCGAATCCCGTGCACACCTTCTTCGCGCCGGTGGGCGTCTCGGCGGCGTATCTGGTCACGCTCACGGTGCGCGACCCCGGCGGTCTCTCGGCCGGCGCGCAGGTCAACGTGGCGGTGAACGACACGCCGCCGCAGGTCACGATCACGAGCCCGCAGAGCCAGTCGATGTACCCGATGACGGGCAACACCCAGTACGCGCTGACCGCGAGCCTCAACGACGCGGAGCAGGGCGCGGGCAACCTGACCTGTCAGTGGCAGGTCACTCTGCACCGCAACGGCCAGCTCGAGCCGATGCCGATCGACGCTCATTGCTCGACCACGGCCACGATCCAGCCGATCGGCTGCGACGGCAGCGCCTACTACTACACCTTCGCGCTCACGGTGTTCGACTCGTTCGGTCTCGCGACTCAGAAAGAGGTCTCGGTCTATCCGAACTGCGCCAGCGTGGATCCGGTGATCTGCGGGAACCTGGACGCCAACGCGGTGCGCAACTCCGCCGACGTGTTCCGGCTGCGCTTCGCGCTGGCCAATCCGCTCACTGCGGGGCTCTCGCCCGGTGAGTTCTCGCGCTGCAGCGTGATCGGCGGCAGCGAGTGCGACGTGACCGACGCGACGGTGCTGCGTCGCTACCTGGCCGGCCGCGCGCCGGGTCCCGCGCCGGTCTGCCCCGCCGCCGCGCCGTAGCAATTCGCAGAGCCCCGGGTGCACACTGGAGCCATGCGCATCCGACAAATCGCTCTCGTGGCCCAGGACCTCGCGAAGGTGGTCGACGACCTGTGCGCCGTGCTCGGGCTGGAGGTCTGCTTCCGCGACCCCGGCGTGGCCGAGTTCGGGCTGCACAACGCGCTGATGGCGATCGACACGAGCTTCCTCGAGGTGGTCTCACCCACGCAGCCCGGCACGACCGCGGGTCGCCTGCTCGAGCGGAGGCGGGGCGACGGCGGCTACATGGTGATCGCGCAGGTCGACGACCTCGCGGCCGAGAAGAAGCGCGTCGACGAGCTCGGCGTGCGCATCGTGTGGAAAGCCGAGCTGCAGAACGCCGCGACCATCCACCTGCACCCCCGCGACGTCGGTGCCGCGATCGTGTCGTTCGACTGGATGCGCCAGCCCGAGTCCTGGCTGTGGGCCGGCCCCGAGTGGCGCGAGCACATCCGCAGCGACGTGACGCGTCGGCTGCTGGGCGCCGAGGTTCAGAGCGCCGACCCGCGCGGCCTGGCGGCGCGCTGGAGCCAGGTGTTCGGGCACCCCCTGCGCACGCTTCCGGACGGCTCGCAGGAGATGCCGCTCGGAGACACTCACGTGCGTTTCGTCGCCGACCGCGACGGCCGCGGCGAGGGTGTCTCGGGCATCGACGTCCTGGTCGCCGACCCGCTCGAGGTGGTGCACCGCGCGCGCACGCGCGGGCTCCCCGCCACGGGCGAAGAGGTCGAGCTGTGCGGCGTCCGGGTGAAGCTCCTGCGCGCGAGCGCGTGAGGTGGAGCTGTACGAGGCGATGAGCACGTGCCGGGCCGTGCGCCGGCTCCGGCCCGACCCGATTCCCGACGCGCTGCTCGACCGGCTGCTGCAGGCGGCGGCGTGGGCGCCCACCGGTGGCAACGTGCAGCCGTGGCGCGTGGTGCTGGTGCGCTCGCCGACGCTCAAGCAATCACTCGCCGAGCTCTACTCGCGCCAGTGGTCCGCCTACTCGAAAGAGGTGCGCAAGAACCTGGCGCCGCTGCCCGAGTCACGGCGGGCGCCGCACGAGCGCACGCTCGCGGCCGGTGACTACCTGGCGAGTCACTTCGGCGAGACCCCGGTGATCGCGGTGTTCTGCTTCGATCCCGCCCAGATGGCGATCACCGACGAGGGCCTCGGGCGCCCGTCGGTCGTGGGCGGCGGCTCGGTCTACCCGGCGGTGCAGAACTTCCTGCTGGCCGCGCGCGCCGAGGGCTTGGGCTGCGTGCTCACCACGCTCTTGTGTCAGTGCGAAGCCGAGGTGAAGAGCTTGCTCGCCATTCCGCCACAATGGGGCACCTGTGCGGCGATTCCGCTGGGCTATCCGGCCTCCAAGGGGCACGGTCCGCTCACGCGAAAGTCGGTCGACAAGCTCGCCTTCCGCGACCGCTGGGGCACCGACCTGCGCTGAGATTCCCCAGGAATTCCGCGATCTTCGAGCGTCGTCTCGCACAGCATCTGCACGCCCGGGCAGGCGAAGGCGTGACGCAAATCACAGCTCACCGGCAGACGACAGGCGATATACCCCCCGCAATGAGCGCATACGAGGGGATCCGCTTGAACCCGGACAAGGTGCTCCTGGCCGTCGCCATTCTGCTCGGGATTCTGACCACCGCATTGTCTCTCTGATCGATCTCTACGAGTCTTCGGGCTCGTAGCCCAGGTTCGGAGCCAACCAGCGCTCCACCTGACGGACCTCGACCCGTTTGCGGGCCGCGTAGTCCGAGACCTGGTCCCGCCCGATCTTGCCGACGCTGAAGTAGCGCGCGTCGGGATGGGCGAGATACAGGCCCGCCACGCTCGCCGGCGGAGTCATCGCGAAGCCCGAGGTCAGGTCCATGCCGATCTCGCGCGCGCCCAGCAGCTCGAACAGGGTCACTTTGTCGCTGTGGTCGGGGCAGGCCGGGTAGCCCAGCGCCGGGCGGATGCCGCGGTACTTCTCGGCGATCAGCTCTTCGTTCGTGAAGCGCTCGTCGCGGCCGTAGCCCCACTCATGGCGCGCGCGCGCGTGCAGCCACTCGGCGAACGCCTCGGCCAGGCGGTCGGCGAGTGACTTCGCCATGATCGCGTGGTAGTCGTCGAGCTCGGCCTCGAAGCGCTGCGCGACCTGGTCGGCGCCCAGGCCGGCAGTCACCGCGAACGCGCCCACGTAGTCGGTGACGCCGCTGCCGAGCGGTGCCACGAAGTCGGCGAGACAGCGGCAAGGGTCGGCGTCGTTCTGGGTGCGCTGCTGGCGCAGCATCGGGAAGCGCGCGACCTCGCGCTGACGCGAGACGTCGGCGAACAGCACCAGGTCGTCGCCATCGGAGTTCGCGGGCCAGAAGCCGTACACGCCGCGCGCGCGCAGCTCGCGGCCGTCGACCAGCTTGCGCAGCAGCGCCTTGCCGTTCTCGTACAGCTCGCGCGCCGCCGGGCCCTGCACCGGATGGTCGAGCAGCGCCGGGAAGCGGCCTTTCAGCTCCCAGGCAGTGAAGAAGAACGTCCAGTCGATGAAGCGCTCGATCTCGCGCAGCGGCGCGTCGTCGAGCACGCGCCGGCCGGTGAACTCGGGCGTGGCCAGGTTCCGTGGCGAGAAGTCGGCAGTGACTCGCCGCGCGCGCGCAGTGGCCAGCGGGATCAGCTCGCGCGTGGTGCGCGAGGCGTGGGCCAGGCGCAGTCTCTCCTGCGCGGCGCGGTTCTTGCGGTCGAACTCGGGCAGCTTGGCGCGGTCGAGCACGCTCGACATCACGGCCACCACCCGCGACGCATCGGCCACGTGCACGGTCGGGGGCTCGTACTGCGGGGCGATCTTGACCGCGGTGTGCTGCGTCGACGTGGTCGCGCCGCCGATCAGGAGCGGCAGTGCGAAGCCCCGGCGCTGCATCTCCTTCGCGACGCCTACCATCTCTTCGAGCGAGGGCGTGATCAGCCCGGAGAGGCCGATCGCGTCGCACGACTCGGCGCGTGCAGTCTCGAGGATGCGCTCCGCGGGCACCATCACGCCGAGGTCGATCACCTCGTAGCCGTTACAGCCGAGCACGACGCCCACGATGTTCTTGCCGATGTCGTGCACGTCGCCCTTCACGGTGGCGAGCACGATCTTGCCGGCGGAGCGCGCGGACGACTTCTCCTTCTCCATGAACGGTTCGAGATAGGCGACGGCGCGCTTCATCGCGCGCGCGCTCTTCACGACCTGGGGCAGGAACATCTTGCCCGCGCCGAACAAGTCACCGACGACCTTCATGCCGTCCATCAGCGGGCCTTCGATCACGTCGAGCGGCCGCGGCAGCTTCCGGCGGGCCTCCTCCACGTCCTGCTCGATGAAGTCGACCAGCCCGTGCACGAGCGCGTGCGAGAGCCGTGACTCGACCGGCGCGTCGCGCCACGACAGGTCGACCTCGCGCTTCTTGCCCGCGCCCTTCACGCGCTCGGCGAACTCGACCATGCGCTCGGTGGCGTCCGGTCGGCGGTCGAACAGGATGTCTTCCACGTGCTCGAGCAGGTCGCGCGGGATGTCCTCGTACACGCCGAGCTGGCCGGCATTCACGATGCCCATGTCCATGCCCGCGCGCGTGGCGTGATACAGGAACGCGGTGTGGATCGCCTCGCGCACGCGGTCGTTGCCGCGGAACGAGAACGAGAGATTCGAGACACCGCCCGAGATCTTCACGCCGGGGCAGGCCGCCTTGATCCGCGGGATCGCCTCGAGATAGTTCAGCGCGAAGCGCGCGTGCTCTTCGATCCCGGTGGCGATCGCCAGGATGTTGGGGTCGAAGATGATGTCGCGGCCTTCGAAGCCGGCGCGCTCGGTCAGCAGCTTGTAGGCGCGCGTGCAGATCTCGACCTTGCGCTCGACGGTCTCGGCCTGGCCGCGCTCGTCGAACGCCATCACCACCACGCCCGCGCCGTAGCGCCGGGCGATCTCGGCCTTGGCCAGGAAGTCGGCCTCGCCTTCCTTCAGCGAGAGTGAGTTCACGATCGACTTGCCCTGCAGACAGCGCAGGCCGGCCTCGATCACGCGGAAGTCCGAGCTGTCGACCATGACCGGAAGCCGCGCGATCTCGTCGTCGGAGGCGATCTGGTTCAGGAACCGGGTCATGGTGGCCGGGCCGTCGAGCATGGCCTCGTCGACGTTCACGTCGAGGATGTTCGCGCCGCCGCGCACCTGGTCGAGCGCCACCGTGGCCGCGGCCTCGAAGTCACCCGACTGCACGAGCCCCGCGAACTTCTTGCTGCCGGTCACGTTGGTGCGCTCGCCGACCATCACGAACGGGATCTCGGGCGCGAAGCTGAAGGTCTCGAGCCCCGAGTAAGTCGTGCGCGCGCCGGGGAACGCGGGCACGCGCCGCGGCGCGAGCCCCTTCACCGCCTGCGCGATCTTGCGCACGTGCTCCGGGCGGCTGCCGCAGCACGAGCCGACCATGTTCACGAAGCCGGCCTCCGCGAACTCGCGCATCAGCGCTGCCATGGTCTCGGGCGTCTGGTCGTAGCCGCCGAGCGCGTTGGGCATGCCGGCGTTCGGGTGACACGAGACGTAGGTGTCGGCGATCTGGGACAGCTCGGCGAGATAGGGCCGTGACTCGTCCGCGCCCAGGCCGCAGTTGAGCCCCACGGTGAGCGGCCGGGCGTGGCGCACCGACTCCCAGAACGCGCCGATCGTCTGGCCCGAGAGGTTGCGGCCGCTCTTGTCCGCGAACGTGACCGAGATCATCACCGGCACGCGCGCGCCGCGCTTCGCGAACTCCTCCTCGATCGCCACGATCGCCGCCTTGGCGTTCAGCGTGTCGAAGATCGTCTCGATCATGAGCGCGTCGCAGCCGCCGTCGAGCAGGCCCCTCACCTGGGTGCCGTAGGCGTCGCGCACCTCGGCGAAGGTCACGGCGCGAAACGCGGGATCGTTCACGTCGGGCGAGAGCGAGAGCGTCTTCGGCAGCGGCCCCAGGTCGCCGATCACGAAGCGCGGCTGGTCCGGCGTGCGCGCGCTGAATTCGTCGGCGATCCGGCGCGCCAGCTTTGCCGCCTCGAGGTTCAGCTCGAGCGCGATCTCCTCCAGGTGGTAGTCCGCGAGCGAGATCGCCGAGCCGTTGAAGGTGGCGGTGATGATGAGATCCGCGCCTGCCTCGAGATAGTCGCGGTGCACGCTCTCGATTCGGCCCGGGTTCGACAGCACCAGCACGCCGTCGTGCCCCTTGAGGTCGTACTTGTGATTCGCGAAGCGCCGGCCGCGAAAGTCGTCTTCGCTGAGCCCCATGCCCTGCAACAAGACACCCATCGAGCCGTCGACGACCAGGATGCGTTCGTCGAGCAGCCGTCGCAGAAGTGCGTCGCGCGAGGGACTCATCTTGGGGGGCATGGTACTCTCCGGACAGGGGGAATAAAGGCCATGGGCGAGCCCGACGGCCGCGCACTCACGGCACCGGTATTTCGCGAGCGCTTCGGCATCGACCCGCGCGCGCTCGACAGCGCCTTCTCGCACGCGCTCGAGCGCCCGCTGGACTACGCGGACCTGTTCTTCGAGTACACGACGCGCGACGCGGTGTCGCTCGAAGAGGGCATCGTGAAGAGCGGCAGCCGCGCGGTCGACCAGGGCGTGGGCGTGCGCGCGCAGTCCGGCGAGCGCCAGGGCTACGCGCACTCGGACGAGATCACGATCGAGAGTCTCAAGCTCGCCGCGGGGGCGGCCCGGGCCATCGCCGAGGGCTCGTCCAAGACGCGCAAGGTGGCGCTGCGGGCGGCGCGCCGGCCGGCGCTCGATCTCTATCCGCTGGCCCAGGCACCCACCGACGTGCCGATCGACACGAAAGTGCGTCTGCTGCAGGAGATCGACGCCTACGCGCGCGGCCGCGACCCGCGCATCGCGCAGGTGATGGCGAGTCTCTCCTGCGAGGAGCGCCAGCTCATGATCGCGGCCAGCGACGGCACCTGGGTGACCGACGTGCAGCCGCTCGTGATCCTGCGCGTGCAGGTGATCGCACAGCAGGGCGCGCGCCGCGAGACCGGCTCGCAGGGCGCCGGCGGGCGCTACTCACTCGAGCAGCTGCTCGACCCCGCCGCCTGGAGATCGCAGGTCGACGAGGCGGTGCGGCTCGCGCTCACGAACCTGGAATCGGTGAGCTGTCCGGCGGGCACCATGGACGTGGTGCTCGGGCCGGGCTGGCCGGGGATCCTGCTGCACGAGGCGGTCGGCCACGGGCTCGAGGGTGACTTCAACCGCAAGAAGACCTCGGCCTTCGCCGACCGGATCGGACAGCGTGTGGCGGCCCCCGGAGTCACCGTGATCGACGACGGCACGATCGCGAGCCGCCGCGGGTCACTCAACGTGGACGACGAGGGCACGCCCACCGGCCGCACCGTGCTGATCGAGGACGGCGTGCTGGTCGGCTACATGCAGGACCGCTTGAACGCGCGACTCATGGGCATGAAGCCGACCGGGAACGGCCGGCGCGAGAGCTACCAGCACCTGCCGATGCCGCGCATGACCAACACCTTCATGCTGGCAGGGGAGGACGACCCGGAGGAGATCCTGCGCTCGGTGAAGAACGGCCTCTACGCGGTGTCGTTCTCCGGCGGGCAGGTCGACATCACCAGCGGCAAGTTCGTGTTCTCGGCCAGCGAGGCGTACCGGATCGAGGACGGGAAGCTCGGCGCGCCGGTGAAGGGCGCGACGCTGATCGGCAACGGCCCCGACGTGCTGCAGCGAGTGACTCGCATCGGCAGTGACTTGAAGCTCGACCCGGGCGTGGGCACCTGCGGCAAGGACGGGCAGGGCGTGCCGGTCGGCGTGGGCCAGCCCACGCTGCGCATCGACGGCATCACCGTCGGGGGCACCGAAGGCTGATGGAGTCGGCCCGCGATCTGGTGGGCTTCGCGCTCGAGCGTGCACGCGCGGCCGGCGCGTTCCAGGCCGAAGCCTCGCTCTACGCGGGCGAGGCCTTCGAGACGCGCGTGCGCACGCGCGAGATCGACTTCGTGAAGCAGTCGCGCGAGCAGGGTCTCTCGGTGCGGGTTTTCTGCGGCGGCCGGGGTGGGCTGTCCTCGGCGGGGACGCGCACCTCCGATCTGTCGCGCGACACGATCGCGCGCACCGCGGCCGATGCCGTGGCGCTGGCGCGCGCGACCGTCCCCGACGTGTGCGCGGGCCTGCCCGACGGCGGCTTCGCCAGCGAGATTCCCGAGCTCGAGCTGTTCGATCCGGGAGACCGGCCCTTCGATCCGGGCTCGCGCATCGCCGCCGCGCGCGCGATGGAGAGCGCCGCGCACGCGGTCGATTCGCGCATCGGTGACTCGGAGGGGTCGCAGGCCTCGTCGAGCTTCGGCGAGATCACGTACGGCAACAGCGCGGGGTTTCTCGCCGGATACGGCTCGGCGCACCACGCGATCGTGGCCGAGTCACTCGCGCGCGGTGACTCGGGCATGCAGCGCGACGCCTGGTACAGCTCGGCGCGGCGCTGGGCCGGGCTCGAGCCCGCCGACGCCGTGGGCCGGCGCGCGGCCGAGCGCGCGCTGCGCCGGCTGGGCGCGCGCCGCGTCCCGACCTGTGAGGTGCCGGTGATCTTCGACCCGGTGACTGCGCCGGGGCTCTTGCGCATGCTGGCCGGCTGCGCCAGCGGCTATGCGATCTACCGCGGAACGAGCTTCCTCGCCGGCAAGCTCGGGCTCAAGATCGCGAGCTCGGCGGTCACGATCGTCGACGATCCGCACCTGCGCGGAGGCCTGGGCAGCAAGCCGTTCGACGGCGAGGGCCTGCCCACGCGCCGCAACGTGCTGGTCGAGCGCGGCCGGCTCGCCAGCTACGTGCTCGACACCTACTCCGCGCGCAAGCTCGGGCTCCAGTCGACGGGCAACGGCGTGCGCGGCGGGGGCGCGTCGACCACGAACCTGTGGCTCGAGCCCGGTAAGAAGTCACCGGCGGAGATCCTGACCTCGACTCCGCGCGGCCTGTACGTGACCGAGCTGATCGGGCAGGGCTTCAACCCGGTGACGGGCGACTACTCGCGCGGCGCTGCCGGCATGTGGATCGAGAACGGCGAGCTCGCCTACCCCGTGGAAGAGATCACGATCGCAGGCAACCTCGCGCAGATGCTGTGCGACATCGACGCGATCGGAAACGACCTGCTCTGGCTCGGCGCCACCGCAGCGCCGACCGTGCGCATTTCGCGCATGACCGTGGCCGGAGAATGAGAGGAGCGCCCCCGTGACGACGCTGTACGACTTCGAATCGAAGACCCTGGCCGGCAAGGACCAGAAGCTCGCGGCCTACAAGGGCAAGGCGCTCCTGGTGGTGAACGTGGCCTCGAAGTGCGGACTCACTCCGCAGTACGCCGGCCTGCAGAAGCTGCACGACGAGTATTCCGCGCGCGGCTTCGAGGTGCTCGGCTTCCCGTGCAACCAGTTCGCGGGTCAGGAGCCCGGCAGTGCCCAGGAGATCGCCGAGTTCTGCGAGCGCAACTACGGCGTCAGCTTCCCGCTGTTCGCGAAGATCGACGTGAACGGCCCCGGCCGCGCGCCGCTCTACGCCTGGCTCACCGCCCAGCCGACGCAGCCCGACGGCCCCGGTGACATCTTGTGGAACTTCGGAAAGTTCCTGATCGACAAGAACGGCAACGTGGTCGCGCGCTTCAACCCGCGCATCGCGCCCGACGCGCCGGAGCTGGTCTCGGCGATCGAGAAGGCGATCGGCTAGTCGAGGAACGCGAACGCCCGGCGCACGGCCTCCTGGCCGCCGCGCTCGAGCACGTCGCCGTGAGTCAGGGTGACTCGGTCGAAGTCCCAGCGCAGGATGCGCTGCGCGGACTCGCGTGCCGCGGCGCGGTCGCGCAGGAACAAGTATCTCACCAGCCGGTGCGGGCCGAAGCGCCCTTGCGCGCCGACCATCCGGAAGAACAGGTCGGTGAGTCCTGAGAACCGGCCCTTGGGCACGTTGAAGACGAGGTCGGTGAACAAGACCGTGCGCGTGGCCGGGTGATAGAAGACCACCTCGTTCAGGATCGGCACCCCGCGGAACACCAGCTGTTGGAGCTCGCTCGACCAGAGCGCGGGCGCCTCGTCGGAGAGGACTTCGGCGAACTTCAGGTCGGGGCGCTTCTCGGGGAGCCCTGGCGCCGCGAACAAGAGAGCGTCCGGGTAGCCGGTCGGGTAGTCGGCCGCGAACAGGTGGTGGGCCCGGTTCGGGGCAACCACGGCGCGCACCGGCCCCAGCGCGTCCAGCTCGGCGCGGAGCTCGTGATCGAGCGCCACGACCGAGTGCAGCACCAGACCCCCGTCGCGCAGCCGGATCACGGTCATCCGGGTCGGGAGCTCGAGCGCTCCGTTGCGGAACCTCCGATCGGCTACCCACAGGTTCGGCGCCAAGGGCCGAAGTGCGCTTCCCATCAAGGGATCATGGCACGGAAAGAAAATCCTTGGCCATGTGATACAGGGTGATACAATGGCACACATGGAAACCGAAGACGATCGAGAGCGGCGACGCCGCGCGAGGAAGGAGAGGGTCTTGCACACGAGGGTCTCGGAAGAGCTCGACGCAGCGCTCCAGGACGCAGCCCGCCGGCTGCGGGTTCCCGTCTCGAACCTGGTGCGCAACGTGCTCGAGGACGTGTTCGACGCGGTTGAGGCCGTGACCGAGAACGTCGGCGACCTGGTGGGCGACGTGGTCGAAGAGGCGCAGGACTTCGGCCGCCGCTTCGAGCGGCGCTGGCGCGAGCGCACCGAGCGCGCGCGCGAGCGCGTGGTCGAGATGGAGCGCGAGCCCCGCAGCGAGCGCCGGCCCGAGCCGCCGCCCGCGCCCGAGAGTCACTCCCGGACCCACGAGTTCGCGGAAGTCAGCGCCTGGCAGCCTGTGGTGCTGAACGGCCCGCGCAGCTGCGCCGGCTGCGGGCGGAGCATGCGCCGGGGCGACCCCGCCTATCTCGGCATGGGAACGAGCGGCGCGCCGCCGATCCTGTGCGAGCCCTGTCTCGACCGCGAGGGCTAAGTCCGGAACGATCCTAGGAGCACGGCCCGCCGGCCACGAGCTGCAGCGCCTGCGGCGGCACCTTCGTGACCGGCACGGTCGAGCCCTTGGCGGTGTAGCCGCCGACCACGGTCATGAACGAGCCGAAGAACATCGACTCGTCCATCAGCTCACCGCCCAGCGTCTGGAAGGTGGCGCTCCTGAACGCGCCCGTCTTGTCGACGCTGATCGAGAGCCGCTGCACGCCGTAACCCTGGATCACGTCGCCGGCGGCATTCTTGAAGGTGAGATAGTTGTCGACGCTCACCGCGTTCCCGTCGGCGAGCTTCCGCGCCGAGAAGCTCTGCTCCATGGGCGACGCCTCCCAGTTCGCGGCATCGACCTGGCACAGGATCGGCGCGCCGTAGCGGCCGTTCGGGTTGTCGCCGGTCGCTGGCATGAACACGAGCTGCATGTAACAGGTGGCGCTGTACGAGCGCTTCGCGCCCAGCCCCGCCTGGCCGGTGTACTCGTAGCCCGACGCGTGGGCAGTCACTTTCAGCCAGGCGCAGTTGGCCACGTTGTCGGTCACCGGCAAGCCCTGCGCACGTGCCGACGCGCACAGGCCGGCGCTCGCCAGACAGAGCGTCACGACTCGCACCGCCAGGAACAGCGTCCGCATTCCTGACTCATCGGTGCGGACGATCACAAATCAAGGACGATCGACACCAAATCCGGGCTGCGCTGCAGGCCGTTCGGCCTTGCCGGTACAATGGCCCCATCGGAGGAAGCGATGAAGTTCGGGATCTTCTACGAGCACCAGCTCCCGCGACCCTGGGGACCGGACAGCGAGCACCAGCTGATTCAGAACTCGTTGGCGCAGATCGAGCTCGCCGACCGGCTCGGCTACGACTACGCCTGGGAGGTGGAGCACCACTTCCTCGAGGAGTACTCGCACTCCTCGGCGCCCGAGGTCTTCCTGGCGGCGGCGAGCCAGCGCACCAAGCGCATCCGCTTGGGCCACGGCATCGTGCAGCTCACCACCAACCACCCGGCGCGCGTCGCCGAGCGCGTCTCTACGCTCGACCTGGTCTCGAACGGGCGCGTCGAGATGGGCATCGGCGAGGGCTCGAGCGTCACCGAGCTGCATCCCTTCGACCGGCGCTTCCGCGACAAGCGCGACGTCTGGGAAGACGCGGTGCGCTGCGTGCTCCCGATGTTCAGTCACGAGGGCTGGGAGTATCAGGGCAAGTACTTCAACTTCCCGCTGCGCAACGTGCTGCCCAAGCCGCTGCAGAAGCCGCACCCGCCGCTATGGGTGGCGTGCTCGCAGCTCGACACGATCGAGATGGCGGGCCGGCGCGGCATGGGCGCGCTCGGCTTCCAGTTCGTGTCGGCCGAGGCCGCGCAGGCCTGGGTGCACTGCTACTACAACGCGTTCGTGAAGCGGCGCGAGCTGCTCTGTGACTACCAGGTGAATCCGCAGATCGCGATCGTGTGCGGCTTCATGTGCGCGCCCAGCGACGAAGAGGCGATCCAGCAGGCCGAGGGCTGGACCTTCTTCCAGTTCGCGCTGCTCTTCTACAACCGCCACGGCCCGGTCGTGCCCGGCAGCGTCAATCTGTGGCAGGAGTATCTCGACTGGAAGAAGACGCCCGAGGGCATGCACGCGCAGCGCGGGTCGGGCCTGATCGGCTCGCCCGAGACGCTGCGGCAGCGGCTGCGCAAGTTCCGTGACTCGAACGTCGACCAGGTGATCCTCTTGAACCAGGCCGGCAAGAACACGCACGCCGACATCTGCAGCTCGCTCGAGCTGTTCGCGCGCGAGGTCATGCCGGAGTTCCAC
>Ga0335080_10000776_pt1 | contig 30050 bp, 30 predicted proteins | sample Lox_Sample_34_FD_206720 | JGI IMG/M metagenome (GOLD analysis project Ga0335080, IMG submission 206720) | Soil microbial communities from Loxahatchee National Wildlife Refuge, Florida, United States - Lox_Sample_3.4 | ecosystem: Environmental > Terrestrial > Soil > Wetlands | place: USA... | reverse complement strand
GACCTCTCCGCCGAGCCGCAGGGCGGGCGCGTGATCGCGGGATCGGTCGACCCCGTGCGCAAGGGCATCGACGTCGCGAAGGTACTTGGGCTGTAGACCCCGTCGCCTCCGCAGCAACGACAACGCCTGGAGCATCCCGCAAGCGGCGCCGCAGGCGCCGCGCGCAGCGAGCCGCAGGCGAGCGAAGTCAACAGTCTTAGTCCAGGGCGGCGAGCGCCTCGAGCGCGGCGGCGCGCACGGTGGCGTCCGGGTGCGCGACGAAGCCCGCGATCTCGCCCTCGCAGGCCGCATCCCCGCAGGCTCCGAGCGCCCGGAGCGCCGGTCCCAGGACGGCGGGCTCGCCGCCGCCGATCACGGCGCGCAGCAGCGGCACCATGCGGCGGTCGGCGAAGCGGGCCAGGGCCTCGACGGCGTGCTGGCGCACGTGCTCGCTCGAATCGTCGAGGCACTCCGCGAGCGGCGAGAGGGTGCTCTCGTCGCGCAGCTCGGCGAGCGTGCGGACCGCCACGACGCGGACCTCCTCGACGGGATCGCGGAGCGCACCGACCAGGGCCGGGAGGGCGGCGCGGTCGTCGAGCGCACCGAGCCCGTAGAGCGCCTCGATGCGCGCGCCGGTCTCCGGGGAGCGAGCCCGCTCGAGCAGGACCTCGAGGTCCTGGCGGCGCTCGAGGCGCTCGAGCGCCCGCGAGGCCGCGGCCCGGACCTCCGCGTCCGGGTCCCGCAGGGCGGCGCGGATCTGCTCCCGGCGCTGCGCGACGCGGGCCGCCGTGTCTCCGTCCATCGATGGCTCCCCCCGACGGTGGGAATCGGCCCCCCGGCCGGTCATCTTGACCGGCTGCCTGCGCCGCGCCGGTTGCTAGCCTTGCCCGCCATGCGCGTCCTCGGGCTCGATCTCGGCAAGAGGCGCATCGGCCTCGCGATCTCGGATCCGGAGGGACGAATCGCCTTCCCCGCGGGCCACCTCGAGCGGGTCGCCATCGGCAAGGACCTCACCGCGCTCGGGACGCTGATCGCCGAGCGGGGCGTCGAGCGCGCGGTGGTCGGGCTCCCGCTCCACCTGGATGGACGGGCGGGGCCCGAGGCGGAGGCGGCGCGCGCCTTCGCGACGTCGCTCGCCGAGCGGGCGGGCATCCCGGTCGAGCTGCTCGACGAGCGATGGACGACGGTCGCGGCGGAGCGGAGCCTGCACGAGATGGGTCCGGGCACGGCGCGCCGACGCGGCAAGGGCGCGGTCGACGCGGTGGCTGCGACCCTCCTGCTCTCGACGTATCTCGACCGGCTGCGCCTCGCGTCGGAGCGCGGGGAGGCACCCTGAGACCGCCTTGGGGCCGCGCGCTCGCCGTGGTGCTCGTCGCGCTCGCGGCGCTCTCGGCGGCGGGCGTCGGGGTGGCGGCCTGGTCGATCGCGCCCGCCGATTCCAACGCCGGGCCGCAGCGCTTCGAGCTGCCCGCCGGATCGACGCTGCACCGCGTCGCGGTCGATCTCGAGCGCGCCGGACTGATCCGCAGCCGGCTCTCGTTCGAGGCGCTCGCGCGCTGGCGCGGCGCACAGGGATCGCTCCGCGCCGGCGAGTACGAGCTCTCTGCCGCCTGGGGGACGACGCGCATCCTCGACCAGATCGCGGAGGGGCGGGTCCTCAACGTCGAGGTGACGCTGCCCGAGGGGCTCACCGCGGCGGAGATCGCGCTGCGGCTCGAGCAGGCCGGCGTCGCGCGGGCCGACGCCTTCCTCGCCGTCGCCCGCGACCCGGCGGTCGCCGCCGAGCTCGGCGTCGAAGGCCCCGGCCTCGAGGGCTATCTCTTTCCGGAGACCTACCGGATCGCCCCCGGCCTCACCGCGAAGCAGGTCGCCAAGGTGCTCGTCGACCAGTTCCACCGGGTGTGGAGCGAGCTCGCCCCCGACGCGGCCGCCCGCGGCCTCTCGATGCGGGACGCCGTGACGCTCGCCTCCATCGTAGAGAAGGAGACCGGCGCGCCGGACGAGCGCCCGCTGGTCGCGTCGGTGTTCGCGAACCGCCTGGCGCGGCACATGCGCCTCGAGTCGGATCCGACCACCATCTACGGCATCCCGAACTTCGACGGCAACCTGACCCGCGCCCACCTCGAAGACGCCGCCAATCCCTGGAACACGTATCGGATCGACGGCCTGCCGCCGACGCCGATCGCGAATCCCGGCGCCGCGTCGCTGCGCGCCGTCGTGCATCCTGCCGAGACCGACTATCTGTTCTTCGTGTCGCGCAACGACGGGACGCACGTCTTCGCCAGGAGCTTCTCCGAGCACGTCGTCAACGTGGCGCGCTTCCAGAAGAAGGGAGCCAACTGAGCCATGGCCGAGCCGCCCGATCCGAAGACGTTCTTCGCCGAGCGCTTCCCCGCGCAGTTGAACCGCGTGCTCGCCGAGCAGGAGCAGGCCGCGTCCAGCGCGCAGCGGGCACTCGAGGAGATGCGCGCCGTCGACGCGTCGATCGGATTCGAGGTGCGCGGCCCCGGCGGCGGGAGCTGGTTCGTCGACGTCGAGCGCGGTCGCAGCCGCGCCGTCGACGCGCCCTCGCACCCGCCGTTCCTGCAGATCGCCATCGACCGCGAGCACTTCGAGCCGCTCTGGCGCGAGGCCGGCGACAACGTGCTCGGCTTCCTCGGCGGCGTCTCGGGGATGGGCGCGCCGATCAAGCTGACGCGCGGGCGCGTCGAGCAGATCGCCGCGCTCGACGGCACGCTCGGCTTCGAGCTGACGGGCGAGGGGGGCTTCCGGCTGCTCGCGCGCCTCGGCGCCGGCGCGCCGAGCGAGCCGCCGCAGACCTCGATCCGCGTCGACGCGGCCGCCTATCGCGAGCTGCGCAGCGGCGCGCTCGCGCCGCAGGACGCGTTCCTGGCGGGCAAGATCGCCGTCGAGGGCGACATGCAGCTCGCGATGCAGCTCGCGCTCGCGGTGCTGTCGCCTGACTGAGACGGTCGGCCGCCGCTACGCGATCGTCTTCAGCAGACCCAGCAGCAGGCTCTTGAGCGGGATCTGGAGCGCGAGGACGACCAGCAGGGGAATCGCGGCGGGAACGACGATGGCCGCCGCCGCGACCCGGCCGACGGGAGCCAGGCGCATTCGCTGCACGGCTTCGTAGAGCGCGAGCGTATCGGCCACGGGTCCAAGCTCGGGGGCGGAGAGCCGCCCGTCGTCGTCGACCGGCTCGCCGAGGATCCAGCGGCGCCGGACGCGGCGTCCGTGCTCGCCCACGAGCGCGCCGTAGTCGAGGAGCGCGCGCCGCTTCACCGGTCCGAGCGTGCGCGCGAACAGGAGCAACGGCGCGAGGAAGAGCACGAGGGAGATCGCGACCAGGGCCGCCATCGAGGCGAAGAGCGACTGCACCGCGACGCCGTGGTAGACCACCTGATGCGCCCACTGCGAGGCCGCCACTGCCGAGATCGCGAGCACCACCAGGCTGAACGCGGAGGGAAGGTGCTCCAGGAAGCCGAGCCCGCCCGCGCGATCGGGATGCGTGGGCACGATCGCGAGGTCGAGCCGCGCGATGCGGGCGAGCAGCAGGGTGACGAGCACGAGCCGCCAGAGCCACGCGAGCAGCAGCGCGACGAACACCGGGCGCGCCACGACGACGAGCCACCATCCGCCGAAGCCGAAGCGCGGCGCCGCCGGGTCGCCCTCCTCCGCCCAGAGCAGCTCGTGCGCGTTGCCCGGCGGCCCGATCGCGAACCAGGCGATCAGCAGCCCACCCATCACGACCCAGGGGAGCGTCGCGTTGCGAAGACGCACGATGCCCTGCACCACCTCGCGCAGGCGCGGGCGGTCGGCCTCGGTCACCAGCCCCGAGCGCACGAAGTAGGGCACGAGCGAGAGCGTCTGCGCCTGGGCCATCGCCTCGCCGATCACGAGCAGCGGGATCGCGACCAGGCAGCGCACGTGGACCCCGAAGTGCTCGAGCAGCGGCTCGGCGACCGGGCCGCCCGGGAGGGCACGATGCGCGAAGGCCGCCCACACCGCGATGGGGACCCACGTGACGGCCGCGAACAGCACAGCGCGCCGGCCGATCCCGGCGCCGGCCGCGGGGATCAGCCCGACGGCGCGCTCGGCGCGGAAGAGGAGGTCGTCGCGCACCAGCGAGACGGCGAGCTCGCTCCGGTCGGTGGCGGGGGCTGACTGAGGACCCACACCCCCGAGCGTATCCGATCGGGGGCGAGTCGCACCGTCTCAGGCGCTGCCGGGGCTAGTCGAAGCTGACCTGCTTCAGCAGCTCGAGATCGTCCAGCGCCTTGCCGGCGCCGTAGACGACCGCAGTGAAGGGGTCGTCGCTGCGGATGATCGGCAGGCCGGTGCGCTCGCGCAGCACGACGTCGAGGTCGCGCAGCAGCGAGCCGCCGCCCACCAGCACGATGCCGCGGTCGACGATGTCGGCGGCCAGCTCGGGGGGCGTCTTCTCGAGCGTCATGTGCACGCTCTCGACGATCGAGGAGATCGGCTCGACCAGCGCCTCGTGGATCTCGTCGCTCGTCGCCAGCACGAGCTTCGGGATGCCGGCCACCAGGTCGCGGCCCTTGATCTCCATGGTCTGCGTCTTGGCGTGCGGCGAGGCGGTGCCGATGGAGATCTTCACCTCCTCGGCGGTGCGCTCGCCGATCAGCACGTTGTACTTGCGGCGCACGTACTGGATGATCGCCTCGTCCATCTTGTCGCCGCCGCAGCGGATCGAGAGCGAGGTGACGATGCCGGAGAGCGAGATCACCGCCACGTCGGTGGTGCCGCCGCCGATGTCGACGACCATGTTGCCGGTCGGCGCGGTGACGTCGAGGCCGGCGCCGATGGCGGCCGCCATGGGCTCTTCCATCAGGTAGACCTCGCGGGCGCCGGCCGAGAGCGCCGACTCGCGCACCGCGCGCTTCTCCACCGAGGTGATGGCCGGCGGCACGCAGATGACGATGCGCGGCCGCACCAGCTTCGAGCGGTTGTGGGCGCGGTGGATGAAGTAGCGGAGCATCGCCTCGGTGACTTCAAAGTCGGCGATCACGCCGTCCTTGATCGGGCGCACCGCGCGGATCGTCCCGGGCGTGCGCCCGAGCATCGCCTTGGCCTCGCTGCCGACGGCGAGCACGCGATCGTTGCGGCCGTGCTGGTCGCTGGCAACCGCCACCACGCTCGGCTCCGAGCACACCAGGCCCTTGTTGCGCGCGTAGACCAGGGTGTTGGCCGTGCCGAGGTCGATGGCCAGGTCGTTGGAGAAGCTTCCCGCCAGGAATTTGAACATCGCGCCGATCTCCGCGGAGTCGACCGGGCGCGGGGCGCGCGTCGGTCCATTCTCTTGATCGGCGAAGCGGCGCGGAAGTTGAGGGTGGGAGCTGCCTTTCCTCGAGGCGATCCGAGGGGCTAGCGGGAAGCGTCGTCGTCCGACGGTGCGGAGGGCGTCGGCGGCGCCGGAGTCTGCGCGGCCAGCGCCTGCAGCGCCTCGAGGCGCTCGCGGACGCCGGCGACGCCGCCGCGGATGGCGTCGAGATGGCTCCGGTAGGCGGCAACTTCGGCCTCGGCAGTGCGCAACGAGGCGCGGAGCACGCCGACCTGCGTCTCGAGCACGTGCACGCGGCGGGTCTCGACGCTCCAGGCCACCACGCCGGCGAAGGCGACGGCCAGCGCCAGGGGGAGGAGCCAGCGGCCGCCGGTGCGCCCCGTCACCGTGGGAGCGGCGGGTGCACCGGAAGCAGCCTCCCCCGGCCGGACCAGACGCGGACCGAGCGGGGCGCTCATGCGCAGGGGATGCCGGCAGTCATCGGCCGGATGCTAGCCGCTCCGGCCCGCGCGAGGCGAGCCGGGGTCCGCCCCGACCTGGCGGCGCCGGGCCTCCCGGCGCCGCACTCGAGCTAGCGCCCGGAGGCCGGCGTCCAGCCCTGGGGCATGATCTTGTAGTAGCCCTTCAGCGCCTCGTACTCGGACTTGTCGAGGGTCGGCCAGCGCACGGCGTGGGGGTCGTTGAGCGCGCTGTCGTCGAGCCGGCGCGGCGGGATCACGACGTGGTCGCCGGTGCCGTCGGCGCCGAGCTGCGGACCCGGCGGGTCGGTCGCCTTCAAGTCGTTGGGCTCGAACCAGTAGTTGTTGATGGGATAGGGAGAGTCCGCCCGCGCCGCGGTGGCACCGACGAGCAACAGGCCGCCGGCCAGAAGGAGCAGACGCGTCTTCGAGGTCATTCCCGATGTTCCTCCAGGGTTGTTTCGAGCGTGGCTTGCTCGAGCGCGGCCGACCGACCCGGACCCGGCAGGCCGCATCGACACGGGTCAATTAGCACGGCCTGGATCGGCGTCGCCACGGACGGGCGCGCGCGACGCCAGATCCGCGGCGCGGTGGGGCGAGGAGGCAGCGGTGCGCGGCATCCTGCGCGCGCCGCGGCGGCTCGGGTCGTGCCGGACCCGGTACGGACGCCCTACGACTGGATCACGAGCTTCGACAGGCTGGTCTTGCGCAGGTTGGTCTTCTGGATGGTGCGCACCAGCTCGGCCACCTTCTCCGTGTCGGTCTCAAAGGGGTTGTTGCAGATCACGCGCACGTTGAGGAGGTTGCCGAGCCGGATGTTCGACCAGTCGAGGTCGTACTGGATCGAGTTCTGGCGCGCCAGCTTGATGAACTCGCCGCGCATCTTCGCGCGCGTGTCCGGCGGCGGCTCCGTCTTCGCCTTCATCACCTCGTCGTCTTCGAGCAGCCGCTCCACGGCACCCTTGCGCTCGAGCAGGTAGTAGAGCCCGCGGTTTACCCGGATGTCGTGGTACTGCAGATCCAGCATGAACACGCGCGGGTCGCCCCAGCTCGTGCCGCGGCTCTCGAGGTAGGACTCGATCAGCTGGCGCTTGATGATCCAGTCGATCTCGCGGCCGAGCCGGTCGGGCTCGGTGTCCAGGCAGTCGAGCACGTGCTGCCACTTCGCGACCGCGTCGCGCAGCTCGTCCGAGACCGGGTACTGCTCGAGATAGCGCTGCGCCATCTCGCAGTACTCGCGCTGGATCTCGATCGGCGAGTACTCGCGCCCGTTGTCGAGCCGCAGCTTGCGCTTGCAGGTCGTGTCGTAGGAGATGTCCTTGATGGCCTTCACGGGATTGCGCAGCGTGAAGTCCTTGTTGATGAAGTTGTCCTCGATCATCTGCAGGACGACCGCGCAGCTCCCGATCTTCACGAAGTTCGTGTACTCGCTCATGTTCGAATCGCCCACGATCACGTGCAGCCGTCGGTACTTCTCGCGGTCGGCGTGGGGCTCGTCGCGCGTGTTGATGATCGAGCGGTCGTTCGTCGTGGTGCCCGAGATCTTCTGGTAGATGTGCTGCGCGCGCTGGCTGATGCAGTAGTGCACGCCGTCCTGCGTCTGGAACACCTTGCCCGCGCCCGTGTAGATCTGGCGGGTCACCAGGAACGGGATCAGCTGCTCGGCCAGGTAGTAGAAGTCGACGTCGCGGTCGACCAGGTAGTTCTCGTGGCAGCCGTAGGAGTTGCCGACGAAGTCGGTGTTGTTCTTGAAGATCGAGAGCTTCCCCGCGATGCGCTCTTCGCGGATCTTCTCCTCCGCGTAGTCCTCGAGCTCCTCGAGGATGCGCTCGCCGGCCTTGTCGTACACGATGAGCTGGCGGGGCGACGCGCACTCGGGGGTCGCGTACTCGGGATGGCAGCCCGTGTCCTGGTAGAAGCGGGCCCCGTTCTCCAGGAAGACGTTCAGGAAGTGCTCGGTGGTGATCAGCTTCTCGAACAGGAAGCGGATCGCCTTCTCGACCGGCAAGGTCTTCCGCCCCTCGGGCGTGAAGATGATCCCGTACTCGGTCTCGACCCCGTAGATCCGCTTCTGCACGGCTGTTCCTCGGCCGGGGGACTCCTAGGCGAGAATAGCTCTTACCTCATCGGCGGACGCACGGCGGAACTTGCGACCGGCGCGGTCGCGATCGAGCGTGCAGACCTCGAGGCGTTCGGCCGCGATGCGCGTCGCTCCGTTGGCTGCGGCGTTCAGCGCGTCGCGACCCAATCGCAGCGCATCCCCGAGGGGCAGGCCGGAGCGGTAGTGGTTCTTCAGGTAGGACTCGATGCTCTCGACGGTGCCGCCGATGCCGCACCAGCTCCGGTGGTCGGAGATGCTGCCGTCGAACTGCACCCGGTACATCACGTTGTCCTCGTGCCCGACGAGCCGCGGGTCACCGACCTCGGCGACGATGACCTCGACCTCGAGCGGCTTCAGCTCGCGCGTGAAGACGTCGCCGATCGCCTGCGAGTAGGCGTTGGCGAGCGCCTTGCCGCGCACGTCCTCCCGGCTGTACGCGTAGCCCTTCACGTCGCAGAAGCGCACGCCGACCTTCCGGAGCTGGTCGAACTCGCTGAACTTGCCGACCCCCGCGAAGGCGATGCGGTCGTAGATCTCGCCGATCTTGGAGAGCTGCGACGGGTTCTCCGCCACCAGGATGATCCCCTTGTCGTACTCGAGCGCGACGATCGACTTTCCGCGCGCGATTCCCTTGCGCGCGTACTCCGCCTTGTCCTGCATCAGCTGTTCGGGAGAGACGTAGAACGGGATCGACATCGGCTACGGCCCCCCGCCGGGCGCGCGCACGCGCGCGACCACCACCTGCTGCGTGTAGATCTGCCCGATGGTCTCCTTGTCGATCTCGCGGACGCCCTCGGCGGTGCAGGACGCCACGATCGGGAAGATTCCGCGCGCCAGATCGACGCCACCCGTGGCGCGGTCCTCGTCGGCGGCGTCGGTGAGCGCCTGCAGCGCCGCGCGCAGGGCCTCCTCGCGCGACAGGTCCGCGCGCCAGACCTTCTTCAGCGACTCGCGGGCGTAGAGGCCGCCGCTGCCCGAGGCATCGAACTCGGTCTCCTCATAGCGGCCGCCCGTCACGTCGTACTTCCAGAGCCGACCGAGACGCCGGCGCAGGTCGTAGCCGGCGAAGAGCGGCACCACGACCAGGCCCTGCATCGCCGCCGGCAGGTTGGCGCGCACCATCTGTGAGAGCTTGTTGGCCTTGCCCTCGAGCTCGAGGGGCTCGCCCTCGATCTTCTCGTAGTGCTCGAGCTCGACGCGGAGCATGCGCGCCATCTCGATGCACGGGCCAGCCGCGCCCGCGATGGCGATCAGCGAGTGGGCGTCGGTGGTGTACACCTTTTGCACATCGCGCGACGCCACGCGGTGCCCTTCGGTGGCGAGGCGATCGCCGGCCACCACCACGCCGTCGCTGAAGCGCAGCGCCAGCACCGTGGTCCCGTGCGGGACGCTCGGCGCGGGCGCCCCACCCAGGTCGGGGAGATTCGGTCGCAGGTGCGGGAAGTCGATGCCCAGCAGCTCGACGAAGCTCGACCCGGAATACTTGCCTCGGAAGAACACCCCCCAGTGCCTCCGCGCTCGGACCGTCTACTGCCCGCCGCGCTGGACGTAGTTCTTGACGAACTCCTCGGCGTTCTCCTCGAGGACCTCGTCGATCTCGTCGATCAGGGCGTCCATCTCCTCCTTCAGCTCCTCACCCTTCTTCGCGAGCTTCTGGCCCGGCTTGCCCGAGCCCTGGCCCTCGTCACCGGAATCGCCGCCTCCCTTCTTCTGCTGCTGCTGCGACTCGGCCGCGGCGACGATCGGAAGGCTCGCGGGGGACGCGCGTCGCGGGGGTCTCGAGTGGTAGTCCATCTGTCGGTCTCCAGTCGGCGGCGCGGCGGCGAGCCGGGCGCCGCCGCGCTCAGCTTCTCAGGTTGCGCACCAGCTCGGCGGCGCTGGCCGACGAGTTGAAGAGATCGTCCACGTGCTTCTTCGATCCCTTGAGCGGCTCCGCCATGAGGACCCGCTTGATCGGCTCGTCGCCGATGCCGAACGAGATCGAGTCCCAGTTCACCCCGAACACCTCGGCGCCATAGCGCCGCAGGCAGCCGCCGCGGAAGTACGCGCGGGTGTCCGCGGGCGGGTGGTGGACGGCGTGCTCGATCTCCTCGTCGGTGACGATCCGCTCGACCTTGCCCTGGCGCTCGAGAAGATAGTACAGGCCCTTGTCCGGGCGCAGGTCGTGGTACTGGAGGTCGAGCATCTGGACCTGCGGCGAACCCCAGTCGACCGACTTGCGCGCCATGAAGCCCTCGATCAGCACCCGCTTCGCCACCCAGTCGAGCTCGCGGGACAGCTCCATCGGGTCGCGCGCGAGCGCGACGAGCACGCGTTCCCAGCGCTCGATCACGTCCCTGACGTGCGGGTCGCCCTCCCGATTCTGGAGGTAGCGCTGCGCCATCTCCAGGTACTGGCCTTGGAGCTGGATGGCATTCATTCGCCGGCCGTTCTGCAGCTCGACCTCGCGCCGGCAGCTCGGGTCGTGGGAGATCTCCTTGATCGCGCGCACGGGATCCCGCAGCGAGAGGTCCCGATCGACGGCGCCGTCCTCGATCATGGCGAGCACCAGCGCCGTCGCCCCGTTGCGCAGGTAGATGGTGTACTCGCTCATGTTGGCGTCGCCCACGATCACGTGCAGTCGGCGGTACTTCTCGCGGTCGGCGTGCGGCTCGTCGCGCGTGTTGATGATCGGGCGCTTCACCATGGTGTCGAGCGCCACCTCGGTCTCGAAGAAGTCGGCGCGCTGCGAGAGCTGGTACTCGCAGGGGTGGGCGCGGTTCTCGCTCCCGACCTTCCCGGCGCCGCTGTAGATCTGGCGCGTCACGAAGAACGGCATCAGGTGCTCGACGATCTGCTTGAAGGACGTGCGCCGGTCCATCAAGTAGTTCTCGTGGCTCCCGTAGCTGTTGCCCTTGCGATCGCTGTTGTTCTTGTAGATCAGCATCTGGGTGCCCGGCGGCAGCACCCGGTTCGCCTCGCGGCGACTGGCCTCGACGACGCGCTCGCCCGCCTTCTCGTGGATCACCAGGTCGCGCGCGTTCGTCACCTCGGGGCACGAGTACTCGGGATGCGCGTGGTCGACGTAGTAACGCGCGCCGTTCGCCAGCGTCTTGTTGCGGGCGATGTTCTCTTGCTGGTTCGGGGTGTACTTCTCCCCTTCGACCTGGAAGCCGCGCGCATCGGCGAGCGGGTTCTCCTGGTCGTAGTCCCAGAGGATCTTGGCGGTCGAGTCTTCCCGGTAGGAGTTGACGAGCAGCACGCAGCTCGAGATGGGGTCGAAATCGCGATCGTTCTTGACGGTGATCCCGTACTCGATCTCCGTCCCCATCACCTTGGGAATCGCCATCATCGCCTCGCCGGCACCACGCCCCCGGCCGCTACAGGTACTGGCCCGATCGGATGTCCTCGATCGAGCGGCCTTCGTTGCGGTTGACCCCGGTGATGAGGGTGCGGACGTTGATGATCCGCTCGCCCTTGCGCCCCGAGATGCGCGCCCAGTCGTCCGGATTGGTGGTGTTCGGGAGGTCCTCGTTCTCCTTGAACTCCTCGCGCACCGCGTCGATCAGGTCGGAGAGCTGGATGCCGCGCTCCTGGTCCTCGATCAGCCGCTTCACCGCCTTCTTCTTGGCGCGGTCCACGATGTTCTGGATCATGGCGCCGCTCGCGAAGTCCTTGAAGTAGAAGATCTCGCGCTCGCCCTTGGCGTAGGTGACCTCGAGGAACTTGTTCTCCTCGGCGGTGGCGTACATGTTGTCGATCGTGTCGCGGATCAGCCCGTCGACGATCTTCTGCGGATCGCTGCCGTAGCGCTCCTCGGCGGCGCGGTGGAACGGCAGGTCGGCGCGCAGGTACTTGGTGAAGATGTCGTGCGCCGCCTTGCCGTCCGGCCGGCTCACCTTGACCTTGAGGTCGAGGCGGCCCGGGCGGAGCACCGCGGGATCGATCAGGTCCTGGCGGTTGCTGGCGCCGATCACGATCACGTTCTTCAGCGCCTCGACGCCGTCGATCTCCGACAGGAACTGCGCGACGACCGTGGCCTCCATGTCCGAGGAGATGCCCGAGCCGCGCATGCGGAACAGCGAGTCCATCTCGTCGAAGAAGATCACGACGGGGACGTTCTCGCTGGCCTTCTCGCGCGCCTTGCGGAACACCTCGCGGATCTTGTGCTCGGTCTCGCCGACGTACTTGTTCAGGAGCTCGGGGCCCTTCACGTTCAGGAAGTACGCCGCGGTCGCGCGCCCGGTGCGCTTCTCGATGCTGGTCGCAAGGCTGTTGGCGACCGCCTTCGCGATCAGCGTCTTGCCGCAGCCCGGCGGTCCGTAGAGCAGGATGCCCTTCGGCGGCGAGAGCTGGTGCTCGGCGAAGATCTCCGGGTGCAGGTACGGCAGCTCGATCGCGTCGCGCAGGATCTCGATCTGCTCGTCGAGCCCGCCGATCTTCTCGTACGTGATGTCGGGGATCTCCTCGAGCATCACCTCTTCGACGGCCGACTTGGGCATCTTCTCGAACGCGTACTGGGTGCGCGCGTCGATCATCACGTGATCGCCCGCCTTGAGCGGCTCCTGCCGCAGCGCGGACGAGAGCGTGATCACCCGCTCGTCGTCGGTGTGGCCGAGGACGATGGCGCGGCCGTCGCCGAGCAGCTCGATCACCGAGGCGATCTCGCCGCGGCTCACGTAGCCGGCCGGCTCGATCACGTTCAGGGCCTCGTTCAGCAGCACGAGCTGCCCCTCTTCGAACTGGTGCGGGTCGACCTTGGGATGGACGTTCACCCGCATCGGGCGGCCGTCGATCACGATCTCGGCGGTGCCGTCCTTGTTGGCGCGCGTGAAGACCCCGTAGCCGTTGGGCGGCGCGCAGAGCTTGTCGACCTCCTCCTTCAGGAGCTCGATCTGCTGCTTCGCCTCCTGCAGCGTGTGGACCAGCTTCTCGTTCTGGCGCTCCGCATCGGTGAGCTGCTGGCGCATCACCTGGTAGCGGCGGCGCGCGGCCTCGTACTCGGCGAGTGCTCGCTCGAGCCGGCGCCGGAACTCGGCCGAGTCGGCGCCGAAGAAGCGCAGCGCATCCTGCAGCTCGTCGACGGCGTCGCCCGGCGGTCCGCCGTCGCGCTCGGGCTCGTCGCCCGGCCGCGGCCCCGACGCGGAGATGCGTCGCATGACGTCGCGGACGAATCCCTTCCTGCCCGAGCTGCCAGAGTCGTCGAATTCGCTCATCGCGCCCTCTCCTCGCTCAGCGGCTCCACCCGTCGCCGAGGAAGCACCCGCCCCGTGTGTGCTGCAAGGCTCGTGCCGCCACCGATCTGCGTCCGCTCGAGAAGAACCCCACGTCGCCCGGACCGCTGCGCGTCGCAGTTGCATGCGCGAGCAGGCATCGAGGCAGCGACCGCCGTGAACCCGTCATCGGTCTGCTGCCTCTCCGTTGCGAGCGCAGCGGCCTCTGGCTGCGACACGCGGAGATCTGGCGCAAAGACCGGATTCGGTCCGGACTCGAAGCCCGACTCGAACCCCGGAACTCCGAATCTCCCGCCACCCGCGATGCCGGCCCAGCGCGTCCGATGCATCTCGCCGAGGACTCGAAAGCTGTTGAAATTTCAACCGTTTCGGGCATCGTGAGCATATCAGAGCACCTCGGGGTGTCAAGCAGCCGCGCTGCGTTCGGGCCCGTCTCGTCACCCCGGAGACGGGCTCGATCCGCCGGGGAAGCGAGCGGCGGTGTCGGGTTTCGTTCGCGACGCACTCCAGTTTGTCGCTCCTACCGCGAAGTTGTTCGCTCCCGGGGGGGGCGGGGACGGCCGTGCGCTCCGAGGGCTCCGCAGAACGGGACGACTCGATGCACGCCACCTGCCAATCGAAGATGCGAAGCTGCGCACCGGAGAGCCGCAATTTTGACGCGAGCGTCGGGGCGCCATCGCTCGACACGCGCGCTTGTGCGCAGCGCGCTGCAGCGCGAGCGACGGCATGGGAAGCGGCTTGCCGCGTTTGGAGAAACGGCAGGGCGCGCAGCGCCTGGCCCTCTGAATCATCAGGCTTGGCGCGCAGCGCCTGGCCCTCTGAATCATCAGGCTTGGCGCGCAGCGCCTGGCCCTCTGATCGATGAGACCGGGGCGTCACGGTGGCGATTGGGGCAGGGTCAGCACCTTGGTGCCCGCGGGCGGTGCGAAACGGAAGAGCCCGGGATCCGGCTTGGTGTTCGCGCGCAGGTCGCTGAGCGCGATCCGGGTGCGGTTGCCGAGCAGGTCCACCACCACGGTCTCCCGAACCGCCCCGGTCTTCGGGTCGGCGCGCAGCTCGAGGCGCTCGTACTGCGAGTCGCGGCGCGGCGTCAGGACGAGCTGCACCTCCTTCGCGCCGCAGCCACTGGCAGCGACCTCGAACTCGTCGAGCAGGCGGCCCTCGCCGAGCAGGAATTGGATCGCCGCACCCGAGAGGTAGCCGGGTCCGAGCGGGAGCTCCTGGACCTCGTGCGCCTGGGGGTCGTAGATCCAGAGCATCTTGCCGTCGCTCACCACCAGGCTCGGTGCGGGCGACTGGTAGGACCAGCGCATCCGGCCGGGCTTGGCGAACAGCACCTCGCCGCGCGACTCGAGCGCGCCGCCCCCGGCGCCGCCGAGCGAGACCCGCTCGGTGGTCTGGACGAAGCGGGCGCGCAGGTCCCGGATCGCGTCGTAGTGCTGCTGCACCCGCTGGGCGACGGCGTCGGCGCAGGCCGAATCGGTCGACTCGGCGGGCGCCGAACGGGCAGCCGTCGCGAGCAGCAGCGCTGCGAACACGATGCAGGCCGATTCGCGCATGGGCCTTCGACGCCGCCCGCGGCGGCTCATTCGGCCTCGATCGGCCGGACGAAGACCTCGCGCGGCTTGGGGCCGTCCTGGGGTCCGACGATGCCTTCGTTCTCCATCTGCTCGATCATCCGCGCGGCGCGGTTGTAGCCGACCTTGAGCCGGCGCTGGATGTACGAGATCGAGGCGTTGCGCGTCTCGGCGACGATCTCGATGGCGCGGTCGTAGAGGTCGTCGACGTCCTCTCCGCGCTCCTCCTTCTGCTCGCTCTCCTGCCGCGCGCGCAGCAGCGTCTCGTCGAACTGCGGGGCGCCCTGCTGGCGCAGGAACGCGACGAGCTCCCCGACCTCCTTCTCCGAGACGTAGGCGCCGTGGATGCGCTGCAGCTTCGAGGTGCCCGGCGGCAGGTAGAGCATGTCGCCCTGGCCGAGCAGGTGCTCGGCGCCGTTCTGGTCCATGATGGTGCGCGAGTCGGTGCGCGAGGACACCTGGAAGGAGATGCGCGAGGGGAAGTTGGCCTTGATCACGCCGGTGAGCACGTCGACGCTGGGACGCTGGGTGGCAAGCACGAGGTGGATGCCGGCCGCACGCGCCATCTGCGCCAGCCGCTGGAGCGCCTCCTCGACGTCGCGCGCCGACACCACCATCAGGTCGGCCAGCTCGTCGATGACCACCACGATGTAGGGGATGCGCTGGAGGGGGACCTCGACGGCCTCCTCCTCGCCGGGCCGCGGCCGCAGCCGCAGCGCGGTGTGGCCGTCCGCCAGCCGCTCGTCGACGCGCTCGTTGAACTGCTCGATGTTGCGGACGCCGAGCGCCGCCATCATCCGATAGCGCTCCTCCATCTTGGCGACGATGCCCGCGAGGGCCGCCGCGGCGCGCTTCGGATTGGTGACGACGTCCGCGATCAGGTGCGGGATGCCCTCGTAGATCGAGAGCTCGAGGATCTTCGGGTCGATGAGCAGGAGCTTCAGGTCCGCCGGCGAGGCGCGGAACAGGATCGAGCAGAGCAGCGAGTTCAGGAACACGCTCTTGCCGGTGCCGGTGGCCCCGGCGACCAGCAGGTGCGGCATCTTGGCGAGGTCGGCCTCCACCGGATTTCCGAAGATGTCCTTGCCGAGCGCGAGCGTCAGCTTGGACCGGCTCTTGCGGAAGTTCTCCGACTCGAGCAGGTCGCGGATGTAGACGATGTCGCGCTCGGGATTCGGGATCTCGATCCCCACGACCGACTTGCCCGGCAGCGGCGCGATGATGCGCACCGAGAGCGCGCGCAGCGCGAGCGCCAGGTCGTCGGCGAGGTTCGTGATGCGGTTCACCTTGACGCCGGAGCCGGGCTCGAACTCGTACATCGTGATGACGGGGCCCGGGTGCACCGTGACGACGCGCCCGAGCACGCCGAAGTCGGCGAGCTTCTTCTCGAGGATCCGCGAGTTCATGATCAGGCTGTCGCGGTCGTAGCTGCGCCCGACCTCCGGAGGCCGCTGGAAGATCGAGAGGTCCGGGAACTCGTAGGGCCCCTGCGGCGTGCGCTCGGCGAAGACGAACGCCTCCTGCTCGGGGGCCTTGCTCTTGCGCTCCCCGCGGTGGTCGACGATGTGCGGCTCCTCGCGATCGCCACGGCGCGCCGCTCGCTGCGGGAGGCTGGCCGCGGGCAGCACCGGCGCGGGGATCTCGGCCGGGATCGCCTCCTCGGCGGCCATCGCGGGCTCCGTCGCCTCCCGCGCCGTCTGCGCCGAGGCGGCCGCCGCCTCGGCGCGGCGCGCGCGCTGCGCGCGCCGCACGGCGAGCGACTGCCAGCTCCGCCGCAGCGCCGCGCGCAGCCGCACGGCGCCGGAGGCAGCCGCTGCCCCGGTGCGTGCGAGCGCGGCGCCGATCGCGCCGAGCGCGACGCGGGCGGCACCCGCGATCGCGACCGACGCCGCCACGAGCCCTCTCGCGATGCGACGGGCGACGGCGTTCGCCACCCGCAGCGCGCTGCCCGTCGGGATGCCGAGCACGGCGAGCGCACCCGCCGTCGCGCAGAGCAGGTTGAGCAGCAGAGCGCCCCAGAGGCTCAGCAGCATGCGCTCGACCGAGCAGAGCCAGACGCCGAGCACGCTGCCCTCGTCCGCGAAGCCCCGGCCCGCGACCGCGTGCAGGAGGGACGGGAAGGTCGCGAGCGAGACCAGGAGCAGCGCGGCGCCGGTCCAGAAGCGCGCCCGGGGCGCCCCGCGGCCCAGCAGCAGGCGGCCGCCGACCACCACGGCGACCGCGACGAGCACGGCACCGCCCCAGCCGGTCGAGCGGCGCAGCAGGCCGGCCAGCGTCGCACCGACGGCGCCGGCCCCGTTGGCGACGGCGGTGAGCCGGAACAGCGGATCGGACGGCGTATACGTCGCCAGCGCCAAGGCGGCGAGCGCCGCCAGCGCGATCAGCACCAGACCGAACGACTCGGCGGCGAAGCGGCCGAGCGGCGAGTCGCCGCCCGTGCGGCTCGAGCCCGAGCGGCGGCGACGCGTGCCTGCTCTAGCCACGGAGCCGCACCCGGCCGACGCCGCCCCGAGCGCACCGGCTCGCGCGCCTCGCGACGAAATTCGCAGCGATGAGCAAGTCCCTCACCCCCCGGGAGGGAATCCCGCACGAGGGTACCGGCGGCGTGCGCAGGGCGTCAAGCCGAGGAGGTGCTGGCGGACTCCTCGGGCACGGGCTCGATCACCGGCGGACCCTGATAGCCGACGTCGTAGCCCTGGATGATCGCGCTCCGCACGCGGTCCTTCAGACCCTGGCGCTCGGCGATGCCGAGGCCGCGCGTCGGGATCGGCTTGCCGTAGGTGATCTTCACGGCGCCCGGATGCACGGTGAGGCTTCCCTTCGGCGTGATCCGCTGGCTCCCGGAGACCGTGATCGGGACGATCGGCACCTGCGCCGCGACCGCGAGGTGGAACGGGCCGCTCTTGAACGGCCGCAGGCTCCCCGTCGGGCTGCGCGTGCCCTCGGGAAAGACGATCACGCTCACGCCCGAGCGGATGCGCTCGGCGGCGCGCTCGAGGCTCCTTACCGCCTTCTCCCGATGGCCGCGATCGATGATGATGTGGCCCGACGTGTAGAGCGACCAGCCGAAGAACGGGACCCGCACCAGCTCCTTCTTCGCCACGAAGCGCCACACCTGGGAGCGCGGCAGGGTGGAGACGATCGCCGCGATGTCGACCAGGCTCTGGTGGTTCGACATCAGGATCACGGGCGCCCGGGTCGGGACGTTCTCGAGGCCGTCGACGTCGACGCGGATCCGGAAGGTCGCGAGGATCCAGCGCACCCAGGTGCGTCCCAGCGGGAGCATCAGGCGGCCGCCGTCGAAGAAGCTGGAGACGATCACCGGTACGCCGATGACGACGGTGTAGAGGCCGACCAGAGCGAGGCGCAGGGCGTTGGCCATCACCTCTCAGCCGCGCAGGAGAGATGGCGAGATGCTAGGGATTGGCGAGAAGGCGTGTCAACGCGCTTGACGCCGCGCGACATCGCGGGAATGATGGCGCTCTCACCCCCTCACCCCTTCCTCCCGACGGAGAACTCCCCTCATGGCAGGCGTCAACAAGGTCATCCTGGTCGGAAACCTGGGTCGCGATCCGGAGCTTCGATACACGAAGAGTGGGCAGGCGGTGGCGAACTTCACGCTCGCGACGACGGAGAACTGGACGCGCGACGGGAATCGCGAGGAGCGCACCGAGTGGCATCGCGTGGTCGCTTGGGGCAAGACGGCGGAGCTGTGCACGCAGTATCTGACCAAGGGACGCACGGTCTACATCGAAGGTCAGATCCGCACGCGCGAGTGGGAAGACAAGGAAGGCCACAAGCGCCAGACCACCGAGGTGCACGCCCAGACGGTGCAGTTCCTCGGCTCGGGGCAGCGCGGCGGCGCGCCGCAGCGCGGCCAGGAGGAGCACGGTGCGGCTCGGGACGAGCCGGCACAGACTCCGCCCGCCGACGACGAGATTCCGTTCTAGAACGGAGGTCGTCGGGCGCGGTCACCGACCCGCGCGCAGGCGCCGCACCAGCGCGTCGATCCGGCCGCGCGCGTCGGGGCTCAGGTGCTCGAACTCGACGCCCATGCCGGCGGGGCCCTCGTCGGACGCGGCCTGCACCCAGGCCACGCGGCCGCGGGCGTGGATCGGCTCTTCGCTGCCCGGGAGCTGGAAGGTGAGCGCCACCCGCGTGTCGGTCGGCGAGGGCGTCTCGGTCTCGATGAAGAGGCCGCCCTCGTTGACGTTGCGGGTGAACTCCGAGAAGAGGGCGTCGACCGTCGAGTAGCAGACGCGGACCAGCAGCGGAGAGCGCGGCGAGCGCCGCCGTTCGATCTGCGTCTCGATCTCGACCGTCTTGGAATCGCCACCGCCGTCGACGCGCTCGACCGCCTCGGCCATGACTCGCTCCTTTTCGGGCCTCCTCCGAAGGCCAACGAATCTGCCACCTTGGAATCGCTTCTACTCATCGTCCGGCCGCCGGGGGGGCCTTGAGTCGGGCTCCGGGGAGCCGAATCCACCGCGCTCGCCGCGCTGCGGGATCACCCCTGCATCGCGCAGGCTCGCCCAGCCCCGCTCGGCCACGACGACGTGATCGAGCACGGGGATCCCGAGCAGCTCGCCGACCTCGACCAGGCGCTCGGTGATCTCGCGATCCTCGCGGCTCGGGGTCGGATCGCCGCTCGGGTGGTTGTGCACCAGCACCACGGCCGCGGCGGCCTCGCGGAGGGCCGGGCGGAACACCTCGCGCGGGTGGACGAGGCTCGCGGTCAGCGTTCCCTGCGAGACCACGACCTCCCCCAGCATGCGGTGGCGGCCGTCGAGGAGGAGGAGCAGGAAGCGCTCGGTGCGGACGTCGCGGAGCCGGGGGTGGAAGTGGCGGAAGACGTCGGCCGGCCCGCGCACGGGGTCGCCCGATCGCAGCCGGCGCGCCGCGAGTCGGCGGCCGAGCTCGAGTGCCGCGGCGAGGGTCGCGCTCTTGGCCGGCCCGACGCCGGGCGCCCGAGCGAGCTCGCTGGTCGACGCCGCCGCGAGGCCCGCGAGCCCGCCGTAGCGAGCCAGGAGCCACCCGGCCAGCGCGAGCGCGTCGCGGCCGGCGCCGCCGGTGCGCAGCAGCAGAGCGAGCAGCTCCGCGTCGGCGAGCACCTCCGGGCCGAGCGTGGCGAGCCGCTCGCGCGGGCCGTCGCCCGGCGCGATCGCGAGCTGTTGATCACCCTTCGACTCGGCGGACGCCCAAGCGCCGCTCGGAACGTTCGGATCCACGAGAGCCCCTGCGGGACCGCGGGGCGAGACGTCGAAGGCGGGCTACCCCCGGTCCTGGGCGCCGGCAGTGACTGCCGTTCCCCGGCACCGATGCTCGGCGGCCTCGGCCGCTGCGAGCGCCTCGCCGAAGGTGCCCGTGTCCATCTCCGGAGCGACCAGGCTGCGCAGCCCCTCCTCGCGGAACGCTTCGGGCTCGACCAGCCGCGTCCACTCGCGCAGCAGCGCGAGATACCCCTTGGCGGAGGCCGCCTCGCTCGCGGCCGCGGAGAGCTCGAGCGGGACGGACGGGTGATAGCGCGCTCCTCCCTCGATCTGGATCGCGCCGCCGGGGGAGACCTCGCCCAGCCGCTTGAGCGCGGCTCGCAGATACGGATCCGTGAAGTCGCCGCGCGGCGAGAGGGCGCGCGCCAGCGCCTCGCGATCGAGATGCTGGCGCAGGGCGTCGTCGAAGGCGGCGGCACAGCCGGTGACGTCGGCGCTGCCGATCCGGTTGAGGGCCTCACGCGCCTGCTCGACCCCGGCACCCGCCGCGTCGCGCGGCGACATGTCGATCGTGTAGCGATGCAGGCCGCGGATCGAGTCCTCGCCCTCGAACGAGCGCAGCGAGAGCTTGTCCTTCGTGAAGCCCGGCGCGAGCTTCACCTGCACCAGCAGGTCCTCGCCGAGCTGGGTCGAGGTCACCTGCTCGACGAAGGGGCTCTTCACGCCGTCGAGCACGGCGTGCGCCGCCGGCAGCTCCGCCGTTTGGCCGAGGATCACGGTGAAGCCGCCCTCGGAGTTCTGCACGCGGACGGTGGCCGGCTGCTTCAGCAGCAGCGACAGGCCGGCGCGGCCGGCGAAGTAGGTGTGCGCGACGCCGGCGAGCGCGTTGGGCAGCGGCGAGAGGTCGATCGACACCTTGTCCTGGCTGCTGCGCACGGGCACGTGGACGGTCTCGAGCTTGTAGCCCGGCAGGAAGGCCCGGATCGTGACCGAGTCGCGGGCGCCCGCCTCGCTGCGGGTCGGGAGGTCGACGGTCACCGGCGCCGTGGCCTGCTCGTAGCGCTTCTGGAAGCTCGCGCGCACGTAGAAGAGGTCCAGCGTCGCGCCGGGCGGCTGCGTCTCGACCTGGAGCGTGCGGTTCTCGAAGTAGCTCGGGCCGTGGAGGAAGCCGAAGATCGCGGTTGGGCTCCAGCCGGCCGCATCGGCGGGCTTGAGATCGATGTGCTCCGCCCGGCCCGGGCCGGCAGTCCCCAGGAGCAGAACGGCGAAGGCGAACCCGATCGACGAAATCCCGCGCAGCGCGCTGGTGCGCACCCGATGCGACCCCCGACAGCTTGCCCCCGAAGCCAAGGTAGCGGCGCCTCGACCGAGCGGACAAGACGGGATCCGACGCCGGTCGATTCATCTCCCGGGCGCGGTCAGCTCGCTCGCTCGAGCAGCCAGGCGAGGACGTCCTCGAACACCTGCTCCTGCTCGGGCTCGTTGAAGATCTCGTGGCGGAGCTGCGGGTACACGCGCAGCCGATGGCCGCCGCCGCGGAGCTGGCCGTGGAAGCTGCGGCTCCCGCGCGCGGGGCAGAGGCGGTCGGCCTCCCCGTGCAGGAGCAGCATCGGCACCTGGACCTGGAGGGCGCCTCCCGCGGTGCGCACGACCGCGGCCATCAGCTCGCTGGCGAGCGACACCGTGATTCGCCGGTACACGAACGGATCATCGGCGTAGGCGCGCACCACCTCCGGGTCGCGCGAGAGCGTCGCGGGGTCGACCCCGCCGGCGACGCGGAGCCGCGGAGCGATCCGGCGCAGCGCCCGCACCAGGCGCAGCCGTGCGCCCGACACGCCGGCGGGGAGCTCGAGCGGTGCCCCCGAGGTCACCGCGCCGAGCACGTCGGGCTTTCGCTCGCAGAGCAGCGCGCCGACCACGAGCCCGCCCATGCTGTGGCCGACCAGGACGACGGGCAGGTCGGGATGCTCGCGGCGCACGAGCGCGAGAAACTCCTCGAGGTCGTCGAGCAGCTCTCCGAAGGCGGCGACGTGACCGCGCGCCCCCGGCGAGCGGCCGTGCCCGCGATGATCGTAGGCGTGGACGGCGCAATCGCGCGCGGAGAACCAGGCGCCGACGTGGTCGTAGCGGCCGCTGTGCTCGGCCAGCCCGTGCACCAGCACCAGCGCCCGCCGAGGCTCCGCCGGCAGCCAGCCGCGGCGGAACAGTCGCAGCGAGCCGTCCCCGGACGGGAAGTTCGACTGGATGCGGCGTACGACGCGGCGCTCCACGCGAGGACGCTAACGAGCGCCCGCGCGGGACGTCAACTCGACACGAGCAGGCGTCGTACCGCCTGCTGCGCCGCGCGCACCCGCTGGAGGTAGGCGACGTCCCGGATCTTGGGCCCCCAGAAGTAGGCGAGGATGCCCTCTTCCTCGCCGTAGCGGCGGATGTTCTCGGAGAGGATGTGACAGCCCGCCTCGATGTTGCTCTCGATCGTCATCGAGTTGCCAGCCAGGCGGAGCGGCGCCAGCATCTCCGGCATCACCTGCATCAGCCCGACGGCTCCGCGCGGGCTCCGCGCGCTCGGGCGGGCCTCGCTCTCCACCACGATCACTGCCGTCACGAGCTCGGGGTCGAGGTCGTACTCGGCGCTGTAGCGCGTCACGGCGCGGGCGATGCGCACCTGCTCGTCGGGGTCGAGCTGCGGATTCCAGCGCGCCAGGACTCGCGCGATGGCGTGCTCGTAGGCGCGATCCGCGGCGGGATCCGCGGGGGACACGCTCGCCGCGGCGGCGGGCGCCGGCTCCAGAGGTGGCGGCGGAAGCGAGAGCAGCAGCAGGAGCCCCGCTGCGGCCACCACGGACGCGAGGCGCCCGCGAGAGTGCGAGGCGCGCTCCGGCGCAGCGGCTGCGGTGCGATCCGATCGCGTGGCCTGGCCTGTTCCGAGTCGGTCCATGACGGGTCCTCCGCCGTGTGGGCTCGATGGGAAATCGCGATTGGAAGGGGGTTGCGCTGCGGAAGCAGTGCAAGGCGGAGGATACCGGAGGGGCCGAGCACGAAGCAAGGTGAGCTCGCCTGCACGTTCTCGACGGTGCAACCCCCGTGGGGTTCATGACGAATACGCAAACTCTTGTTTGACCGTCGGAATTCGCCTCTGATACGATGCAACTCCGCTAGCTCTCTCGCCTGCGCGAAAGGTCCCCAAGCTTTGCCGAGCCTGCGCGCGCAACGAGCCGAGTCGGACGACGCGGGAGCCCCGCGCTTCGAGGACGTCTTCGGCGATCGGATCGAGCTGCTCAGCGCCGTCTTCGACGGCTCGCCGGAACCGGTGGTGGTGGTCGACCGCCGCGGTCGCGTGCGCTTCGCGAGTGGCACCTGCGAGTCGCTCTTCGGTGTCGCCCCGTCCGCGCTGATCGGACGGCGCGCCGACGAGTTCGCGCTGCGCCACGAGCCGGGCGAGGGCAGCCCGGGCTCGGACGCATCTCCCTGCGTGCTGCGCGGCACCGTCGAGCTGCGCCACCCCGACGGCCAGCCGCGCTGGGCGTCCTACGCCGCGCGGCCGCTCTCGGCTCCCGGCCGGGGCGTCGTCGGAGCCGTCGCCTTCCTGCGCGACGAGACCGAGCGCCGGCGCGACGATCTCCGCAGCTCCCACGTGCGCGACGAGCTGGAGCAGACGATCCGCGCGGTGTCACACGACCTCCGCTCGCCGCTGGTGTCGGTGCTCGGCTTCTCGCGCCTGTTGCGGGACGACTTCGGCGCCGTGCTCGGAGAGCGCGGCACGCACTACCTCGAGCGCATCGTGTCGGCGGGGCGTACGATGGAGGGCTTGATCCGCGAGCTGCTCGACTTCGCGCGCATCGGGCACGCGGGCGAGCACCGCACATGGGTCGACCCGCGCGAGGTCCTGCAGCAGTTACGCGGTGAGCTGAAGCCGCGGCTCGACCACGTCGGCGTCGAGCTCGCCGTGCCCGAGGACGCGCCGCTCCTGCATTGCGACCGCACGCGCCTGTATCAGCTCTTCTCGAACCTGATCGGGAACGCGCTCGATCACATGGGCCCGTGCGAGAACCCCTGCATCGAGGTGGAGATCCGCGAGGAGGGCGAATGGCACCGCGTCTCGGTGCGCGACAACGGCCGCGGCGTCGAGCCGAGCGAGCGCGAGCGGATCTTCGAGATGTTCCAGACCATCTCGCGCGAGGGCAGCCGCAAGGGCACTGGCATCGGGCTCGCGATCGTCAAGAAGATCGCCGAGCTGCACGGCGGCGCGGTGTGGGTCGAGAGCGCCCCCGGCGCCGGCGCCGCCTTCCACGTCCGCCTCCCCCGCCGCTGACGCCGCCGTCACACCGCCTTGTGATGCCCCCGGCCTTTTCCTAGCTTGGCCGTCGACCTCCCCGCCGCGAGGCGCGATGTACCCGGTCCTGTTCCAGATCTTCGGCTTCCCGATCAGCTCGTTCGGCGTCATGCTCGCCGCGGCGTTCCTGGCGGGCACCTGGATCACGGGCCGGCGCATGCGCGAGATCGGGCTCGATCCGGACGGTGCGACCACCATGCTGATCTACGCGATGATCGGCGGCATCGGCGGCTCCAAGCTCTACTACGCGGTGGACCTGTCGGTGCGCGGCGAGCTGCCCTTCTTCCAGGCGCTGTTCTCGCGCTCCGGGATCACGTTCTACGGAGGTCTGCTCGGCGCGATCGCCGCGGTGTGGATCGGCACGCGCATCCACCGCATCCCGACCCAACGCTTCTTCAACTGCGTGTGCCTGGCCGGCGCGCTCGGCCAGGCGCTCGGCCGCATCGGCTGCTTCCTGGTCGGCGACGACTACGGGCGCGTCACGGCGCTGCCGTGGGGCATCGCGTTTCCCGAAGGCGCTCCGCCGACCCTCGAGCCCGTGCACCCGACCCAGCTCTACGAGTCCGCGTGGCTCTTCGCCGTGACGGCCTGGCTCTGGCTGCGGCGGGACCGGAGCCCGCTCCTGTGGGGCGAGTACCTGGTCCTGAGCGGCATCGGGCGCTTCGCGGTCGAGTTCCTCCGCACCAACCCGCGCGTGGCGCTCGGACTCTCCGAGGCGCAGCTCATCGCGCTCGGGCTCGTGGCGGTCGGCGCCGGAAGCTGGCTGCACCAGATCCGGCGCAGCGCCGCCGCGGTCACCGCCTAGGAGACGCCGTGCCCCGAGCCACCGACACGCGACTGAAGATCCTCGAGGTGGCGGAGACCGAGTTCGCCACCGAGGGGTTCGCCGGCGCACACCTGCAGAAGATCGCCGAGCAGGTCGGCGTGCGGAAGACGGCGCTCTACTACTACTTCGAGAGCAAGAGCGCGCTCTACACCGCGGTGCTGGCGGAGATCCTGGAGGAGTTCGACCGCACCGTGGCGGCGGCAGTGGAGGCGGACGAGACGCCCGAGCGCCGGCTGCTGCGCGTCATCGCGAACGTCAACGACCTGCTCGCCGAGCGGCGCAACTACGGCCCCATCCTGGTCCGCGTCTTCGTCGACCGCTCGCCGATCGAGGCCGCCGAGCTGATCCCGATCGTCGAGCGCGTCGTCGGCCGCGTGATGCGCTTCTACAGCGAGGGCCGCGACGCGGGCGCCTTCCGCCGCATCTCCTCGCGACACGTGTTCATGAGCGTGCTCGGCATGACCGTGCTCCACTACGCGGCGCCCGGCTTCAGCGCGCGCATCCTCGGCGTCGACGACGTCTTCACGCGGCCCGCGGTGACCTGGCGGCGCGACGAGGTGACGGCGCTCCTCGCGAGGGGAGTCCTGGCGCGCGATCCCGACCCGGACCTCAGCTGAGGCGGCGGGCGAGCGCGCCGGCGCGGTCGGCGATCGACGCGAGGCGCTCGCCCTCGACGAGCTGGCCCAGGCGGGAGACCGCCGCCAGCGCCAGCTCGCGGAACGCCTGGTCGCCGCCCTCGGAGCGCCCCTCGGCCCAGCCCTCCAGGTGGCGCAGCGCGTCCTCGTAGCGCCCGCGCAGGTAGGCGCTCATTCCGTCGGCGTAGGACGCGGCGTGGCGCAGCGACGCCCGCGTCGGATCGCGCGCCAGCGCCTCGCCGAGGGCGCGGCGCGCCTCGTCGAAGTAGCCGCTCTCGAGATAGGAGCGCGCCGCGAGCGCGTAGCCCGCGACGGCGTCGCCGTGGATCGAGGCCAGGAAGTCGTCGAGGCTCTCACCGAGCACCCCCTCGGCCAGCGAGGCGTTCTCGAGCAGGTAGCGCAGCACCAGGCCGTTGCCGCGGTGCGCGGCGAGCAGCACGCGGAACTGCCGCCGCGTCTGCTCGAGCAGCGCCTCGCTCTCCGCCAGCGCCTCGGCAACCCGCTCGCGCGACGCGGCGAGGATGCGGGCGAACTCCTCGAACAGCCCCTCGGCCCCCGGCTCGACCTGCGAGCGCACCGCCTCCACCTTCGGCGCGTAGACCTCGAGCTGGTAGAAGCTCTCGCGCAGCTTCATCGCCTCGTGGAAGAGCGAGCCGATGGCGAGGTCGAAGAGCGCCACCCGCGCGGTCGCGGCGGGCAGCAGCGCCTCGCTGCCGAGCTCGCCGGCGCGGAACAGCGCGTGGCAGCGCTCCTTCAGCCGGAAGAGCACGCTCGCCTCGGTGTCGCCCACCAGGCGCTGGACCTCGTCCCAACGCAGCGTGCCGGAGCGGTGGCGCTCGAAAAGCTCGCGAAGCTGCTGGTGGGCGAGCAGGAACTCGCGCGCGATGTCGACGAGTCCGGCCTCGACGGAGCGCACCTCGCCGATCATACCGGGCCGGGCTTCCGCAAGCCCGGCGACCCCGCGGGGTTCGGCCTGTGCGCCCCGCGGCTCCGTTGACCGGGGAACGCGGTCCCCTACGCTGACGCCGCCGCCGGCGCGCAGGGAGGATTCATGGCCGCAGTCGAACGCGAAAGCATGGAGGTCGACGTCCTCTTCGTCGGCGCGGGACCCGCCTCGCTCGCCTCCGCCCTCCATCTGGTGAACCAGGTGGCGGCCCACAACGAGCGCGCCGAGCGCGGTCACGGCGATCCGATCGAGCCGCCGACGGTGCTCGTGATCGAGAAGGGCGCGGCCGTCGGCGACCACATGCTCTCGGGTGCGGTGATGAACCCGAAGGCGATCGCCGAGCTGGTGCCCGACTTCGCCTCCCAGGGCTTTCCGACCGAGTACGTGTGCGACTGGGACGCCTTCTACCTGTTCTTCAAGAACCGAGCGATCGCCTCGCCGATCACGCCGCCGCAGTTCCGCAAGAAGGGCTACCACGTCGTCTCGCTGAGCAACGTCGCCAAGTGGCTGGCGGAGCGCTGCGAGGCGGCCGGCGTCGAGATCTACCCCGGCTTCGCGGCCGATCAGCTCCTGATCCAGGGCAACCGCGTGGCCGGCGTGCGGATCGGCGACATGGGCATCGACAAGAACGGGAAGCCCAAGTCCAACTACCAGGCCGGCATGGACATCCTCGCCAAGGTAACGGTACTCGGCGAGGGCGTGCAGGGCACGCTCTCGAAGCAGCTCATCAACCGCTTCGAGCTCTCTGGACTGAACCCGCAGACCTACGAGACCGGCGTCAAGGAGATCTGGCGCGTGCGGCCGGAGAAGCACCGGCCCGGGCGCGTGATCCACGGCTTCAAGCTGCCGGACATCCTGAGCAAGTTCGGCGGCATGTGGCTCTACGACATGAAGGAAAACCTGGTGTCGTACGGCTACGTGACCTCGCTCGACGACGCGAGCCCGTGGAACGATCCGCACCTCGAGGCGCAGAAGTTCAAGACGCATCCCTTCATGCGCGACCTGCTCGAGGGCGCCGAGCTGGTGCGCTACGGCGCCAAGGCGATCCCGATGAGCGGGCTCTACGGGCAGCCCAAGCTCTACGTCGACGGTGCCGTCCTGATCGGCGACTCGGCGGGCTTCTGCAACGTCGAGAAGCTCGCGGGCGTGCACATGGCGATGAAGTCCGGGATGCTCGCCGCCGAGGCGATCGTCGAGGCGCTGGCGCGCAAGGACACGAGCTCCGTCACGCTCGGCGGCTACGCCGAGCGCTACCGCGCGAGCTGGGCCTATCAGGAGCACTGGAAGTCGCGCAACTTCCACGGCTCCTTCGACGTGAGCCCGCTCTTCGCGCAGGCCGTGAACCTGCCCCTCGCCATGATCACCAACGGGCGCGGCCTGATCGACCCGATCCGCACCAAGCCGGGCTGGGCGCACATGCGCAAGCTCGCGGACCTCCCGCCCTCGAAGCGCACCAAGGAGCCCTTCGAGTTCGATGGCAAGCTCACCTTCTCGAAGGAGCACCTGGTCCAGTTCAGCGGGACCCAGCACGAGGTCGACCAGCCGTCACACCTCGTCGTGGCGGACGTCGATCTGTGCAGCGACGTCTGCACCGAGGAGTACGGGAACCCGTGCGAGAGCTTCTGCCCCGCCGCCGTGTACGAGATGATCGACGACACGGAATCGCCGGGGCGCAAGAAGCTCTTCATCCACCACGAGAACTGCGTGCACTGCAAGACCTGCGACGTCGCCGATCCCTACCAGGTGATCACCTGGACGCCGCCGCAGGGGGGCGAAGGACCGGACTACACTCAGATGTGATCAAGCGCCTTGCGGATCTCCGCGGCGACCTCCGGCGCGTCGGCCACCACGAGCGACGAGATGGGCGCGTCGAGACCGTCCGGGAAGGGCTCGCCGGAGGCGGACTCGACGCGGGCGCCGGCCTCGCGCGCGACGAGGGCACCGATGCGGCCGCGCGTGCTGATCGAGTGGGGCGCCGCCAGCCGCAGGCCGCCGCGCACCCCCGGCACGAGCGGCGCCACCGCGACCGCGCCGCCGCAGCCGAGCGCGACCTCGAAGCCGGCCGCGCGGAGCCGATCGACCACGGCGTCGGGCACGCCATCCGAGACCAGCACGCCGGATCCGCTGCGGGCGAGCGCCGCGGGGTGGCCGGTGCCGTCGCGCGCGCCGCGCCCGCGCAGCGCGGAGAAGCGCAGCCCCTCGCGCGGCAGCGCGATGAGGGCGGCCTCGTAGCGGCCCGCGATGGCGAGGCCGGCCATCACGGCGTAGGGTCCGCGACCTCCGAGGAAGAAGCGGAAGGTGCCGTCGATGGGGTCGATCACGATGCGAAGCGCCTCGGCCTCGCCCGAGAAGCGCGCGACGCTGCGCGTGTCCTCCTCGGCCTCGAGCCGCGCAGCGGCGAAGCGCGGGAGCAGCGGAACCAGCAGCGCCTCCTGCGCGGCGGTGTCCGCCACGGTGAGGGCCGCCTTCACGTCGCTCGCCTCGCCCGACTTCGGGCGATTCGCGACGCGGCCCTCGAGCGCCGCGGCGATCGCCGCCGCCTGCTCCATAGCGGGCGCGAGCACGCGCACGAACTCCTCGGGGGAAGGCGCACCCGACATGGCGAGGGAGCGTTGTAGCACGGAGCCGGCGCGATGACGTGGCGCCGGCCGGGCGCGGTCACCTTCGACTGCTGGAACACGCTGATCCGCGAGCGCGGGAGCGATGCGGCGCGGGCGCTCCGCATCGACGCCCTGATCGACCTGGCCCGCGACCGAAATCTCTCGGCCGAGGCGGCGGGCGCGGCGATCCGCGCCGCCCACGCGCGCCATCTCGAGCTCTGGAGCCAGGGCGTCGGCAGCGGCTCGGCCGAGATGGCGGCCTGGGCGCTCGAGTCGCTCGGTCTCGGCGGAGATGCCGTGGTGGCCGCGCGTCTCGGCGGCCGCTTCGAGGAGGCCGGCCTCGCCAACGAGATCGAGGCGCTCCCCGGCTCCCGCGAGACCTTCGAGCGACTCGCGGCGCGGGGCGTGCGCATCGCCCTCATCTGCGACACGGGCTTCAGCGGCGGCCGCGTGGTGCGCCGCCTGCTCGAGCGCGCCGGCCTGCTCGACTTCCTCGAGGTCCAGGTCTTCTCCGACGAGGTCGGAGTCCCGAAGCCGCACCGGCGCATGTTCGAGTCGGCGCTGGCTCCGCTCGGCATCGAGCCGGGTGGAGCCGTGCACGTCGGCGACCTGCGCGCCACGGACGTCGCCGGGGGCCGCGGCATGGGCATGGGAACGGTGCGCATCCGCGCCGCCTTCGACGACCGCTCGTCACTCCCCGACGCCGATCACGTCGTCGACGCGCACGCCGAGCTGATCGAGCTGCTGCTCGATCCGCTCGCGCGCTGATCAGGGCGCGGGCGAGGCGGGCGCCGCCCGCGCGGCTCCGTCGCCGGCGTGCGCGGTGGCCTGCTCCGCCTCGAAGGCCCGTCCCGGCGAGGCGCAGCA
>Ga0335080_10000775_pt1 | contig 30058 bp, 28 predicted proteins | sample Lox_Sample_34_FD_206720 | JGI IMG/M metagenome (GOLD analysis project Ga0335080, IMG submission 206720) | Soil microbial communities from Loxahatchee National Wildlife Refuge, Florida, United States - Lox_Sample_3.4 | ecosystem: Environmental > Terrestrial > Soil > Wetlands | place: USA... | reverse complement strand
CCGCTGTCGCGATACGCCCACTTCTGCTCGGGCGAGATCACGAACGGCGCGTTGCACGCGATCAGGTCGAAGCTCTCGTCCGCGACGGGGTCGAAGTAGCTGCCCCGCCGGCACTCGATGTTGTCGAGGCCGTTGAGCGCCGCGTTGAGCGCGGTGTACGCGAGCGCGCGCTCGTTCACGTCGACGGCGACGACCTCGCGGTGATGCTGCGCCGCGAGCAGCGCGTGGATGCCGCTGCCGGCGCCGACGTCGAGCGCGCGACGGCCGCGGGCGCGCGGCGTCAGCAGGTCGCAGGTCCTCCCCGTCAGCGTGTAGCCGGCGACCCAGTCGGGCGGATCCTCCGCCGCCTTCGTGAAGCCGTCGGAGGCGAGGAAGAGGTCGCCGACGGGAACGAGGCGCGAGCGCGGGATGACGTCGGCGCCCACCTCGGCGAGCCCGGTGGCGGCCAGTGCGTCCACGCCCTTGCGCCCGAGCGCGACGACCGCGTCGGCGCGCGCGACGGGGAGCTGGAGCGCGAGCAGCCGGACCGCCGTCCCGAGTCGGGAGCGCGGCAGGCGCCGCTCGGCGACGAGCACCTCCTCGGCGCCGCCGGAGAATCCGTCCTCGTGGACGAGGTCGTCGACCGTCTCCTCGACGTAGTCGAGACGGCGGAGAGCCGCGGCGAGCGCCGCGGCGGCGGCGCGGTCTGCGACGGGGCCGTTCATCGGCGCAGATCATCGCGTATCGACCCGGACGACCCCGGTCGTTTAGTCTCCGGCGGTCACCAACAGGGGAGGCTTGGCATGTACGCACGCATCGCGACGTTCGAGGGTGCGTCGGGCGACATCAAGGCGGCCGTCGCGCAGGCGACGCAGGACGGCCCGCCGGAGGGGCTGAACTCGAGCGAGGCCTACTTCTTCGCCGATCCCGCTTCCGGGAAGTCGATCTTCGTCACCTTCTTCGAGACCGAGGATGACCTCCGTGCGGGCGACGCGATGCTCAACTCGATGAGCCCGGACGACGCAGGCATCGGGCATCGGGTGGGCGTCGACCTGATGGAGGTCCTCGCGCACATGACGGTCTAGGTTGCCGCCCGCGCGACCAGGACGTCCTCGAAGTACTCGCCGGCGCGGCGGCCGGTGCGGCGATTCACGTGCCGGCGCAGCCGCGCCTCGAGTCGGAGCCCGGCGCGGTCGAGGATCTCCGGATAGAGGTCGCGGCGGTCGTTGACGACGATCAGCACCGGCGCGCCGGGGCGGAGCGCGGCGGCGGCGTTCGCGAGCGCCGCGGCGACGCCGGCGCGGTAGGACTCGAGCGCGGCGCGCGAGGTGCCGTCCTCGGCGGCGCCGAGCTCGTCCGCGCGGCGGTCGTCGAGCCCGAGCAGCTCGTACGCATAGCGGTGCTGCTCGTGGTAGTCGATCAGGCCGGGATACGGCGGCGATGTCAGCACGCCGTCGAAGGTCGCGCCGTACTCGATCGTCCGCGCGTCGCCGTGGACGACGTGCGCGTCGCGCTCGTCGTCGCGCACCGCCGCGAACGCCTCGATGCGGGCGAGCGTGTCGAGCGTGTAGCGGCGGAGGAAGCCGGCGGCCGACTCGACCGGGCGGCACATCCGGCGGTGCTTGTGGCACCAGTACTCGCCCGTCTGCGGCTCACGCGGCGCCTCGAGGTCGAAGTGCGCGGCCCGGCGGGCGGAGCGGGCGGCGCGCGAGAGGACGACGCGGAGCACGTCCCGGTGCTCGTACTCCGGGATCAGATCGCGGAAGGCGAGCAGCTCGGCGGCGGCGTGCGGCGAGTACCACGTGCGGAGGTACGCCGCGCGCGGCGCGCGGGCGCGGGCGGCGCCGAGCGCGTCGACGCGCGCGCAAGCGTCGCGCAGCTCGGCGCCGAGCGCGCCGACGTCGTAGCGAGCGGTCTTCACGCGGATCAGCAGGCAGTTGAAGGCGGCGAGCTCGGCGCCGGTCGCGTCGAGGCCGGACTCGAGCGCCTGGACGAGCGTCGTCCCGGAGCCCGCGAACGGATCGAGCACGTGGGCGCCCGGCTCGAAGTAGCGGTCGAGCAGGATCTCGACGAGCTGCGGGATGAACTTCCCGTGGTACGGGTGCAGCCGGTGCACGTGCTTCGTCCGCTCGTGCTCCGGCAGCGCGCGCTCGGACCACGAGAGCTCGAGGTCCAGCGTCGCGTACAGCTCGTCCTGCGTGACGGCCACGAGCAAGGGACTTCGACGGCGGCGGGCGAACTCCCGCCGACGCCTCACGGCGCCAGCGGGCCTCCGAGCTCCGTCCGCGTCGCCACGTCCCAGAGCCGCACCGCCGCGTAGCTCGCGGACGCGAGCGTCCGGCCGTCCGGGCTGAATGCGACGGACGTCACCGGCCCGGAGTCGCGGAGCGGCGGGCCGACCTCCGCTCCCGTCGCGACGTCCCAGAGGCGGATCGTCCAGTCGAGCCCTCCGGTCGCGAGGAGCTTCCCGTCGGGGCTGAACGCGACGCTCGTGAAGTCGCTGCCCGACGGCGACGGGATCGACATCCCGAGCCGGCCGTGCGTCGCGGTCCACCAGAACTGGATCGTGTCGCCGGCCGTGACGGCCGCGATGCGGACGCCGTCGGGACTGAAGGCGACGGCGGTCGCGGGGTCGGAGTACATGTCGACGATCTTCCCGAGCGGATCGCCGATCTGGCGCTGCGTCGTCGTGTCCCAGAGGACGACGGTCTCGCCGTACTGGTCGAGGCCGGTCGCGAGCGTGTGCCCGTCAGGGCTGAAGGCGAGCGCGAGCACGGCGACGCCGTCGTAGATCGCGATCCGCGACCCGAGTGGCGCAAGCGTCGCCGAGTCCCAGATACGGGCGACGTCGTTGCTGAACGTCGCGAACATCGACCCGTCCGGGCTCGCGGCGATCCCGTCCGCGGTCGTGTAGCAGCCGCCGAACACAGGGGAACACAGCGCCTGGTTCGAGAGCGCGCCGACCTCGGTCCCCGAGATGGAGCTCCACACCCGGACGGCGTCTCCCGACGTCGCGAGCTTCGACCCGTCGCCGAGGAACGCGAAACCGTTGAAGGTGTGCCCGGTCCCGGCGTCGATCGTCCCGAGTGGGGTCCGCGTCCGCGCGTCGAATACGTCGACCGCTCCCTCGTTGGAAGCCGCGAGCATCGCGCCGTCGCGGCTGAACGCGACATCCTCGAACGGAGACGGATAGGCGACGAAGGGGCCGGCGACGACCGCGTGGGTCGCGGTCGACCGGATCTGCACACGGCCGCTGTCGTCCCCTGTCGCGAACGTACGCCCGTCCGGGGAGAACGCGAACGCGCTGACGTCGGCGGCGGGTCCGAGCGCCGGCAGGATCTGCCTCCCCGTGCGCACGTTCCAGAAAGACGTGTCGTCGACTCCGACGGTGGCCACGGTCCGGCCGTCGGGGCTGAAGGCCAACTCGAAGATGTCGTCTCTCAGCGCGCGCCTCGCGCCGAGGCCGAGTCGCGTCACGGCGTCCCGGCGCGCATGCAGGTTCCAGAGCTGCGCGCCGTCGAGGTCCGCGAAGGCGAGCAGTCGCCCGTCAGGGCTGAACACGACGCTTTCGACGTCCGTTCCCGGGTCCAGCGCGGCTCCGACACGGCGACGTGTCCGGACGTTCCAGAGCCACACGCCTTTGTCGCCCGCAGTCGCGAGTGTCCGTCCGTCCGGGCTGAACGCGGCCGCCCACCAGATGGTGGCCCGGCTTCCGGGGAAGCGCGGGCTCACGCGCCGGTGGGTCGCGACGTCCCAGAGCGTGACGCCGTCGCCTGCGTCGCGTCCCACGACCGCGATCGTCTTCCCGTCCGGGCTGAGCGCTGCCGCTCCGCGTCCGAGCGAGGGCCCGACCTGCGCGCCGGTGGCGACACTCCACGCCGCGATGCCGGGGCCGACCCAGCCGACGACCGTCGACCCGTCCCGGGTGTACGCCAGGGGCCCCGTGCCTCCTCCGCCGCCGCCGACGACCGGACCGGTCGGCCGGCCGGTCCGGAGATCCCAGAAGCGGACTGCCCCGTCGGCTCCGCCGACCGCGAGCGTCGCGCCGTCGGGGCTGTATGCGAGCGCGTCGATGCGCAGCTGGGTGGCCGAGCCGACGGCGGGTGCGTGGACAACCGCGCACAGCGCGGCGACGACAGCTGCGGCGACCATCGTCCGTCTCATGGCCGTCGGAGGGTACGGATCGTCAGCCCGCTGCCGCAACACCCGCCCGGGTCAACCGGCTACTCGGGGAGCCAGCCGGGCTCGTACGCACGCCACTCGTGCGTCATGCCCTCGTACGCGTCGTCCGGGCTCGCCGTCTCGTTCGCGACGCCGGCGCCGTGCGCCTGCGCGACCGGGTCGGCCGGGTAGAGCAGGTCGTCCTCCTCGCGCGGGATGCGGTTGCCGACGGCGAGCACGAGCGCCGGCCGGTCGCCGGCGCCGACGATCGTGTGCGGGACGCCGGGCGGGCAGTGGAAGAGATCCCACTGCTTCAGCGGGCGCTCCTCGCCCTCGACGATGAGCAGGCACTCGCCGTCGAGCACGAGGAAGTCCTCCTGCGAGCTCTCGCGGTGGTACATCGCCATCGGGACGCCCGGCTTCAGCACGTTGACGTTGACGCCGACGCGCGCGAACCGCGCCTCGGGTCCCTCCCACGCGCAGTAGGCGCCGAGGGTGCCGTCGAGCCAGCGCGCGTCGCGGGCGTTGAGCACGAACCAGCCGTCCTCTGCGGGCACGAGCCCGCCGGTCTCGGCCGGGACGAGGCGGGCCTCCGTCATGTCCGGATCCTAGAGTTCGCGGGCCCGTGCTCGTCGCCGTCGCACTCGTCGCCGTCCTCGCCTCCACGCTCGGGGCGGTGCTCGTCCTGCGCCGCCCGCAGGAGCAGGAGCCCCTGCGGGTCCTCGCCGCGGCCGCGCCCGCGCCGGTCGAGATCTCCGGCGACGTCGATGCGGTGGCGGCGCTCGACGCGCTGCTCGCGGAGCTCGAGCGGACGACGGTGCGGATCGACGGCGCCGACGAGCTCGACGCCGGCGCCGTCGACGAGCTGGAGACGCTCGCGCGCCGGCTCGAGGCCGCAGCGGAAGCGCTCGCGGCGGACTAGAACGCGTCCGGGACGCGCTCGAGCCGGCCGCCACGGACGGCGACGACATCGAAGCCGACGAGGAGCCCGTGCAGGTCGGACCGGCCGGCGAGCCACGACTCGGCGGCGCGGCGGATGCGCCGCCGCTTCTCGGCGGTGACCATCTCCAGCGGATCGCCGAAGCCCGGCCCGCGCTTCTCCTTCACCTCGACGAAGCGGAGCTCACGGCCGCGCCGGACGACGAGGTCGAGCTCGTTGCCGCCGGCCCAGACGTTCGCGCCGAGGATCCGCCAGCCGCGGAGCCGGTACCACCAGAGCGCGCGGCGCTCGGCCGCGACACCGCTACGCGACGTTCGCCTCGTCGGCGTAGCAGAGCGCCTGGAAGCTGAGCCGGTGCACGGCCGACGGGCCGCGCTCGCGCACGACCGCCGAGTGGCCGGGCGTGATGTAGCCGACGTGCCGCGCGAACCCGTACGCGGGGTAGAGCGCGTCGAGCCGGCGCATCAGCCGGTCCCGCGTCACCTTCGCGACGATCGACGCCGCGGCGATCGCCGCGCTCTTCTCGTCGCCGTCGACCACGGCGGTGTGCTCCGGCGCGAGCGGCCCGAGCCGGAAGCCGTCGACGAGGCACGCCTCGGCGGGCGGCGTCAGCGCCGCCAGCATCGCGCGCAGCCCCGCGAGGTTCGACTTGTGCAGCCCGTTGCGGTCGATGTCGCCCGCCGGGATCACGCGCACCGCCACCCGCTCGGCGCACGCGACGACGGCATGGAACAGCTCCTCGCGCCGCTCCTCGGAGCACTGCTTCGAGTCGTTGAGGTACGCGAGCGGCCGCACCCTGTGCTCCTTGAGGGAGCCGTAGTCGAGGAGGACGCCCGCGACGACGAGCGGCCCGGCGAGGGAGCCGCGCCCCGCCTCGTCGGCCCCGGCGACGAAGCGCGCGCCGAGCTTCCGGTCGAATCGCAGCAGCCGCTGGCCCGTCCTCTTCATCCCCGCGCGAGGATAGCGCGCCGGTCAGCGGGCGACGGCCGCCGTCACGAAGCTGCGAGGGAGCTACGAGCTACTCGGCCGAGACGGGCTCGGCCTCGACGGGAGCCTCCTCGGGCTCCTCGACCTCGGCCTCGATCTCGGGAGCCTCCTCGGCGAGCTCGGCCGGCTCGGCCTCCGCCTCGGGCTCCTCGGGCGGCACGACCTCGGCCTCCTCGACCGTCTCGAGGTCGGCGTCGAGCGCCTGCGGCAGCGCGGCGGCGGCGCCGTACCGCTTCTCGCGGACGCGGGCCTTCTTGCCGACGCGGCCGCGCAGGTAGTAGAGCTTCGCGCGGTTGACGTCGCCGATCGCGGCAACCTCGATCTTCTCGATCTTCGGCGAGTGGAGCGGGAACGTCCGCTCGACGCCGACGCCGAAGGACTGCTTGCGGACGGTGAACGTCTCGCGGGCGCCGGAGCCCTGCCGCTTGATCACGATGCCCTCGTAGACCTGGACGCGGCGGCGCTGGCCCTCGATCACCTGGAAGTGGACGCGGACGGTGTCGCCGGCCTTGAACCGCGGCACGCGGCGCAGCTGGGCGCGCTCGATCGAGTCGATGATGTTGCTCATGGCGAGGGGGGCCGGAGGCCGGAGGCCAGGTTAGCGGAAACCGATCCGATTCGGCGGCCAGTAGACGAAGAAGACCTCGCCGATCAGGTTCTTCCGCGGCACCGCCCCCCACACCCGCGAGTCGCAGGACTCGTTCCGGTTGTCACCCATGAAGAAGTACGAGCCCTCGGGCACGTGCCAGGTGCGGGGAGACTCGTGGTCCCGTCGCGCGGCCTGGATGTACGGCTCCTTCAGCAGCTTCCCGTTGATGTAGACGATGCCGTTCCTCTCGCTGACCGTCTCGCCGGGGAGCCCGATCAGCCGCTTGACGAAGGTGCCGCCGGCGCCGCAGCGCACCTCGGCGAGCGGCGGCGTCTTGAAGACGATGATCTGGCCCCGCTTCGGGTCCTCGAACCGGTAGATGAAGCGGTTGGCGAGCACGCGGTCGCTGAAGCGCGCCTCGCACCCGGGCGCCGGCCGGGCGCAGTGGAGCGTCGGCTCCATCGACGAGGACGGGATCCGGTACGGGTTGACGACCCACTGCTTGATCGCGAGCACGATCAGGATCGCGCCGGCGATCGTGATCACCCAGTCGAGCGCGACGCGGGCGCCGTGCGGGAGGTTGGGGAACATGCGGCCGAGCGGATCGCGCATCAGCGCACGTGCTCCCTTCGCCAGGCGTCGATCCGGGCGTGGTCGCCGGAGAGGAGCACGTCGGGCACGGTCCAGCCGCGGAACTCGGCCGGCCGCGTGTAGTGCGGGTACTCGAGCCCCCCGCCGAGCTCGTCCGAGAAGCTCTCCAGCTCGCCGGAGCCCTCGGCGAGCGCGCCCGGCAGGCGCCGCGCGACCGCGTCGAGCAGCACCATCGCCGGCAGGTCGCCGTTCGAGAGGACGTACGGGCCGACGGAGATCGCGTCGCTGCAGAGATGCCGGACGATCCGCTCGTCGAAGCCCTCGAAGCGCGACGACAGGAGGGTCAGCGCCTCTTCCTCGGCCAGCTCCTCGACCACCTGCTGCGTCAGCGGGCGGCCCTGCGGCGTCAGCGCGACCACGCGGTGCTCGGGCGCGCCGCCGTATGCCGCGTCGAGCGCGGCCGCGACGACGTCGACGCGCAGCACCATGCCGGCGCCGCCGCCGTAGGGCTCGTCGTCCACCTGGCCGGCGCGCAGCGGCGTCGAGTCGCGGTAGTTGAACAGCCGCAGCTCCAGCTCGCCGCCGAGCACGCCGGCGATCGGCTGCTGCTCCGTCAGCCAGGCGAAGGCGTGGGGTACCAGGGTGAAGACGTCGATGCGCACAGCCGGGTGAGGTTATTCGGGATCCGCGAAGCCGGTGGAGACAACGATTCGCCCGCCTTCGACATCCACCTGCCGCACGCAGGCCTCGACGAGCGGCAGGGATAGGCCCGAGTCGAGCTCGAGCACATCGTTCGCAGGGTAGTCGACCACGTCCCGGACGCGCCCGAGGACGCGCCCGCCCTCCTCCTCGACGTCGAGCCCGACGAGCTGGAAGACGTAGTACTCGTCCTCGTCGAGCTCGGGCAGCTCAACGCGCGGGACGGTCAGCGTCGCGCCCCGCTCGACCCGCCGGTCGAGCCGGATCACCGGCCGCCCGCCGGCGCCGCGACGGGAGCCGACGATCTCCGCCGGCTCGCCGTCGACGTACACGGTTGCGCCGCGCCGGAAGGCGTTCTCCCGCTCGCTCGGCCCCTCGACGAAGAACGAGCCGTCGAGGCCGTGCGGCTTGCCGACGCGCCCGATCGGGACGAGGTCAGAGGCCACGTTCGGTGAACACGGCGACCGCCTCGTCCCGCGACCGCTCCAGCGTCGCGCCCTCGTAGGGCGTCCGCCGGTGGACGAGGTCGAGCGTCCAGTACGCGCCGGGCTCGGCCTCGTACGGACTGCCGACGCTCCCGGAGTTGACGACACGCCTGCCTGCGACGACGCGGTCGAACTGCGTGTGCGTGTGCCCGCAGACGACGACGTCGGCGTCGACGTCCTCGAACAGGAAGGCGATCCGCTCCTCCGGCGTCCTCTCCGTGAAGATGTCCTCGTCGTTGCGGGGCGTCGCATGGACGTACAGCACGCGGCCGATCTGCACGCTCGGCGGCAGGCCGTACAGGAACGCGATCTGCTCCTCGCTCAGCCGGTCCCGCGTGGCCTGGACCAGCGCCGGCGGCGCGAGTCCCTCCTGCCCGGGCGTGAGCATGCGATCGGCGTTGCCGCGCAGCCAGACGACGCGGTCGCCGAGGGCGCGCAGCCGCTCGAGCGTCTCCGACGGCCGGTCGCCGGCGAGGCAGACGTCGCCGCCGACGACGATCGTCGCCTCGTCGGGCACCTCCGCGAGCACGGCCTCCAGCGCCGGAAGGTTCCCGTGGACGTCGTAGAGGGTCGCGACTCCCAACGCGACGTCTACCCCACGATCTCGAGCTGGAGCCGGCGTCCCGCCTCGACGCCGCCCGCGCGCACGAGCGTCCGCAGCGCGCGGGCGATCCGGCCCTGGCGGCCGATCACCTTGCCGACGTCGCCCTCGGCGACGTGCAGCCGGTAGACGAGCGACCCGTCCTCGCCCTCGACCTGCTCGACGCGCACCGCGTCCGGCTCGTCGACGAGCCGGCGGGCGAGCTCCTCGAGCAGGTCGCCCATGACCTACTGAATTCCCTGCGTCTTCAGGAGCTTCGCCACCGACTCCGTCGGCTGCGCGCCCTTCGCGAGCCAGGCCTTCACCTTCTCCTCGTCGAGCTCGATCAGCGACGGCTCCATCTGCGGGTTGTAGCGGCCGACGATCTCGATGAACTTGCCGTCGCGCGGGGAGCGCGAGTCGGCAGCGACGACGCGGTAGATCGGATTCTTCTTCGAGCCGACCCGCGTCAGCCTCAACTTCACAGCCATTCGTTACCTCTTCGTTCGCTTCTTGCGTTTACTGGACGTCTTGCGTGTTGCGCTCGGGCGCGGCTTGCCGCTCGGCAGCGCCGGCCCCTGGGCCTGGAGGCCCGCGAGCGACGGCATCTTGCCTGATCCCATCGACTTCATCATCTTCGCCATCTGCCGGCGCGCCTCGATCAGCTGGTTCACCTGCTGGACGGTCGTGCCCGAGCCGGCGGCGATCCGCTTGCGGCGGGAGCCGTCGATCACGTGCGGGACGCGCCGCTCCTGCGGCGTCATCGACAGGACGATCGCCTCGACGCGACCCAGCTCCTTCTCGTTCACCTGGTCGAGCCCGTCGAGCTGCTTGCCGACGCCGGGGATCATCTTCAGGACGCCCTGGAGCGGCCCCATCCGGCGGATCATCTTGTAGGACTTGAGGAAGTCGTCGAAGCTGAACTCGCCCGCCATCATCCGGCGCTCGAGCTCCTCCTTCTCGTCCTCGCCGACCGCCGCCTCGGCGCGCTCGATCAGGGTCAGGACGTCGCCCATGCCGAGGATCCGCGACGCCATCCGGTCCGGGTGGAACCACTCGAGCGCGTCGAGCTTCTCCCCGACGGAAGCGAGCTTGATCGGCCGGCCGGTGACCGCCTTGACCGAGAGCGCCGCGCCGCCGCGCGCGTCGCCGTCGAGCTTCGTCATCAGCACGCCGTCGAAGTCGACGCGCTCCTGGAACGCGAGCGCGACGTTCACCGCCTCCTGGCCGGTCATCGCGTCGAGGACGAGCAGGACGTTCGTCGGCTTCGCCTCGCGGCGCACGGCGGCGAGCTCCTCCATCAGCGCCTCGTCGATGTGTAAACGCCCCGCCGTGTCGAGAATGACGACGTCCTGGCCGTCCTCCTTCGCCCGCTCGATCCCGTCGTGGACCGCCTTCACCGGGTCGGAGCGCTCGTCCGCGTAGACGGGGACGCCGACCTGCGCGCCGAGCTGGACCAGCTGCTCGATCGCCGCGGGCCGCTGGAGGTCGGCGGCGACGAGCGCCGGCTTGCGGCCGTCGTTCGCGAGCAGGAGCGCGAGCTTCCCTGCCGCGGTCGTCTTCCCGGAGCCCTGGAGGCCGGCGAGGAGGATCGTCGTCGGCGGCCGCGGCGAGAAGGCGAGCTTCGAGGAGCCCGAGCCCATCAGCTCGGTCAGCTCCTCGTGGACGATCTTCACGACCTGCTGGCCCGGGGTCAGGCTCTTCTGGACGTCGACGCCGAGCGCACGCTCGCGCACGTGCGCCACGAACTGCTTGACGACGTCGAAGTTGACGTCGGCCTCCAGCAGCGCGAGGCGGACCTCGCGCATCGCGCGCGAGATCGTCTCCTCGTCGAGCGTTCCGCGGCCGCGGAGGTCGCCGAGGGCGCTCTGGAGCTTGTCCGAGAGGGCGTCGAACACGGCGAACCAGTGTACTGACCCCATTTGCAACGCCTGTCACACTTCGGTCCATGTCCTCCGCCGCCGTCAGGAAGACGGTCACCGTCCTGTTCTGCGACCTTGCCGACTCGACCGGGCTCGGCGAGCGTCTCGATCCCGAGTCCGTCCGGGCGCTGATGGCGCAGTGGTACGAGGCGATGCGCGCGCCGCTCGAGCGCCACGGCGGCTCCGTCGAGAAGTTCATCGGCGACGCGGTGATGGCGGTCTTCGGCGTCCCCCACGTTCACGAGGACGATGCGCTGCGGGGCGTCCGCGCGGCGGTCGAGATGCGGTACGCCGTCGCGGCGATGAACCGCGGCCTCGCCGCTCAGGGCCGCCCCACGCTGCGGATTCGCATCGGCGTGAACACGGGCGAGGTCGTGGCCGGAGGCGAGGACACGGACGGGGCGTTCGTCACCGGCGACGCCGTCAACACCGCGAAGCGGCTCGAGGAGACGGCGCAGCCGGACGAGATCCTCATCGGCGCCGCGACGCGGGCGCTCGTGCTGGACGCCGCGGAGCTCGAGCCGGTCGGCGCGCTCGCGGTGAAGGGAAAGGAGCTGCCGGTGTCGGCCTGGCGCGTCGTCGACGTGTCGACGGACCAGGCGGGCGTGCGCCGGCGCACGGACACGCCGTTCGTGGACCGCGCGGCCGAGTTCGCGGGACTTCGGGCCGTGTACGAGCAGGCGGTCGCGGAGCGCATCTGCCGGCTCGTCACCGTGCTCGGCGTGGCGGGGATCGGCAAGTCCAAGCTCGCCGCCGAGCTGCTCGGGTCCCTCGGCGAGGAGGAGGCGACGGTGCTCGTGGGCCGCTGCCTTCCCTACGGCGAGGGGATCACGTTCTGGCCGGTCGTCGAGCTCGTCCGTGCCGCCGGCGGGGTCGCCGCCGTCGAGGCCGCGCTCGCCGGCGGAGCGGACGCCGACGCGGCCCCCGCCCTGCGCGGCCTCCTCGAGCCCGACGCCGCGGATGTGTCGTCCAGCGACGAGATCTTCTGGGCCGTGCGGCGGCTGCTGGAGACGCTGGCCGCCGAGCGCCCGCTCGTCGTCTGCATCGAGGACATCCACTGGGCCGAGCCGACCTTCCTCGATCTGCTCGAGTACCTGGCCGGCTTCATCCGACTCGCACCTGTCCTCCTGCTCTGCCTCGCCCGGCCCGACCTCGCCGACCGGAGGCCCACGTGGCTGACGGGCGGGATCATCCAGCTCGAGCCGCTGTCCGAGCAGGACTCCGAGACGCTCCTCGACGGCCTCGGTGACCTCGACCCCGACGCACGCCGGCGCATCCGGGATGCGGCCGAGGGAAACCCGCTCTTCGCCGAGCAGCTCGCGGCGCTCGCGCTCGACGGCGGCGCGTCCTCGCTCCCGCCGACCATCCAGGCGCTGCTCGCCGACCGGCTCGACCGGCTCGAGCCGGGCGAGCGCACCGTGATCGAGCACGCGTCGATCATCGGGCGCGGATTCGCGCGCGCCGACGTCGCCGAGCTCGCTCCCGCGGAGTTGCACGAGGACGTCGGCGCGCACCTGCTCTCGCTGACGCGCAAGGGGCTGATCCGCCCCGACGAGAGCGCAGATCCTCGCGAGGACACCTTCCGCTTTCGTCACATCCTGATCCGCGACGCCGCCTACGACGAGATGCCGAAGGCGCTGCGCGCGACGCTGCACGAGCGCTTCGCCGCCCGCCTCGAGCGCGGCGAGCGCCGGCGCGAGCTCGAGGAGATCGTCGGCTACCACCTCGAGCAGGCCTACCGCCTCCAGGGCGAGCTCGGCCCACCCGACCGTCAGCTCGCGTCCCGCGCCGGCGACCGGCTCTCGGCGGCCGGGCGGCGGGCGCTCGACCGGGGGGACGCACGCGCGGCGGTCAACCTCCTCGGCCGGGCCGTCGCGCTCTACCCGGACGACGACCCGCGGCGTCTCGAGCTCCTGCCGGAGCACGGCAGCGCGCTCATGCGGGCCGGAGAGCTCGCAGCCGCCGACGGGGTGCTCGCCGAGGCGGCGGAGCGCGCGACCGCGGCGGCGAACGAACGCGTCCGGCTGCGCTGCCTCGTCGAGCGCGAGTTCATCCGCAGCTGGACGCACCCCGAGGAGGGCAGCGAGGGGCTCGTACGCGTCGGCAACGAGGCGATCGCCGGGCTCGAGCCGCTCGGCGACGACCCCGGCCTCGCGAAGGCGTGGTGGCTCGTGAGCGAGGCCCATTCAGTCGCGGGTCACTGGCAGGAGCGCGCCGACGCGCTCGGCCGGGCGCTCGGCCATGCGAGACGCGGCGGCTCCGGCGAGGCCGCGACGCTCGTCGCGATCCTCGCGCAGGCGCTCTACTACGGCCCCACCCCGGCCGACGAGGCGCTCGAGCGCTGCGAGGAGTTCCTCGCCGAGGCGTCCGGGGACCGCGCGCTCGTCGCCGCCTTGCAGAGCACGCTCGGCGGGCTCCACGCGATGCGGGGAGAGTTCGACGAGGCGCGCGCCCTCCACGCCCGTGCGGTGGCGACGTACGAGGAGATGGGTCACGAGTTCCGCCGTGCGGCCCGCTCGCAGATCGGCGGCGAGATCGAGATGCTCGCCGGCGACCCGGCGGCGGCCGAGCGCGAGCTGCGACGCGGCTACGAGACGTTCGAGCGGATGGGCGAGCGCGGCGTCCGCTCGACGCTCGCAGCCTTCCTGGCCCGCGTGCTCGTCGCCCTCGGCCGCGACGACGAGGCGGAGGAGTACGCGCGCCTCAGCGCCGACGCGGCCGGCGCCGACGACCTCGTCACTCAGGTGGTCTGGCGCTCGGCGCAGGCGCTCGTCCTCGCCCGGCGCGGCGACCTCGGTCCGGCCGAGGCGCTCGCGCACGAGGCGACCGGCCTCGCAGCCGGCACCGACTATCTCGACCTGCGCGCGTCCGCCCTCGTCGCCGCTGCGGAGGTGCTCGTTCTCGCGGGCCGTGACGACGAGGCGGCGCTCGCCGCCGGCGAGGCGGCGGAGACCTTCGCCCGCAAGGGAAACGTCGTGGCCGCGCAGAGAGCCGCGAGGCTCGCGCCGACGCGGAGGCCGTGAGCCTCTTCCCACGCGGTACAGAAAGGTCTATCGTCGCGCCTGCCACAAACCGGAGGTGGGACATGTCTGTACCAAAGCGGGGTGCGGGGAAGGGTCAGTGGGTCGGCTACTCGAGGAAGGACGTGTCGATCGCGATCGAGGACGCCTACAACTTCGCCAAGGAGGACATCACCGGCGCGATCGAGCTGAAGGTCGAGGCCATCTACGTGACCGGCAACAACCCGCTCAGCGAGTACATCGTCGTGCTCGTGCCCGTGACATGAGCGCGACGGAGGACTACAGGAAGCGAATCTTCGTCGGCGTCTCGAAGGCCGACGCCGAGAAGACACCGTCGCTTCACGAGGCCGCCGCGGACGCGCACGCTCAGATGGAGAGTGCGGGCATCAAGGGGCGCCTGAGGCTGCTCGAGTCGTACCACAACCCGATCAGCGAGTACCACGTGATCTTCGTGACCGAGTAGCTAGCCCTCGACGAGGGCGCGCGCGAAGTCTGCGGCGTCGAAGGGGCGAAGGTCGTCGAGCCGCTCGCCGACGCCGATCAGCTTGACCGGCAGTCCCAGCTCGTACGCGATCGGGATGGCGACGCCTCCCTTCGCCGAGCCGTCGAGCTTCGTCAGCGCCACGCCGGTGACGCCCGCGGTCTCGGCGAACAGCCGCGCCTGCTGGAGCCCGTTCTGGCCCGTCGTCGCGTCGATCACGAGCAGCGTCTCGTGCGGCGCGCCGTCGAGCCTGCCGGCGATGACGCGGCGCACCTTCGCGAGCTCCTCCATCAGGTTCGTCTGCGTGTGCAGGCGCCCGGCGGTGTCGACGATGACGACGTCGCGGCCGCGCGCCTGCGCGGCCTCGATCGCGTCGTAGGCGACCGCGGCCGGGTCGCCGCCGCGGGAGGAGCCGACGAAGTCCGCGCCCGCCCGCTGCGCCCAGATCTCGAGCTGCTCCTCGGCCGCGGCGCGGAACGTGTCCGCGGCGGCGACGACGACGGAGCGGCCGTGCTCGGCAAGCCGGGCCGCGAGCTTGCCGATCGTCGTCGTCTTGCCGGTGCCGTTGACGCCGACGACGAGCACGACCGTCGGCTCGTGCGTCACGTCGAACGTCGGCGGCTCGCCGAACAGGTCGGCGATCTCGGCGGCGAGCGCCTCGTTCAGGTCGCCGATCTCGCCGCGCGCCTCGAGCCGGCGCACGAGCTCCGCCGTCGCGCGGACGCCGACGTCGCCCATGATCAGCGCCTCCTCGAGCCGCTCCCAGTCCTCCTCGTTGCCGGGATCGAACGCCGCCGAGGCGAGCTCGCCGGTGAGCGCGCGGCGCGACTTCGACAGCGAGTCGCGCAGCCGTGAGAACAGCCCGGCCCGCTCCTCCTCCGGCTCGGGAGCGGCGTTCTCCTCGCCCAGCAGCTCTGCCCAGCTTCGCGCCACGGGCGGCAGCGTAGCCGCGCGCCTACCCGGAGAGCGCCGCGGACAGATCGGTCCGCGAGTCGACGCGAAGCTTGCGGAACACGCTCGTCAGATGGCCCTCCACCGTGCGGGCGGTGACGAACAGGAGCTGCGCGATCTCCCGGTTCGTCAGCCCGCGGCCCGCAAGCTCGGCGACGCGCCGCTCGCTGGCGGTCAGCGACTCCGGTCCGGTGAGGAGCGCGCGGCGCGGGCGCGCGCCGGTGGCGCGCAGCTCCGTCTCGGCCTGCTCGGCCAGCCGCCGCGCGCCGAGGCGGTGCGCCGCGTCGAGCGCCTCGCGGAGCAGCTCGCGCGCCTCGACGCGGCGATTCCGCCGCCGCAGCAGGGCGCCGAGGTCGGCGAGGGCTCGTGCACGCTCCAGCTCGGCGTCGGCGCGCCCCAGGTCGGCGACCGCGTCGCGGAGGAGCGACGCTCCGCTGTCGCCGCCGGCGACGAGGCCTGCGGCGCGCTTCGCCAGCCCGACCGTGCGCGGCGCGCCGAACGCGAGCGCGAGCTCGAGCTCCTCGCCGGCGAGACGACTCGCCGCTTCGCGGTCGCCGAGCGCGAGCTGCGCGAGCGCCGCGTGCGAGCGCCAGCGGACGTACCCGGGAGAGCTGACCTTCGCTCGCGTCAGGAGGCCGCCGACCGCAAGGAAGTCCGCGAGGCCTTCCTCGATCCGTCCCTGCTCGACGCGGAGGCGGCCGCGGGCGACGCGGAGGGCCGCCGAGGTGATCGACTCCCCTTCGGCCAGCGCGTGGAGCGGCTCGAGCGCCTGCTCCGCCCCATCGAGGTCGCCCCGGTCGACGAGGGCGGTGACGAGGACGCCGCCGTTCAGCGCGCGGTACAGCGGCGGCGTGGGAACCTCGGTCGCTGCGAGCGCCGTGCGCGCGTCCGTCTCGGCCGCGTCGAGGTCGCCGCGCCGCAGCGCGAGCGCGGCCCGGTTCGCGAGCGCCGCGGCGAGCCGTGCGCCGTCGCCCGACGACCGCGCCTCGGCGATCGAGGCGTCGAGGAGCGGCTGCACCTCCGCGTACCGCTCGGCCCAGAGCAGCGAGAGCAGCGCGCCGTCGCGAAGCGAGGACGAGAAGAGCGGCCCGTCGGGCGTGTCCGTCCGCGTGTCGTCTCGGGCCGAGAGCGCGCGCCGCGCCAGGCTCGCGCCGACGTCCGCCGGCTCGTTCGTGAGGATCGACGTGAACGAGGCGACGGCGAGCAGGTCGGGCGACGCGCCGGGATCCCCCGCCCGCTCCCGCAGCGCCGTCCGGCGCAGGCTCGTGGCACGCGCGACGGCGGGAACGCTCATCCCGATCACGACCGCGGCGGCCTCGAGCTGCTGCGCCAGGTCGGGGTCGCCAGTGCGGATCGCGGCGGCGGCGCGGTCGAGGACGTCGACGGCTTCCGGGACGCGCTGGGCGCGATTGAGCGCGCGCGCGAGCACGCCGGCCGCACGTGCAGCCGCGACCGCGTCCGGAGCGCGATCGCGGGCGGCCTGCAGGTGCTCGAGCCAACCGTCCAGGCCGGCGCTCTCCTCTGCGGTTCCGAGCTCGAGCAGCAGCCGCGGCAGCTCGGCGGGTGCGGGCGGCTCCGCGAGGGCGCGGCGGAGGAAGACGGCGGCGGACTCGGGCGCGCCGTTGCGCGCCGCCGTGCAGGCGGCGGCGGTGAGCCGCTCGACGACCCAGGGATCGGCGGCCGGATCCGACGCGAGCAGGTGCTCCGCGACCGACTCGGTCGCCCCCGGCAGGTCGGCGAGCAGCCGAGCGGCCGCCCGGTGACCCTGCGCCCGCGCGCCGTCCGTCAGGTCCGAGTAGACGGCGCTTCGGACGATCGGGTGGACGAACCGCAGCGGACGCCCCGGCTCGAGCACCCCCGCGGTCACGAGCCGGTCGACGGCGGAGGCGGCCGAGACCTCGTCCTGGCCGGCCACCCGCGCGGCCGTCAGCAGGTCGCCCTGCTCGAGGACGGCGACGGCCCGGGCCAGCCGGCGTGCGTCGTCCGGCAGCCGGCGGAGCTGAAGGCGAAGCGAGCGCGCAACCGTTCGCGCCCCGATCCGCTCGACGTGGCGCGCGGCCTCGGCGGCCGGCGCGGTCCCGCTCTCCCGCAGCGCGTCGAGAAGTCCGCGGACGAGGAACGGCGACCCGCGCGTCGCGCGCAGGCAGGCGTCGACGAAGGCGGGGTCCGGGCTCCCGCCGAGGGTCGACTCGACGAGCTCGGCGACCGCCGCCCGGGTCAGCGGCGGGAGGCGGACGGCCTCGGCCGACGCATCGCCGGTGACGGCGGCGAGCAGCCCGGCGTCGGCCGCCTCGTCGCCCGAACGGGCCGCGACGACGAGCGCGACCTCGAGCTCGTCGAGACGCGCGATCAGGTAGGCGAGAAAGCGGAGCGACGGCGCGTCCACCCAGTGCGCGTCGTCGACGACGATGCAGAGCGGGGTGCGGGCGGCGAGACCCGCGCACAGCCAGTAGAGACCGTGCAGGATCGCGAACGCGGAGCCGGCGCGCCATGGACGCGGCGCGTCGAACGCGGGTGCGCCCGGCAGCCCGAGCAGCCCTGCGGCCGCGCCGGCGTCCCCCTCCAGCAGGCCCGCCCGCTCGACGCCGGACGCCTCGGCGAGGGGCGCCTCGAACAGCCGGCGCACGACGCCGTAGGCGAAGTCGCGCTCGAGCTCCGTTCCACGCGCGGAGAGAACCTGCATGCTGCGCTCCGCCGCCGCCGTGCGCGCGGCCGCGAGCAGCGCCGTCTTGCCGATACCGGCGGGCCCTTCGACGACGAGGAGGACGCCGTGCCCGCCCTGTGCCTCGGCGAGCGCCGCATCGATCCGGGCAAGCTCGTCGTCGCGCTCGAGCAGCGGCTCGTGCGCGCGCCGGCGGGCACGCCCGTCCGCCGGCGCCGGGGGCGCCGGGCGAGGCTGTGCGGAATCCCCCATTGCAACGGGTCAACGCCGCCGCCGCCCGGGGCAATCCCGCCGGGCGCGAAAAGTCAGGGGGGTCGTCACGGTGCGAAGCGCGGCCGCCGCCCCCGACTATCGGGGGAAGGCAACCCATGGGCCGCTGCATGCGGCTCTTTCGAGAGGAGATTCAGATGAGGCAGGTGAACCGCAGGGTGCGGTGGGCGACTGCCGCGGCTGCAGGCGCTGCCGCGGCCGCGGTCGTGGCGGGCTCGCCGGGGCACGCGAGCGCGGCGTCGGTGATCAAACAGCCGAAGCTCGACAACGGCGTGCTCAAGGTGACGGGCACCGACGCGGCCGACCAGATCGCGCTCCGACTGCAGGTGGGCAATCCCGGCGTCCTCCAGGTGGATTTCGGCAACGGCGCGGCCGTCTTCGGCTTCGCCCGCGCGAGCGTCACGCAGATCGACGTCGCTGCCGGCGCGGGCGATGACTCCGTCCGCATCGACGAGAGCGGCGGCGCCTTCACCGACACGATTCCGACGACGATCGACGGCGGCGCCGGCGACGACACTCTGACCGGAGGCTCGGGCGCCGAGACGCTGAACGGCGGCGCCGGGGACGACACGGTCGTCGGCGGCCGCGGCAACGACACCGTCGTGCTCGGCGCGGGGGACGACACGTTCACGTGGAACCCCGGCGACGGCAGCGACACGGTCGAGGGCCGCGCGGGCTCCGACACGATGGTCTTCAACGGCGCGAACGTCGCCGAGCACATCGACCTGTCCGCGAACGGCGGCCGGCTCTCGCTCGTCCGCGACGTCGCGAACATCACCATGGACGTCAACGGCGTCGAGCAGGTCGACCTGAACGCGAAGGGCGGCGCCGACGTCGTCACCGTCGGCGACCTGACGAAGACCGACGTCGACGTCCTCGATCTCGATCTCGGCAGCAACGGCGCCGGCGACGGCGCAGCCGACCAGGTGACGGTCACAGGCACGAAGCACAAGGACGCGATCGCGGTCTCCGGCGACAACGGCTCCGTCAGCGTCACCGGACTCGCCGCGGCGGTGAACATCGCCAACGCGGAGCAGGCCGACACGCTCACGGTCGACGGCGGAGGCGGGAAGGACTCGGCGGCGTTCACCGGCACCGGGGGCGACGATCACGTCGACCTCTCCCCCGACGCCGCGCATCTCCACGTCGCCGGCACGGCCGGCATCGCCGTCGAGACCGGCGCGATCGAGCAGATCGGCCTCGACGCGCAGGGCGGCGCGGACACCATCACCGTCGGCGACCTCACCGGAACCGGCGTCACGAAGGTCGGCCTCGACCTCGGCGGCGGCGACGGGTCGCCCGACCACGTCACCGTCGACGGCACGGGCAACGCCGACACGATCGCCGTCACCGGCGGTGACGGGGCGGCGACGGTCACCGGACTCGCCGCGGCCGTCGCCCTCACGGGCACCGAGCCGGCCGACGACACGCTCACGGTCGACGGGCTCGCGGGCGCCGACACGATCGACGCCTCCGGCCTCGACGCGACCGCGGTCAAGCTCGAGAGCAACGGCGGCGACGACGCGGACGTGCTCGTCGGCTCCGCCGGCAACGACCTCGTCACAGGCGGCAGAGGCAACGACACGGCGCTGCTCGGCGCGGGCGACGACACGTTCGTCTGGAACCCGGGCGACGGCAGTGACATCGTCGAGGGCCAGGACGGCGCCGACACGCTGCTGTTCGACGGCGCCAACGTCAGCGAGCACGTCGTCCTCTCTGCGAACGGCTCCCGCCTGCTGTTCACGAGAGACGTCGCCAACATCACGATGGACGTGAACGGCGTCGAGCAGGTCGACTTCAACGCGCAGGGCGGCGCCGACACCATCGGCGTCGGCGACCTGACCGGAACCGGCGTCACGAGCGTCGACCTCGACCTCGGCAGCAACGGCGCCGGCGACGGCGCGGCGGATCACGTCAGCGTCGACGGGACCGGCAACGCCGACAGCATCGCCGTCGCCGGCGGCAGCGGCACCGCCGTCGTCACCGGCACCGCCGCGACGGTCACCGTCACCGACGCCGAGCCGGCGAACGACTCGCTCGCGGTGAACGGGCTCGGCGGGGACGACGCGATCACCGCCTCGGGCCTCGCCGCCGACGCGGTGCAGCTGACCCTCGACGGCGGCGAAGGCGCCGACGTGCTGGTCGGCAGCGACGGGAACGACGTGCTGCTCGGCGGCCCCGGCGACGACGTCCTGATCGGCGGCCCGGGTCAAGACATCCTCGACGGCGGCACGGGCGACAACCTCCTGATCCAGTAGCTGAATGGAGGGGATCCTCGCGATCTCCGGCAGCCTGAAGCGCGGCTCTGTGAACAGCGCCGCGCTTCAGGCCGCCGCGGCGGCAGCGGCCTGGGACGGGATCGTCGTCTCGATCGACGACTCCGTCCGGGCGCTGCCGCACTTCGATCCGGACCTGGAGGCGGAGCCGCCCCGGTCAGTGCTCCGCTTCCGGGCGGCGTGCGAGGACGCGGCCGGCGTGCTGCTCGCGGTCCCGGAGTACGCCTTCGGCATTCCGGGCGCGTTCAAGAACGCGCTCGACTGGACGGTCGGCGCCGGCTCGCTCTACCGGAAGCCGGTGGCCGTCCTCAGCGTCGCCCCGCGCGGCCGCGGCGCCCGCGTTCGCGAGGCGCTGGAGGCGGTGCTGACGGCGCTCGACGCCGACGTGACGTACCACTCGGTCCCGGTCGCTTCCCGCGACCGGGACGAGCACGGCGAGATCGCCGACGGGACCGTCGTCGACGAGCTGCACACGGTCGTGACCGAGCTGGCGGAGAGAGCGTGGCTCGCGTCGCGATCTACGCCGTGACGGCGTTGATCGCGACGGCGGCGGCGACGAGGACGATCGCCGCGGCGACGAGGTGGAGCCGGCGCCGGGCGCCGCGGGCCGTCCGCCGACGGCGGTGCGTGTCGATCTCGAGCTGCCTCGCCATCTGCATGGCGAGGATCTCGCTCGACTGGAACTGGCGGACGGGCGGGTAGAGGAAGGTCAGCGGTGATTGCACGGAGATGCTCCTTCGATATCGGGAGCCTTCATCGTCCGGTCCGCGCAGGCGTCGCCGCACCGTGGGCGACCCCCTGACTTTTCTCCCGGGATCACACCGCGCGCTGGTAGACGCGGATCGCCCGCGTGGCGAGCGCCGCGCAGGCGAGCAGCAGCGCCGCGAGCAGCCCCGCCCGCGTCGCGACGAGCCCCCAGTCGGAGGAGCCGGCGCGCGCGCCGACGACCGCCCAGTTGACCGGGTTGTAGCGCGCGACGCCGCCGATCCAGCCCGGCAGGAGCGCCGCGGCCATCATCGCGGAGGAGAGGAACGTCGCGGGCAGGACGACGAACTGCACCGCTCCGATCAGCGTCTCCTCCTGGCGCGCGACGAGCGCGAGCGCGTCCGAGAGCGCGGCGACGCAGCCGCCGAGCAGCACGGCGAGCACGATCATCGCCGCGACCGATCCCGCCGGGAAGTGCGCGCCGTCCGCGTACGCGACGCCGACGATGACGAGCGACTGGACGACGATCACGACCGCGCCGTAGAGGAAGCCCGCGGCGACGAGCGAGCCGCGACGCATCGGCGAGACGAGGAAGCGGTCGAGGATGCCGCGGTTCATGGCGTCGATGTACGCCATCCCGTGCCAGCCGCCGGCGAAGAGCGCGCTCATCACGAGCACTCCGGGCGTGAGGAACTCGACGTAGGAGCCGCCGTGGAAGCCCGGCAGCTCGACGACCCGCTTGAACAGCGAGCCGAACAGGAGCAGCCAGATCAGCGGCTGGATCAGCGTGATCGCGACGAACCAGGGCTGCCGCCAGAGGATGAGCAACTGCCGGCGCGTCAGTCCGAGCGTGTGACGCATGAAGAGGCTCATGCCGCGACTCCTTCCAGGTCGGCCTCGCCGAACGAGCGGCCGGCGTGGCGCAGGTAGACGTCGTCGAGCGACGGCCGGGCGACGGTCGCGGCGGTGGCGACGACGCCCGCGGACTCGAGCGCCGCGAGGACGACGGGCACCGCGCGCGCGCCCTCGTCGGCGCGGGCGCGCAGCACCCGTCCGTCGAGCGCCGCGTCGCGCACGCCGGCGACCGCGGCGAGCGCGGCGAGCGCCGCCTCGGGGCCTGCACCGCCGTCGAGCTCGACGACGAGCGTGTCGCCGTGCAGGTCGCTCTTCAGCTCATCCGGCGAGCCGGCCGCGACGATGCGTCCCCGGTCGACGATCGCCAGCTTCGAGGCGAGCCGGTCGGCCTCCTCGAGGTAGTGCGTCGTGAGCAGGACGGTGACGCCGTCCTCGCGTGCGAGCCGCTCGATCTCGGCCCACATCTCGGCGCGCGCCTCCGGGTCCAGACCCGTCGTCGGCTCGTCGAGGAAGAGCACCTGCGGCCGGTTGATCAGCCCCGTCGCCACGTCGAGCTTCCGCTGCATGCCGCCGGAGTACGTGCGGACGAGCCGGTCGGCCGAGTCGGCGAGGTCGAAGCGCCGGAGCAGCGCCGCGATCCGCGCGCGCAGCTCCCGCCGCGGGATCCCGTAGAAGTCGCCCTGCAGCTGGAGGTTCTCGCGGCCGGTCGCGTCGGGGTCGACGCCGTGCTTCTGGCCGACGACGCCGATCGTCCGGCGCACCTCGTCGGCCTCGCGGACGACGTCGCGGCCGGCGACGAGCGCGCGGCCCTCGTCGGGCAGCGTCAGCGTCGTCAGGATCTTCACCGTCGTCGACTTCCCGGCCCCGTTCGGGCCGAGCAGCCCGAAGACCGTGCCCGACTCGACCGCGAAGCCGACGCCGTCGAGGGCGCGGGCGCCCTTCGGATACGTCTTGACGAGGCCTTCCGCCTCGATCGCCGAACCTTCCAATCGTCTCACCTCCGAGCTACGATTCCTTTAGATTGATGGTTATCTTAATTATCTAGAGATACGATTGTCAAGAGAAGAGCTCATCCGGCAGCTGATCGCCGAGGTCCGCGCCTCGCAGGTGGCGACCGACGCCCTCGACCAGGCGGTCGCCGAGCGATTCGGGCTGAACCGCACCGACGCCCGCGCGCTCGACGTGCTCGACCAGCACGACGGCCCGATCACGGCGGGCGAGCTCGCCCAGGCCATGCACCTGACGACGGGCGCGATCACGAGCGTGATCGACCGGCTCGAGAAGGCAGGGTGGGCGAAGCGCGTGCGCGACCCCGAGGACCGCCGGCGCGTGCTCGTCGAGGTGACGGCGAAGGTGGCGAGGATGGGCGACGCGATCTACGGGACGCTCGACGACGTCATCGCGACGTTCCCCGACTACAGCGAGGAGCAGCTCCGGCTGCTGATCGACTTCACCCACCAGGGCCGCGCGTTCACCGAGGCGCGGATCGCGAACGCGCAGGCGATGACGCCCGACCGGCGCGGCCGCAAGCACCTGCACGGACGGGGCAAGGCCTAGGGCAGCAGCGTCTCGGTGTAGTCCGGGACGTAGCGGAACAGCTCGCGCGGCGGCCGTTCGTAGTCGGCCTCGTGCGGCCGCGGCGGCAGCTCGAGCGGCGTCTCGAGCACGTCCTCGTACGGCACGAGCGAGAGCAGGTGCGCCATGCAGTTGAGCCGCGCGCGGCGCTTGTCGTCCCCCTCGACGACGTACCACGGCGCCTCGGGGATGTCGGTGTGGACGAACATCTCGTCCTTCGCGCGCGAGTACTCGACCCAGCGGGCGCGCGAGTCGAGGTCCATCGGCGAGAGCTTCCAGCGGCGCAGCGGATCCTCGAGCCGGGAGCGGAAGCGCCGCTCCTGCTCCGCGTCGCTGACCGAGAACCAGTACTTGACGAGCATGATCCCGTCGTCGACCAGCAGGCGCTCGAAGATCGGACACTGCTGGAGGAAGCGGCGGTACTCGTCCGGCGTGCAGAAGCCCATCACGTGCTCGACGCCGGCGCGGTTGTACCAGCTCCGGTCGAAGATGACGATCTCGCCCGCGGTCGGGAGGTGCGCGATGTAGCGCTGGAAGTACCACTGGCCCCGCTCGCGCTCGGTCGGAGCCGGCAGCGCGACGATGCGCGCGACCCGCGGGTTGAGGTACTCCGTGATGCGCTTGATCGCGCCGCCCTTGCCGGCCGCGTCGCGGCCCTCGAAGACGACGACGAGGCGGACGCCGTTGACGCGCACCCACTCCTTCAGCTTCACGAGCTCCGCCTGGAGCTTCAGCAGCTCGCTCTCGTAGAGCTTGCGCGGGACCTTCGTCGCGTGGTCGTGAGCCACGACGGGAGGTTACGCGGCGCTGACCGCCTCCGCCTCCTCGCGCGGGAGGCGGCGGGAGACGATCTGCGAGACGCCGTCGCCGCCCATGGTCACGCCGTAGAGGACGTCGGCGGCCTCCATCGTCCGCTTCTGGTGCGTGATCACGACGAACTGCGCGCGGTCGGCGTAGCCGCGCAGGAGCGCGACGAAGCGGCCGATGTTCGTGTCGTCGAGCGCGGCCTCGACCTCGTCGAGGAGGTAGAACGGGCACGGCCGCGCGAGGAAGAGCGCGAACAGGAACGAGATCGCGCCGAGCGCCTTCTCGCCGCCGGAGAGGAGCGAGAGCCGCTGCACCCGCTTCCCGGCCGGACGCAGCTCGACCTCGATCCCCGGAAGCTCCTCGTCGTCGTCCGACTCGGTCAGGCTGAGCCGACCCTCGCCGCCGGGGAAGAGCGTCGCCGCCACCTCGTGGAAGTGCCGCTGCACCGCGTCGAACGTCTCGGCGAAGCGCCGCTCGACGGTCTCCGCGAGCTCGGCGCTGAGCTTCTCCAGCTCGGTCAGGCTCTCCTCGAGGTCGGCGCGCTGCGTCGCCAGCTCCTCGAGCCGCGCCTTCTCCGCGTCGTGCTCCTCCTTCGCCAGCGGGTTCACCTGGCCGAGCGCCTCGCGGCGGCGCTCGAGCCGCTCCGCGCGCTCGGCGAGCTCGTCGCGGTCGTCGCCCTCGGCGGGCTCGTCCGCATTCGCATGCTCCAGACGGCGGCGCGCCTCGTCGGCCTCGGCCTCGACGCGCGCGACCTCGACGTCGATCGCGGACGCGCGCTCGGACGCGGCGGACAGCTCCTGGCGCAGCTCCACCTCGGCGGCGCCGAGGCGGCGCAGCTCCTCGCCGAGCTCGCCGGTGCGATGGCCGCCGGCGTCGACGCGCGCGCGCAGCGGCGTCTCGAAGCGGGCGCTCGCGGCGACCGCGGCGGCAAGCGTGCCGTCGAGGCGCTCGACGCCGGCGAGGACGCGTGCGAGCTCGTGCGGGCGCGCGCGGCGGCGTCCGGCGCGGACGGCGGCGTCGATCCGAGCGGACTCGGCGTCGCGGGCGCGCTCGCCGGCCGCCGTGGCCTCCTCGGCGGCGGCGTCGGCGGCGGCGACGAGCGAGCGGGCCTCCGCGCGGAGCGCGTCGATCTCCCCCGCTCCCGGCTCCTCGGCCGTGGCTGCGCCACCCAGACGGACGAGATCCCGCTCCGCTGCGGCGGCGCCCTCGGCGGCGGCGGCGACCTCCCGCCGGAGCGCGCTCTCGCGCTCACCGAGCGCGCGCAGCGTCGCACCGAGCCCGGCCGTCCGCTCGGCGCCCGCCTCGCCGCGCGTGCGCAGCGGCGCCTCGACGGCGTCGACGGCACGGTCGAGCGCGTCGAGCGCCCGCTCCAGCCGCCGCGCCGCGGCGACGAGCGAGCGGAGCGTCGCCGCGTCGGCGCGGCGCAGCCGGAGCCGCGGCGCCGCCGCGGCGAATGCCGCCTCCACCTGGGCCGCGCGCTCGCCGGCGGCCTCCGCCTCCCGCTCCGCGAACTGCGCCTGCTCGGCGAGCGTGCGCGCCTCCTCGGCGAGCGCCGCGCGCCGCGCGTCGAGCTCGAGCAGCACCGCCTCCGCCGTCTCGCCGGCGAACCAGAGCTCGCCGCGCTGCGGGTCGTAGCCGTAGCCGTCGCGCGTCACCGCCGGAACCGGCGAGGAGAGCAGCTCGTCCTTCTCGACCACGGGCAGCTCGGCGACGAGCTCCTTCGGATCGCGCCCGGCGAGCACGCGCAGCGGGCCGAGCCCCGCCGCCGCCGCGCGCTCGAGCAGCTCGAGGGCGGCCTTCGCGTCGTCGGCGACGAGCGCCGACGCGCGCGGGCCGAGCGCCGCGGCGACCGCGCGCTCGTCCCCCGGGTCGACGCGGAGCAGCGACAGCGCGAGCCGTTCGCCCTGCTCCGCGAGGGCGCGCGCCGCGGGCGGGATCCCCTCGCGCTCGGCGAGCGCGCGCTCGAGCGTGGCGAGCCGCTCGTGCGCGGTCAGCGCACGCTCCGCGAGCGTGTCGCGCTCGTGCGCGGCGTCGCGCGCGGCCGCACGCGCGAGCAGTGCCTGCCGCTCCAGCTCCTCCGGCGACGGCCCGCCGCGGGCGGCGTCCGCCTCGGCCTCGGCGAGCTCGGCCTCGAGCCGCGCGACCAGCCGCGCCGCCGACTCCCGCTGGACGGCGAGGCGCGCGGCCCGGCTGCGCAGCTCGTACGAGACGGACAGCGCCGCCTCACGCTCGCCCGCGGCGCCGGTCAGCTCCTCCTCGATCGCCGTCCGCTCGGACAGGACGCCGTCGAGCCGCCGCTGCGCGTCCGCCTGCGTGGCGCGCTCGGCGCCGAGGAGACGCATCAGCGCACGGCGCGCGCGCTCGAACCGCGTCTCGCGCTCGACCGCCGCGACGCGCGCCGTCTCGGCCGCCTGGCGCGACGCCAGCTCGAGCTGCGCCGTCTCGACGCTCGGATCGCCGACGTCCGACTCCGCCGCCGCCAGCTCGGTCCGCACCTGCTCGAGCAGCCCCGTCGCCGACTCGCGCCGGATGCCGAGCCGCTCCGCCGCGCTGCGCAGCCGGTAGAGCGCCTGCATCGCCTGCTCGCGCCTGCCGGCGGCGTCGGCGAGCTCCTCCTCCGCCGCGCCGCGCTCGGCGAGCACCGCGTCGAGCCGCTCCTCCGCCGCCTTCCGCGCGAGTCCCGCCGCCGCGCGGCGCTCGGCCGCCTCGGCGAGACGCTCGTCGAGCGTGGCGAGGTCGAGCTGCGCGATCCGCGCGCGCAGTCGCGCGATCTCGAGCCGCAGCTTCTCCGCACGCTCGGCCGCCGTCGCCTGGAGCGCGAGCGGGCGCAGCCGCTTCCGCACCTCGTCCTCGAGGTCGCGCGCGCGCTCGACCTGTACCGCGACGCGCGCGAGCTTCAGCTCGGCCCGGTGACGCCGCGCCTTGAACCGCCCGAGCCCGGCCGCCTCCTCGATCAGCGCGCGGCGCTCCTCCGGCTTCGACGCGAGGATCGCCTCCACCTTGCCCTGGCCGATGATCGAGTGCATGCCCTGGCCGAGCCCGAGGTCGGCGAGCAGCTCGACGAGGTCGATCCGCCGCACCGGCGTGCGGTTGAGGAGGTACTGCCCCTCGCCGCCGCGGTGCAGCCGCCGCGCCACCGACAGCTCGGAGTACTCGAACGGGCCGGCATGGTCCTGGTTGTCGAAGAGGAGCTCGACCTCGCAGAAGTCGGCCGGGCCGCGACCGGCGGCGCCGGCGAACAGGACGTCGTCGGGCTTCTCCGCCCGCAGCTCGTTCGGGCTGAGCGAGCCGGCGGCCCAGCGGATCGCGTCGGCGACGTTCGACTTCCCGGAGCCGTTCGGCCCGACGATCACGCCGACGCCCCGGTCGAGACGGACCTCGACCGGGTCGGGGAACGACTTGAAGCCACGAAGCTTTATCGCGCGGAGGTGCACGCAGGAGCCACCCTACCGGCCTCTCCGGATGGGGGAACCCGTGGTTCCCCCATCGTCCCCCTCCTTCGGTGTTGAGTGGCGGACGATGGTGTGCGCTCCGCCGGGAGCGCGGTCCCGGCTGCGCGCGACGCGCTCGGCCTGCACCCTGAGCGATGTCGGCGGCTTGCCTGCCCCGCGCCGCCCGTGGTGGCCTACGGCCATCCCGAACGGCGAACTCCGGCCGTCGGTTGGAGCAGACCCCGCTCTAACCTCCGGCCCTTGGTCTCGTGAAGCTCCGAGCGACATAGGCCGGAGGCTAACGCTGCCGAAGGCGCGTTAGGCGTAGGCGGACCAGCGACACCGCGAATCCGCCGAGATCCGCTCTGGGTGACGAGCGGCCGGTTGCGCGGAGGCCGGACCGCGCTCCGGCCGCAGCGCACGCCACCAGGCGCCACTCAACTCCGAAGGAGGGGGTCCGCGGGGGAACCCTGCGGTTCCCCCGTGCCGAGCTTCGGGCCGGCGTCCACCAGCTCCGGCGGGCACTCCGGGGCGAACTTGCGGAAGTTGCCGACGTACCGCGTCGCGAGCTCGCGGTAGCGGGCCCAGTACTCCTCCTCGCTCGGCCACGTCGACTCCGGGCGGAGGACGTCGTCCGGCAGGCCCGGGCAGTGCTCCGGCACCTCGAAGCCGAAGACCGGGTCGACGCGGTAGCCGACCTCGTCGAGGGCGCCCGACAGCGCCGCGTCGAGGAGGCCGCGCGTGTGCTCGATCGAGATCCGCTTGCCGACGCCGAACGGGCCGCCGACCCAGCCGGTGTTGACGAGCCAGCAGCGGGCGCCGTGCCGCTCGATCTTCCGCTTCAGCAGGTCGGCGTAGACCGCGGGGTGGTGCACCATGAACGGCGCGCCGAAGCACGTGCTGAAGGTGATCTCCGGCTCCGCGCCGAGCCCCGCCTCGGTGCCGGCGATCTTCGACGTGTAGCCCGAGACGAAGTGGTAGAGCGCCTGGTCCGGCGTCAGCCGCGCGATCGGCGGCAGGACGCCCTGCGCGTCGCACGTCAGCAGCACGACGTTGCTCGGATGGCCGGCCGTCCGCGACGGCACCGCGTTCGCGATGAAGTCGAGTGGATACGACGCGCGCGTGTTCTCGGTGAAGCGGTCGTCGTCGAGGTCGACGTGGCGCGTCGTCTCGTCGAAGGCGACGTTCTCGAGCACCGTCCCGAACCGCCGGGTCGCGGCGTGGATCTCCGGCTCCGAGCGCGGCGAGAGGCGGATCACCTTCGCGTAACAGCCGTCCTCGTGGTTGAAGATCCCCTCGTCGCTCCAGCCGTGCTCGTCGTCGCCGACGAGGCCGCGGCGCGGGTCGGCCGAGAGCGTCGTCTTGCCGGTGCCGGAGAGCCCGAAGAAGAGCGCCGAGTCGCCGTCCGCGCCGACGTTCGCCGAGCAGTGCATGCTCAGCACGCCCTCGAGCGGGAGCAGGAAGTTGAGGACGGTGAAGACGGACTTCTTCAGCTCGCCCGCGTAGCCGGTGCCGCCGATCAGGCAGAGCTTCCGCTCGAAGCTGAGGACGATGAACGTGCTCGTGCGCGTCCCGTCCGCCGGCTCGTACGCCTTGAACGACGGCGCGCAGACGATCGTGAACTCGGGGACGTGCTCGCGATACGCCTCGTGTCCCGACGGCGTCCGGAACATGTTGCGGACGAACAACGAGTGCCACGCCTGCTCGGTGACGATGCGCAGCGGCAGCCGGTACTCCGGCTGCGCGCACGCGTCGAGATCCTGGACGAACAGGTCGCGGCCCTGGAGGAAGCCGAGCAGCCGCGCGAGGATCTCCTCGAACTTGCCCGGCGCGAGCGGGCGGTTGTACTCGCCCCACCAGACGTGCTCCTCCGACGACGGCTCCCGGACGATGAACTTGTCCTGCGCCGCGCGCGACGAGTGCCTGCCCGTGTTCACGACGACGGGGCCGCCGGCGACGATCCGGCCCTCGCCCCGGAAGGCGATCTCCTCGTACAGCGCCTCGGCCGGGAGGTTCCAGTAGACGCAGCGCGCGTTCGTGATCCCGTGGTTCTCGAGCCCGTAGTCGCTCGCGAGCTCGCGCGCCTGGCCCT
>Ga0335080_10000774_pt1 | contig 30073 bp, 37 predicted proteins | sample Lox_Sample_34_FD_206720 | JGI IMG/M metagenome (GOLD analysis project Ga0335080, IMG submission 206720) | Soil microbial communities from Loxahatchee National Wildlife Refuge, Florida, United States - Lox_Sample_3.4 | ecosystem: Environmental > Terrestrial > Soil > Wetlands | place: USA... | reverse complement strand
GTGCCGATATAGGAGACATGAGCATCACACCGATCAACAATCTCTCGGCCAGTTATTTGCAGGCGATCCTCGGTACGACCTTGCAGAACTCCGACCTAAGCAACACCACCCTGAGCGGGCAACCCGACAGCAGTTGGCTCTCGCCATTTGCCCAAATGGCGACGCAGCTTCAGCAGCTTCAACAGTCGGACCCGTCCAAGTACCAACAGGTGACGCAGCAGATCGCGACCAACCTGCAAAAGGCGGCGCAGACGGAGCAGGCGCAGGGGAACACGGCGGCGGCGAACCAACTAAACCAGCTCGCGACCGATTTCACCGACGCCTCGAAGAGCGGGCAGCTCCCGAACTTCCAGGATCTGGCGCAGGCATCCGCACACCATCATGGCCACCATCATCATCACGCCTCTGCAGGTTCCGGCAGCAGCTCAACGAGCCAGACGCAGGATCCGACGCAGGCCTTTTTCCCGGCCACCGACAGGCCGCAGAACGACTCGCTGAACCCAATTGGCATCATCAGGAGCACGCTGGACCAAGCCAGGGCAACGCCGTCAGCCTCCTGACGGCGCCGGCCACCCATCATAAAGTGATGCCCCCGCGCTTGTCGAAACGGTACGGACGCCCGATGGACCGAGACAGAAGACGCTCTGCTATCTCGGCGAGCTGAACAGTTCGGCGCAAGCGCGCTGGTTAAAGACCGTCGAGGTCTTTAATGAGCAGGGCGAATCGCAGCAGTTGAAGCTGTTCCCCTCGCACGTCGATCCGCCGGCCGGCGATCCGCACGTGGCGCGGGTGTTGTTGAACAGAGTGCGTCTGGAGAGAACGCGGCAATTCGGCGCCTGCTGGCTGGGTCTGAAACTATGGAAGCGGCTGGAACTGGATAGGTTCTTCGAGGCATGGCGAGATGACAATCCGGCCGACGTGCCCTGGTCGCGCATAGCGGCGCTGCTGGCGATCAACCGATTGTGCGCGCCGGGCAGTGAACTGGCCGTCGAACAGCGCTGGTACGCGCTTCGCGTCACGCTCAAGCATCTGCTCCAGCGCCGGCCGGCTATCGCACCCGAACCGTCCAAGACCGGCGTCGATGATGCTCAGCCGTTGTCGCCGATGCGAGCTCTGGCCCTGCTTACTACGTTGCAAAGCGCCGATATCGTGCTGCCCACGACCGACGGTCGTGAGATCCGCTTGCGCCGCATCACGGAACCGGAAAGGGAGCAGAAGTCGCTCCTGCATCAACTGCGGCTGAGCCTTCCAGACAGCCTTAGATTTCAGCCCAAATGTAATGCAGACTCGGCAACAGCTTGAACTGATTCCTGAAGGGTTAGCCGAATTCTACCCCATCTCGTGACGAACTTGGGCTAGTTCAGGAACTTCAACGCAGTTTCGCTAATGCTGAACCCACAGAACAGCAACTGAAGCGGCGAGTGCGGCCAGCGCAAATGCTACGCCTAGAAACGGGAGGTTTATGTGGATTTCGCGACCTTCAGTCTTATCTCGAACCCCTTCTTGGGGCCGACTGCTCTCTTCGACACTTGCGAACAGCGCCGATCGTGAACCACTTTCATTATCAAATACCCGGACTTCAATCGCCACAGCATCCCGGATGTTTTTGAGATCTGCTGCGACCTGCTTTCGTGTCCATTCCGGAAGTGCCTCGGTGATCTCCCCAAGTTCGGGTCGCTTGCTGGAGCGCGTGACTGCGAATTCGAGCAGGTCTGCCATTCGGCATGCGACCTTGATCACGGTCAACTCCTCCAGGCTACCGTCAATCCTCTCATGATGTCGGGCAATCGCTTCGACGATCGACTCAGGAAGGCACCACCGACTAGCCAGCCACGATCCCACTGCTGTGTGATCCATGCCGAACCGCGCGGCTTCTGCTGCGATCAGAACCTCCGGCTCCCCATCGGATCCCTTCAGTATCAATTCGTACTCATATGGGTACGCGGTCAGCAGGGCGAGCCTGCCGATGTCGTGAAATAAGCCGGTTGTGTAGCACTCAAGCGGCCGGAGGCCCCACAGGCGCGCGAGCTTCGATGCGATGACGGCACAAGCCAGAGTATGATCCCAGCATGGACGGAGAACACTGGATTGAAAGGCATAACGCGCATAGGTTGCCAGCGCGGTCGCCAGTGATACCTCGCGCGTACGATCGAGGCCCAGTGTGACCGTAGCCTGTAGAACATCCCGTATATCGCAGTAATGGGGCTGGTCTGCGGCGTTGGCGCGCTTGATCAGTCTGGCGGAAAGCGTCACGTCAGTTGCGATGCATGCTGCAATACTCGACAAGTTGCTCGCATCGTCGGCAAACAAAGCCAGCAGCTTTGTGGCTATAGATGGAAACGGAGTGAGAGTCAGGCTTGCCAGCCTCGGCGGCAGGCGCACGGGAAGGGACTCGTCACTCATCTCAGGGCACTTATCGGCAATTCTTCGCAGGATTCTAGGAATTTCCTTTTCCTCCCAGTTTCTCGCAGGCCGAATTCGTTCAGGGACTATGCCATGAGAGAGCACCCTGATTTTCTGAGGCGATTCCGGTATGGTACCTTTCTCTCATCTTGCCGGACGGCTAGGACTGTACAAGTCTGGCTTTTCCGCCGATCATATGCTGGAAGGGCAGCATGTCACTGGATCTCATTTCCGGCGACCGAAGGCGTCATCGCCGCTATATTTTCGAACTACCCCTGCGCTTTCGCTGGGTAAATAGGGCCGCTGTGGCGTCTGAGGGCCACGGGGAGACTGTTGATCTCAGCCATGGTGGCATTCTCTTCCGATCCGAAAGCCCACCCCCGATCGGCTCTACGATCGAAGCCCGAATCACATGGCCTTTTTTACTACAGGGTGTTTGCCGGCTCGAACTGGTGGTGCACGGTTCGATCAGCCAAGTCAGCAACCGTGGCATCGTCCTGGCCTTGCGAACCTATGAATTCCAGACCTTCGGAGAACGATCCTTTGTCGAGGGACCTGCGCTGCTTGGCGAGGTCCACGTGGCCTAGCCCGCTAACTGGCCGGAATTCCGACGCTCGCGTCGGCTGACGAAGAGACCCGTTTCGAGAGATGTGATTCCAGAGCCACCGTCTCGATCTCCCGTTCGAGTGCCAGGGTGTGCTCGCGCAAGGCGCGGCACCGTATCAGCTCAATTTGACGTAACCTGCGGCGCTCCGCCATCAGCTGGCTGACCGCTTCTTCGAGTGCTCTGGCGAGCCCTCTTAATTCTGCCTGCAGTTCGCGACGTTTCTGATCCAGACTCGCGAAATATCGCGCCCAGGCATGCAGGTCAGGCCCGGGAAGTGCACTCTCGTTCCGGATTGTCTGTTCAGCCGCTAACCTATTGACTTGTAGACACGTGATCGCTTCCTCGGCTGCGTGGACGGCCAAACGGCACGTGCGTACGTTTCCCTCTTTGAGCCGGCAGATATCAAATTGCCACCGCAAAACACGATCGAGACGAAACTTGAAACTCTGCATGATCTCAGAGCCTAGCGGCTATCTCCTGCAAACCGGTCCGCGCTTCAGGGAAGGACGATCTCGCGGATGTAGGCTGCCTCAGGAAAGAGACGATCTCCGGTTGGAGGCGAATGGCAGAATCCAGCTTTGGATTCTTGCCCGAGACGTATGCACCCAAATCGATGAGGTCCCGAGACTCCTCGAGCACGGCGAGCGCCTCGCGCACCTTCATGGCCGCGACCGTGTGCTCCTCGTCCGTCAACTGCGAGAAGAGGCGGCTGACAGAGTGTGTGACATCGATGGCGGGATAGTGTGCCGACGCCGCGAGCCGCCGTGAAAGTATGATGTGGCCGTCGAGAATCGCGCGGGTGGCATCGCAGATGGGCTCGTTGAAATCGTCACCTTCCACCAGAACCGTGAAGAAGCCGGTTATGGAACCATTCTGAAAGCGCCCGGCTCGCTCCAGCACCTTGGGCAGGAGGTTGAAGACCGATGGAGTATAGCCTTTATGGCTGGGGGGCTCCCCTGCCGCCAATCCAATCTCGCGCTGAGCCATGGCGAGGCGCGTTACCGAATCCATGATCAGGAGTACGTCCGCACCCTGATCCCGGAAATACTCTGCCACGGCGAGCGCAACGAAACACGCTCGAACGCGGAGGGGTGCGGGCTGATCGGAAGTTGCGCAGACAACGACCGAACGCCGTGCGCCTTCTGGCCCCATCTCGTGCTCCAGGAATGCGCGGACTTCGCGGTTGCGCTCGCCGATCAGGGCAATCACAGTCACATCGGCGGAGTTGTGCCGCGCCATGGAGCCCAATAGAGTGCTCTTCCCGACGCCACTGCCGCCAAATATCCCCATCCTCTGCCCCTTGCCGCAAGTAATCAGCGCATCGATGGCACGGATTCCGGTAACGACTGGTTGAGTGATGTGCTCGCGGTCAAGAGGGCTCCCCGGCCCGTGATATAGCCGGTACAGGCCATGGGGGGAGATCTTCGGTCCCGGGTCGATCGGACAGCCGAAACCATCGAGAACCCGTCCCATTAATTCGGGAGCTACCGCCACGCGAGCCTCATCCTGTCGGGCGACGATCCGGTCGCGCAATTGAATGCCGTCGATCTCTTCCAACGGCATGGATAGCACGTGCCCATTGCGAAATCCGATCACCTGAGTACGAATTCGACGGCCGGCACTGGTCGACACTTCGCAGAAGTCGCCTACAGCCACGGCTGGCCCGCGGGATGCGATCAACATCCCGACGACCTCAGCCACTTCTCCGGTCCAGGGCAGCAATTCTGTGTTCCGCACCTGTGAGATGACAGGATCGAGGTCGAGGAGGCCAGAGGCCATCATGAGCGCTCACCCAAATAATCGGCCAAGCCGCGTTCAATTTCGCTGAGTTGGGTGTCGACCGAAGCGTCTAGAGATCCGCGGCTAGTCTCAAACACGGCGGCGCCCCGCGCCAGGGTAGCGTCACTAATGACTTCGATCGCTGGATCGCGTCCAGCCTTCTGGATGCATTTGCGAACCGGATGCTCGAGATCCGGGTGAACCCGCACGCGATATGACTCCTGGGATCGCAGCTTCTCCAGAGCCGCGCGCACCAAGGCGTCCAGCGCCGAAGGGTCGAGTGTGAGTTCCCGGTGCAGGACGCGGCGGGCCACTTCCAGCGAAAGTCGGACGGTATCGGCTTCGGCCCGGCGAATCGCCTCGTTGCGCGTACCAGCAATCTCAACGATTGTAGCGGCCAGCCTTTCGATCGCCTCGCGTACCTGGGACTCGGCACGGCTTCGGCTTTCGATATCAGCGTCGCGCCGTCCGGATTCATACGCCTCACGGACTTTCTGCTCGATTTCCGCAGCCAGAATCATTCTGTCGGGAGGCGGATCTCGTTCAGCCGCCTGGACCGCCTCTTCCTCGGGAGCCGCCTCCGGAACATCCCGGTTCCGCCACGCGGTAGGCGAACAAACGCAGTCCGATTCAGAAATGACCCTAGACAACATATTCATCCGTGCCGCGACCCACCGAAATGGTTCCAAGCTGCTGTAACTGCCTAACGGCCGCGATCACCTCGCGCTGTGCCGCCTGGACATCGCGGATGCGAACGGGTCCGAGCGCCTCCATGTCCTCCGCCAGCATCTCCGCCGCACGCTGAGACATGCACTGTGTGAAATGCTCGTGCATTTTGCTGTTGGTGCCTTTCAGGGCCGTAGTCAACACCTTCCGATCAAGTTTGGCGAGCAGCGCCTTCATAGCTTCTTTGTCGAGCGTAAGAATGTCCTCGAACACGAACATCAGGCTACGGACCGAGTCAGCCACCGTCGCATTCTGATTCTGCAGTTCAGCAAGTATCGCATCCACACGGTTCGTCTCGAGACGATTCAATACCGACGCTAGCGCGCGGACTCCGTCCGTCCTGGTGATCTTGCGAATGTTGTTGAGCTTGGCTCCGATCGCAGCCGTGATCTTCTCGAAGAGTTCGGGGGACATCCGATCGAGGGACGCCAGCCGCAGCGCCACCTCTGCCTGCAGATCCTCTGCCAGGGTGCCCATCAGCTTGCCCGCGGGCTCAGGCGCCATGGTCGCCATCAGGACAGCGACGGCTTGTGGGTGCTCGTCTTTCAGCAGCATGGCAATCTGCTTGGGGTCGGTATCTTCGAGAAAGGTCTGGCTGCCGGCCGCGTCCGAAGTGGGGGAGTCCGGAGGGCCAAGGAGTTCAGGCGCTCGTACCGGTCCGAATGCTTGCTCCACTAGGCGCCGCGCGCATTCGCTTCCGCCCTTGGCGAACAAACGGCCCTCCACAGTCAGGCTCTCGAATTCCCGAAAGATCCTCAGCAACTGCTCTGCGCCGATGGAATGCGTTGCTGCAATCTCGGCGGTAATCCGGCGAACCTCAAGAGGTGTCAGTTGCTTCAACACCTCCGCGCTTACCTGCTCGCCCAAGCCCAGCAGGAACGTGGCGGCTTTGCGAGGCCCGGTCATAGCCTCAGGCAGTGCTGTTGCGGCAGTGGTCATGTTGATTTTGTTTCGGTTTCCTGCAACCACATCCGAACTACGTTGGTTGCCAGAGTGACGTCGTTACGCGCGAGCTGGCGAACGCGATCTGCAAGCTCCAGGCTCTTTTCGTCTTCCAGCCCGGCGGCGTTGCTCCCGACCCGAAGTCCTGATGGCAATTCGCCGGCGATGCCGGTTTCCCGGCTGGCCGGGAGTGGAAGAGCGGGAGGAGTCACCGCCTGTATCTCAGCCTTACGTCTGAATGCTACGCGGAGGGCTACGCCGATGACCATCACGATTGCGACAAACGCACCAGATACGGGGAGAATCAGATCGCGATTGTTTTTCAAAACCCGCAGCCACACCGGCTCAGGAGGTTCAGGTTTGGGCCCAATTGGCGGAAGGGGTGCCACGGGTGGCTCCGCCTTCATCGTCGACTCGAATGGCAGGCTCTCGACAATCAATTGATCGCCGCGAGCGGGATTCAGACCGGTTGCCGCCGATACCAGATCCTTGATGGTCTTCATCGTGTCTGCCGGCTGTGGCTCCAGGATCCGTCGCTTGGCGGCGCCTTCGCCCTCCCAGCGAACAACATTGTCCACCAGGACAGACAGCGACATGCGCCGGATGACGCCCTGCGGGATGTGAGTCTGCTTAACTACGCGGCTGGTTTGAAAAGTAACGTTCTCGGTGCGACGGGACAGGCCGGTGGGAGCGGCGGCGAGTGCCGTGCTTGATCCGTTCGGCAAACTCGAAGCCGTACCCGGTACTCCCCCGGCCGATTTGGCGCGCTCGGTGACATCCTCGGTCTTCTGGGAGCTGACCATCACGGAGTGCGTCGGATCGAAAGACTCTTCCTGCTGCTCGCCACTGGTGAGATCGCATTCCACCGATGCACCCGCGCGCAAACGATCCGGACCAATCAGGGGCTCAACGGTGGCGCGGATTTTGCCAACGAGGTCGCGCTCGATCTGCTGCTGCAGTTCCAGTGACTCTGCGGTAAATGCTCCGGCATCAGCGGCCTTTCTCGGCCGGCTCAGGAGATTGCCATCCATATCGATAATCGAGACCGACTCCGGGGCCAGCCCCTCAACGGCACCCGCTACCAGGTTCGTGATCGCCACGATGTTCTGCGGAGCGATCCTAGACCCGCGGTGCAGTTTCACCATGACGCTGGCCTTCGATGGCTCCTGCTTATCAAGAAAGATCGATTCCTTCGGCAGGGTGAGATGAACGCGTGATTGCTCCACCTCCGCCAATGACATGACCGAGCGTTCCAGTTCACCCTCCAGTGCTCGCTTATAGTTGATGTGTTCGACGAACTCGGTGGCACCGAAGCTGTTTTGGTCGAACAGCTCGAAACCGATGCGGCCGGTCTTCGGAAGCCCGGCAGCAGCCAGGGCGAGCCGAGACTCGGCGATTCTGGCGGATGGCACCAGCACAGATCCGCCGTTGTCGCCTAGGCGGTAGTCCACACCCGTCTCTCTGAGTTTCTGAACCACGCCCGCTGCGTCCTCCGGCGCCATGGAGGTATAGAGCGGGCGGAAATCGGATTCGTGCTTCCATTGTACGAAAGCGTAGATTCCGGCGCCCGTCACCAGGGTCGCAATCACGATAGAGAGCTTTTGGCGAGTGGACAGGCCGGAAAGGAGACGGAGCAGTTGATCCATACGTGGTCGTCGGGCTTACATCTGCATCCGCATGATTTCCTGGTAGGCGGACACTACCTTATTTCGCACCTGCAGGCCCAGATCGAATGCAACTTCGGCCTTTTGCACGGCAAGAATCGTAGAGTGCAACTCGTCGTTCTCGCCCGTAAGAAACTTTTGGACGGCATCCGTTGCGTCGTTATGCAGCGATTCGAGCTTTTGAATGGTCCCCTGCAGAACGGTTTTGAACTCGTCTGTACCTTTGGTTTGTTCTGTTGGCTTGAGTGGTTGGGAATTGCTACTCGCGCCGATCGAGGAGACGGAGATAGACATATGAGGCTACCTCAACAATTCGATGGAATGCTGAATCATGTCTTTGATCGCCGACATTGCAGACACATTCGCCTGATAGCTTCGCGTTGCGCTCATCAGGTCAACCATGTCTTCGGCCGGATTGACGCGGGGCATCGCGACATAGCCTTCGGGGTCCGCATCGGGGTGTCCGGGCAAATAGCGGCGTTCTGGCTCGCTTGTGTCAACAGAAATCCCAGCTACCTTGACACCCTCCATTGTGCCGTTGAATTGCGATTCCAGCTCGGAAGCGAACGACGCCGATACCGGTTCGCTGGCAAAGATGGCGTCCTTTCGCCGGTAAGGGCCGCCCTCGGCAGTCCGGGTAGTTTCCGAATTGGCAATGTTCTGAACCAGCAGTTCGGCGCGCGTGCGCTGGGCCGCCATTCCAGAAGCGCTGACAGAAAGCACGGAAAACAAGCTCATGAGCTTTTTCCTTCCTGAATGGCTTCCTTCACAAGACGTAGTTGTTCCCGCATCAGGTTGGATGCGACGTTAAACCGCAGGGCATTTTCAGCCAGCAATCGGGCTTCGCGATCGAGATTGACGTTATTTCCATCGGTCTTGACGTTTAGCCCTGCTACTTCGGTCGCCTGTGGGGTCATTCCGTCCAGCGCTGACTGTAGGTGGGATTGGAAGTCGAGATCCTTCGTCTTATAGCCGGGTGTGTCCGCGTTAGCAATGTTGGATGCTACGACCTTCTGACGCATACTCAGGAGGTCCATGTATCGTTCCAGGCTGTCAGTAATGCGGTCCAGCATGCGGTTTGTGGACAGCAAGCACATTGCCAATTTCCATACGACTGGAATGGCAGGGGACGGGACGACTTCGGGACGTCAGTGCAGCGTCAAATTCGTGACGTGTCAAACCCGGTGACGGTTAGGCGTCGGCGCAGACCTTGGGTTCACCATGCGAGGAACGACCATAGCCGGAAACCACCTTCAGGTGCTCCAGTTTGGCATAGGCGTCATCTCGTGAGACCTGAAGCATTGCCAGCACCCGGCTGAGGAGCTTGTGGGCACGTTCTTGGAGCGCAGGTAACTCCGGAGACGCCGCGCGGAGTTGCTTCTCCAGTTCTTCGCCGTACATCCGCAGTAGCGGATCAACGGCATCGTATGCGTCCGTAACCACTGCTCGCTGAAGGGTATTCTCGATCTCAGCCAAGGCGTCGGATCTGGATTCGATCATGAGGACTTAACTCCGGTCTGGCTGTTGTTGAGCATCGCGGTAAACAGGTTGGTAATGTAATTCTTCTGCGATTCGAGTGACGCAATCGCAGCATCGGCGGCTGCCATCTGCTGCTGAAGCCGTGTCTGCAGATCGCTGACCTGTTGCTCGCTCTTGGCGATCAGATCGTTCTGGTGTGTGATCTGATCCTGCACCTGCTGAATCGCGGTCTTCAAAGAACCCGACGTGGGATCCTCGATTTCGGTCAGGGTGTCGTTGGCGAGTTTGAGAAAACCGCCGGTAGTGGTGCCTCCCAAGAAGCTGGCGATGTCCGAGATATTCGCCGACTCGAATGCGCTCTGATCGAAGGACAGCTTGCCCGTCGAGTCCAGGTTGATCCCGAGGGCAGTGAGCGTCTGGATCCCGCCCGCATTCGTAGTGTATTGGGTGATCTGGTGCAGAGCGGAAAACAGCGTGCGAACGATGCTTTGGCCAGAGAGTTGTCCGGCATTCTGACCCACCTGCTGGCTCAAGGCGGTTTGGGCGGCATTATAGGCGTTCACGAAATCCGAAATCACGCTTTCCGCAGCGTTCATGTTCCGCGATACGCTGATCGTAACCGGTTGCGCGATATTTGTAGGCTGAACCAGTTGGACGGTTACGCCCGGCGCCAGGGTCACCGTTCGCGACGTGCTCTGGATCGGCGTGCTCAGGCCATTCACGGTATAACTGGCCATTGTCCCTGTGCTGAGGCTGTTCAGGAGGTCTCGTGACCCATCGTTCAGCTGGATCGTGTCCGGTCCCAGGTTTGCACTCCGCACGACTAGTTCATACTGGGGCGATGCCGTGCTTCCGGTGTTCACCACCGAAGCCTGCACACCGAGCCCCCCGGAGTTCAGGGCTTGGGCCAGGCTCATAAGGCTCCCATCGGAAGGACTAATGGTGACCGTCCTCCCGTTTACCGTCAGCGTGTAGCTGCTGGATGTGCTGATGGAAGTCGAGTACGGGTCGCTGACTGCGGGAAGCGACGGATCGCTCAGAGAGGTGCTGTACGATCCGACGCTGGAGATATCGAGGGTGTAACTGCCTTCCAAGGCGCCCGAACTGACGGAAGCCGTAGCGGCTGATGTGTCGGATGAAACCGCGCTGTACGAACGGGCGCCCAGAGCCGTGTTGAGGCTCCCGATTGCGGTCTGCAGGGACGCAAAAGTGTTGTCCAAACCGCCCAAGGCCGAGGACTGCCCATTCATATCCTGCAATTCGTTTTGGAGTTGATTCAATGGAAGGGAGGCAATGGCAACGGCACGGCTGATCACCGACTGAAGATCGCTGGCATAGCTGCTCATTCCGGTGAATATCGGGCTGATACTCGTGCTCATTCGAATCCATCCAGCAAGAAAAGGGCCGGAGGTTCTGCCCCGGCCCAAACCTGACTAGCTACTACCTATCCCTTCAAAAGGGAGAGGACACCCTGAGGAACCGCATTGGCCTGCGCCATCGCAGCCAGAGAAGCCTGTTGCAGCACTTGCGCCTTGGTCAGATTCGCGGCTTCGGCGGCCATGTCCGCGTCACGGAGGCGCGACTGCGCGGCCGAAAAGCTGTTGATCTGCGAAGAGGCGAGCTGAACCGCGAAGTTCAACTTGTTCTCGGCCGCTCCGACAGTGCCCTGGTAGGTGCCGACGTCGCTGAGCGCGGTGTTGATGGCGCCGATTGCGGTCGTGGCGGTCGTTTGGTTGAGAATATCGCCGCCACTGATTCCCAAGCCTGCGGAATCCACCTTTGCGGCTGAGAGGTCGACGGTGACCGTGTTGCCGGCGCCGCCGCCGACATAAACGCTGAGGGAATGTGCCCAGGAGCCGGAGGAGTCCAGGTTGATGTTCTTGGCTTCCCGGTCGATTTCACCCAGGATGTCTTGGTATTCACCGTCTAGAATGGTGCGATTGCCTGTGAACGTGTCGGTGGCCGATTCCGTAGCAAGGGTCTTCAGCCGATCCAGCATCTGCGTGATGTTATTCATCCCGCCATCGACAATCTGCAGCATGCTGACGCCGTCGTTCGCATTGCGAACGCCTTGCGTCAACTCTGCAATACTGCTGCGGTAGCCGTTGGCAACCGCCAAGCCCGCCGCATCATCGCCGGAGGAGTTGATGCGATAACCGGAGGTAAGCCGTTCGATCGTCGTTGTCTGGAAATCGCTATTGACCCGCAGATTGTTCTGCGCCGCCAGGGAAGCAAAGTTGGTTTGGATGGTAAGCATTTCTAACGTCCTGTTTTGGGATACGTCTCGGGCATCATGCCCAAGCCCAGGTTCTCCTTGTCGTCGGATGCCCGGGGTATCTTCCTTTCAATGCTCATATCGGTGCGTCTCCCGGGGCTTCGAATAGATTTTTTCTCAATGATTTAGCGCTATCTTGGAGCCGAGGCAGGCTAATCACTTTCGATAACGCCGAATTGATGACCCGCCTTACCCTTGGCGCTCAGTTTACCGGTGAGCCACGAAATGGTCTCGGCGGAGGCGAGACCAGCAGCAGCGAGGTTTTCGTTACGAGTCAGTACGATTTCTTTTCTCAAGATCAGTAGCTCGGCAGGAGCTACTACTCCGATTTTGACTCTCGTGGGTGTAACTTCCAGAATTTCGATCTCGATATTTGGGCCGATCTGAATAGCTTCGCCGGCACGGCGCCGCATTATGAGCATGGTGCCATTTCCTCGTTTGGCAGAAGCGGGTGCTCGTACGAGTAATCCCCGGTTGGCCGGATAGCCTGCAATCCTTTGCGAGCTTCCAGGTTGACCACAATGGGAGCCGCCAAGTTGACGGTCGGCCCGGCATACTTCGACACATTGACCAGCCCTAAGCAGAGGACATCTTGGCCAATATGAGGCGCATGGTCCAGGGGGAGATCGATGGCGGCCAGGTCTTCGGGGCAAACTTCCAGGCGGTATTCAGGGTCGACCACGAATACGGGTACGGCAATGAAGCACAAGTCCGGCGTCTTGATGCTCTGCATGAAGACCAGGGGCCGGTTGCGAGCCTGGTCCACAAACAGGAAACGATCTTGATCTTCGAATCCCGGTATGCCGGCCGGAAAGTGAAATACAACTGACTCGTTGTATTCGAGCTCACCAAAGTATTTGGTCGTCAGGCGATCCATATTGCAGGGCGTGGGGCACCGGCAGAAATCAGTTGCCTAGTGCCACTTTGGCCTCGGTGTTGATCATCATTCCGAGTTTCGTGGGTTCGTCGATGCTGGCTTTTTGGTTTAGGATTACTATGTCTACACGGCGGTTGTGCGCCCGGCCGGCTTCTGTCTCGTTTGACTCGACAGGCGTCGTCCCCGCATAACCGGCGATTGCGAGCCTGCTCTCGGGTATGCCGAACCAGCGGGTCAAGAGCTCCATCATGGCGATGCTCCGCGCCGCCGAGAGTTCCCAGTTGCTCCGAAACCGACTGGTGTGTATCGGTTTGGAATCCGAATGCCCTTCGAGCCGAACGCCGTTAGGCAAGTCGCGAATCGTTTCGGCGATTTTAGCGATGCTTGAATAGGTACTCACATCAATCTGGTCGGTACCGGAAGGGAAAAACGTGGCTTGGCGAAGACTCACCACCAGCCCGCGCGCCTCTAGGTGCAGGTCGATCTTTCCCTGCCGAATCTCGTTCTCTAGAGATTTGGTTAGATACCGCATCGAAGGTAGCAGTTCGGCCGTCCTTACCTCTGTTTCGGGCGTAAGAGTCACCTCGGTCGGGTTGTCCCTCCGTGGTTCGATATTCTGGAGTGCGGAGGGGGCCTGCGCGGCATGGGATTGGCCATGCTTTTCCAGAGCTGCCTTGACGGACGCAGAGATCCTGCTGGCCCGCAGTTTATCGGTTTGCGAAGATGCTGCAATCACGATGAAGATTGCGAGAAGCAGCGTTATGAAGTCGGCGTAGGAGACCAGCCACCGATCGTGAGAGGCGAAATTTTGATTCGTTTGCGTCCGCGCCATATCATGCCTCCGATACGGCTGCTTTCGCGGAAGATTCGCTCTTCCCGCCGGCTTTTTTGCCGGCACCGGCTCGCTGCCGCTCGTATGCCTCAAGCCGGGTCCGTATCAGTTTCGGATTGAGGCCTTCAACGATGGCCAGGACCCCTTCGAGCATCACTTCACGGACGCGAGCAGCATCACGCACCCTGGCTCGCAGCTTGTTCCCGGCCGGCAGAAAGAAGAGATTCGCAATGCCCACTCCGTAAACCGTGGCCACGAAAGCCGCCGCGATTCCGCGGCCGACCTCGTCAATGTTGGCAAGATTCTTCATCACCTGCATCAATCCCAGAACCGCGCCGATAATGCCAATGGTCGGTGCGTAGCCTCCTGCGGCCTCGAAGACCTTGGCTTCTGCCTCGCCGTCCTGTTCCATGAGGCCGATCTCCAGTTCCATGATGCTGCGGATCTGCGACAGATCGATGCCATCCACCGCAAGATTGAGCGCCTTCCTCAGGAATGGATCATGAACCGCGCCGGCCTGCTGCTCGAGTGAGACTATTCCCTGCTTTCGCGCTTGCGTCGCGTATTGGATGATTTCGTCTATGACTCCGTCCGGAGTGTGCACCTGGTGGAAGAAGATAGTACCGATGCGGCCTGCGGCGCCCAAAAGAACACCGAGGGGCGTCGTAAGCATCACGGCACCGATCGTGCCCCCCAAAACGATCAGTCCCGCGTTGAACTGGATAACATCCTGGAATTTGCCTCCGTCCAAAACCAGACCGGCAAGAATGCCGCCGATGCCAACCATCAACCCGCCAAGACTCGCCAGGTCTAATTTCTTCCCGACCTTACCGCTAGTTGCCTTGGAGTCAGCCATGATTTTCGATTTCCGCTGCGATTGTGATTCCCTGGTGCTGTGGCTTGGTTCCCGACTGGTGCTGAGGCGCGTTGATCAGCCGTCGAAATTCCACAACCCGGGCGATTACTTCCTCGGCTGACTCCATCACCATGAGCTTTTGTCCGGTGGTGAGACTGATTACCGTGTCCGGCGTGACCTCAATGTGTTCGATGAGGTCGCTGTTCAGCACTACCGACACATGGTTCAGGCGGGTAACGTGGATCATCGGCGTCCCCCTTGTTGCCTTTTGTTAATGCTCTGCTTGCGACTGCCGCGCCTCCTGGCGCCGTCGGAGCGCTTTCCAACGACTACTGCCACACAAGCCACCATGCGATAGAGCAGGTGCAACCCAAGTGCCACTAGGAAATCCGCCGCAAAAACGGTCACAAAAAGCGCGGATAACGGGTTTAAAGCCGTCAAATCCGTGACACGTCAAATCGGCTGACGCTTCCTTGTGGGTTGTAAGACTTTGCGATAACTTACCTCTTGGTTCCAGCCGGAGGACGTGTCGGGACGGGGTGTTGGCTGGAATCAAGTTTGGCGACAGTCGGTTCAGTTAGAGCGACGTGTTGGTTCAGGATCACGATATCTACTCGGCGGTTGTGCGCCCGGCCTTCGTCGGTGTCGTTTGGGGCCACAGGGGCGGTGTCGGCGTATCCCGCAATGGCCAGTCGTTCCCGAGGAATTCCGTAACGAGTGTTTAGCAGGTCCAGCATCGCAATGCCGCGCGCTGCCGAGAGTTCCCAGTTGCTGCGGAAACGGGATGTGTGGATGGGGACGGAGTCCGTGTGTCCTTCGAGGCGAACGGAATTCGGCAACTCGGCTACGGTTTTTGCGATCTTGTCCATGCTCCCGAATGTGGCCGGGTCGATAGTGTCTTCGCCGGAAGGAAAGAAGGTCGCCTGGCGCAGGCTGACCACCAGACCGCGCGGTTCAAGATGCAGATCGATTTTACCCTGTTTAATCTCCGCTTCGAGTGCTTTGCTGAGATACTGCATCGATGGGGTGAGTTCGCCAACCTGTGGGGGATGGGTTGCGGCCGTAGCAGCCTGCGCTCCTCCGGGCCCCTTCATTTGTGCGTTTCCCTTGCCCTTCTCGTCCACGGTTCCGCCCAGGATTTCGTGAACGGCCGCGGGAATCCCACCACTTTCTAAGGCCGACTTGACGGAATCTGATACCACTTTGGCACGCGCCTTGTCGGTCTGCGAAGAGGCGAACATCACCACGAAGAAGGCGAACAACAGCGTAATAAAGTCCGCGTACGAGACCAGCCAGCGCTCGTGATTCTCGTGTCCGGCGTGGTGATTCCTCCGAGGCACCTCAAAGGCCTCCGGCAGGGCGAAGGGCGGCAGCCAGGATACTCAGATCTCTCAAGGAACGATAGTAGTCAAGCGATCGAGCGATCACCTCTCCTGCAGGCTCTTGAACTAAAAACTTCTGGCCTGTGGTCAGGCTGATGAGGGTGTCGGGGGTGGACTCGACAAATTCGATGAAGGCACAGTTGAGCTCGAGAGGTTTTCCGTTGGGGCGAGTTAGTTGAAGCATAAGGCCTCCCAGTTCACATCGGCAGCCCGCCTCAAGCTTCTAGAGAAACTGCGGCTTGCGAACCGTCCATAGCCGGCTAGAAAACACGCGAATCTTCATCGGTCACGCCGATATAAGTCTTAGCATGGCAAATTGCGCAAATGAAGTCTTCACATCGGCGTCCCAGCAAGCCGGTAAGATCCTTAGAGCTTGGATAATACAGGATGAAACTGCACTCCAGTACGAATTTGAGAAGGCGCTGGGGCTCTGTTGCGATCGGGAAGGGTCCACCCTGGAAGAGGAGCATGTGGAACTGCTACAGGCTCTCCTAAAAGGGCTGCATCGCTCCCCGACACTATTCAGCAGCGAGACGTCGCATCGAACTGTTCACCTTTGCCTTCATCTGCTCATGCATTTGGCGGCTCGGGAGCCTGGGAGTGAATTTGCAGGCCGAGTGAGTTGTCGCTCGTGACCAGTTCGCCGCGAAACTTGGTCACGCCATTTATGCGGCAGTGTATCGGTTCGTGAGCCTTTTGCGGTAGCTTCAGAATCTTGCCGGGTTTCAGCGCCAATAGTTCGCGGGCCTGGATATCCGCTCCGTGCAACACTCCCTCGACCTCCATCGATAGGGCATCCAGCCACTGCCCCAGAACATCGGCCGGACGCTCGGTGGGCAGTTCAGCGAGCAAGCGCAAAAGCACGGAGGGAACAATCAGTTTGATCGACTCGGTGCGCCCGCCGATCACTATGTCCGCCGTCAACACTGCCGAGTTCTGATCTTCGATGGGAGAAGTATCGAATCCGGCCACCAGTTCTGTCGACAGGACGTTGATTGGCTGTGCGAAGCTGTTCTGCCAGGCCTTGTTCAGTTCTTTCGTTACTGCTTCGTTGAATTCGCGTAGAATCTGCAGATCCAGCCTCGTGAGCAATTTGCGCCGACTACGCGCCGCCTCTGCCGGCGCTCCGAGGAGCGACTCCAGTACTTCGCACGCAAACCCGCGTGCGAAGACGAGCCGCACGCAGTGGGGAAGCCCCTTCGCCGCCAGCGAAATAATACACCCACCTTCCTCCAAATCCCGTAATGCCAGGTCAAGCAGCTGTTCGGTTGCTCCGGAGAAGCGGACTGCGACCGCAGTCAAAAGGTAGGAAGACAACGTCGAAGACAAGCCTTCGAGAAATCGGTCGAAGAGACGGCGCACGAGGTCCATTTGGCACGGCAAGAGCCGATCCGTCCGGCATTCTTCCTCTTCCTTCGGAAACTGGGCAACATCTCGTGTGTCTTGGCGGAAGTCGGACATCCGAGTCTCCTGTGCCGTCATGCAAGGTAATCGAACAAGCTCTGCGGCTGCATTTTGGCACGCGCGCTGAGAGCAGCCTCTTGCTGCAGCTGCAGCTGGTTCAGTTCCAGTGCGGCGCCCGCCACATCTGTGTCCCGGAGCGTGCTCAGCCGCTGTTTTTCATTGATGAGCGCGCTGGATGAGACATCCTGCGCACCGGATACGCGGTTTTCCGCGATTCCGTACAGGCCCAGTTGCTGGTTGAGATGATCGTCGGCAGCAGTAAGTTGGTCCCGAATCGCTTGAATGGTCGAGGTATCGTTATTTTGTAGGGCGGTTGCCAATGCTCCGACTGCCGCGAAGACATTGCTAGTGGCCGGCGTGCCATCCGGATTTCGGGCATCGAAGATGTCTTCGGCCGTATTAGCATGCCAGATCATCACGCCGCCGGGCTCGGTAACGATGCGGGTCGATTGTGCAGTCGCAAGTTGGACCACGCCGTTCGGCTGCGTGGGGTCGTAGGTGTATAGCGGCTTGGTATCCAGGTCTCCGCTGAAAATGTAGCGTCCGTCGACCACCGTGCCGCTGATGTCGACCAGTTGAGAGAGGATGCCCTGAACCTGTTGGAGCAGATCGTTGCGCGCAGTGTCAGTCAGGGGGTTCTGCGTTTGAGCGCCCAGGCTTATCGCCTGCTCCACCAGCGTGACAGCCTGCTGAAGAGCCGAGTCACCGGAATCAAGTTCACTCTTCAAATCATTCAAGTTCGACTGTAACTGGTTGTTGGCCGCGATCTGAGATTGGATCGACAGAATGGAAGGTACCGCGCCGGGATCGTCGGATCCAATCCCTACGCGCACGCCGGAACTGATCTGACGCTGCACCTGGTCCAGGTTGGATTGGATCCGATCCAGGTCTGTTAGGTACTGTTCCGTGGCCCCGTTCACGCGAGAAAGCATTGTATCCACCTCTACTTGATCAGGCTCATCAATTCATCGCCCAGACTGTTGATCGTGGTCAGTAGTCGCGCACCGGCCTGGTAGCTTCGCTGGTATTGAAGCAGTGCCACGGCCTGCGCATCTAAAGAAACTCCGGAGGTCTGGTCGCGCAGGGCGCGCGTTTGTGCGACCACCTGCTGCTGGGTCTGCTGGTTACTCTGGGCAGAGGAGCTCTCCTGGCCGGCGAAAGACGCGATCCCGGCGAAGAACCCTCCAAGACTCAGGCCGTTAATGGAGTCCTGCGAATCGGCAAGCGCTGCTAGGTTCAGGGCGTTCCCATTGGAATTCCCCTGCGCATCGACGGCGGCGAGATCGCTGCCCGTGAGGCTGGAGTTTAGAGCCAAGCTGCCCGCGGCCGTGGTGGGGTCGGAGCTGTTATAAACGAATAGCGCGGTACCCGCGGCGCCGGATGCGGTCGTTCCCGATTGCAGAATGCCATTGATCGTATCCGCCAGCGTTTTGGCGAATTGGTTGAGGGAGCCCGTCTGGTTGCCATCACCGATCATGGATGCAATCACGCGGTTGTGCACATCGAGCAATCCGCTCAGCTTTCCGCCCTGAATTTGCGCCGTGATATCGTTTCCTTGGGAATCATGTATCATCGCCGATGGCGGAGCCTGAGGATTGACCGCAGTCGAAAGGACTCCGACCGATGCCCCAAGCGAATACTGGGTCGTCCCGACGACCAATGGCGATCCCCCGCTGAGAAGAATGTTGACGGTGCCGTCCGCCTGGCTCACGACGCTGATATCCGCCAGTTCGGAGAGCTGTTCCAGCGAAGAATGGAGATTGGCGTCGAGACCGGGGTCGAGCGATGTTTCCTTCAGCCGCTGAACATTAGACTGCTGGATTGTGGCCGCGAGCTGGTTAATCTGCTCGACCGTCGAGCCGATCTGAGTGCGGATGTCCTGAGCAGTGGTGGTCAGCGAAGCCGACAATTGTCTGACATCGTCGCCGAGTTGTCCCGCGCTGGAGAGGACGGTCTGCTGCGCAACTGGGCCATTCGGCGTAACACTCCACGCGGAGAAGCTTTGAAACAACTGATCCAGATCGGCCGGAATTCCGCTAGTGCCGGAGACGTTGAACAATTGTTCGACTGACGACGTGCCCTGCACCTGGGTCTCATAACGTCCTAGGGATTCCACCTGCCGCCGGACCTCCTCTTCGGCATATTCGTCGCGCGCGCTCTCGAGGCCCTTTTCGGCGACTCCGCCAATCAGGCCGCCCGAGAGGTTAAACGGGAGAGCTAGCAGTTTTGGGCTTTGCGTAGCGAATCCCGGTGTCCCGGCATTGGTTATGTTGTTCTGGACCACATCCAGCGCTTGCTGATAGACATCAAGGGCATGTCCAGCCGTTTGTAGCGATGCCAGCAGATTCGACACGAGATTATCCTTCCGTCGTCAGGGTTGGCCCAGACGCCCCTCGGTCAGTTTCGGCGGCGCCGATCCGCTGGATCATCCCACGGCAGAATGACATCGAGGCGTCGACCAGACGAAGCAAGCGGGACGCATCCGCCTGGAGACGGCTCAGGCGCTCCACATGGGTCCGGATTTGTGAGACCGACTTCCGACACACAGAAGATCGGCTTGCGCGCAGTTCCTCGACTGCCATCGCTAGGAACCCGTAGCACTCCTCCCGTCGGCTTTGATCGAGTGCATCCCAGCAGCGTGAAGCGACCGCGACGGAGGATTCGGCGTTGGCGAGGTGGCGATTGAATTCGTCTTCCGCCGTCAGACTATTCACCGATGCCACCCTTCAAAGCGTCTGATACTATGGTGTGGCTGAGAGTAGCCGCGTCAACATTGTATTCCCCGCGAGCGTACTGCGCTGCCAGCTGCGAAACACGCTCCGACATGCGGGTTTCGTGTACCGCGGCGATTTTGCCTATCCGCGAAGCAATATCGGATACGCCAACGGAGTCTTCCGGTGGCGCGGATGTCCACGGATTACCTCTGGCCTTAGTGGCAAATGCCGCGTCCTGTGTGCGCGATGCCTCGGTGGCCTGTGCACTCGTCAACTTTCCATTCTCAATCTTCATGTCTGGCACGCTCCGACACTACGGGTCACCATCAACATCGCACGGCGAAACCATGCACGCCAAGACCCATAAGGTTAGCTGAGTCAAGGTTAACGGTACCGTACCATAACATGATTATCTAGAAGTACTAAACCGGTCATAGCTAAAATGGTCTACTGAACTGAATTCTTAAGGGCTATTCTTACCTTTCATGCGAGGAATTAGGCTCTTTTGTCTCGCCGGGAAGCTTAGCGAGACAGGGCTTCAAGACTGGCTGCCAAGCCAGCCAACCTATGATAGTACTGAGTTTACAACGCTGGCTCAGGCCATCAGCCATCTTGACGCGGAGAGTCCCGACTGCATCCTGGTAGCCGGAACAACTCCGGAGGCTGATCGATTTCTCGTACTGGAAGCCTTTCGTTTCAGAGCTCCAGAGGTGCCGGTGATTTTCTTTGATCCGGCGATGACGGCTGCCGAGGCGGTGCAACTTGTCCGTAACGGCGCCGATGACTGCTTCGGAGATCGTGATGACCTGGCATCGCTGCATGTATCCGTCGAACGCGCAACAAGAAGGCGACGGGTGCTGGCAAGGGGCAGGCAGGACTCGGAGCAGCGGTGGCTTGTCGGCGAGAGCCGGCCGCTCCACGATGTCCTATACAAAATCAAATTGGTAGGGCCGCGTCGCTGCACCGTCCTAATCACCGGAGAGACCGGAACCGGTAAGGAAATGGCCGCACGCGAGTTGCACGCGGCCAGTTCCCGCGCGAACCTGCCCATGATCGCCGTAAACTGCAATGCTCTCCCCGAACACCTCTTGGAGGCTGAGCTCTTCGGTCACGTGAAAGGCGCTTTCACAGGAGCCGTAAACAGTCGCATGGGCCGCTTCGAACAAGCTCACGGCAGCACGCTATTCCTGGATGAAATCGGTGAGATGCCGATTGAGCTCCAGTCCAAGCTGCTCCGCGTTCTGCAGGAGCGTGAAATCCAGCGTCTGGGAAGTCCCGACACCATCAAGGTGGATGTGCGCGTGGTTGCCGCCACGAACTGCGATCTGCGGGCAAGAGTCAAGCAGGGCAAATTTCGCGAAGACCTGTTCTACCGGCTGAACGTCGTCCCGGTTCACATGCCGGCATTACGCGAGCGCGTCAGCGATATTCCTAGGCTGATCGATCATTTTCTGACAAAAATATGCGACTCCGAAGGTATTCCTGTCAAGGAAGTGAGCCCGGAAGCCATTAAGCGGCTTTGCGCCCGTCCCTGGCCCGGCAACGTTCGTGAGCTCGAGAACACGGTCGAACTGGCTGTTGCGCTATCGGCTGATAGTGAAAATCTACTCCCAGCACATTTCGGCTTATCGCCAAAGCTCCCAAGGCTGGCGCTGGTAAAGCAGCCCCTTACATTCCCCACCTGCGGAACGGATTTGTCGGAATCCATGCCGTTCGATGCATGCGTCAACGTGTTCAAGCTCTCGCTACTACGCGACGCCCTGGCCAGAACAGGAGGTAACAAAACGGCGGCGGCAGAACTGCTGGGCATGAAACGGACGACCTTTATCATGAAAATGCGTTGGCTGGAAAATTCCGGCCTGAGCCTAGAGGCAGTTTGAGAGGTGGGAACAGCCTCCCCACCTGAGGCTCACTCTCCGGATAGCATGTGTGAAGCGGCTCCGCTCGGAGCGGCCGTCTCTTTTCAGGCGCTTAGGTGCGCTCGGCCATGGCAAGTACCTTGACGAGCAGTTCGATTTCATTTCGCGGGTTTTTCAGGGCAGCCGCGATCGTTTCCACGGATTCTCCGCGCCGATGCATGCGCAGTGCCTGCACGCGCCTGCTTGTGTTGAGCGAGGCGATGTCCTCGGCCGGCCGATCCCCGATTTCTGTGACTTTCTCCTGAAGCTTGCTGATGCACGCCTGCATCTCCTCGAGCTGCGATGCTGCTTCTTGCCGAGAGGATTCAACGTTGCGGCGCACTAGGCTCACTTCGCGCTTGAAAGTAAGCGAGAAAGACAGAATCGCCAACAGGCTCAAGGCTGCGGCCGCATAAGCAACCAATGGAGTTGAAATCCAATTCAGATTCATTTTTCCTCGGTACCTTCCGCTATGTTTGGGAGAAGCAGCCCGGTTTTCGCTGAATCGAACGTGCCGATCTCGGTGATCCGCACACCGTAGTTTCCATCTACGAACACCGCTAGGCCTCGGGCGACCACTCTTCCATTCACCAGCACCTCCACAGAGTTCTGTGGAGCTGGACCAAATTCGATCACCGATCCCGGACCCAGCTTCTTCAACTCGCCCAGAGGCATCCGCGTCCTGCCGAACCGCACAAGGACAGGTAACTCCATGTCCATCAATAGGCCGAGCGTAGCCGGCTGGGCTCCGTTACCAACGTCCATTGTCATGATTTCTTCCTTGATTCGACCGTCCAAACCCTCCTGAGGTGGCTGCGCAGGCGCAGAATTCCTTGGATGCGCAACTGGCCCACACGGGAAAGGTGGAGTCCGACCACTTGCGAGATCTCGCGAAGGCAGAGCTCTTCGTAAAAATAGAGGTGCAGGATGGTGCGCTCTAGCTTCGACATGCGCTCGATTGCAGTGGTCAGAATCCGCTCAAGCTCCTTGCGCTCGAAAACCCTGGATGGCCACTCATCCGGCTCGTCCGACACAAAACGCAAGTGATCGCCATGCTGGTCATCGGAAGTTACATATTCCAGCCGGACCAAGTTCAGGCCCTGAACTAATGTGAGCCATTCCTGGTACTCTTCCAGCACGATGCCCAGCTCGGCCGCGATCTCTTCCTCTAGAGGTTCGCGTCCGGCGCGGGCGCGGGTCTTTTGAATAGCGGATTCGATGAGTTTGGCTTTCTTGCGCGCATCGCGCGGGGCCCAGTCCAACTCCCGCAAGCTGTCGATAATGGCGCCGCGGATCCGTTTTTCAGCGTAGGTATTGAGCTGGACATCGAACGATGGATCGTAGCTATCGATAGCCGTAAGGAGTCCAACCACACCGGTCGAGATCAGATCCTCCAGACAGATATGGGATGGCACGCGCCGGTGAATGCGCCTGGCGATCAAGAGTACCTGCGGCAGGTGCTGCATGACCAGCGCTTCGCGCTCCAACATCCGGTCGGGTTCCGTGGTGGACTGATACTGTAAGAAGCTAGCCATCATCCAGACTCTACGCTACTGCTTCCAATGCCTGTCGCAATTCGTTTACCAGCGGGCTGATGGTCTTTTCCTTTGTCGCAGGCTCGATATCGCCGGGGATTTCGGGGCCAGTGGAGAAGAACGAAAGTGGCAGCCCGGCCGCAACACTCCCACAAAACATTGATACCGGTGAGTCGGTCTCGTCCAGGCCTGTGAAGAGAAGCTTGGATGGGCGGAATGGCTGAAATCGAGCGACCATTCGCTCCATGTCGGTTTGACGCAGGCCAGCTGTCAAAACCAGGTGGGTGTCAATGTCTTGACGGCTTCTCAGGAAGGCCGCGAGCCCATTCGCCGCATCCTTCCGGTCTGCTGATACGCCGAATGTGTCGATCAGAATCAGCGCTTGGGATGGCGCTGAGCTGATTGCTTCAGCCAACCCGCTGGGCGTCTCGACCAATGCAAACGACACCCCTAGAATCGCCGCGTAGGTTCGAAGCTGTTCGGCGGCCGCGATCCGGACATGATCCATCGACACCAGCCGCACCGGCCGTCTCTCCATCAGACCGCGCTCGATCGCCAGCTTCACGAGACTGGTTGTCTTTCCCGAGCCCGCCGGCCCGACAAAGGCGCTTACACGGCCTATCTCTGGAGCCACTTCGAAACGGCTTTCCAACTCCTGAGTCGTCTCGCGAACCAGGTCGGCGGTGTCCTGTCCAAAGAATGCCTTCGGTTTGCCAATTTGGAAGACCCCACGATTCTGGCATCGCTGTTCGACCGCAATTTCGATTTCCCTAGACAGGTCGCGATGGATTCCCGCCTCGCACAGTACCGTCTCGATATATGCGCGGCTAGCTCCTCGCGCGCAGTCGGCCTTGGCTCGCGATACCAGATCGCGGAACTCGCCGATCAACTGGCGAATCTCTTCGGCTGGCGCGGCCGGCTCGGGGACTGAGGCCTTGTTCTGTTCCGCCGGTCCGGTGCCAAAAACAACCTCTAACGCACCAAGATGGCGCGCTTCGGGGGGAGCTTCCCGGCTGTTCATCAGCAGGGCGTCCATACCAAGCTCCGCTCGCGCCTTTTCGATGGCATCCTCCATGGAATTGGCGAAATAAGACTTCAAATGAAGGCGAATACTACCTTCTTTGGTCACTGAATCACCCCCAGGGACGTCACACGAACCTCACTAGGAACTTCGTTGTGCGAGAGAAAGAAGACGTTTCGCATAGTCGGTTCCACCATCTGGCGAAAGAAGTGGCGGGTCTCAGAGCTAACGATCACGGCCACAGGAGTCTCGGGGTTGCCTGTTTTTTGGTGAATGCACTTGAGAATGTCCCGAATCACGGCGGGGTTCAGAGTCAGGTGGCTGTTGGTTTCGCCCTGCACGATCGCGTTCTGAACTGCCTGTTCCAGCGAGTAATCCACTAAGAACGCCGGCAATTCTCCGTTAGCGCCCAGATACGGTTTCACCACGAGCCGGCGCACGGATTGACGCACGTACTCGGTCAGAAGAACCGCATTGCGCGTGGACGCAGCGGCTTCCCCGAGCGCCTCGAAGATAGTGACGGCGTCGCGAATAGATACGCGCTCGCGGAGTAGATTTTGTAGAACCCGTTGCACTACAGCAAGCGCAAGCAACTTCGGGACCAAATCCTCCACAACCTTCGGATGCTCGGCAGCCACCCGATCCAGGATCCTCTTCGTATCCTGGCGCGATAGGAGCTCGTGCGCATAGCGCCGGATGATTTCGGCGAGGTGAGTCCCGATCACGCTGACCGGATCGACAACAGTAAATCCGGAGCGCCGTGCAGCCTCGGCCTGATCAGTGGGCACCCACCATCCGGTCATCCCGAAGGCTGGGTCTCGAGTCTGTTTACCTTGGGGAGGGGCTTCGCTCCTATTGATCGGTATCGCCAACTCGCATCCCGCTGGGATCTCGTATCGCGCAATCTCGGCTCCCTTAAGCATCACTAGGTACTCGTTCGCTTTCAGCGACATGTTGTCGACAATTCTCACCGGGCCCAGCAGGAATCCGAGGTCGCCCGCCAGTTGCTTGCGGATTCCCGAGACACGCCGGATTAGCGGGGAGTCCTGCCCACCGGCGACAAACTTCACCAAGCCGAGACCCATCTCGATCGCAATTGGTTCCACCCGGAGCAGGCCTTCCACGCTGTCCGCCGAGGCAGCTGACTTCGTTGCTATCTCGGCTTTAGCCGCTGTAGCTGTCGCCTTCTTTCTCATGTTCCAGGCAACAATCCCCAGGCCGCCGCCCATCACCAGGAACGGCAGCATCGGCAGGCCCGGGAACATGGAGAGCACCACCAGCACGCCGCTGGAGAGGAACAGAGGCTGTGGACTGCCGAAGAGCTGCTTGTGAACATCGGTTCCCAACCGTTCGTCCGTGCTGGCGCGGGTCACAATGAGGCCGCCTGAGATAGAAATCATCAACGCCGGGATGACCGTCACCAGTCCATCTCCTATAGTCAGCACCGTATACGTCTGCAGGGCGCGCCGAAGATCCAGCCCGTGCTGCAAAACGCCGATCAGAAATCCGGCAATGATGTTAATTCCGGTTATGAGAATACTGGCGACTGCGTCCCTCTGCGTGAACCTGGAAGCTCCATCCATCGCTCCGTAGAACTCGGCTTCGTGGGCCAGTTGCTTGCGCCGGCGTCTCGCTTCGTGCTCATCGATCAAACCCGAACTCAGGTCAGAATCGATGGACATCTGCTTGCCTGGGAGCGCGTCCAGCGTGAAGCGTGCCGTTACTTCAGATATGCGGACCGCACCGTGATTGATCACCACGTATTGAATAGCGATCAGCACCAGGAAGATAACCGCACCGATGATGTAGTTTCCACCCACGACGAAGTTGCCGAAAGCTTGAATCACCTGACCTGCCGCCGAGGTGCCTACGTTTCCGTTCATCAGGATCAGGCGAGTCGACGAGATATTCAGGGCCAGACGGAACAGCGTCATCAATAGCAGTGTGGTAGGGAAGACGCTGAACTCAACCGGCTTGCGGATATACATGGCGACCATCATCACAACCACCGAGGTCATGATGTCCGTAACGATCAGGATGTCGAGGAGTGCGGCCGGCAGCGGAGTGATTAGCGCGATTACGATTCCGAGCACGGCCAGTGGCACGCCGATTTCCCGAGAGTTCGCGAGTGCTTGTGCCGGAAGTCTCAGCGCCAGCGATTTGCTTTCAGCCAAAGTCTATACACCTCGTCTTCCTTTTCCTTATGCAGGAACCCTTCTATTCATCAGCTTGTAGATGTAAGCCAGGATCTCCGCGATCGCGCGGTAGAATTGTGCCGGGATCTCCTGTCCTACATCAACAGACCTGTACAGCGCCTGCGCGAGCGGCGGATTCTCAACCAGCGGCACGCCACTCTCGATCGCTCTTTGCCGGATACGCAAAGCCAGGTAGTTCTTTCCCTTGGCAACCACCCGCGGCGCCCCGGGCGCTTGCATCATGTACTTGAGGGCGATCGCATAGTGAGTGGGGTTTACGATCACCGCGGTTGCGTGTGGGACTTCATGCATCATGCGGCGGCGAGCCATATCACGGCGAAGACGCCGGATCCGCGATTTCATGAGGGGGTTGCCCTCCACTTCCTTGAATTCGTCACGGACCTCCTGCTTGCTCATCTTCAGTTCCTGCTGATAGCGGCGTTTTTGTCGCAACAGATCCACAGCACCGAATACGATGAACAGGCCCGCCGCCTTCCACAAAAGCGAATGAATCGACCGGCCAACGTGGGCTGCGGCCGTCGGCACGCTTCGCAGCGGCAGGGAGAGAAAACCCTGGAAGTCGTCACGTACAAGCACATAGACCACCCAGGCGAAGACTGGCAGCATGATCGAGGCTTGCGCCAGAGCCGGTAGATTCTGCTTGGGCAACTCGCGGATCTTCGCCATCGGATTCAGCCGTTTCGGATCTGGAACGAGTTTTTTTAGGCTGATGCCCATTCGCGTCACCAGGAGTTGCGTCGCCAGCGTAACCCCCATCAGCGCTGCTCCCAGAACGGCGATCGGTCCAAACGTCTCCCGAATCAGCTCGACGCACAGCGCCAAGAGATATCCGGCACTTAGGCTCGGCTGCAGTGCGTGCTCCAAAAGGAGGGCCATGGTCCTGCGTGTACCGCCTACCCAGTGCCCGCCCCACGAGCGGATCAACGCCACAAACACCAGAAACTGCGCGGAGCTGACGAACACCCGGGCCGTTGGGAAATTGCCTTCTTCGCGCGCCTTTTGCATGCGCCGCTGCGTTGGCTGTTCTGTCCTTTGGTCTTTGTCGGCCATGCTAGTGCGCGAACAGGCCTCTCGCGGCCGAAAGTGCCAACGAGGTTTCCGTTTGCAGGATCGTGGGCATCAGGACCAGAATCCAGCTCAACACGGTCAAAGCCAGCAACATCTTCACGGGAAATGCAATCGACAACAATTGAAGTTGCGCGTTGATCCGGCCCAACAGCGCCAATGAGATATCGACCATCACTAATACCGCGACCACCGGTAGCGCGAGCCGCAGGCCTACCGAAAACATGACGCCGGCGAGGGATAGCAGGTGCTCGGCTACGCCGCGAGTCATCACGAACGATCCCGCCGGCACCGCGGTCAGGCTCAAGGCGAAGATGCGCAGTACCTCCCGGTCGAGCCCGGTGGCGAAAAACATCAGTCCGGTCGCCAGTTGAGCAAAGATAGCAAGCACGCTGGAGTCGGCTTGCGTGGCGGGATCCACCGTCGAGGCATAGGCGAAGCCCGCCTGCAGTCCCATCACCTGTGCAGCCACGCTGAATGCCTCCGTGACGAATGCCACCGCAAGTCCAATACCGATCCCTAACGCCGCTTCCGAAATGATCCACAGAACAAGTGGTCCAATGGAGTTCTCGACTTTCGGCTGGGGCCAATAGGGGAAAAGGGATATCGTCAGCACGAAGGAAAGGACCACGCGGGCCATCTCGAACCCGGTCCTGAGGCCAGGCAGCGGCACAAACACGAACACGCCGGAAACCCGCGTCAAGGTAAGAAGAAATCCGAGCAGGGTAGAGGTCGACAGGACCAACTCACTTGGCATAGCGCCCGAGGTCTCCCAGGATTCCCGCTGTATAGGTCGTGATCTTTTGTAACATCCAGGGCAGCGCAACGATAAATGCGCCAAGGAAGGCGGTGAGCCGGGGAATGGTGCCGAACGAACTGTCCTGAATCGAGGTCACGATCTGGATGAGGCTGACAATGATCCCGACGATGAAACCCACGGCGAGCAGCGGCGCGCTCAACCAGAATGCCTGCATCATCGCTTGCCGCAGAATCTGGATCACGAATTCGGCTGTCACACGTAAAATCCTTTCATCAGCGAACCGAGCACCAGGTTCCATCCATCCACGAGAACAAAAAGCAGAATCTTGAAGGGCGCGGAAATCATGACCGGTGGAAGCTGGATCATTCCGATGGACAGAGTGACCGATGCCACCACCAAGTCGATAATCAGAAACGGCAGGAACAGCACCGCGCCGATCTGAAAGCCCGCTTTCAGCTCCGAAAGGATATAGGCCGGGATAAGTACCTGAAGCGGGAGTTCGTCAGCCGAGTGCGGTGCCGGAGTATGTGACAGCGAGAGGAACAGCGCCACATCCTTCTCGCGGGCAAACCGCATCATAAAGGTTTTCAGCGGCTTGGACCCCGCGTCGAAAGCCTGGCTAGTATTCATTTGATTGTTTTGGAGAGGTTCCCAACCCTGGTGATACATGTCGGCAGCCACGGGCTGAATAACGAGGATGGTCAGAAACAAAGCGATTCCCAAAAGAACCTGGTTAGAAGGTGTGGATTGGGTTCCCAAAGCCTGCCGGAGGAAATGCAAGACGATCGCGATCCGCAGAAAGGGAGTGATCGTCATCACGACCGCGGGCAGCAACGTGAGCAGGGTGAGCAGGACGACGATTTGCATCGGGACGCTCATGGATTCGCTGCCCTTATTCAAATTGACTCCCAATAGCGAAGCCCCAGCGGGAGCCGTGGCCGCGACAGCGCAGTGCATCGTGGCCACCAAGACTGTAACTAAGGCTAGCGGCCTTATCATCGCACAGCGTCTCCGTTTCCCTGCAGTTCGGGCGGGCGGTACAGAATGGAGCATCCGCCGGGCGAGGTCGCAATCAGCACTTCACGCCCTTCAAGATCGACTAGGTGCAGCGTGTGTTGCGGCGTCAGCGGAAGTCTTTCGATCAACTTCATCGCCCGGACCTTTCCGGCTCGACCTCTGACCGTGAATTGAGCCACTCCCTTCCTGCGCAGCCACCACAGCACCCCGCCCAGAAGCGCGAGAACCAGGAGAATTCCGAAGGCTTGTTGTATCGGGTTCATCAGAACGCTTCCCCGAGCCGGACTATACGGATTAGCGTTCGCCCGTCTCGATTTGACAACTCGCCGTAACCGATGCGCGCTGCCCCGGCGAAAACAGCAATGTTCTCGCCAACGCGCTGTTCGGTCACAAGAACGCTGCCAACCTGCAGTCCGAGGAGCCCTCCAACCGGCAGTGGGGGACCCTCGATTGCTGCCTCCACCTCTACAGGAATGTCATCGAAATTAACCTGAGATCCCGGTTTTGTCATGTACTTACCGGATCGTGCTAAGCAGGTCTTGTGTCATCTGATCGGTGGTG
>Ga0335080_10000772_pt1 | contig 30103 bp, 21 predicted proteins | sample Lox_Sample_34_FD_206720 | JGI IMG/M metagenome (GOLD analysis project Ga0335080, IMG submission 206720) | Soil microbial communities from Loxahatchee National Wildlife Refuge, Florida, United States - Lox_Sample_3.4 | ecosystem: Environmental > Terrestrial > Soil > Wetlands | place: USA... | reverse complement strand
CTGATCCTGGCTCTGCTTATCCTGGGTCTGGCCGATGGAGGCGCCGGAGACGATCAATTCCACGCGCCGATTCTGCTGACGGCCGGAGGCGGTTTCATTGGAGGCAATCGGGTGGTTGGGGCCGAATCCCTGGGTAGTGATGGAGGACTGATTCACACCCTGGCTGCCGAGATAGCTGCGGACCGACTCCGCCCGCTGCTGCGAGAGGCGCTCATTGAACTCCAGGCTGCCGGTGCTGTCGGTGTAACCGTCGACTTCCACGTGAATGTCCGGATAAGAGATGAGAATGCCTGCCACCTTCGCCAGGCGCTCGCGGGCGGCCGGCTTCAGGTCGGATTTTCCGGTATCAAATAAAACGTCCGGCATGTTAACGATGAGGCCGCGAGCCGTGTCCCGGGTCTCGAGGACCTGATTCAACTGCTGCAGCATGCGGGCGCGCATCTGGGCCTTGTCGTTCTCCGCCTGCTGTCGCGCCTGCTCGGCCTGTTGCGCCTGCTGGGCTGCCTGCTGCTGGGCCAGCTCCGCCTGACGTCTGGCTTCATCGGCCTGCTGTTGGGCCTGCTGGGCCTGTTCGGCCTGGGCCTGAGACTGCGCGGCCTGAGCCTGGGCCTGAGCGGCCGCAGCCTGCTGCTGCTCCGCGTCAGCCTGAGCGCGCGCGGCCTCATCGGCGGCGGCCTTGCGTTCCTGGGCGATTCGTTCGTCCTGCTCCCGCTTGACCGACATCACGCGGGCTTCCTCGGCGGTCTGCGCGGCTTGACGGGCCGCGGTTCCAATGGGGCCGCCGCCCTGCTTGCGGCGGTAGTAGTCTTCGGCCTGATTCAGGAGATCCTGTGCTTTCTGCAGCTCACTGGCGGCGTACTGGGCGGCGCCGGCGTCTTTGGCGATGCGCAGGGCATTCCTCGCCTCGAGAAGATCGAGCGGGGTTTTGTTGCTGACCTCGTAGACTGACTGGTCGATGGGCTGAACCTGCGCGTTGTAGGTGTCTCGGGAGATGAGTTCAAAGCGCACATCGACCGGCTCGACACCACCCTTGGTATCGCGACGAATCTGGTTCTGGGCTACCACCAGGTCGCTGGGCTGGGTGACGGCAAAATACGGTTCGGCGGTCACGATCAAGGCAAAGGCCTGCAGGTCGGTGGTAGTGCGGACGGAACTCTTTCCGTCTTTCACGATCATCTCGCCCAGATTCCTAGGACGCCCCTGGGGCGTGATCGCCCAGAGAACATAGGTCAGATACGCGAGACCGAAGCTGTTCGCCGGACGCAGGTGTTCGACCTCGGCTTCCACCTTCACCCCTGAAGCAATTCCCTCCACTTCAGCCTTTCCGCTGACTTCGGACGCCAAGTCCGTTCCCCGCAGGTCTACCTTGGTGGATCCCTTATGGCGGTAGTCGACCGCCTGGGTGCTGCGCGATACAACGCGCATGTGGTAGCCGGAGGCTTGATCGCCGCTGACAGTCCCTTGTTGACTGAAGGCTGGAAGAGCCAGCAAAGCCGCTAACAGCGCAAACATCGAAAGATCTTTCTTCATAGTCCCTCCCGAGGAACCGACGGGTTCCGAACCACGCGTGGTCTCCTGCTCTGTCAACTTTTAGAATGGCTGAGGACAGGCTGTGCAACCAATACCCGGAATGCCCTAGGCCGGTAAAATAAGTCACGGATTACGAACCAGTGCCAAACGTAACCTGGTGAACAAAAGCGTTGTGGTGGGGTTGTGGAGCAGGGGGAGAAGCGGCATTCGAGGGCTGGCCAAGTTGGCATTTTTTCTTTGAAAAAGCGGCAAGACTCTGGTGATAGTGCGGCATCTAACACAGGCGGACCTCAAAGGGTGAGGTGCAATTCGTGAAAGGGGGAAGAACGAGATGAAAGCTGTGACGGGAGTGTTTGCTTCGCGAAGCGACGCGCAGCGGGCGTTGGAGCAGATGCGGTCATCCGGCGTGCGGGAAGACAAGTTAACCTTGCTAACGCCCGGCGAAATGAGCGAGGAGCTGAAGTCGGTTCCCAAGATGGGGGCGGAACAACCGGGCATGGCCAAGGCCATCAGCGCAGTGATTGGAGCGTCGGCGGGCCTGTCGGGAGGGGTGATTGTGGCCGCGCTGATCCCCGGGGTGGGACCGATCACGGCGATTGGACTGCTGGGCGGCGCCATTCTAGGAGCAGCGGGTGGAACGGTGGGCGCGGTAGCGGGGGGAAAGCTGGAGACGTCGTCCAGCGAGGGGTTGCCGCACGACGAGCTGTTTGTTTATGAGGACGCACTGCGGAAAGGGCGGAGCGTGCTGGTAGTCATGGCGGATGACGATGCCATGGCTTCGGGAGTGCGGGTGCTGCTGGAGGCGGAAGGGGCGGAGTCGGTGGACGCGGCCCGGGAGCAGTGGTGGATCGGGTTGCGGCACGCCGAGGAGGAGCACTATTCGAAGCTGGGCCGGGAACTGGGAGACGACGAGAAGTTTTACCGGCTGGGCTTCGAGGCGGCGTTGCACGCGCGCAGCCGATGTAAAGAATACGACCAGGTGCTCAACGAAATGAGCGCGGACATTGAAGAACTGGAGAAGCAACATCCCGGGCAAGAAGTTGCCGAGCCTTTCACCCGCGGCTACGAGCGCGGCCGCGACCACTATGAGCAGCTCTGCAATAAATCGAAGGCGGCGTAGGGCGAAGTACCAGCAGGCGGCGAGGAGTCAGTTCAGATCGCCGATGTTGACACACTTTTCTTTTGAGTAATTGCTTTCGCGGCCGCGGGAGTTGACGGCGGTGGCGACGTAGCAGTATTTGTGACCCGACTTGACCTTGTGGTCGGTGTAGTTAGTGTCCTCGTTCAGTTTCCCGTTGATTTTCTTGTAAGGCCCCCCTGACTTGCCCCGGTACAGGTTGTATCCCACGACATGTTTGGACTTGCTGCGATGCCAGGAGAGGTCGACATGGTGAGCGGCGGGGTCGAGCGATTGCTGGACGCCGGCAGAGCTTGTCGAGGCCGAATCAAAGTCCTGGGAGTTGAGCGGCAAAGCGAAAAAAAAGGCAGACGCCAGCGCAAGAAAGCGGGCGTACCGACACCGGCGACCTGGGGGAGGAGACGGCATGGCGGAAATGATGGAAGAATCTCGATTGGGTGAATAGATGCCAGAAGTGCATCGGTTCGTAAGTGGTGATTTTGCATTTGTGGGGGACTTGGGGCGATGACTGAGCGCGGTGTCCATACAGACGATGAAGCAGGCGGCAGCCGGTCAATGACCCCACAGCCTTCGGTGATCTATTGGATCTTCCGGGCAGAGGACACAATGATGAAGCTGCACCTTACGTCCCCCTTTTGACCACGGACGTTTCGCGGTCAAGACTACGGATCAAGGCGCAGTTGCTCTCAAATCCCCCGCCGTGCTCGGAGCACGGTACAAGTGAGGCGATCCGGTGAAACACCTCGCCCTGCGGTCAAGCTTCCAGGCCAACAGATTCATTCTTGCAGCGTTTCTATTCTTCTCAGCATCAGCCGCAGCCCAGCACACGGTCAACCTGACGTGGACGGCGAGTAACTCGCCGGTGGCGGGCTACAACGTGTATCGGGGGATGGTGTCAGGCGGACCGTACACGAAGATCAATGCCAACCTGGATACGGTGACCAGCTACAGCGACAATACGGTGCAGGCGGGCCAGACGTATTACTACGTCACCACCAGCATGGGCACGGACGGCATGGAGAGCGGATATTCCAATGAGGCGCAAGCGGCCGTTCCCGGGGATGGTGGCGGGGGCGGTGGTGGTGGCGGCGGTGGCGGGTCAGGGCAGGAGGGCGCGCTCTACAACTTTGGCGGCGGCACGGATCCGAATCTTCCCTACGCCGGAGTGATTGTCGACAAGGCTGGAAATCTTTACGGCACGACGGAGTTCGGCGGCGCCTACAAGCAAGGCACGGTGTTTGAACTCTCAGCCAATGCCGACGGAAGCTGGAGCGAGAGCGTGCTGTACAGCTTTACAGGGGGCACGGACGGAGGCCAGCCATCGGGCGGATTGGTTCTTGACTCCAATTCGAATCTCTACGGCACCACAAATTTCGGCGGCGGTGGAAGCTGCAGCGCAGGTTGCGGGACGGTGTTCGAGCTGACACCAGCCTCAGGCAGCTGGACCCACAATGTGCTCTACACGTTTGGCGGCGGCGCCGACGGACGGGAACCATACGCGAGACTGGTCTTCGACGCGGGGGGCAACCTCTACGGCACGACCCTGCTGGGCGGGAACGTAGGCTCGGCTTGCAGTTCAGGCTGCGGGACGGTGTTCAAGCTGACGCCCGGAGGCGGCAAGTGGACGGAATCGGTGTTGTACGCCTTCGCGGGCGGCAGTGACGGCGCCTCGCCCTATGCGGGAGTGACGTTTGATGGGGCGGGCAGTCTGTACGGCACGACTTATGGGGGCGGGAAGTACGGGGTAGGGACCGTCTTCAAACTGGCGCCGGGGACGAACTGGACGGAGAGCCTGCTCTACGTGTTCACGGGCGGCCGGGACGGGAAGTATCCCTTTGGGGACGTGATTGTCGATACGGCCGGCAATCTCTATGGGACGACGTTCCAGGGCGGCGGCAAGGGCTACGGTGAGGTGTTCGAACTGACGCCGGGAGTGAAGGGAGTCTGGAAGGAAAAGGTGATCCACAGCTTCCAGGACACTCCGGCGGCGAATCCGGTGGCGGGAGTGGTGATGGATTCCGCCGGGAACCTGTGGGGCTCAACCATTGCGAGCAAGAATGGGGGCGCCTGCACCGGGGGATGCGGCACGCTGTTCAAGCTGGCGCCGGGAACGGGCGGGTGGACCTACGATGTGCTGCATACCTTTGGGCACGGGACCGACGGGAACCATCCGAGCGGCGACCTGGTGCTGGATGCGGCGGGCAACATCTACGGGACGACACAGTCGGGTGGTCCGCAGGGAACCGGAACGGTGTTTGAGATCCCCCACTAAACCAGCGGCTTGTCTGGCGCCGGCTCTACCGCGGGGGAAGCGATAGCAGGCTGGGGTTCGAGCGGAGGGCGCCTGCGGTCTGAGCTGCGAATCCGGCCCGAGGCGCGTTCGACCAGCAGGGCCAGGGACCGGGCCTGGAGGGGATAGGTTGCGCCACCTGCATAGAAAGCGTCGGGATGCAGCGTGGTCTGGCACGAAGTGTCGACCAGAGCGATCCAGCCGTCAGCGGCCGGAGTCGGCAGCACGAAGGGGATCTCTTCGTGATGGGCATTGATCAGCAACAGAAAATTCTCATCGCGGATGGGCTGACCGCGATCATCCACCTCATCGAGCGCCTCGCCGGAGAGTGACACGCCCAGGCAGCGGGCGAATTCCTGGTTCCATTCCTGGTCGGTCATCTCCTGACCGTCGGGCCTCAGCCAAGCGATATCTTCGACCTCGGCACCCCGAATTTTCCGGGCCTGGAAAAAATTCCTGCGGCGAAAGACAGGATGATTGTTCCGCAGCGCAATCAGGCGGCAGACGAAGGCGAAGAGCTCGTGATCGAGATGCGCCGGGTCCCAGTCGAGCCAACTGATTTCGTTATCCTGGCAATAGGCGTTGTTATTGCCCTGCTGCGTGTGTCCGACGGCATCGCCCGCGACCAGCATAGGAACACCCTGGGACAAAAACAGGGTCGCGAGGAAATTGCGTTTCTGGCGGGCGCGGAGGAGGCGGATTTCGGGAATATCGGTGGGTCCTTCAATGCCGCAGTTCCAGCTTAAGTTGTTGTCAGTGCCGTCGCGATTGTCTTCACCATTGGCTTCGTTGTGTTTGCAGTTGTAGCTGACGAGGTCCTCGAGCGTGAAGCCATCGTGCGCGATGACGAAGTTGATGCTGGCGTAGGGCCGGCGGCCGCTGCGGGCGTAGAGATCGCTGGAGCCGGTGATGCGGTAGGCGAGCTCGCCGATCCGGCCGCCATCGCCCTTCCAGTAGGAGCGGACGGCGTCGCGATATCTGTCATTCCATTCCGCCCAGCCCACCGGAAATTTTCCCACCTGGTAACCGCCTTCGCCCAAGTCCCAAGGTTCGGCAATGAGCTTGACCTGGGAGAGGACGGGGTCCTGATGAATGATGTCGAGGAAGGCGCCGAGACGGTCGACTTCATGAAGCTCGCGCGCGAGGGTGGCGGCGAGGTCAAAGCGGAAGCCGTCGACGTGCATCTCGAGGACCCAGTAGCGCAGGCTGTCCATGATCATCTGCAGGACGCGCGGGTGGCGCATGTTGAGCGTATTACCGGTGCCGGTGTAGTCGGTGTAGTAGCGAGGATTGTCCGCGTTGAGCCGGTAATAGGCAGGATTGTCAATGCCACGGAAGGACAAGGTCGGGCCGAGCTGGTTTCCCTCGGCGGTGTGGTTGTAGACGACATCGAGAATCACTTCGATTCCCGCGGAGTGGAGGGTCTTCACCATGGTCTTGAATTCATTAATGCTGCCGGTGGCGGAGTAGCGGGGCTCGGGGGCGAAGAAGCCGATGGAGTTATATCCCCAATAGTTGCGCAGTTTGCGTTCGATCAATTGGCGGTCGTCGACGAAAGCGTGCACGGGCAAGAGCTCGACGGCGGTGATGCCGAGCCGGGTCAAGTAGTCGATCATGGGCGCGGTAGCCAGACCGGCGTAGGTGCCTCGCAAACCTGGGGGAACGTCGGGATGCCGGATGGTGAGGCCTTTGACGTGGGCCTCGTAGATGATGGTGCGATGCCAGGGAGTGCGGGGCGGACGGTCGGCTCCCCAGGTGAAGGCAGGGTCGATGACGATGCCCTTCAACATGCCGGGTGCGCCGTCTCTGCGATCGAACGACAGGTCCTGGTTGCGGTGGCCGACGCGGTAGCCGAAATGGGCGTCGTGCCAGCGAAGGCTGTTGTGAATCTGCTTAGCGTAGGGATCAAGCAGAAGCTTGTGGCGATTGAAGCGCAGGCCCTTTTCGGGTTCATAAGGTCCATGAACACGGTAGCCGTACACCAGGCCGGGCCGGCCTTCCGGAAGGAAGCAGTGCCAGACCTGATCGGTGTGTTCGCGGATGGGGACGCGGTGCACTTCGCGGCGTCCAGTTTCGTCGAAGAGGCAGAGCTCGACTTTCTCGGCGTGCTCAGAGAAAAGCGCGAAGTTGACGCCTTCCCCGTCCCAAGTGGCGCCGAGGGGATAAGGCCTCCCGGGCCACACCACCGGCGGGGCTTGCTTCGTCAATGGCGGCATCATGCAGGATTACCGGGAAGCAGCCTAACACGCCCGACCCGGTGGCGCTTGGATGAAAAGAGGGGACGGTTGGGTTGGCGTGGCAGGGGCGAATATGGCCTCATTGGGCATCCTGTTGAGGTACGAGGAAGGAGACGGGATTGGTGAGGAACTCCTGACCGACCTCGCGGAGGAAACGGCGAGCCTTGGATTCACGCACCTCCCGCGCCCGCAGAGCGAGCAGGAAGCTGAGGGCGAAGGAAGTGAAAATGTTCAGAAAGCCGACGAGCAGGATGCCGGAGGCGGAGAGGATGACATCGTGGCGGGTGAGAGCGCCCGAGAGCCACAAATTATCGAAAGCGTAACCCAGACTGGCGGCCGCCAGGGTGACATGCCGGACTTCGAGAGGAATGCCAAAGAGTGCGACCAGAATGGGGACGGCGCCGAGCAGGAATCCGAGGGTGATGTAGCCGACCGAACCGGGAGCATGATGCTTGACCCAATGGGACAGCCAGACCGCCCGGCGGGAGCCGATTTTGTAGCGGATGCGCAGGCTGTGGCAAATCGCCGGCTCCATCTTGCTGACTGCGATGTAGTTCGCGGTCCAGCCGGTCGCCAGGGAAGAGAGCCAAAGAAAGACTCCGGTCACGATAGCGAAGGGAATGGTCAGAGACTGAAGAGGAAACAACATGTGGACGCCATGGGCAGCTTCGGCGGAGGTGAGGAAAGGGTGGCCAGAGAGCGCGTAGCAGACGCGGTCGACGGCGATGGAGGCGGGGACGGCTCCGAGCAGGTTTCCAATCGTGACGATCGTCTGCGTCTGCGAAATGGCGCGAACGCTGGCCATGTGGTCCTGGCCGGGATCATCCATGGCGTCGACGAGGGTGGCAGCGGTAGCGGCGGGCATCTTGGAGGCGAGCAAGAACCCGCCAGCCTGCATCAGGAGAAAACTGGCGGCGTAATTCAGGGAGTGGCCGAGCGCGACCAGAAACGGAGCGGAAATGGTTGAAGAAATCGCGTACTTAAAGAGGGCGGTGAAGGAAGTTATGACGCCGGCAAGAATCGCGCCGGCGCCCAACTGCCGCCAATGCTTTGCATTCTGCGCGATGTAGTGGGTTCCGTGCCGCCCCGTCTTCTCCACCACGCTGCGCGCGAGGCGGCGAATGCTTACATTGATGATGCTGCCCAGGCTGCGTTGCGCGGCGAATCCATGCACCACGACGACGGCGAACTTGCGGACGTCCGTGGCCGGGCGGCGAAGCGCAAGGACCTGATCGATCCTGGCCACGAGGGAGCGCAACAGGCGCAAGCGAAAGATCAGGCTGGCGGAGGTGCCTTCTTCCTCCATTTGCCGGTTCCAGTGGCGCAGCTCAGCCAGACATGCGTCGCGCTGGGTTTCCCAGTCGTGGAAATCCGCGGGCTGCCGAACCACGCGCTCGACCAGCGCGGGGAGATGAAAGAAAGACGAGCGGGTAATGTCGTCGTCACTGCCCAGAGTGAGCAGGTCGCGGGACAGGGCTACGCTGGCGGCTCTCAGGGCCAGAAGTTTGGAGGCGGTAAGGACAGAGCCGACTGACGGACGGAAGACCGGAGCCCACCACTCGATCAAGGAGTCCGGCAAAGACGCGAGCCAGCGCGCGTCCTGTTCCTTAAGGTTCACGGAGTCGAGCAGGACATATAGATCGCCCTGGACTTCGTCTTCGGGCATGAGGTGCTTGAGGGCACGGACGAACAGTTCACGCACAAGGAAGATTTCGTCCGGCAAGCCCGCTTCGGCGATGACGCGGACGTAAGAGTGGTGCGACCAGAAGTCACGCAAGGCATCAAGAATCTGGTCCCGGTCGGGGTGAGCGTCGATGGTGGCCGCGAGCTCGGAAAGTTGCGCGGTGCGAGAGGCCAGGGGTGTATCGAGCAGCCGCCGCAAGAGTCCGTATACCCACGTGGCCTGCTCGCGAGTCGAGGCGACGATAAAGTTCGAGAGATCCCCAGGCTGCGCGAGCATTTCCACTCTCCTTTCTCCTGCCGGCCAGGGGGAGCGAAAGCGGTGAGTGCTCCCGCGCCCGGGCGTGCGCCGCGCGAACGCGAGATCAGGATTGAGGTTGGAGCAGCCTTGCGGCCGGAAGCGACGCTCGATCAGACTCGATGCCCATGCGGCGTGTCAGGGCGCGCCTCGAGGCGACGAAGGCTGCAAGCGGTGAGGAACGGATGGGGGCGGCTCAGACTCGCCCCATCAAGACCAGGACCAGGACGATAACCAGGACCAACCCCAGCCCTCCACTCGGATAGTAACCCCAGCCGGTGCTGTAGGGCCACGTGGGCAACGCGCCGACCAGAAGCAGAACCAGGATAACCAGAATCAAAACCTGCATCGTAATCTCCTTGTGTGTTCGTCGAGGTCACGCCGTGCTCCAATAGCGATGCTGAAGATGTGTATGGTGAGGCCCCGAGTTGTCTGGACAGCAAGTTCAGTAGTAAATGGGAAAGCGGCAGGAGGAGAGGCGGCAATGGTCAGTCATTGCTAGGCCCCTCCGCCATGCGGCGTGAAAGTGTGTCAGCGCCAGCGGCCTTCCACCCAAACATAGCCGCGATGAGTCTGACGCCAGCGGCCGGGAACCCACTGATGACGGCCTGCAGGCCGGCGCTCCCAGCGTCCGGGCGCCCAAACATAGGCCTCTCCGCGCCAGTTGTAATAGCCGGGCAGCCAGACGTATTCGGGTCCGGGAGAAACGGTGACGGTTTCGGTGACGGGCGGCGGGGGAGGAGTGCGAACGTAGACTGCAGCATGGCCGCCTCCGCAACCGGCGAGCGCCAATATTGAGGCCAAAATGGTGAGCGCCAACAAAAACGTGAGCTTGCAACGTGACATTCCAGTTCTTCTCCTCTCACAAGAGTCAGACCTAAGACGCTGAATCACAGGCAGACGATTGATGCTGCCAGAACAAAAGCGAGGAACTAAGGGTTTTACCGGAGCGCGATAGGGGTATCTAAGGCGACGAGCCTGGGAGTGCGCAGAGCGCATCTCAGTGACCCGAGGCGGATGGGGAAGCGTCCCCGGTCTGCCGCAGGCGGAGGCATCGAAGAGCTGACATGGCCTATAAACCGATTTCATCCTACGGCGTGGTTGGGGATCTGCATAGCGCAGCGCTGATCAATGAGGACGGCTCGGTGGAGTGGTTCTGCCTGCCGAGATTCGACTCGCCCAGCATCTTCGCGGCGCTGCTCGACGAGGGACGGGGCGGACACTTCCGCATTATGGAGGCGTCCAACGAAGCCCGCTATCAACAGCTCTATAAACCCGAGACGAACATCCTTGTGACCCGCTTGCTCACGCCGCGGGGAGTTGCAGAGGTCACCGACTTCATGCCGCCACGGGCGAACCTGGCCGACCCTCACCATTCGCGGCTGGTGCGGCGGGTGAAGGCAGTGAGCGGCGAAGTCGCGCTGAAGGTCGAGTGTGTTCCGGGGTTCAACTACGCCGAAGACAAACACGAGGTGAAACTTGAGCAGGGCGGGGCGTTGTTTCGATCCAGCGAGTCGAGCTTTTTCCTGGCGTCATCGGTTCCGCTTCAGGCGGACGGGCCCGGCGCCCGGGCGGAGTTGATTCTGCGCGAGAGGGAGAGCGCAAGTTTCATCTTCGGACCCGGCGAAGGGCGCGAAAGAGGCGATTTCGCGATTGTGGAAGCGGCAGTGGATGAACTGGAAGAGGAGACGTCCACATATTGGAAAGCCTGGCTCAGCAAGTGCAGCTACACCGGGCGCTGGCGCCACGTCGTGCATCGTTCAGCCCTGCTGCTGGAATTGCTGACATATGCTCCGAGCGGGGCGGTGATTGCCGCGCCTACTTGCAGCCTGCCGGAGTGGATTGGAGGCACCCGCAACTGGGACTACCGTTACAACTGGATTCGCGATGCGGCGTACACGATCTATGCCCTGCTGCGAATCGGGTTATTCGATGAAGCGGCGCGGTTCATGAGCTGGATCGAGGAGAGATGCGGGGAGCTGGCGGATGGGGATTTCCTGCAGACGGTGTATACGGTGGGCGGCGAACGTGATCTGAGGGAGCGCACGCTGGATCACTTGAGCGGATATAGAAATTCCGGTCCGGTGCGGGTGGGGAATGACGCGGTCAAACAACTGCAGCTGGATATTTATGGGGCGCTGATCGACGCCGTCTACCTCTACAACAAGTATGTGGAACCGATTTCGTGGGGTTTGTGGAAGGACGTTCGCCGCCTGGTGGACTGGGTCTGCGACAACTGGCAACAGGAGGACCGGGGAATCTGGGAAGTACGCGGAGATCCGAAGCACTTTGTGCACTCCAAGGTGATGTGCTGGGTAGCGCTAGACCGGGGCGCGCGACTGTCGGCGAAGCGATCCCTGCCGGCCGATGTGGATCGCTGGTTGTGCAGTCGCGACCGCGTTTATGAGGAGGTTCTGGACAAGGGATGGAGCCGGGAACGGCGGTCCTTTGTGCAGAGTTATGGCAGTCCCAAGCTGGATGCGGCGGTACTCATGATGCCGCTGGTGTTCTTCATGGCTCCCAACGATCCGATGATGATCAGCACCGTCGATGCGATTTGTCAGCCCTTGGCGAAAGGGGGGCTGATGAGCGACGGGATGGTGTACAGGTATGACCCGTCGGTGCCCGAGGATGGTCTGATAGCCGGCGAGGGGACGTTCAATGTGTGCACGATGTGGCTGGTGGAGACGCTGACTCGAATGGGGAAGCTCGAGGAGGCGGAGTGGATGTTCGAGAAGATGCTGCTGAGGACGAACCATGCCGGCCTGATGTCGGAGGAGACGGCGGACGGCAGCAATGAAGCGCTGGGGAATTTTCCGCAGGCGCTGAGCCACATTGGGATGATCAGCGCGGCATACAACCTGGATCGCGCGATGGGCGGAGATAAGAAATCCGGCTGAGTAGGACAGACCTAGAATTTCGTGTGGAAGCGGCCATCGATTGAGATTCCTCCGATCTGATCCCGGGCAACGCTTACCGACCAGTGCCGGTTGATCTGGTATTCGCCCTGAACGATCTCGCTTTCGGGCTGGGAGACATCGGTCGAGAAAGTGAAGAGAAAGTTCCTGGTGACGCGCTGCTGGATGGCAATGCGGGCGGAGGGATTGGAGTTGTTTCCGCCGATAAGGGGATCAATCTGCAGGCTGGAGATGCCTGCCAACTTCTGCAATCCGCTGCTGAACTGGCCCGCCGCCTGACTGGCCAGGATGGAATCGGTGCTGGTGCCGGCGGCGTCGGCGACCTCGTTGGTCTGGCCGCGGTAGAGGAGGCTGATAATGTCCGCGGTGGAGAGTGCCGGATCCGAAGCATAGTTGGTAGTCAAGCGGTCGATGGGACCGGTGAGGGTGAGCGTCAAGTTGTATTGCTGAATGGTCGTGGTCACCTGAAGGTTCAGCACCGGCCGGGTCTGGTTAGGATTGTCAAAGGCGATAATGCCGCGCTGCAACTGGTAGCGATTGTTGCGAAAAAAAAGTTCACCGCCGGTCAGGTCAGCGCGGCCGACGATGACCGGATCGTCGAGGGTGCCAACCACCTGCAGATTGGCTGCTCCTTCCACGCTGAGTTGAGAGCTCCGGGCCGCCAGGTTCTGCGCCGATTGCACCAGTATCGCGAGCTTGACGTTGGCGGCGAAGCTTTGGCCGAGAGGCGGCACCGAAGTTCCATTGAACTGGGTGGCGAAGCTGGCGAGATCGAAGTCGGGGGTGAAGTTGATGCTCTGGATCAGGGTGCGGCCGGTCAATCTGGCCGCCTGCATATTTCCGGTGAAGGCCAGGTTACTGTCGAGCAGGGTACGGACGCCGTCTGGGTAGAGGAGGCGGATCGACTTGGCTTGCAAAGCGAGATCGAATTGCGGAGCAGGACGGAGGACGACGGAGCCGCCGGCCGTAAGCTGGCCACCGCCAACTTCGCCGGAAAAGTTACTGATTTGCAGACGATCTCCAGCAAGGTCGACGGTTCCATTCAGCTTTGACAGGCTGACGGGCGCGGTGCTGGTGGAGAAGGCAGCATTGTTGAGCTGAATCTTGCCCTGAAGGGCGGGATTGTGAAGTGTGCCGGTGCCCCTAATATCAATTTCAAGCGCGCCCGAGCTGCGGAGATCCTGGCTGAAGAGGCTTAAGAGGCGAAGATTCACCGCCCCTTGCGCCTGCAGGCTCATGGCAGCGGCCTCCTGCAAGGGGATGCGGCCCTGGAAATGAAGCGAAGTGTCAGTACCGCGGATTTCAGCGGGCTGAAGGGTGACTACGGATTGAGAATAGTCGGCGCGTATGGGGCCGGCGCTGGCAAACTGAGCGGAGCCATAAGCGGCGTCGAGCATGGGAATGGTGATGTGGGCTTCAAGCCGCGACTTGTCTTTCAACGGTCCTTTCAAGGATGCGTGGAGCTCGGTTTCTCCGTGGAAGCCAGGTGGAATTCCGGGCGCATACAAGGGCAGGATGGTCTCGAGAGGGATGCGGTTGGTGTCGACGCTGGCCTGCGCGTTCCAGGCCCCCGTGAGGTCGATTGTTCCCTGCGCACGAACGAACGTCTGGGTGATATTCGAGCCGAGGGAGAAATCGGCACGGTGGTTGTGGACCGTGAGTTGGGCCTTCATTCCAGTCACCGCGGTTTGACGAAGCTGCAGGGCGGGAACTTCGAGGCGGGCATCCAACTGTGGATTGTCGAGGGTGCCTGCGCCGCTGATGTCGGCGGTGAACGTGCCTTCGAGAGGCAAGTTCCCGGCCTGCACCAGCTGCAACTTCCGCAGGGCGATGCCGGGGACACTCAGCTTGACTTTGTAGGTTTTAGATTGCGGAGTGAAGGAAAAATCTCCAGAGGCCGAGCCGGCGGGAAGCTCCAGGTTGAGGCGTGCGTCGATGGTCTGGCGGTCTCCCTGGAACTGCAGAGCAAGGCTCTGAACCGGCTGATCGTAGGCGCTGGCTCTGATGATTCGCACGGAACCGTGGCCTGCAGGGTTGAGCTGCGAGCCCTGGAGGGAAATTTCGGCGGATAAGTCTCCTGTAACCGGGTAGGACAGATTCGCGAGGTGGAGCAGAGCGGCGACGGAGATCCCCCGGGCCGATAAGTTTGCTTTGATGGGGCTTGAAGGGAGGTAGGACCAGTGGGTCAGGCCGACCTGGGCACTGAAGCTCAGATCGCCCTGCCGGGCGCTGACGAGCGATCCCTGTTGAATCTCGAAGCTCGAGGGGCTTGCCTTCAAAGCCAATCGAGCGCTTTTCCATTGACTGCCTTGAGCCTGAAGGTTGTGCGCGTCCAACTGAGCGCTCAGATGTGGACTGCGCATGTCACCCTGCACTACGGCATCCAGTTTTGCAGATCCCGAAATGGCGGGAGGCGTGGAGGGACGCAAAGAGGAGGCAAGGACGGCGAGTTCGTGCACGTCGCCTGCCGTGACGTGAACCTGGAGGCCGGAGTGATGGCTGAGTTCGCCGTCGAGGATGACCGAGGTGAGAGGGCTGCGCAGCTCGGTCTGGTGCAGCGTCAGCATGTTGCGCGGGGCATCGTAGGCCAGGTGGACGGTGCCATTGACGGGCGTCGCGGCGGCGGGATTCGAAAGACTGTTCCATATGGCGGCGCGCAAGGTGAGGTCGCTGAGCGCATGCATATTGTTGAGGCTCCCGGTCCAAGAAGCCTGCACTCGAGCGTCGGCAGTCCCGGTGACTGGCATGCGCTTGACTTCGACGCGATTGATGGATTGGCGGGCCGACTCGATCCGAACGCGCTGCAGAGAAGCATGCAACATGCCAGCGGGGGTGGAATCGAGATGATGGATCGCCAATTCGGCGGACAAATGTCCGCCGGCAATTTCCGCCCCCACGCCGCTCACCTCAAGATCGCCGTCTGCCAATCGGTATCTGGCCTTAACGCTATGAAGTTCAATACCACCCTGCGCGGATGCCGCACGCAGAGAGGAGCTGTGCCCAGTTCCATCGACGGAGATGGAACGCAGAAAGGGTTGACTCGGGCTGCTTTGATAGCGAACTCCGCCGTCGAGAGTGAGGTCTCCGGCAGCGGCGATGTCCGGTGAGAAGTCGCGGAAATCCTGGGCGTGGAGTTGAAGCTGATAGGCCGCGTTGATAGTCGGGTTGCTGTAGCTGGTCAAGTCGCCGTGGGCCGAGAGCCGCGATGACCCGATGCTGACCAGGAGGGAATCCAGAGTGGCGTTTTGCGGGGTTGCCGTGAATTTTGCGTCAAGGCTGTGGGGCAAAGGACGGTATTGTCCGTATTGCAAGCGGCCATTGTGGTAAGAAAGAGAGCCGGTGTAACGCGTGGCCAGGGCATCGAAACGAATTTCGCTTCTCAGATCGTACAGATCGGCATCGAGCTGGCTCTTCCGGTCGTTGTAATAAACCTCTCCCTGACTGAGTAGAGCGTGGGCGACGGCTAAATCCCAGATAGAGGCGTTGCTACCAGTCTGTTGCCGGGGAGCAGAAGGAATATTGCTGGATCCGTTTTCGGCGATCTGCAGGCTGGCGACCGGATGCTGGACGAGGATCTGGGTGAACTTGAGCTGGCGGTGGAGGAGCAATGAGGACAGACTGACGCTCACGGTGATTTTGTCGGCCTGTAACAAGGGCTTGGCAGTTGGCATTTCGGAGCCGTGAAGGGTGATCCCATAAAAATCGACGGTCAGGGGGGAAAAACGGAGATCCCAATTCTGTAATTCCAGGCGGCCGCCGGTCGCGGCCGCGCCCTCTTCGATAATCCTGGAGAGAATGTAGCGATGGAACCAGGGTGTTTTGATGACAATGAAAGAGGCGATGGGCAGGGCGAGCAGCAGCAACGCTGCGAGCACGACCAGCCAACGAAAGATGCGGTTTGCGCGCATAAGGCGTCCTAGAAAGCCTGGCCCAGTGTGATGAAATATTGGCTGGCGCCGATGCCCGGCACGGGATTGAGGTTACGGCCGAAATCAATGCGAATCGGGCCAATGGGAGTGGAGTAGCGAAGGCCAACGCCAAGGGTGTTGCTGTAGTTGTCGACGAATTGACGGAAATTGATGGCGCTGTAGACATTGCCACCGTCGTAGAAGACCACTCCGCCGAGCGCGGGAAGGATTTTCAGAGGGAATCGCAATTCGGAGTTAAGGATGAAAAGCTGCCTTCCTCCGACGGGGACGGTGACGTTCACGCAGCCGGTATTTCCGGTCAGGGCATTACAGAAGGGCACAATCCGCTGCGGACCGGCTTCGTTGATGGGCAATCCCCGGAGCGTAGTGCCACCGCCGGCGAAGAAGAGCTGACTGGTGGGCACGAAGCTGCCGGAAAAGGCTTTGTCGAGGCCGAGGCGGACGCTGTTGGCCCAGACCATGCCGTGCGTGGGTTTATAGAAGGCGTATTGGCCGAAGAGGCGGGTGAAGTTGGCGCTGGAGCCGAAGGCGGTGGGCGTGACACCGAAGTTGAGGGTGGCAAAGATGCCGCGGTGGGCGTCCAGCGGCTTGTCGCGAGTATCACGTATGAGCGCGGCCGACACTGTCGACAGGCGGACGTGGCGATCTTGCGGCAGAACCAGTTCCGGGACCAGCAGCTCGGAGAGACTGGTATGGTTGAAGTCGTAGCGGAACTGCAGCCGGGTGTTGTTCTTGCGGCTGATGATCCGCTCGACCTGAAAGGCTGCGTCGGCCAGGTTCGCGCCGAACAGAGGATTCTCCGTGGTGCGCTCAAAGGACAGTGAGGTGAGAGCGCTCCAGTGGCTGTGCAAGAAATGAGGATCGGTGTAGCTGGCGAGCGCCTTCTGATCGAGCCGTGAAACCAGCAGAGAGAGGCTTGCGGTTTCCGCCAAGCCACGCAAATTATGCCGGATGATCTCGATTGAGCCGCGCGGGCTGGCAAAAGTCTGCTGGCTCGGCGCAAGCTGATTATTTCCGATGTTGACGTTGGGAAGCCCTGGAACTGCGACTGTACCGGCGGGAACGTTGCCCCCGCGGCGAGAAACTTCGAAGCCAAACCCGTAGGTGAGCTCTGTGCGCTTTGCCTCGTGGACTTTGACCACCGCATCTTCGTCCTTTTGATCGGAGATGGGTTCTTTCGGCCCGACACTGGCCCAATCGAAAATCTCAAGATTGTAGAGCCCGGTCTCGGAGGCAAGAAGTTCTTTCTGGCTGAGAGGCGACTCCGGGCGGAGGTCTGCGGTCTGGCGCAGCAGAGATGTGCGTGTGTGTTTCTGCCCCAGGTAGAGGACCTGGTCGATGGTGACCATCTGGTTCTCGGTGATGTTGTAGGTGATGTCGACCTGGCGGGGATTGTCGGGGTGGCGGCGAAGGATTGCTTTGACTTCGGAGTTGAGGTATCCGCGATCGAGGTAGGTGGCGGCGATCTGGCTACGATCGCTGGCGAGCTTCCCCGGAGAAAAAGGAGCGCCGGGGCGCAGAAGAAAGCCAGCTTTGCCGGTGAGATCCTGATAGGGGACGTTGCTGTTCCCGGTGACGGATACATCGCCGACGATGGTTTGTTCGCCTTCCGTGATCTCGAAGGTCACATCGATCTGCGACTCGCGATCGGCGACCTGGGTGGTCACTTTGACGTCTTCATAGCCGACATCGTGATAAAGAGCCTGGATATTCTGTACGCTGGTTTTGAGCAATCTGGCGCTGTAGGCACCATGCGTCCAGATGTGCGCCTTCTGGACGGGAATGTGGGAAAGCAGATCGCCGCTAGTCAGTTGATGATTACCGTAAAAGAGGATCCGGGAAACTTTGTGCTTCTTGCCCTTGTCGATCTGGTAGGTGAGGAAAATCCGGTCAGGCTGGCGCTGGAAGACGGTGTTGACATGGACGTCAAAGAATCCTTTCTTCTGGAAGTAATCGATCAGGTTCTGCTCTCCTTCGTTGACAAGATCGCGGTCGATGGCGCCCTCGGAGTAAATGGGAATGAGTTTTCGCTGCTCGCGCCCGGATAGAAAGGGAATGCGGGAGAGGCGCGCTCCGGTGGCACGGACGACCACGATGGGGCCAAGGTCCACATGGAAGGCGACATCGACCCGATTGCTGTCGGGGTGGTAGCGCGGGGGTTGCGGTTGCACCTTGCCCGCCAGGTAACTCTGGCTTGCGAGTGACCGCTTGATGAGCGCGGTGGCCGCGTTGATACGTTGCCGCGTGTAAGGTTTTCCCGGCTTAAGCAATCCGCCGGTGAAGCGAGCGCGCAGGGAACGGATGGAGCGCGCCAGGCGGGCGGCTTCGGAACTTTCCGGACCCTGGATTTCGACGCTGCCGATTCGCGCCCGCTTGCCCATAGTCACGTGAAAGGTGATCCCGACCAGCTGATTGAGGTCGTCCATGCGGGTTTCGGCATGGACCTGAGCCTGAAAGAAGCCGTTGCCGGTCAAGAAATCGTGCAATGCCGATTCGGCCACCGGGAGCCGGGCTTTGTCGTAGGGGTCTTCATTGGAGAGATTGACCACCTGCAGCAGGCGGATGTAGTTGAATTGCTTGCTGGCCTCGGTAAAGTCGATGATGCCCAGGTAGTAAGCAGGTTCGAGCACAAAGGTGAGGCGCAGGCCCTGGGGTTCGGGAGTAACCTTGGCGCGAACTCTGCCAAATTTTCCAGTCTGCTCGAGCGCGGCGATGCTGGCCTGAACTTTGTCCTGCGCGTAGGGCTGCCTAGCCTTCTGGACGACGAGCGAGCGCAGGGGTTCGATGTCGACGTGGGGATTTGTGACCAGGTCCACCGCGCTGACGGTCTCTCCCTGGTAGGCGGCTTCGGCGCCGGAAGAAACCTGTTGCGCCCGAGCGGCGCCGGTGATGAGAAGCAACAGGAACAAACTGAACCAACGCATCGAGGGCATCGGGCACGATCACGATTTTAGGGCCAGCCCGGCAGCTCAAATGAGAGGCTCGGCGGAACCGGCAGAGGACTGTGATGCGGTTGGTTTTCCCGAAGATGTCCGAGGCCCGTGTGCAGGATGTGATCAAGCGGGTTTGCCGCGGGCGGTGAGAATCGTTCATGCAGCCTGGTCAATCTTGCCGGAAGGCGGCGATTTGTCCTGCACAGATGGGAAGGATCTCATGTGCGCCAGGTCGGCGTTGAGTTCTGCACCAAGCAAGATGGCGAAGCCCGTCCAATAAAGCCAGATCAAAAGGACGATGGCCGCGCCGAGCACGCCGTAAGTCTGGTTGAAGGTTTCAAAGTGACGGCAGTAAGCGCCAAACAGAGATGACAAGCCCAGCCAGCAGGCCACTGCCAGACAAGCTCCGGGCAGGGTGGCGATGAAGGTCTGCTTCCGGCTGGGAGCGAGCAGGTAGAGAGCCTCGACAGCGAGGACCGTGAAGCCCACGGCGACGCTCCAGTGGATGTATGGCCAGAGGAGAACGAAAGCGCGAGAGAGGTAAATTCTGGCAGCGAGCCATTGACCGAACCTGGGGCCGAGAATCATCACCGACAAGGCGGTCAACAGTAAGGCTCCGGTCAAACTGGCCAGGCCGAGCGCCAGGATGCGGGTCTTCCAGAAGGGGCGGTCATCGCGCATTCCGTAAGCCTCATTCAAGGCCTCGATGGTCGCAGCGAATCCCGTCGAGACGGACCAGAGTGTGCCCACAAATCCGAGGGAAAAGAACGTGCCACGATTGCGGGTAATGATCTCGCCGAGGACTTTGTTCATGGCGTCCATGGTGGTGCCGGGTAGAAAGCGAGCCATGCTGTCGATGGTGCGGTTGAAGAGATCGTGTCCGGGAAGGAAGGCGATGAATGCGGACAGCAGGACCAGGGCGGGAAAGAGCGACAGAATGAAGTAGTACGCGAGGGCGGCGGCGGCGCGCAGAGTGTGCTTGCGATCGACGTTGTCGTAGACCTGCAGCAGGAGCTGCCGGGTGGCTGCGGCCGTCGCTCGGTGGCGGCGATTCACGGCAGCGCCTCTGGCGAAGGGTGGCAAGCGAACGCGACAGGTTGAAGCGCGAGATCAAGTACGCCGCACATGGGCCAATCCGCAGGCGGTGCAATTTCGCGAAAGCGGCGCGGTAAGGGTAAGCGCTACGCGGCTTTTTTCCTGGGAACTTTGGCGCCTTTTTTCCGCGCTTCGGACAAGCCAATGGCGATCGCCTGCTTGCGGCTCTTCACCCGGCCTCCCTTGCCGCCTTTGCCGGAACGGAGGGTGCCCTTTTTCTTGCGGCGCATTGCGCTTTCCACGCTCTTGCCGGCTGCTTTGCCGTATCTGCGAGTTCCCGACTTCTTTTTCGTTGCCATGACGCGATTAGAGTGGAAATGTTTACGCCGGGTTGCGCGCCGGAGCAAAAGGTCTCCAACGGTATGGAATCGGTCACTGAGGCAAGCAATATCCCGGAAAGGCTGTATTGAGGGAGATGGCAAGACGAAGCAGAATCTCACTTTCGGAGGGCACTTCGTCTATGAGCTTCTTCAAAACATTCAAATCCGGCCAAATCGCGCCGGCTTCGGGAGTGTATGCGGTGATGCATTCGACACCACACCGTCGAATCGAACGCGTGGTGTATGTGAAGGGCAGCCGTTTTCAGCGATGCCGCACTTGCCCGCTGGGAGTGTTGTACCGGCTCGAAGAGGCCTCAATTCCGGTCTCGTCGATCACCGCGGCCGATGCGCGCTTTGCGCATCAGGCGCCGGTCGAAGAGGCGCTGTAGCGGCGCCACTAGCCGTGGACCAATTCAGCGCAGGCAGGATGACCGCAATCGCAGGCAATTTCAGTTTCGCTCGCTCCGGCATCCTCACAGATCTGGCTGCAAAACTTCTTGCCGGCATCGACCTGACACTGGCACGGGGAGTGAGCACATTTCTTTACGCTGCTGGGCATGAGACGCCCTCCTTGTTATTCATGGTTTCGATCATGTGACCGTGACGATAGATGCCGCGGAGGCAACACGGGCTGCAGGATCACAAGTGTGTTTGAAAAAAAGCGGGGAAATGGAGGCCGCCTCAGACGTAATCCAGTTTGTTCCCCCCGGTGTTCTAAGGTGATTGAGGGAGACGGTTCGGCACCGATCCGGCATCCTAAAGGGCGCCCGGGCCAGCAGGGAACCCGCTTCGTTGTCGGCTGCTTTCCGGGCGACTCACCGCGGCGGAGGAGAACCTTGACGGCGAGAGCGCAGATGAGGTCACGAACCAGGAAACGGGTTCGCCGGCTTCTTGCCGCAGCCGGCATGACACTGATCGGATATTCGGCGAGGGCGCAGGTTCCGACGGTGGCGGCGTTCTCAGAGCCGGTGGAGGTGTTTGAGGCGGGGGCAACGCCGGCGGCTCCGTTCGGCGAGACCGTGACCACCCGGCAGACAAGCTTCTCAACAGAACCCGACTGCACCTATCGAGTTCGAGAGGAGCAAGCACCCGGCGATCTGCCGGATGCGCCTTCCACATATTCGCCCTTGTCATCGCATTGCAAATTTGAGCTCTTCCTGCGGCAGACGCATTCCAGTTACACGCTGGCTTCGGCTGCTTTTGAGGCGAGCTGGGCGCATGCGTGGGGGCAATGGCCGGAATACGGCGGGGGCATGCAAGGCTGGGCAAAGCGATTGGGGACGACATTCGCCGACACCGAGTCGCGACGGTTCATACAAACCTTCGTGCTTTCGAGCGTGTTCCATCAAGACCCGCGTTATTTTCCCTCGGGAAAAAAGAAGCTGGCGGCGCGAGCCTGGTATGCAGTTACACGAGTGCTGGTCACCCGCGGTGACGATGGAAGCAGCGAGTTCAATACGTCGGAGTTTCTGGGAGCGCTGTCTACGAGCGCCCTGCAGAACACTTATTATCCTCGGCCCTACCGAACGGCCGTCGACACCATGAACCGCTTTGGCGGAGCGCTGGGCTCGGATGCGACCACGGGATTACTGCATGAGTTCGCGCCGGATCTGAAGCGCATGTTCCACAAATACGCGCCGCAGAAGATCAGAAAACTGGGAGAACGATTTCCAGCTCTGGCCGAGGACAGCCAGCCTTAGGCGTACGCTCTCCCGATATTCCTACTGCAGCAGCCCAAAGACGTCCAGTTCCGAGTTGGTGGGAATGTAGACGCGGCCATTCGCTACGGTCGGGGTGATAGTGTTCATGCTGCCCGACATGCCATCGCGTCCTTTTCTCTGGAAAGAATCATAGAGCTGGTGGGTGAGGTCGTTGGGATCAAAGGCCCAGAGCCTGCGCGTTTCCGTCTGCAACACCCAGAGTATGCCGTCGTCGGCGCCATTGGCGGAGACTACCGGGCTGGGGTTTTTCATTTGAATGGGGCCGGCGGAGGTCGCGGTTTCCGGCAGCAATCCGTTGTTCAAGGTAAACATCTTGGGAAAGTCGTTGCGGCCGAAAATGTAGACGTTGTTTTGGAAATAGCCGGAGGCGCTCCAGATGCCGTTGTACTGTCCTCCCGGGATGGAGCCTTTGATAGCGCCGACGACTTCCTGGACAATATTGTCCTGAGTGTCGTTGAAGCCGCCCAGGTTGTCACGGTTGATAAGGTAGATGGTGCCTTCCTTCCCGCCAGCCACGATGAGGTTGGGAAAGTTGCCGGGCTGAGGGGGCAATAGCAAGAGCCCGCCCGACGACATATCCCAGTCATGCGAGTTCAGGACTTTATAGTTGGAGGGAGTGAAGAAATCGCCGAGGGTCAGGACGCCGTTATTGGGGGTGAGTTTGAGGACGGTCTCCCCATAATTATCGTTCCCGGCGAAGAAGCTGCCATTGCCGGTTACGGCATACACGTTCCCGTCGCTGTCGGCGGCCAGGCCACTGCCCATCTGCCAGATGCCGCCGGCCTTACCGTTTGGCGTGGCGCAGAAAACATATTTTTGCGCCAAAGTCTGAGAATCATAGCCCAGGACCCAGCCGTGATAGGGTTCTTCGTCCACCAAAGAAGCGGCCGCGAAATAGACGACGCTGTTCGTGTCCTGGCTGCTCTTGGTGAGCACCAGAGCGGCCCTCACGTTCTCGTGCTGCGGATCGAAAGCCAAGACGCCGCCGCTGCTGCCGACGCCGGTACCGGGCACGGAGGCCTGGACGACGACTGGACCGCCAAACTTCTCCTGTCCGGTGGTGATGTCGAGAGCGTGGAGCCGGTGCACATAGGTTCCGTTGCATTGTCCGGTGGGATTTTCCAGGGTACGAACTTCCACGTACAAGGTGTTGGTGGAAGGATCGATCACCGGAGTGGCGGTGATGCCGATTTCCTTCACCGCAATTCCAAAGCAGGTACCAGGAATGGTGACGACGTTCGGGGGGTTGATAAAGCTGGCCTGCCACAGCGCGCCGCTGACTTTGCCATCGGCATCGTAGGCAAACACGCTGTCATGTTCGGTGGCGACGTAGGCGACATTGTGATAACCGGGGGCGCCATTCAGGGGACTGGGAAGATTGACGTTAGCCACGTACAAGGGCTGGGCCTGGACGCCGCCATCGGTCGGGTAAGAGAAGAGCTTGCCGAACTTGCTGACGGTTACGTTGGCAGGAGTGAGAACCGTTTCCTGAAGGTTCTGCCCGGTACGGCTATTGTCGCTGCGATTGGTGTAGGTTCCGGGATAGTTCACCAGATACACGGTGCCTTTTCCGCTCTTGGTCGGGTCGGCGTGGCTGACTGCCTTGATGGTGTGAGTCTTGATCACGAAATTGGCGGGCGGAGTATAAAGGCCGGTGGCATCGATGGTGCCGAGCTTCGCGTTGCCACCCTTGACGCCGCCAACGTACCAGGTAACCTGCTGATCGTCGCTATTTTTCACGACTGCGGTGAACTGCTGCGTTACCGCAGAGGTCACGGGAGCATTCTTGGGATGCAGAGAAACGGTGATGGCCGCGGGGGGAGCAGAGTTGCGCGCGGAAGTGGCAGCCACCCGCCGCAGGGTGGCGTGAGGGGAACGGGATGCGGCCGATACAGAAGCGAGGTCTCGTCCCGACAGCCTGGCAAAGACAAAGCCGGCGATGAAGATGGCGGTCAGCAGCAGGACGGAAGTTACGCGCACAGCGGGTTTCATAAATTCAGGTCTCCCCTTTTCTCGGCAACCGGTTGGAACATCAGACTTCAGCAGTTTCTCGCCTTCACTTTCAATGGCAGCGGTGATTCAAGTATCGAGGAGCCGGGTCCTGCGGAATCGAAGGGCGCGAAGGACACGTAGCCCCGGCGGCCAATGACGAATGATTCGACGCGCGAACGGATTGAAGACTCCTCAAATTGCGGTGAGGGATTACCGGAGGCCCGGCTTCCTGAGCTGGAGGGCTCCAAGTCAGCCACAAGACGCTTCCCCCTTGAAGCACCCCGTGACGCCACAAGAACCAACAAAATCCGGGTTATTCTGCTTCAACATGCGCACGATGTCAAGAAAGATGTTTGTTTCAGGGCCACAACTGGAGTGGTTCGCCCCTGAGCCAAATTACTCTGGTTTTCGGGATACGAGACAACCCATTTCGAGAAAAAGAGGTTGCAAGGCAAGTCTCTTCAGCTAAAGGCTCAAACAGAGCTGGCTGCACAGGGCCTTAGAGAAAGAAAGGCTGGCGCAAATTGGCGCATCGCCAGCATGGGAGTCGATGGTATTCAGGGACGAGAGGAACGAAGCGCGCCCATGGAACAGTCGTCCTCGCACGATGGGGTCAAGAAGAAGTGGAAAGTGATCGCCGAGGAACTATCGCAGGAAAAAGATCCGGCGCGAATCCTCGTTCTGGCGAAGCAATTGAATGAGGCCATCGTAGCGGACGAGGAAAGGGAAACGCCGGGATTGGGAAAGATTCCTGGAACAGAGGAATAAGGCAGTTCAGGTGTACATCACCTTGCGATCGCCTTTAACGACCCTACCTACAGTAAAGGCTCTTTCCCCGGCGCGTTCCAGCACGGTTTGCGCCTTCTTAAACTTAGCGGCGGGAACCACAAGCAGCATACCCAAACCCATATTGAAGGTGCGCATCATCTCGTCCTGAGGGACGTTACCGAGTTTCTGCAGGTGCTCGAAGATGGGCGGCACGGGCCAGGATCCGAGTTCGACCACGGCGGCCACGCCCCGGGGCAGAACGCGAGGAAGGTTTTCGGTGATGCCACCGCCGGTGATGTGAGCCATGGCGGAGACACACTCTCCGGCGAGAAGCTTGCGGATCAGGGGCCAATAACTCTTATGCGTTTTCAGGAGCTCGTTTCCCACCTTGCCCTTGAGTTCGTTGACGTAGGACTCGGGGGTATAGCGGGCGACCTCAAAAAGCAGCTTGCGAGCTAGAGAGTAGCCGTTGGTGTGCAGCCCGCTGGAGGCCAGCCCGAGGATGACGTCTCCAACCTCGACGCTTTTGCCAGTGATGATGCGGTCGCGCTCGACCACTCCGACGATGAAGCCGGCCAGATCGTATTCGCCCTCGGGATAGAAGCCGGGCATCTCGGCGGTCTCGCCGCCGATCAAGGCGCAGCCGTTATGTTTGCAGGCGTCGGCAAGACCTTCCACCACCTTCTCGGCGACCTCGGGATGGAGCCTGCCGGTGGCGAGATAATCCATGAAGAAAAGGGGTGCGGCTCCCTGCACGGCGATGTCGTTCACGCAATGATTCACGAGATCGGCACCGACGGTGGAGTGGACGTTCATCTCGAAGGCGATTTTGAGTTTGGTGCCTACGCCGTCCACGCTGGAGACGAGGACCGGGTCGAGATACCTGGTCTTGTCGATGGCGAAGAGCCCACCAAATCCGCCAATTTCGCTGAGCACGCCACGAGTAAAGGTCTTATGAGCCAGATACTTGATGCGTTTCTTGGTGCGGTTGGCGCGGTCGATGTCGACCCCGGCATCGGCGTAAGTGACAGTTGCGTCGTTGGGGGAGTTCTCAACCACGTGTCGGCTGCCCTTTTCTGGCTGCGAGGAAGCTGGATGTTTTGTGCCGGGAGAAATGCTAAATCGCGGGCCATTGTAACACGTTCGCCAAGGTTCGAGACGGCGCGTTGAGAGCGGGAAGATGTAGCCGGGGAGGATTTATGAGCCGGAGTTCGCGGAGCAGAGACCTCTGGCGGCGCGAGCCAACCGGCGGGTGGCGGAGCCGACGCTACCGGGTCACGTAGTTGGAAAAGTAGTAGACAAGAACGCCAAAAAGAGCGAGGCCCGAGATTCCATAAGCGGTCAGAACCCAGAAGCCGCGACCTTCGTGCCGCACTACGGGCGATGGGGTGCTTTGAGTTGTGGACGAGTTACCAAGCGGTTGATTTGCCATGGATGTCTCCTCCGCCTTGCCCCCCCTGCACGCGAGATTCGCGGCAGGCGGAAAGCAGGCGCCAACAGGGAGGGATTTTACTACGGGTCGTCAAGCAGGTATGGGCAAAACCACCGTATTTTTGCAAAATTTGTGTAAAGTGGGGGTCAACTGGCGAAACCTGTCTTGTAGCCAACAGGGTGACGTATGTCGCAGACGCTCATCTGCGCAGCGGCGTACACTCTGTCGATATGAACGCCTCAAGAACTGGCAGTGATGCCCGCTCCGCGGTTCAGAGCAGGGAAGGAGCGAACACAGCGGGGGAGAGACATCCGCTGGACGCTATCTTTGCGCCACGCAGCGTGGCCGTGATCGGAGCGACGGAACGGCCGGAGAGCGTGGGCCGAGCGGTGGTACATAGCCTGCTGAGCAGCCCTTTTGGGGGGACGGTATATCCGGTAAGCGACAAGCGGAGCCGCATTCTGGGGATGAAGACTTACGCCAAGGTAGGGGACATTCCGGAACGCGTGGATCTGGGCGTGATTGTTACTCCGGCGACCACCGTACCCGGGATTATTTCGGAGTGCGTCGCGGCGGGAGTACGGGGAGCGATCGTGATTTCGGCCGGTTTCAAGGAGCACGGGGAGCAGGGGCAGGAACTGGAGCGGCAGATCGTGTTGCGTATGCGGGGCAGCGGCATGCGCCTGATTGGTCCGAACTGTCTGGGAGTGATGAATCCGCTGGCCGGACTGAATGCCACATTTGCATCGAACATTGCGCTGCCGGGGAGTGTCGCGTTCATCAGTCAGAGCGGCGCACTGTGCACGGCAGTTCTGGACTGGTGCCAGAAAGAAATGGTGGGATTCAGCGCGTTCGTGTCACTGGGATCGATGCTGGATGTCGGCTGGGGCGACCTCATCGACTATCTGGGCAATGACCCGCGGACCCACAGCATCGTGATGTACATGGAGTCGGTGGGAGATGCGCGGTCGTTCTTGTCGGCGGCGCGAGAGGTATCTCTCAGCAAGCCGATCATTGCGATCAAGGCAGGGCGAACCCAGGAGGCGGCGCACGCCGCAGCCTCGCACACGGGCGCGCTTACGGGGAGCGACGAAGTGCTGGAAGCGGCCTTCCGGCGCTGTGGCGTGCTGCGAGTGAACACGATCGCGGAGTTGTTTTACATGTCCGAGGTGCTGGCCAAGCAGCCGCGTCCGCGGGGTCCGCGGCTGGCGATTGTGACCAACGCCGGCGGACCCGGAGTGCTGGCCGCTGACTCGATCATATCGAGCGGCGGCCAACTGGCGAAGCTTTCGGCAAGGTCGATGGAGGAGTTGGACCAGTTGCTGCCTCCGCATTGGAGCCACAGTAACCCGGTCGACGTGCTGGGCGATGCGCTTCCGGAAAAGTTCGTCAAGGTGGTCGACATTGTGGCGGGCGATGCCAACGTGGACGGGACGCTGATGATTCTTTGCCCGCAAGGCATGTCGGATCCGACCGCGACAGCCGAAAAACTCGCGCCCTACGGGCGAGGCATGGGAAAGCCCGTCATCGCCAGCTGGATGGGCGGCGACGCGATGAGGGCGGGGATCGACATGCTGAACCGGTCGGGCATTCCGACGTTCCCCTTTCCCGACAGCGCCGCCAGAGTGTTTTATTACATGTGGCGCTACACCTACAACCTGCGGGGGTTGTACGAGACGCCGATCCTGCGCGTGGGATCCGAGGGGGTGACGAGCGCCGCAAGCGTAGAGCACATCGTTAGACGCGCGCGCGACGCGGGGCGAGCGTTGCTGAGCGAGGCGGAATCGAAGCAGGTGCTGGCGGCTTACGGGATACCTACGGTCGAGACGGTCATCGCTCTCACCGAAGCCGAGGCGACCGAGCAGGCGGAGAGAATCGGCTATCCGGTGGTGGTCAAGCTGTATTCCGAGACGATCACACACAAGACAGATGTCGGTGGTGTGCGGCTGAACCTGGGCGATGCGGCGGCGGTGCGGCTGGCCTATCGGCAAATCAAAGAAGCGGTGGGCGAGAAGGCGGGGCCGGAGAGTTTTTTGGGAGTTACGGTGCAGCCGATGGTCCAGGCAGAGGGATATGAAATCATCGTGGGCAGCAGCGTCGATCCGCAGTTCGGGCCGGTGTTGTTGTTTGGCGCCGGCGGCCAACTGGTAGAGGTATTTCAGGACCGTGCCTTGGCTTTACCGCCGTTAAACACCACCCTGGCCCGGCGCATGATGGAGCAGACGCGGGTATTTGAAGCTCTGCAGGGCGTGCGCGGGCGTAAACCGGTCGACCTGGCCGCCCTCGGGGAAATGCTGGTGCGCTTCAGCCACCTGGTGGTGGAGCAGCGCTGGATCAAGGAAATCGACATCAACCCTCTCCTCGCGTCACCGCAAGGATTGCTGGCGCTCGATGCCCGGGTAGTGGTGTACGGACCGGAAGTGCAGGCCGAGCGACTGCCAAGACTCGCCATTCGCCCCTATCCAACTCAGTACGTGACGGAGTGGGCGATGAAAAATGGAGAGACCGTGGCCCTGCGCCCCATTCGCCCGGAGGATGAGCCGATGCTGATCCGGCTGCACGAAGCGCTTTCGGAACGCAGTGTGTACCTGCGATATTTCCAGCCGCTGAAGCTGAGCCACCGCACCGCACATGAGCGGCTGACGCGGATTTGCTTTATCGATTATGACCGGGAGATTGCGCTGGTGGCGGAGAGGAAAATGGAGGACAGCTCCGCGGGGCTGATCGGCATCGGCCGCCTGAGCAAGCTGCATGGTCGAAACGAGGCGGAACTGGCGGTTCTGATCGATGACCGCCACCAGCACCAGGGCCTGGGCACCGAGCTCTATCGACAATTGATTGCGATAGCGCGGGAGGAAAAGGTGGAGCGAGTGGTCTCGACCATCTTGTCGGAGAACCGGGACATGCTGGCAATCTGCCAGAAGCTCGGGTTCGAGCTGCAAAGTGACATGGAGGACGGAACGGTTGTGGCCCAAATGCGAGTATGACGGTCAGTCGTTGCGAGTGACGCCGGAGCCTTCTTCCTTCGCGGTCTTGATCGCCCAGGCCATACGCGGGGTGTTGTGGGCGATGCCGAAACGGCCGCGGGAATCCAGCAAAATGATTCCGCCATGGCCGTGGACCCGCGACTTGAGGTAGTTGATGGCCTCGGCGGCCACCCACTCGGGCAGGTTGCCGGCGGCCACGCGGTCGGCAGCCCACTTGGCGAGAACCAGTTTCATGATGGGCTCACCCCAGCCGGTAGTAGAAGTCGCGGCGGTCTTGTTGTCGGCATAGCATCCACAGCCAATCAAGGATGAATCTCCCAGGCGGCCGGGAGCCTTGTTCAAGGTGCCTCCGGTCGACGTGGCGGCGGCGATGTTACCCTCGTGATCGAGGGCGACTGCGCCTACCGTGTCATGGGAAATGGCGGGAGCAAACAAGTCGGGCTTGCGCTCGGCAGCGTGAGCCTGATATTCGCGCAGGCGGGCCACCTCGCGGGGGATAACGAGTTCTTCGTTCTTGCATAGCGGAAGGCCGTGCTGTGCGGCAAAACGCTCGGCGCCCTGGCCTACGAAATAGACATGGGGGCTTTCGCTCAGAATCTTCCTGGCGGCGCGGACCGGGTTGCGAAGATGTTCGACGCAGCCGACGCCTCCGGCGCGGAGGGTGGCGCCGTCCATGATGAGGGCGTCAAGTTGGACCCGGCCGTCCTGATTAAGAAAACTGCCGCGGCCGGCGTCAAAAGTCTCATCATCTTCCATCACGACAACCGATTCCTCGACTGCATCGAGCGCAGGTCCACCGCGACTGAGGACAAGCCAGCCGGCAGCAATGGCATCG